>Ga0182024_10010603_pt1 | contig 18743 bp, 21 predicted proteins | sample P32metaG_FD_120480 | JGI IMG/M metagenome (GOLD analysis project Ga0182024, IMG submission 120480) | Permafrost microbial communities from Stordalen Mire, Sweden - P3-2 metaG (Illumina Assembly) | ecosystem: Environmental > Terrestrial > Soil > Wetlands > Permafrost | place: Sweden: Stordalen... | reverse complement strand
TTCGCTTGTTGCCGAAGACAAAAATCGCAATCCCTGCGTGATCCAGCATCGCCTTCCGATAGTCCGTCCACTGCTCCGCGAGCGTCCCCGTGCCTGTGGCGACCTGGGGAAATGGCCGCATGACAAGATCTTCGTCTGAAATCGTCCTTGCCTACCTCATTAAGGTAAGCGAGCGTGCCGTTGATGACGGCACTGCCTACACCGACGCCGAATCCCGTAATCACGCGATTCTTCTTGGCTGCGATGTCGTGGCTCAGGTTGTGGATGAAGGTCTCGGCATCTGCCCTCGTCCAAGTCCCGTATTCCTCCGCCGCCCCGGAAATGAAGATCGACGCACGAAGGTAGTTCGCTGCGACCCGGCCAAGTATTTCGGTGATTTCAGCGTATTCATCGACCAGGACGGTATAGATACTGAAACGCTTGAGGTCGCTGATGAAATAGTGCTGCTTCAACTGCCGGTATTTGAACTCTTCCTCCGTCTCGTCAGTGGCCTTGGATACTTTCTTCTGAATGCAGTAATGGTGCCGCTGGTGCTGTTCGTACTGCACGCGCACCCGGCTCAGGATGAAGTCAATATTGGGATCGGTGAAGCTGAACCCCAAGAAAAGGAAGGTTTTTTCTACAAGATCGCCGCGAAGAGCCGATACGAAAGCGCCCATCTTTAGCGGATACGCCTCGTACTCGTCCTTGCTGATGACCGCCTCGGCCGGGTGGTCGATGTCGCCATGCATTTTATAGACGACAACATCACGGTCAGGCCGCGTCACCGAAAGCTGCGTCAGCGCATACTTGACGTCAGGTACCTTCTTCGCTTCTTCAAGAGCCTTCTCGATCAGCTTGTCGTAGTTCGTAGTCCAGTAAGTGAAGATCGGCAGGCTAGCCAGGATGCGGTGTGCCGGCGTCGGTTTTTTTACTGGCGCAAAGTGGTTGAAGATCGTCTGCGTCAGGTGCGTCTTGCTGCGGCCTTTCTCGTTGCAGTGGTATTGTGCGATTGTGACGAGATCATGTTCCTTCTTGGGGTCCAGTCCAAGATCCTCAATAATCTCAGTCAGTAGACCGGTCCAATCCACGTAGCCTGATGCCATCGACAAGCCGGCGCCGGCAAAGACGGCCGCATTCTTGGCGTGCAACTCGCGCGTATACTCGCGAACGAAGGTGACGGCAGATATGGCTTCGGTGCTCATCGTAATACTCCGTTTCTCTCTAGACCCAAGCTTTCTTGGGTTCTGGGTGAGCCGCTTTGTATGCAGCCTCAACCCAATCACCAAATTTGTCACGATCCCAGTACTGGCACGGGACTGCCGCCTTAATGAGACGTGATGGGGCGGGACCTTGAATGTCCGTCTTGCCGCTCCGGTCTTTGATTCCGCTGATGTAAATTCCAAGCAACCCATTGCCACGCGCGATGCTCTGCTCGATTTCGTAATCTACAAACTTGCGCTTGGAAGTTTCGGCACCGATCAGCACAACAGTCACACTCGTGCCCACTAGCCCGTTGTCGATCAGTTTCTTAACATCGGCGTCTCCTTTCTTTTTTGCCTCCTCCCAAAGAGAGGCATCATGAAAACCTGCAGCGGACGTTCCTTCGACAATCCCGCTGTTTCGCACGACATTGGTGCGCCAGATGTCGCGTTCGTAGTGAAAACTAAAAAATACTTTTCGAGCCATGGTTCTCTCCTCAATAGATTAGTGTTTGTGGTTAAGTGAGGCTATGCGACCGGTACGCCTGCCCGGAGGCACATGAGAGGCGAGGAAAAAGGGTAAATCTGGCCCATCCTCGCCGCTCAAACTAGATGAACTCGGTCAACTTCCAGACCACTCCGCTCCCGCAGGAACGATGAGGTGGAAAGGTTTCGCCCTTGGCGAGCGGGATTCTCCGCTCGGCGTAGGTCGGTGCACAGAGTGTCGAGGACGTGTGCCGGACGTAGTCATACCGTCCCGATACAGGAGCCCGCTGCCCGGTGGTGAACGTATCGCCGATCCGGGTCGTCGTCATTGTATTCATAAACAAACTTCTCCCTTACTTCTAGGTTTTCGTCGGAACTCGGGGAGACTTGGCCGAGGGGAGCTGACCCTCGCGCCACACGTTGACTTCGCGCTCAGCGGATGCTATAAAGGGCAAGCCGACCCAAGTAGCTGCATTGCTTCTGGATTTGTCGGTTGCCGGAGGTCCTGTGCCGCAGGGCCTCCGGGTTCCAAAAGAGTTTAGCCGATCACCTCCACTTCCTGAACTAGCCCAAGATCGAGAAGCCGTATCGCCATTGCCTGGCGACTGACGCCGAAAAGGTCGGCGAGTGAAGTGTCATGAAACACGTCGTCGAAGAGCAGTTCTCCGGCAATCTGGAGCGCCTCTTCACGCACATTCCCGCACGACGAAACTCCTATGTACTCGGCCGCGATCCGTTTGTGGAATTCTCGGCGCACAGCCCATTCGGGCATTAAGATGCATGAGGCAAATGTGTTTGCCTGCCACTCCCTCCAGTCTTCACTTGTGACCAAAGAGCCGGGCTTCTTCACGGTCGTCCACCGTTCGACGGACCGTTGCGCCGGGGAGCGCTTCGCTGCAGGTTCGCGCTCAATCAACATTATTCTATTTAGACTCGCTCTGACCGTGCTCCGTTGTGCAAGTGGAAGGTGTTCCAGCGCGTGAAATAACTCATGCCCCAACGTAAAGTTGAACCGCTGTGAATTGGTTCCTTGAGAGCAATCGAGCGTGCTATTGATCAGGATCTCCCGTTCCCCCAACACGTTCCATTTGGTAAGCCCCAGAACGAGCTTCGAAGGCAGATCAGCGATGCTGTATCTGATGCCCTCTTGGCGATCGACGATTTGCTCGATGGGCGTGGGCGGCACGTAGTTGGTAGGACCAAGCCCACAGCCTTCAAGCGTCTCGTAGGCAATCGAGGCGATGCTTCGCTTTGACAGGTAGCGCGGTTTGATCTCGGAAGCTAACAAACCCTCGCTCGCGGTCATACGTGGAAGTTCTTGTCGGAGCCTTAGGAGTTCGCGCTCCACCTGATCCTCATCGTTTGGGAATTTCTTGCGAAGAAACTCTCGCAAGAAATCCTCAACGTTTTCAACACTTAGCTCGATACCGAGCCGATACAGTGCCCTCAAATTCTCCTGCGACGCAATTGCCTCGCCGCGAATTTGTGAGCCCAGCGCCGGTTTTTTCGCTGCGGCGGTCAGTGTCTCAAGCGAAAAACTATATAGACGAGACATTTTACGGATTAAATCCGCTGACGGGGGGTCCACGAGGTTCTCGACTCTGCTAAGATAGGTTGCAGATATTCCCATTGCTTTGGCAGCTTGCCGCAGTCCCAGGCCTGCCTCAATTCGCGCCGCACGAGCAATGGCACCAAACGAATTGCCTAGAGTATCCATCTGGTGTTAAGCCTACTTCTTAACACCTTCTTAGGTCAAGAAATATTTTCAACTAAGGTCCATCAGCTTTCTTTTGGGCGAACAAATAGAGAATATGCTGAGGAATGGAGATAAGGACTCTCTGACGAGCGCCTCGCCTTGGCATTTTTCCGGAATCGTTCGCGAAAATGCTTAGCATCGCCTTGATCGAAATCGGGACTTGAGTCCCGGTATCTCGAAGGTAAGATGGTAAAAAGGTTCAGATATCCTGCTCCTAAGGTCGCTAGACGAATTTGTGGCAAAGGCGTGGGGACTCGCTTCCAAACTGGCGAGCCATTTCCGAGAAGACCGCAAGCTCGAGCGCTGGGAACTGACCGTAGGTCTCGCCCGCGACCGTGGCGACCTATCTTACCCAGCAAGGCGGAGTGCGTTTACATGAATCAGAGCGATCCTCTCAATCTGTCAGATCACGAGTTCGATGCCGTGATGACGCAGATCGATCAAGTGATCCGGAATCGTCGTTTGTCTAATTCGGGCCAGTCTTCGCCGAGGTTACAGGAGGCTCCGGGACTGGTCGGGCGCGTCGACCGGGCGTCTTTGTCGGCGTGACGGTCCGAAGGGGATTAGGCTTCGCGGGAGCTTCGGGCTTGAAGTAGTCCAAATACGGTAGGAACGGCGTGATTCCAAATTCCTGCCGTTCATAGAGAACAGGCGGAGAGTCGGGTGCCTGCTGACGAAAGAAACGCAGCCGCCCATCTGCGGCGTCCATTTCAAGCCTCGAACCAAGCGCCTTCGCGGCCACTTGGTCGGGAAGCTTCGGATTAAAGATCCACGCCTCACGGATGCTTGGGTGATCCCGCTCGACATGGGTAGGGTCGGCGAGGTCCTCGCCGAACGTGGAACTGATGAGGCCGGAGAGGCTAGCGCGATAGAACTGGACGGCCTGGATGAAGAGGCCGGCATCTCTCATCGACTTTTTGTCCCTATAGGGAGAGTTGGTGAGGATTTCCATAACCTTTTCTCCGATAGCCCGCTCTTCAGCTTCGCTGTGGTCGAAACGGAGGGTGGCGGCAAGGACGGGATCAGGGACGCGCAGGAGATCAGGAAAGGCGAGGGCAGGATCGATTTTGCGATGACCAAGCATGGAGTGAACTACGGCGTGAGCAATGACCATCGCGAGTGCGCTTTCTCCCGGTACGGTGTTGACCACCTCGCGACCGATAAGCACACACTTGTTTACGAGGGCGACTTCAAGGGGCGCCGTGGCGAGTATGCGGCAGTGCGTGGGTCCACCGACGATGTGGTTGCTGAGCCGCAGGTTAGTGAGAATCTGGTCAAGCATAGCCTCCACTTCACCGGGCTGCTTGATCACCCAGTGGCTCTGCTCGAAGCGGGCGAAGACGTTGTCCTCGGCATCCTTCTCGGCTTGGCGCGCGGCGATCGTAGGTCCGGACCAGGATCCCGACTTGATGCGAGTGCCGGAAGAGGGGGGGCCGAGAGAAAGCTCGCCTGAGCCGTCGCTCACTGGATCCGAGGGGCGGCCATAACCCCAGAAGCGGACTTGGCCTTTGACAATGGAATCAGCGTGAACGCCGAGCGGAGCCACCTCCTCGATATAGACGTTGGCCGTCACCCAGCGATCTGGGGCAATGTTGCTGCGCCATACATCGACGCGAAACTTGGATTGTTTGCCGCGCATGACGGAGAGCGCGCGGTCAACGCGGCTGATGAATCCTGTAAACCGGACTATGTTCCATGCCGCAGTTTCAATGTACACCCGACCGGTGAAACCTTCGGAGCCCCGCGGGTGCACATCGTAGATCTGGCAGTGGAGGCCGCCGATCATTGCATTCTTGACGAAGGCGTATTCGTATTGGTCGTGGCGGAGCTGAGCCCGGTCTGGGGTGAGGAGGTTGTCAATGGCGTCGAGGAACTGCTCGGGGTCGGAGCGTTGGGTGGTGCCGTTGCGCCCGAGCAGGCCGCGATCGATAAGGAGCGTGAGGAGGTGCTTGGCGGCACCATCGACGCGCGACAGGATATAGCGATCGCGTTTGAGAGTGTATCGGGCGTTATCGTCGGCGACACTTTCCTGGAAGATGCCCTCGGCGAGCAGATGGGCGGTCGCCAATGAGGACGTGAGCGCTTCTTCGGCGAGGTTGGAGAAGGCAATTACGTTTTCGAGGGAAGGAGAGTCCGGCGGAGCCGTTGTTTGCGGTTGGGCAGCCGCGGAAACGGCCAGAGCCGTGAGCAGGAGGACTATGGTCCATAGGTTTAGGGAGCACATGCGTTTCACCTCAGTTATTGTTCAGATCAAACGGAAGGCCACCGTTACGGTGGCGACGAAATCGATAGGCTCGCCGGCGCGGTTGAGCGCCGGCGAAAAACGTATCGCTTTGGCTGCGTCCTTGGCGGTTTCATCGAGGCCATGGCCCAGAGAATGAAGGACTGCAAGAACGTGAACTCCGCTTCGGGCGCCTAATAGCACCTTGAGCACGACAACGCCGTGGATGCGGAGGCGGCGAGCCTCGTCAGTGTAAATGGCGAAAGGCGCGGAGAGCATCTGCGGGCCATTGGCGCCGGCTGCGCCAGAACCCCCACCATCTTCGCCTCCGGTTCCGGAAGAGGGCGGACCGACAGCAGGCGGCAGTTCGTTGCCGAGAGTTCCGACTAGGATGCTGCCGGGTTCGCCGGAGGGTGTGATGGGATTGCCGGCTGGGCCCGGCAACGTTCCAATTATAATGTGGGAGGAGTCGCTGGACGCTGCCGGGGCATCCGCAGCGCCGACGCCATCGAAGCGGCCGACGACAAGCGAGAGCACTGGATTGCCGGTGGAAGCCGGAGCCGGGCTGACGGCCGCGGGTGCCGCAGTGAGCGGAGAAACCTTTGTGAATTGGCGTGCGGGTGACACCAGCACGACGACCTCGTGCCGCGACTTAACGGGTTCGATGCCGCGACCATGGGGACGGCAAAGGAGGGCGAGGCCGACCAGTCCGGCGCTGTGGAGGGCTAGGCTGGTTCCGAGGCCGAAAATTGGCCTGTCAACGGTGGTAGGTGACTCATCGGATCGGCCGAAGGGCTTGATACTTGAGACGTTAAACCGAGAATGTCGTTCCATTTGGAGCCTTATGAATTTAAACATTTCGTTTACTCCTTTCCGGAGCTCGAAAACCACGAGCAACTCCGAATCATTCGTACCTTACGCCATCGACGTAAAAGAAAAGGCCGGCTGGGTTTCCGTCGGATGACGCGATCCAGGCGAAGGCGCCTACAACCGGCAGTGCGCCTGGGCTCTTGCGAAGCGGGATTTCATAACGCTTCCACTCCTTCGTGAGGGCGATCTGACCAGTACTCTGTTCGAACGAATCCTGGCAGGCTTTGCCGGTAACTCCGCCAGCCTTAAACTCCACGATTTCTCCCCCCTTTTGCCCGGCAGCCCAAAAGACAACTTTGGAGGCACCCTGTATCTGTTTCGGCGGCTTGTCCCCCCAATTGTTGGCCGGCGAGAGCCAGTACACTCCCGCCCATCCGACAGGACCAGGCTGATAGTGTATTTTTGTGACTTGGCCGTTTTCATTGCCGACCCGCGCCTTCTCCCCGGCAACAGGCACGATCTGGACGTATTGCTTTCCTTTCTCTCCATCGCCCATCCAGCCTGATGGATTAAACTCCTTCTGCACGTCTACCGGGGCAGCAGATGTAAGTCCCCCGGCGCATGAGCCGGTGCTGGTGTGAGTGAACTTCGCGCTCTGCCCAAACAGTGAAACAGCGCTGCTTGCCAGAAGTAGGATCATCGCCATCGTTCGAATTGTCATTGAAGCCTTTCTCCTTTGTCTACGGACATATGCTGTGAAGTTGTTCTGTCTTGGCGCTATAGAGTCCCACTTCGTGTTGAATGCTGTCATCGCGTTGCGCCAAAACGATGACGTCATAATTTACCTTCGCCGAGTGGATCAGGTCGCCCAGGGCCTCCGAGACCATCGGCATATCGTCATATGGCAGTTTGTGAGCGATCTCGTCGAAGGTTTGCGGCGTCCGCAAAATATCGGTGATCCGGACCCGGACATCCCTCAATGCAGTTCGATGTTGAGCCCAATCGCTTGCCACTATTGCGCCGGATGCCACGAGCAACCCGATCAACGTGGGTATGAACCAGCGCCGCCCGATGCCCTCCCTTTCCTTGCGGTAAATGTGGATCAGCTCTACTAGCGCGACAGTGAAGGCAAAAGCGTCGAACAAATAGTGCTCCACACTAAGCGCACCAAGCATATCCGCAACCTCCTTGGCTTGAAAGAAGCTTAAGTGAACGTCGATCTACGCTCGGTTTCACCAGGCGTTGTTCACACCCAAAAGGGCCTATAAGGGAAACGCGAGTTCGCACCTCACATTCGCCAAGCCATGCAAGCCGAGCAGTTATATTACTGCATAGCAGAATGATACTATTACTTGGGCGATTTTTACCATTAATCTATTGATTCTTTTGCACTTACGCGTTTTTGATGTTCATTAAGCGCGACGAGTATGCTGGAGAGCCGACGAACGTCTAGAGAACTTTCGTTGACATTATCACAACGGATCGTTCATTAGGATGATCATTCCAGCGCATTTCGGGCTGTCGGAACATTTTGGTCTCTGATTAAACGTTTTGCTACCTCAGAAGAACGTTACGGCGCCTGCTGCTCAATATATGCCTTATAATGTCTAGGCTATTACAATGACCCGAACCCAGTTTATGGCTGCTCTGCCTCAGCTTGTTGAGGGAATCTGCCAGCACCTTAAGCAAGAAAACCATAGAGGGCTGTTGCGACAGCTCAAGAACTGGACACTAGATGATAAAAAGACGATCTATGCCGGGGACATTTCCGAGTATCTCTATAGCTCCAAGGAACAATTGGGAGCTGCTCGGATCGAAGTCGTTCGATTGCGAAATGCGCTTGCGGCGTTTTACGCTCGGGAAGGCGCGACTGACCCTGTACAGATCGGTGTCGAGAAGACGCATTACAAGCTCTACGACGTGACACCGAAAAAGGCACCAGTGTGGCGGGCTCCAGCCCACGAGGTGGCCCGCGTCGTCCAAGCGTTCTGCGAGTTAGAAGGTGTCGACGCCGCGGCGCGAACAGAAAAGTTCAAAAAATGGATGAAGGAGGAGCAGCGGGTGCTGTCGCTCCTGACGGCGGCTGGTATGGCATTCAAAGGGGACTTCGATGAGTTCCTGCGCGAAGGCCGATTCAGGCTCACCGTGGCAGACCTGGATGCTATCGGTGAGCTTTTCGGGATTTCGTCCTTGCTGCTCGACCCGTTGCTCTCCGAAGAGCATAGTGGGGATTCCCTGACACTTGACTTCAACAGGGATTTTAGCCCGATACCACGGAGCAAGAACCGTGGGAAAAATGCCACCTACTCCACAGCGCACCGGCGCCTAGGGGGCACGGATGCCGCGTTCGTGCGATTGGAGTTGGACGCTTGGGGAGAGTCGGATAACCACGAACATTTAGGGGATGAAATGATTTGGGTGGAGTCCGGAGAGATCGAGATTCACTTCGAGCTGAGCGGGGTCAGCATGACGATGAAGAAGCACGACTTGATTCACTTCTACGCGGAGCACCGGCACCGTGTTGTAGCCAAGAAGCGTTCTACTAAGTGCTTTATAATCAGGTTCTACCAGCTTGGCAGCGAGAGAACGCGTCAGTTTCTGTGGCGCGCAGTTGAGGGCTTGTTGGCCGCGTCAGGGGACTCGAAATACGAGGCACTGCGACATGAAGCAAGAGCCTGGATGCAAGAGATGTCGCCAAGCTATCGGAAGAAGGAAGAACTCGAGCTTGAGCGCATTCAGGACGTACTTGGACTGGCACGATTTTTGATGCGATGCAGATCTGTCCACCACGAATCGGGCTCGGCAAGACTTGACAATGAAACCAAGCAGAAGCTGGAAAGCGCACGCTTAGCCCCGACAGATCGGATTTCATTTAAGGAGGTAGCAGAAGCTTACGGAGTGGAGGAGTTTCTGCTTCATAGCTACTGCGCGAGAGCAGTGCCAGGTATGATCGTTCTACGGGACGCCCCCAGCGATTTTAGGCAAATTGCTGGGCTGTTCGCGGGCGAGGAGGCGAACGTGGACTTCTATCTTCCAATCCGAAACCTTTCGTGCGCGGATATGTCGCTGGCGAAAGTCGTGCTTAAGGCGGGGAGCACTACCGGTCGCAACCACCATCCAGGATACGAGGCGATCTTAATGGTAAGCGGCGAGGTGTCTGTGTTTTTCGAGGGGGATACACCGGAAAACGTTATCTCGAGCGAGGATGGCCGTCTCTGCCATTTCAACAGCGCCCGCACGCATCGGATTGTCAACACAGGATCTGAGCCGGCTGAATTCTTGGTGATCCGATTTCACCGCGAAGGGGATTGAAAGAAAGCCGAGACCGGGCGGTTTCGGTCCAGACCCGGCGCTGGACGTTGGGACCCGCCGCGCGATGCGGTTCATCCATCTCGCGATCCAAGCCTTTAGATAGCGATCCAAGCCGCTGATGCCGGCTGCTTGGCGGTTAGGCCTGGCGCCGGGCGGTTGAGTTTGTTTGTTGTTTCAATCTCCTCTCGCGATCGGAGGGCAATGAGGGTTCGTGAGGCGCGACCTCCTGCCGTGCCAACAGGGGTCCGGGTATCTAAGATCTCATCGATTCATTGCGGTAGAGGCCCGCAGCTTCCCACTGTAGCGAAAAATGTAGCGCTCAAATCCGCAAGATTTCACAGGAATGTTCGCCCTATTGTGAAAAAAGCCGAGCTTGATCGCCGAAAACCTGCCAACCGGGTCGCTCCTGTCGAGAGAATATTTCCACCTTACTTCCCGGGCAGGTCTCTTCAATCAGCATGTAAAATTCTTCTGGTTTCCGCGAGTGTTCCCGTCGAGCCGCCTGAATGACGGTCGTGTGACTGCCGTTCACGAACACGGGCTTGCCGCGCACCGCGAGCAGGCAGTGCTCCGTCTGGCCGCGCAGCCAATCGCCGGTGCCCATGCGGTCTTTGACCCATGTTAGGAGGGCTTTGTACTCAAATCCCCAGGCGTCAATCACCTCGAAGGCGACGCGCAGGTGAGCGTTCGTCGTCCAGAGCCAAAGAAGGGCATCGTCCTCGGCGATCTCGCCGACGGGAATTGCTTTGATGTCCTGAAGTGGCATCGTCGGATACGGCAGCGCGCCTCCGGTTTCGTATCGCCAGGGTGGATCGGCCACGATGACGCGGAACGGACCAGAGGGAAGAGGCGGAGGCTCGCGATCGAGTTCATCCGCCTGACGCTGAACATTCAGGCGGCGGTAAGCAGAGGCTACATTTCCGCTGCGATCCATCTGTTCCACAAGGTGCCCGTACTCCTCCGGCTCTTCCTCGGCAGCTTCGACCACAGCTTCAGCTCGCTCGATCGTGGTGCGTCCCACTCCGAGGTATCGAGCGATTTTGTCGCGAGCCTCGCCTGGGTAGGCCCTCTGTCCTTCCGCCACAGTGGCGGGATGACAGAGGGCCGCATGACCTTGGCGTTCGCGGGCCTCGCGGCGCTCCAGCGGCTCAATGGCCCGTTTGAGCGCGACAATTTCGCTCGGAAGCAGATCCTTACGCACGAAATTCTCGTGCGCCTCGCCACGGGCGGCCTGAAGGAGATCGACTACCGTGACCGGAATCTCGGTCCAGCCGAGCGACCGACAGGCTTCGAGCCGCCGCTGGCCGGCAATCAGCCGACCCTCTTGGGTGACGACGACCGGATGCAGCAATCCGACTTCGCCAATGCTGTCGGCAAGCGAGCGCAGGTCTCCCAGATCCTTTCGATACCGGAAACCGATCTGTATCCGCTCAATCTTCATCGATTCACCGTCGAGTCTTCCCTCGCTTGCCGTTGCCACGCTTCGGCTTATAAAACCCAAGAGTGGCAATCGACAGCAGCTCTTTGACGACGTCTTTCGCGATGCCGCGGCCCTCTCGAGCCATCGCTTTCGACATCGATTCGTTCTTTCTCCACTTTGCCATATTAGTTTTCATCTCCTTTCTGTTCACAAATGGGACAATCTTTTCTAACTGGAATCATCGAACCTCCATCGAGCGCGCAATCGGAGAGACTGACGCAGCGATAGTTCCAAGTGCGCGGGCGATTCATCAGGAGGGTGTCGATGGCGTAAACGGTCAGGGATCCAACCGCTTGCAAGATGTCCGCAATCGCCGGAGTGCCGGGACACGGGTAACGGTCGTCGTTGATCATGTCTGGGAACATGCAGGCGATGCACGGCCCGGTTTTGTCTTGCACCAGGACGTAGCCGTAATCGCCATTCAGGCTGACAGCGGTGAAAATCACCGGAATCCCCTTGCACCGGAAGTACTGCGCCGCGGCAATTCGCGCGGGATTATTGTCGACGCCGCAGATCGCGACATCGCAAGACAGATCCAAATCTCGTGTAATCGCCTCCTGCAGCCGAAACGGAATTCCGCGGATCTCGGTTTCGGCGATGCACTCCGGCAGCAGATTCTCAGCCAGAGCCACCGCCTTGATCCTTCCCACATCCTTTATATAGAAGCGCTGGCGATTCAGATTGCTGGTTTCGACAAAATCGTCATCGACCAGCGTGATCCCGCCCACGCCCTTCCGCACCAGCAGCGGCGCGATGAACGAGATGAGTCCACCCGCGCCGACGCAGAGGACGCGGCTGCAGGAGAAAATCTCCTGGTCAAAACACGGAATTTTTCTCTGCCGGTCCTCTGCGCCGGGAATCGCGACCCCGCGCAGCCTAATTGATGTTCTTGATGCGGTAAATGCCGGGTGCATAGTTTTCCACTCCTTCCCCGTAAATTTGAATTTCAAAGTTCTGATCGAGCCGCACGAACCGGACGAAACCGTCGCGACTGAAGATCGCCATGATGGCCAGGTGCCCGGCGCTCTCCAGGCGTTTTTGGAAATTGTCATCCGTTCCCGATGGTTTTGTGGCATCCGCGCCTTCCCCCGGATGGCTGTGAAAGTGCGCCAGCAGCTTGTGGCCAAACTGCTCCAGCTTGATCAGCAGATTGTGCGTCGACGGCATGTCCGCCACAACGCTCAGGCGGTTGCGGCGCTGGTGCGCGAACTCGACTGATTGATCGAGCACCAGGGCGCCCGCGGCCTCTGAGCCGGTCACGAAGAAAAACTGCTCATCAGGATCGGCAGTCAATTTCTTGAAACATTCGTGGAGGAACAGCGAGCTGACGACGTAGCGGCGTGGGCCGGTGGGCGCGCCGGTGTTTTCGCTGGCGATCCGCTCCAGGCTTTCCAGAAACTCGTTGGTGCGCCGAATTTCGGTGCATACGCGCGAAGTGTTCTTCCGGCTGCGGGCGGTCTGGTTGAAGCGATCCAGCAGTTTTTCGCGCTTCTCGATGAGGGTCTTTCGTTTTTCTTCAAGATGAGTTGTTTTCATTGCTGATATGCCTCGGTGATCAATTTTTCGATAGTGATAATTCCGGAGCTGACGTCGTGCGGTTCCCGCGCCATGTGAATCAGATACCAGTCGTTGCCGCGATGCTGAAAGCAGGTCCAATGACTGTGGCGCTGGATCTCCTGAGACGGGCCGTAAATATAAAACGAGATGTGGCCGGAGTGCTCCTGCTCAATCCAGCCGACGAACGCGCCGTAGGGCGTTTGATAGTTGCCGGTGTAGACATTCGTCTGGCGGGTCCAGCCGCGCTGCTGCCAATACGGGATCTCGCGGCGCTGGACAATAATAGAGGGGCTCTGCCCCCGAATCACTCGCGAAAACATCTCGCGAAGCGAAGCGGGGGCAGACCGGGTACCGACAGGCGTTACGCGCATACCGTGACGCCGACCTCGGCTTTGGTGGAGGCGAAGACCTTCTCGCCGTCCTTCACCTTGTCGTACACGGACTCGGCCGCGGCGAAGAACGGTTCACCCGGACCCTTGGACAGCAAGTAGTCCGGCAAGTTGAGTTCATGGAGCACGTCGCCTGCAGTGGTGCCAGGCTGAATCTTTACGTCCTTAATCTGGCCGCTGCCGGCCACAACAACAGAAAGGTTTTTCATTTTGATTTCTCCTTGTGGGAGGCTGGTCATCTCCCGCTACGAGCGAATGAATCGAGGCGCTGAAAAAAGCGACCTCAAAAAAGAGACCAAGAAAAAATCTTGGTCTCTAAGCTTTGGAGCAAACCGAATGCGGCGAACCGCTTAGTGGTCTGCTCTGGTCCCCACGCCTACGAATCCGGCGCGGGTACAACATCTGTGAGCTTGCCCTCGGTGAAATACAAATCGCGTTCCACCCCAAGGCCTAAGCCGTTGCGGACGGACTCGAGTTCGGAAAGCAGGAAATAGCCGAACTCGCTTTCTAGACCAACGACGAAGCCAAAGAACAGAAAGTCGCCCTCCTGCGCGCTGCCCTCCGTCACGTACCAGGTCCAGCCGGTGCCGGGCATGAAGAATTTCGCGAACACCGTTGGTTCCACCTCTGCTTCCTGCGCATAGAGCGGCGGCAAACGCGCCTTCAGCTTTTCATCCAGCAGCTTCACGGCGCTAGATCGCCTCGAAGATCTTCTTGGCTTCCTCGAACTTTTGGAGCTGCTTGCGCTTTGCCTTCAGCTCTTCTTCCGCCTCGGCGATCTCGGCTCTCAGCTTGTCGGCTTGCTCCAGGACCACCTCGACGGGCGATTTCTTCTTCCACGGTTTGCGGGCATCCGGTTTGGCCGGAGCCGCTTTCGGATCGTTCAGTTTCGGTAATGCCATCATTTTTCTCCTGTGGTTGTTGCTGTTGGTCTTGCACCCACTGCTCGAGTTTCCGGATGGCTATTCGCTTGGCCGGGAGTTCGATGTGGGTGTAAATCGCGTGAACTTTCGAGCCCGCCGAGTGGCCCATGAGCGCCATCCGGATTTCCTGGAGGACGCCCGCTTCCATCAGGCGGGTGTTGAACGTGTGGCGCAGATCGTGGAAACGGACGGGGCGAAGTTTGGCATTCCTAAGTGCGGTTGCCCACGTGCGTTTGACGGTCCGGATCGGCTGGCCCTTGTAGTCGACGATCAGCCCTCTGTCCTTACGGTTCTCAAGCAGAAGCTTATAGAGCCGCTCAGTCAGCGGGATTTCGCGCGACTCCCCTTCGGGCGTCTTCGAGCGCGTGACGGACACCAGCTTACGGGAGAAGTCGATGTCCTCCCACCGCTGGCTGGTAATTTCGCCGCGCCGCATGCCGGTATCGAGGGCGGCAATGATCATGGTGCGGATGTGATTCTTCGCGTGGGCGAGCAGCATCTGCTCCTCGGCGATGCTCAGCACGTGACGCCGGGTGCGACGCTCGCGGGCCATCTTCATCCGGGCGAGCGGATTGTGCGTGAGCAGCTGCTCGTCGACCGCCCAGTAAAGAATGTGCCGAAGCACACTCAGATCCCGGTTGATGGTCGCCTCTTTGATAGCCGGATTTAGCACCTTGCGCGCGCTCCTGAATTCCTCGGCGAGCGACTTGGTCAGCCGCAACACCTGAATGTGTGAGAAACACGGGCGCAGGAACTTGAGGTGAAAGAGATGATGCTTTCGGACAGAACCGCTCTCGACGAATCGATCAGCGAGTTCCCCAAAGGTCATCTGGCGATCGGTTTCGACAATCTGAAACCGCTGGTTGTTGATCTCCTCTTTTTGCTTGGCTTCGATGGTTTCGGCATGCCTTTTATTGGCAGTGCCGGTAGAGAACTGGTGGCGGATACCGTCTTTGTAGAAATAACCCCACCACACGTCACCGCGTTTAAACAGGCTCACTTTGTTGTTTTTCCTCCTTCTTGTTGGCGTTCGATCCAACGCGCGATCTGTCTTTGATAAAAGATCAGGCGGCCGTTGGCCTTGAAGCGCAGGTGCGGCAGGCCTTGAGGGATCAAGGTCTGGCGTACGCTCCAGGGCGAACAGCCGATCATCCGGGCGACCTCGCCAATCGAGAGCGGGATGCCGAGGGGCCCGAAGTCGGGCTCCAAGGGCCGGGAAGACGGCCCGTGTTCGCGCAGTAATGGCCCAGGTTGGGCCGGGGAACGCCTAGGGCAGCGCTGCCCTAGGGAAATCGGCGAAAAGCCTTGTAAACGCGGGAGCTTACGGCTTTCGCCTCCCCGGTCCTTCGGTGCGGAAGCGGAGCTTTTAATAATGCTTACGTTCGGAAGTTTAATGTCCATGGTCGTCTCGCTTTGAACGGTGAAATAAACGTGATAGGAATCTGCGCAGGAAGGCCGGAAGATGCATGTACAAATACCAGAGGAATGAAATCATCAGACCAATCAGCATCAGTTGGAACAACGCCTGAGGGCTATGGACTAGGGCGTTGACGAGACCGATTAGGAACAGGACCGTGACGCAAACCAGCAGCAGACCGGGAAGAATGGAGAGCAGCGCGACTATTGGTGCCAGCCACAGCGGAATGCGTGGATGCGGAGTCGAGAGTTCGCGGGAGCCGCACTGGTTGCAGACTTCAGCATTGCGTGGGTTCGGATGCCGAGACGGGCAGAGTTTGAAATCGTAGGATCGTCCGCAGAAGTTGCAGAACACCGGCTCGCCGGGCGTGATTCGGTGGCATTGATTGCAATAGCGCATGAGAGTTTCCTTTAGAAAAGCGAGATCCGCTGGTCGCCGGTTGGCTTGAGCCAGACCGGAGACCAGAGGCCGTCGCGGTTAATGTTGTCGAGGGTCGTGAAGCGGAAAATCTTGTCCGTCGACTTGGAGACCGTCGCTCGAATGTGCGCGGCGCGCCGTTCGGAATTCGCGACCACTAGCACCAGGAATTGCGGCTGGCGGAATCGCTTCGCGAATTCGCCGGTGAGCGCGAGCTGCAGGTAATAGGCCGTTTTCTGCTGCCAGACCGAGAGCGCCTCTGTGCCGAGATCGACTTCAAGGAACGTGGCGCGCGTCGTCTGGGCGGAACTGAGTTCGAAGTAAGCATCCGGAGTCAGCTTGATCGCCTCCGAGATCGGCTGGCGGAAATTGATCCAGCGGTGCAGGCGCAGTGCCGCATGGGGGCTTGTGCGATATTTCAGGGCGGTATAAATCTCATTGATCCCGGTCTGGTGCTCGACAAACCGGTCTCCGACAACCAGCCGACCCGCCGGGCGGTGAATACCGCCGAGTTTTGCACTGACCAGTTCGGCCCCTTTGGGGGACAGAGTGTAGACCGCCTTTTGCCCCGGACCGGCGGTGCCAACAAAGAATCTCCGCAGAAATCGTGCGCGAGTGAGCTGGAGCAGGCGTGTGTTCGCCCGCGTCGTTGAATGGAAGCCCGCGACTATTTTTGCCATCTCGCGGTCGATGATCCGCATCACGCCAAGTTCGGCAAGCAGATGACGGTCGCGGTCCTGAAGCAGAAATCCCGCGCGTTTATTCCCAGTCATTGAGTTCCTCCTCGGTGGTGCGATTCGCCTGCCGGTGACGCTGGCGGATCTCAGCTTCAATGTTGGTGCGCCGTCTTGCCCACCTTGCGCGGCAGCGGTTATAGAGGTCGGTAGCGTCGGCGTCGGACTCGGCGACATTTGGTACCAGCACTTCCTGCTGGCGGTGGGATCCGCTTTTGACAACGATGTGACGCTTCGGCAAATTCTTCAAAACTTCCGCGAGACGCTTTCCGCCGTCCAGCGCCGACGACATTTTGTCGGCATCGCCCGATGAAAGCTGGAAGAAAATGTGCGTGCCCACGGCCATGATCGCGGCGCGCATCTGCGGGGGATACTGCTCCAAAAATTGATTTGCACTGACTACCGAGATTCCAAACTTGCGGGCCTCGGACAAAAGTGTGTCGAGGCCGGCGTCGTAAGCGACGAGGTTCTGTATCTCGTCGCAGTACAGCGTGAACAACTGGCGGCGATTTCGGGCGAACAGGGCATTTTTCAGCTTGGTAAGCAGCAGGCTGCCGAGCGTCGAAGCCTGTTCACCCAATCGACCTTTATCGAGATTCAGGAGCACCCATCTGCCCCGCTCCATGGCATCGAGCAGGAAAAACGTAGAACGCTGCTGGCCCAGGATGTGCCGGAACCGCTGATCGGTGGTGAACCCAGATATTTTGTTGAGGATGGCGTCGCGATAAACGCCCTGCATGGCTTCGCTGCGGGTATCAAAGCGTGTCCGGAAGTAGCTGGACACCTCAGTATTCTGGACCCGGTTTAGGCAAGCAGCCCGAAATGTCGGGCTGGTCAGGAGCGGCGCGAGTTCCAGCAGTGTCAGATTGTTGTCGGCGAGGACATGCAGCGCATTGCGCAGTAGCTCCTCTGTGCGTGGTCCGAATGAATCGAGGTGCCACCGGGATTTGAGGATCTGCGCAAACTCCGCAAGCTGCACATAATCCGGTTGGCCAGCTTGCGCTTCCAGCACATTGAGCCCAATTGAAAATTCGGCATCCGCTGGCTCGATCACGATCAGCCGATCGCTCAGGTCCGTGCGCGTTCGCCGTTCCTCAGCGGCGATCAGTCGCAACAGAAATGGATTCGTGTCCCCATGGAGGTCGAAGGAGACGAACCCGCGGCGCGCCCGCACATCTTGCGCTGCGAGATGACGGAGCAGGTAAGACTTCCCATGGCCCGTTTTTCCGAGAATCGCTGCATGTTCGCATCGTTTCGAATTGGGCAGATACGCTCTGGTTTTCTGAACTTCCCCGTCAACAACTTGGAAACCCAGATCCAGGCGAGGGCCGGAGTCTGACTCCCTTGGCGCCGCGAGCCGGTTCCACAAGGACGTGATGAGTTTTTCAATCATGACTTTTGGCTTAATTAATTTCCGATCCGCTCCGGCTCCGGCGCTGCCAGGACAAACCTCAAGAGGACGGCGTAGCGTTGGGTTATGGAGCCCTTCGACAGTCACGTCGTGTGAGTTGCCGCTTTGAGATTTGGGACAGTGCCGGAACCGCAGGAGATCGGGGCTGCTTAATTCCTTGCAGCCTCAGTTTCGGGCAAGTCGGGGTTTGCCGATAGTGGCACCCCCCTCGAATTCTGTAACGGGATGAAAAACGTTTTTAGCGATCGCGAAGTGCGTTTTCGTAGAGGGCGCGCCGGATCCACATCCGGCGGAGTCTCTCATCGAGACCCAACTCCGGCGTGGCGGCAAGCAGAGTGCGGATTGTGCTTTGGTGCCCGAATTGGACGCTCGGTGCAGGTCGGCTGGCGAGCAGGTCGAGCGTGCGCCGCTCTGCCGCCCGGCTCCCGGTTGAGAGTCCGCATGCCGCGGCCCAGTGAAAAGCCATCGAAGCTTCCAGGCTCGCCTCCCCGAATCTTCGCAGGACCACGGCTGAAAGTTCTTCCGCTCGTTCAACATCGGGGCTACCGAGGAGATGGATATGACGCGCTCCGGTCATTGATACCTGCTCGGGAACTTCCGCCTCATTCATACGCTCCATCGCCACAGCGGCGCGGCGGAATTGTACGGC
>Ga0182024_10010602_pt1 | contig 18745 bp, 20 predicted proteins | sample P32metaG_FD_120480 | JGI IMG/M metagenome (GOLD analysis project Ga0182024, IMG submission 120480) | Permafrost microbial communities from Stordalen Mire, Sweden - P3-2 metaG (Illumina Assembly) | ecosystem: Environmental > Terrestrial > Soil > Wetlands > Permafrost | place: Sweden: Stordalen... | reverse complement strand
GGTCAGGATCGGGCGAAATTTCAAACCGCCCACTACCAGAAAGGGCTACTGATTGACAGCTTGCTGCAAAGCCGCGTCGAGCTTCTTGGGGCCAATGGCGCGATGGCGAAGTTGATTCTGTACTGTCTCCCATTCTTTTTTGGTCATTCGGTCTCTGAGTTTGGCGGCCTCGCGTAAAGCATCCTTGAGTCTCCCACTGTCACGGCATACGACAAAAATGCGGCAGGTAGGTCCACCTTCCCAACTGTGCCAGCCACCTAAGATTTGGGCTAACGCCTTTGCTGCTGGACCATTGCCATGTCCTGCCGCCAGTTCAAGCCACTTGCTGGCCTCTTTCATGCCCAGCTGCACTCCCAATCCTTGCTGATAAATGTAACCCATACAGCATTGGCCGTTACTATGACCTTGTTTTGCAAGCTGCTCGCACCAGCCCCGGGCTTCGCTGTAATCCGTAAGGCACTCCTTTGCCGTTAATAAGCCGGGTTGCCATCGCGATTTCGGCGTCAGCGTCTCCCTATTTGGGCGGCCTTCCTCAGCCACTTTGCGGACTCGGCAAAGTCTTGCGGCAATTCGCCTCCTTATGTTCTCCTACATGTCAGCGATTTTCTGTAGTGCATCATTGATGGCCCAGGGTTTCAGTTCCAACTCTCGCCTGTTGACAGCATCTGTGGCACTCTTGCTCCCGGCTTCCTGTGCCAGGAGAGACCATGCATATGCATCCCAGTCACTTGTGGCAACATCGTTCGAGTTTATAGTAGGCGGCTTCGAGGTTGAACATGGCATTAGCGTCTGCCGCGCCACTGCTCTATACCACTTCACCACCACTTCACTGCTTTTTCCTGGTTGCGCTCCACTCCAAGTCCACTGCGGTACATGATTGCGAGATCGTCTTGAGCCACAGCATTCCCCTGTTCGGCAGACGCCCGATACCACTTCACCGCCAAGTCATCGTTCTGTGGAACTCCATTCCCGTCTTCGTACGCTTTGCCAAGCTTGAGTTGTGCCGCTGCATCGCCCGCCCGCGCTTTCGCATTCAGGTCAACAATTGCCGCGGAAGAAAGTTCAGCGGGCTCACTCGCGCCGTTCGCGGACGGAGAGGATTGAGGATCTTGAGCGGCACTTCCTAGTTCGCGGAATCCGGCGGGAATCTGGATTTCTCAAATCAATGAAGAACGGCCCCAGACAGGATTTGTCGAAGGGCCGTATTCAATTGGTGCTCCAGTAGGGATTTGGAAATCTGCGACTTAAAGTCGACCATTACGCCGCTGCTTCCATGCGGCGAGCTTCGATTCCATCCAGCGCCAGCCACAGGGACTTGGCTGCATTTTCGCCGGCTGCCAGCGCCTTCTCCGCCACTTGAGGATTCGACTCCAGCCGTTTGGCCAACTGCTGCCGCCAAACCTGCGAGTGATAGACATCGGCGGTGGTGTGCAGAGTGAAATAGCCGCAGGTTTTTTCGTCGGCGCCATACATTTCCCGCAGTCCACGAGCTTTTTCCTTGGCGACACGCGGGACCTGCGATTCGTAAGCGTAGAAAGCGGCCAATGCTTCTTCGGGCGTTGCCTGACTGGCCACGCCATGGAAAGAGTCCGTCAGTTCGGTGATCTCCGGAACCGGAGTGTGGGCGCGCTGGTCCCGGCTGGCTCCCATGCCTTCCGCGAAATCAAGCCACAGCTCGGAATGGGCTGCGGACGGTTCGCCGAATGCGTTTTCCAGACCCTTTTCCTCAGCCATATTGGCAAGAACGGCCTGGCGCAGTTCACTTTCGTCGAGACGGATCCCCAATTCCGCCAGATACGTAGGGAAAGCTGCTACATGATGGTAGTAATCGCAGGCATATTCGCGCAGATCGTCACGTGTGAGCTGGCCGGCACTCCAGGCTTTGTAATAGGGATGGCAAAGTAGATCGTATTTCGCGATTCGGCTATCGAGTTGTTCGAAGAATTCAGCAGTATTCATAATGCCCCCAGTGCTTCGTTAGTATGACTCACTACACTATACGGTTGGATACGCTGAGTCGGCAAATCATCGACATCGCCATCGTTAGCGGCAATTCTTGTTTGCCGCATCCTGAACGAACTCCGGCAATTTGCCTTGATTTTGCTTCTGCAGCATCTCATCCAGAGACTTGGACTTTGACTCCGGCTTTTGCCGCAGGATCGCGTTGTGTGCGCTCAAGGCACCCTCGACTCCGGCCAAGTACTGAGCCAAGGCGTCGTTGGCCTTGTCCGGGTTTTTGATTGTGAAGGCTGCATCCGAGAACGTCAGCTGTCTAACGATCTCGCCGGCGTACGGGGATTTCTTCTCCTTCAGAAAGCCCCCGAGTACGTTGGCGCAGAGCTTAGCGTGAACGTCCGGCACTTCGATGAGCCACCGCAGCGCCCATTCCCGATCGTCGTTCTAGCTCGGATCGAGTGGATTCTTTTTCCAGCTGGTGCGTGACCTCAACGAAACGCGCCCTTTCCTCTGCAGTCGATGGTCCGCGACTCGGCCCCTGTTGTGCCGCAGATGCCAAGACCATTCCCGCTACTGCTGCCACATCCATATTTCTATGCTTTTGCGCATATCTATTCACCCTCGTGTTCGCCAAAGGCTGCCCACTTTACCATACGTCCACGCGCACGACTTGCTACAATCCGAAGATACTGATTTCTGCCGTACCGGTCCTGTTTCTTCCAGTTTCATGCCCTTCACAGAACAATTCGATGTTGTCGTGGTCGGCGCGGGACATGCAGGATGCGAAGCTGCCATGGCTGCGGCTCGCATGGGCCTGAATACCGCGCTCTACACGCTCAATGTCGATTTGATCGCGCAGATGTCTTGCAATCCGGCGATTGGCGGCATTGCCAAGGGGCATCTGGTTCGAGAAGTGGATGCACTCGGCGGGATTATGGGCGAGGTCACGGACGCGGTCGGTATCCAGTTCCGTTTGCTCAATACGTCGCGCGGCCCGGCCGTATGGTCGCCGCGTGCGCAATGCGACAAGCAGGCTTATCGCCTAAAGATGCGTGAGGTGCTGGAGTCGCAGTCGAATTTGAAGATCAAGCAGGCGGAAGTGGCGGAGTTGATTGTTGACCGGGTTATTCGCGGGATCAAGCTTCGAGACGGCCGCACGGTTGGCGCTGCAGCGGTCATCATCACCACCGGCACTTTTCTGAATGGACTCATTCACTGCGGCGAACAACAATATCCTGCCGGACGCAGTGGCGAGCCCGCGGCCGTCCTGCTGGGTGAGGCTTTGAAACAACTTGGACTTCGCGGTTGCCGGCTCAAGACTGGAACCCCTCCGCGGCTCGACGGACGCTCGATCGACTGGTCGAAATTTGAAGAGCAGCCCGGCGACGTCGATCCCACACCTTTCAGTTTTCGTACGCGGCGCGTGGCGCATCACGATTCGCAAGTGCCTTGCTACATCGCCTGGACTACCGCGGAAACGCAGCGCATCATCCGGGAGAACGTCCATCGTTCGCCGATGTACAGCGGGCAGATTCAGTCAATCGGCCCGCGGTACTGTCCTTCGATTGAGGACAAGATCGTTAAATTTCCGGACAAAATTACTCATCAGCTTTTCCTCGAACCCGAGGGCCTGAATACGCACGAGATTTATGTGAATGGCATGAGCACTTCGCTGCCGGTGGAAGTGCAGATGGAAATATTGAAGTCCATCCCCGGGTTGGAGACTGCGGAGATGCTGCGGCCCGGTTACGCTATCGAGTACGACTCGATCGATCCCACGGAACTTGAGCGTACGCTGGAAACGAAGAAAATTGCCGGGCTATTCCTGGCTGGACAGATTAACGGAACCAGCGGATACGAAGAGGCCGCGTGCCAGGGGCTGATGGCGGGCATAAATGCCGCCCTGAAAGTGAAGGGCGAGCCGCCGCTGATTCTTGATCGCACCGAGGCTTACACGGCGATCTTGATCGATGACCTGATTTCGAAAGGAACGAACGAGCCTTATCGCATGTTCACATCGCGAGCGGAATTCCGTTTGCACTTGCGCATCGACAATGCCGATCGCCGGTTGACGCCGCATGGCCGGAAGGTTGGATTGATCTCTGACGCGGCCTGGAAAGATTTTCTGGCCAAGCAGCAGCGGTTGGAAGAGATGAAGAAGTTGCTGGAGAAGACGCGGCTGACCAGCGAAATGGCGGAGAGCCTGCATGCGGGGGTTTGGGCGGACACGGCGGAGCTTTGCTCCGCTGGACAGCCGACGGCGGCAGTCCCCACGTCGGCGATGCTAGGTCAGAGTTTCACACAGCTTCTCAAGCGCCCTGAAATTATTGTGGAGCATTTGGTTCCGGTGCTTCGAAAGATTAATGCCGACTTCTTTGTCAGGGACGGCGTTGCCGCTGAAGGTCTCACTTCTGAAGTTCGCAACGAACTTAACTCGGTCGAAACTGAAATCAAATATGAAGGCTATCTGCTGCAACAGCAGCGCGCGATCGAGCGGCTGAAAAAAGCGGAGTTGCATACCATCCCGGAATGGTTTGACTACGGTTCGATCAGCGGCCTGTCGAAGGAAATGCAGGAAATCCTGCTGAAGATACGGCCGCGGACGCTGGCCCACGCCTCCCGTATCCCGGGTGTGACACCCGCGGCGGTTTCGCTGGTGCATGTTTTTATTGAGATCCAGTCGAAGCGGCGGGAACAAGCAGCCGCGATTTAGATCCTCTAACTACTTTACCGAGACATCCATGATTTGCACCTCGGGGTAAGCATGGTTCCATTCCGCGCTGATATGTTCGAACGTCAGACGAACTTGCTTACTCTGCCCGGGCGCAAGGGGCGAGGCGCTGAGGTCCACGGTGTCCGGATAAGGGCCGCTGGTCTGAAGAATTTTCAAGGGATCATCTTCGGCCTGTGCCACCTGACCGATGGAATCGCGGAACACGATGTGGGCGGTCGCGCTGGTCACGGTCTGAGAACCGGTATTGGTCACCGTGCCGTCAATGTAAGTGAAGCTGGCGCCGACAAAATTTTCGGCAACGCTCATCTTTATGTCGGAGAGCTTAAGGTTGACTGCGTAGGGATGTGGCGCATGTGCACTTTTGGGGCGGGGGCGCAGGAAGAAAACAACAATACCGACGATCACGACGACCAGCGCCACGCCGAAGTAAACAGGACGCCAGTCCCGCTTCTCGGATAGTGGCGAGGGTTCGATCAGTCCACTCATGGGGAGATTGTACTATCGGCTGGGGTGCTTACTATTCGCCGCCGACGATCAGCCCATCGATACGGATCGTAGGGCAGGCCATGGCACCGCGAAACACGAGATCGCTTCCGATTTCCGAAATGTTGAGGAACATTTCTTTCAAGTTTCCGGCGACGGTAATCTCTTCCACGGGATAAGCAAGTTCTCCGCCGGAAATCCAAAGTCCCGATGCGCCCCGCGAATAGTCACCGGTGACCAGATTGGCGCCGTGCCCTAAAAATTCGGTGACGTACAGGCCATCTCTAATTTCAAAAATGATCTGTTCAGGAGTTTTCCTCCCTGCCTGAAGAAAATAGTTGCCGGGGCCAATGCCGGGCGTTCCCGCCAGTCCACGAGCCGCGTTGGCTGTGGTTTGCAGGCCGAGCTTCTTGGCAGTGTACGTGTTCATCAAATACGACTTGAGTACGCCGTTTTCGATGACAACGGTGCGCCGCGTGGGGATGCCTTCGCCGTCGAAGGGGCTGGTGCCGAAGCCGCCGGGCATGGTGCCGTCGTCGATCACGGTGACCTGGTCACCCGCGATTTTCTGCCCTAACTTGCCGGCGAGAAAGGAAGCGCCACGGTAGACAGAGTCTCCGTTGATACCCTCGAAAATATGGTCGAGGATGGAACTTGCGACCATGGGATCGAAAACGATTGGCACCTGCATGGTCTTCACTCGCCGCGCGCCAAGACGGCGCAATGTGCGCTGGGCAGCGATCCTGCCGACATTTTCGGGGGAATCGAGGCGTCCCAGGCTGCGGGCTACGGAGAACCAGTAATCGCGCTGCATGGCGCCACTCTCGGTTTGCGCAATCGGCACGGCAGCGATGGAGCAGTACGAGCGCCGGTATTCACCGACAAAGCCATGCGAATTGGCGAAGATTTTGTGGCCGGTGGCTGCATCGAACGAACCACCGTCGGAATTCTTGATCCGAGGATCAACCTCGAGCGCGGCCTTTTCGGCACGGCGCGCATAATCAATGCGTTCTTCGCCAGGAAGGGAATATACGTCGGCGGAATAGAGGTCGAGATCGCCGCTGAGTGAGCCGAGTTGCGATGGCTCCGGGATGCCGGCAAACGGATCTTCCGAAGTAATCTTGGAAAGTTCCAGCGCGGACTTCAACATGCGGTCCAAGCCCTCGCGGGAAAAATCGCTGGAATAGGTGCTGGCAGCGCGCTGTCCATTGAAGACACGCACGCCGACGGCCTTCGAGCCGGATTCCTTAAGGGTTTCGACCTGGCCGAGGCGAACCAGCGTGGAGAATTCGTCCCCTTCGCGGACCACACACTCGGCGGCAGTCGCGCCGCCAGCCATGGCGCGGCGGACGATGTCCTGGGCAAGATCACGAAGATCAGTTTTCAGTTCTTGGTTCTTAGTTGCCAGTTCGGTTTGCATGGGAGATTTCAGATTTGCGATTTTAAATCTCAGATTTAAGAGCGAACCGGTTTCAATCTGCAATCTAGAATCTGCAATCTGAAATGCCGTCGCCCGCTGCCCATACTGCATGTGCCCTTACTGCATGAAGCCGCCGACATCTTTCTTGGCTGTTCCGCCCACGGTGAGCCGGTCAATTTTAATAGTCGGGATGCCGACGCCTACCGGCACAGCTTGTCCGTCCTTGCCGCAGGTGCCCACGCCTTCGTCCAGCTTCAGATCATTGCCCACCATGGAAACGCGAGTCAGGACATCAGGCCCGTTTCCAATCAGAGTTGCGCCCTTGATCGGCGCAGTGATCTGGCCGTCTTCGATCATGTAGGCCTCGGAGGCGGAGAACACAAATTTTCCGTTGGTGATGTCCACCTGGCCGCCGCCGAAATTCACCGCATAGACACCATGTTTGACCGAGCGAATAATGTCTCCCGGATCGTCTTCGCCAGCGAGCATGTAAGTGTTGGTCATGCGAGGCATGGGGATATGCTCATAACTTTCGCGGCGTCCGTTGCCGGTGTCCGACATGCCCATCAGCTTGGCGGAAAGTTTGTCACTCAGATATCCCTTTAGAATTCCCTTTTCGATCAGCATGGTGTTCTGCGTGGGCTGGCCTTCATCGTCCACGTTCAGCGAACCGCGGCGCCACGGCATGGTGCCGTTGTCCACGATCGTGCACTTGTCGCTGGCTACCCGCTTGCCGATCAGTCCAGCAAATGCGGAAGTCTGTTTGCGATTGAAATCCGCTTCGAGACCATGACCGATGGCCTCGTGCAACAAAACACCGGGCCAGCCAGGGCCGAGGACGACTTCCATCTCACCCGCCGGAGCTTCGCGAGCATCGAGTTGCAAGATGGCTTGACGAGCGGATTCCTTGGCAAAGTATTCCGGCGTCTTCTCTCCGAAAAAGAAGTCAAGCGCCACGCGTCCGCCGCCGCCGGAGCTGCCGCGGGCAGAAGTGCCGCTGTCCGTTTTTGCGATGCAGGAGACATTCATGCGCGCGAGAGGCTGGGAGTCTTCGGCAAAAGTGCCGTCCGAGCCGACAACCAAGATATTGCGCAATTCGTCCGAATAACTGGCGCGCACCTCTTTGATACGAGAATCGTAGGCGCGTGCGGCCTTGTCGGCTCGCATCACCAGTTCGACTTTCGCGGTGATCTCGGCATCCACGGAGGGAAGCGTGATCGGGTACAGGCTGCGTGCCGGTTTTTCCTGAAACCCCACGACGGGAGTTTTAGCCGGGCCACTAGCAATCAGTGCCGCGGTGCGGGCTGCGTGCAGAATTCGCTCGGGCGAAAGATCGTCGGTGTAGGCGTAGCCTGTGCGTTCCCCGGAAATGACACGAACTCCACAACCCGCCGAGATTCCCTGCGAGGCCGATTTCACCATGGATTCATCCACCATAAGCGAAGTGGAAGACAAATATTCGAAATAAAGGTCGGCGTAGTCGCCGCCCGCTGAAAGGGCCGCTTGCAGATGACGCTCGAGATCCTGTTCGTTCAGGCCATAGTGTTGAAAAAAGAACCTGTTTTTATCCACCATAATTAGATGCCGCCGGGGTAGGAAAGGCTCCGGAGGGCCATTCATTATCCCACATGGCATGCGCCGGGCATGGGTGAGCGGCCCATGGGAATGTTACTTAAGAGGGAATGGTCACTTGTCACAGACGGATCCGCGGTTTGCTGAAACACTCCTTAGCAGTGACTCCTGAATCTCTTGTCCAAGCAGTGGAAGATTTTCTCGCAGGCTCGTGCGGCGCCGTCGTTGTGGAAGATGGCGCGGTAGCTTTCGACCTGTGGAACAGGCCAAGTATTCCATCTCAGGGGAACGAAACAAATGCTTGTTGCACCTGTAGTCGGCGGAGCGCCATGGGGTGCGGCGGGTGCTCGAGGCCGAAGTCAAGCATTTATGTGGCGCAAAGATTTATGTGGCGCTCGCCTCGGGATGTCGTAGAGAGGCGCCGTTCGGCTCGGCCAAGCGCCACATAACTTGACTCGTGGATGCCCAGTCTGAGAAGGGAAGCAGATCCAGATGGAGCAGTTCGAACTCGACCTTACCGACGGCGCCGACGAATCGCTAGTCGGACACCGAGCAGCATTCGGGGACGGCGTTCTCAACTTCCGGATTACCTACTAACCGCAGTTGACCACCGTCAGGCGCTGCGGCACTCTGGCCTCGGGTACCGTGAGAACGCGTCACCACATTCAAGAGTCTGGTTGGTTTGTGCGTCCCGTCCTCCACGATGGACCGAGAGCACACCCCCGATCATGGAGTGTTATCCTGCTAATCATGTTCACGGTTGCTACACGTCCACGCTCACCGGCCCTGGCCCCGTTTGTCGCGTCTCTCCACTACCAAGAGGGCGATATCCCGTCGGCGTTGGAACACGTGCTGCCCACGGGGCGAACCCACCTGTTGGTGAACCTGTATGAAGACGAGTTCCGGACCTACAGCGGGCCAGATTGTGCGGCCATCCATAGAACATACGGCGCTGTGCTAGGAGGCCCGCGCTCGCGATCCACGGTGATTGACACCAGGGAGCAGCGTTGTTTCGTGAGCGTGGACTTCAAACTCGGCGGTTCCGTCGCCTTCTTTGCCTCGCCACTTAGCGAGGCCCGCGACCAATTGTTCGAGATCGACCAGCTCTGGGGACGCGACGGCGCCGTGCTCCGCGAACGGCTGCTCGAAGCGCGCACGCCGAGGGCGAAGCTCCAAGTCCTCGAAACCGTCCTCCTCGAACACCTCGCACCTTCGCAACAGTCTGACCTTGCTATTCCCTTGGCCGCCTGCGCCTTGGAGCGCGGTATCTCAGTCTCCGAGGTTACTTCCCGCCTGGGCATGCTACCGAAGACGTTCGTGCGTCGCTTTCGCCAGCACGTGGGTCTCGCGCCGAAGCGGTTTTCGCGAGTGCGTCGACTGCAACGCGTTCTGCGATCGATGAGCGCAGCCAACTCTGTGGATTGGGCGGCAATTGCCGCCGAACACGGCTACACCGATCAGGCCCACCTCATTCACGACTTTCGCGCCTTGACGGGGATTGTGCCATCGGCGTATCGCCCAAGCCCTGGTGGAGAACGCAATCACGTTTTGTTGGCGGCGTCTGCAGGATGACGCTTTTTTACAATACAGCGTCGCGTCATTTCACTACTCTGCGTAGGCCTAAATCGCAGCACTCCGCTTCAGGCTTGCCAATTTCTTGAGGGGGATCAGAATGATTGAGAATCGCTCCGTGCCGACGGATACTGTGCTGCCGCACGTTGTCTATCAGGACGTCGCCGAAGCTATTGCTTGGCTGACCAAGACATTCGGGTTCAGCGAGCACTATCGTTATGGCGATCCGATTAGCGGCGCCCAGATGCATCTCGGCAACGCGTGGATCATGCTCCATAGTGCGCGAGCTGGCAGCGCGAGTCCGGCACAACTTGGCTGCGGAACTCAGAGCCTGACCCTGTTCGTTGAAGATGTGGAGGCGCACTTCCAGCGGGCGAAAACGGCGGGTGCCAAGATCCTCGAGGATCTCCACGAGACTGTCTATGGCGAACTCCAGTACGGAGCCGAGGATCTCGATGGCCACCACTGGCTGTTCTCGCGGCACGCTCGCGACTTGAGCCCCGACGAATGGGGCGCCACGGTTACGCAGGCCGCCTACCGCCTCGCACTGCTACGTCGCCCTCGCTTGTGTTACCTCCAGATTCCTGCAGTCGATGTCGCCAAATCGGTTGCCTTCTACGAGAACGTATTCGGCTGGAATATCCGGCACCGAGACACGTCTCGCCCGAGCTTCGATGATGCCACGGGAAACGTGAGCGGCGCATGGTTCACCGGTCGAGAGATCTCCCGCGAGACCGGTCTATTGCCCTCCATCTGGGTCGACAACATCGATGCCACGTTGGCTCAGGTTGCCGCCGCCTGCGGTATCGTCGTTGAGTCTCCGCACCCCGACTCCCCAGGTAGTACATCCTGGATTGCTACGTTCCGAGACCCCGCTGGCAACCTGATCGGCCTCTATCAGGAAGGCCCGCGATGAGTCCAATCGTCTTGCGCGCCGTGATCTTTGGGACGCTGTAACGGTTCAGGATGAGGCAGAGGAAGTTTGCGTGAGAGTGGCGGGTAAGAAAGGAAGATGACAATGCGAATTCTGAAAATCCTGAGCGGAGTTGCTGTCCTACTCACCACCCTTCACCTCGGACATGCAATACATCACTTTCTTGGTATCGCATCTCAAGAGGGCATCCAGGGCCCCGCTTTCTGGGCGGGTACGGCCGCCGCAGTGGTTGTTGGGATCTTCTCCTTCATCGGCGGTTGTCTACTCTTGAGGCGCAATCGCTGATCCAGTCGCATCAACCTCCCAGTCTGATTGCGATAGGCGGTCTTCTCGTCATGTCGCCGCTCTTCCACGGAGATCGCAAGCCGCGCGATGACGCCGAAGGCGGGCGGGTCGCCTTCGCGAGCAAATTCAGATAGCAGGCTATTCCTTCCATGAACCCAGCAGTCTGCGTACATCCACCAATTGTCCAATGTGATAGGCGTTGTGGTCGGCCACCAGCAGGGCCTCACGCAGGATGGTCTGGCCATCCCCCCCAGGGATTCGGGCGAAAAGATCGGTGCTGGGATTTGCGACTAGGGCCTGCATGGACTTCGAATCTTTGCGAAAGCTGGCGACGCTTTTGCTCCATGCCGAGGCGGTTGGCGGTGCCTGTGTCTTTGGCCAATAGTCATCCGGCCAATCCGGGGCTACATATTTGGGATTGCGGCTGAATTCTAAGATGTCCCGTTGGCCGATGCGCAGGTGTTCGAGAATCATCCACGGGGAATGGGGCATGCCTGTCGATTTTTGTCCGCGGAGTTTGGCGGGAATACCGGCGACGACTTCTTCAAACTTGGCATGCGCGCCGCCGCCTCTTAGCAAATCAACTAGCTGCTGCCGCAGCGCCTTATCTTGATCGTTCTTCATCGGTTTGTCCCTACGGTTCATAGTTACCGCGAAGCTGGTGGTTGCTGAGATGCCATGGGCTCCGGATCAGGTTTCTCCCCGCGAAAGACCCGGGAAATTCCGCGCACCAATCTTCGCATCGGCAGAGAGCCTTTTTCATCCGCAAAGAAAACTTCACCCACACGGCTGCTGCGGTAGTACCAGCGTTTCAGAAGCGCCAGATGCTCCATGGATTCGAGTGAGGTCCCCACGACGGCGGGCGAATGACTCGCGAGTGCCTCCTGGATCCGCGACTCCATGGACTGAGACTTGGTGTGTTCTGTGGATCGTAGGGCAAACGTCAAGGGCGCGGGAATCGACCCCGCGTCGATGCGAAAGAAGACGACGGAGTCGGTTACCGTGCTGGGCTGAATCATTACGCCAGCCAGACGATCAATGCGGTGGACGATTTCCGGGAGTTGGCTGAGCAGAGGCTTGAGCTTCTCAATCCGGGCGTGCAGGGCGGCAGCATTTTCGAATTCCAGATTGGACGACGCCTGATCGCGCTCGGTTGAAACTTCACGGAGGAAAGATTCTCCGCCTGTGTCGAAATATGCCTGCACGCGTGCCACCTCAGTACGATATTGCTCGTCCGTGCAGCCCCTGAAGCAAGGCGCCAGGCACATTTTCATTTCTGAATAAATGCAACCCGGGAACTTGGGATCGGGGTGCAGGTTTTCCACGCAGCGGCGCATCTTGAAGAAGTCGAGTGAATCGTTGGCGAACTTTTCCGCCGCAGTTCGCGAAACAAACGGCCCGTAGTAAAGAGAACGTCCATGCAAGCGGCCGAGCCGGGTAGTGATCGAGGCCCGCGGGTATTCATTTTCCATGTGCAGCTTGACCAACGGAGCAAAACGCAGGCGGAGGCGGTCGGCGTAAGTTTTTGGGAAAGTTGATCGCAGAAGTTTGTAGAGCAGAAACCCGGATTCAAAATCTGATCCGGTGGGCGTGTATTCGATCCAGCGGACACGATCGCGCAGGTTTAGCTTCTTGCAGTGTTCCGTGGGCGTGCCGAGAAGGCGCTGCAGACGACGTCGCAGATTCGCAGTTTTGCTGACATAAGGCTGAGATTGGGGATCGTCCCCACGAAGCAGGAAGACCGCGGGCGCAGCCGGAGCGGCAGCGAAGATCTCGGAGTCGGAGGCCGGGACGAACTCGCAGCGCTGGGTCAACACCAAATCATTTTAGTTTAATTCGCCCAGGAAGAGCGCCACGGATCAGCGCGGATAACACGGATCTGAGAGAAAAATAGCGACAAAGTCCGAACGTTGGATATTGACTTGAATCCGTGCCAATCCGCGAAATCCGTGGCCAAGAATTGTTTTATCGGAAGCTGGCGCTGCGGAATTTCTGGCGGAAGTCTTCACCTTCCATTTTGATGATGCGGCACATCTCGTGCAGCCGGGAGCGCATGCGTTCGCCGATGCGGTCTCCAAGTGTTTCTTCACGAGTCGCGCCACGCGGACCACTGAAGGCTCCCGCCGGCTTATCATCGAAATTCGTGGTGATGATGGTGGTGCGATTGTCGTTGTAGCGAGTGTTCAGGATCAGGCTGACGGTGTCCCAGACCCATTCAGTCGGCTTCACCGCGCCGAGCTCATCAAGGACAAGGACCTCGGTTTCGAAGACGGGGTGCAACACGTCCAATTCCGTGGCTTTGACCGAATCGTTGTAGGAATTCTGGATCTGCTTGAGTAGCTCACGATAGTCGTAAAACAGACAGGCGATGCCTTTGCTGAGGATGAGTTCTTTCACCATCCCAACCGCCAGGTGCGTCTTGCCCACCCCGATGTTGCCAATCACCAACAGGCCAGTATTATCGACCGGGTATTCTTCCACGAAGCGGCAAGCGGCCATCCGTGCGGCAGCCAGCCCGCGATGCGGGCCGTCGAACTCGAAATTCGAAAGCTCACAATGTTCGTAGCGCTTGGGAATCCGGGCTGCGGCAAGCAGAGACTGGGTGCGGGCCTGCAAGCGGCAATCGCAGCGCGTGACCCGGCGATCGGCACTGGCAGAAACTGATCTCCAGCCGGTGCCTTCACACAACGGGCAAACTTCCGCTGGCGCTTTCATGACTCGAACGCTTTCCATCTTTGATCCTTTATCGACTTTGCACCCGGTCGCGCCCTTTGCGCAAGTGCCAAAACTTCTGAGGCTGTGAAGATACTGTGAAGATGTGCGGCAGGTTGTGGAGAGCTGAGGAAATGGAGCCAGTCTGCTGCGAGCTTCGTACGCTCGGAAGTCCGGCTTCTTTTGGGCTAGTCCGCCAGGATTGGTCCTTGGCGATGCTAACAAGAACGCCCAGCGGTGCCTGAGCGAAGAGCCCTTGCTTAGAGAATGACCCAAACCTGCCATCCAGCACGGATTTTCACAGTTGACATTCGGAACAGACGGTAGCTAAATAGGGCCGCCGGGTTTTCCACTCGGCGCGTGCTGGCTGTTCGCGCGTGCCGGGATCAGCGAAACCTGCTAGGAGAGAAAATGAATAAAGCCGATCTTATCGATCGCATCGCAGCGGGCAGCGGTATCAGTAAGACACAAGCATCAAGCGCAATTGACACGGCCGTGGACAGCATTACGGCTGCTTTGAAAAAAGGAGACCGGGTGGCGTTAATTGGTTTCGGCACCTTCTCGGTCTCGGCGAGAAAAGCCCGTAATGGGCGCAATCCGCAGACCGGGGCCACGATCAAAATCGCGGCCCGCAAAGTCGCAAAGTTTTCCGCCGGCGCGGAACTCAAGAAGGCAGTCAACCGCAGCAAGTAGGGATTTGGGTTCAATTACTGGTTTACCGAGAAGAGAACGGCAGGGGGTCGGCCCTGCCGTTTTTGTTTGTGAGCTCGAAGTGGATCGAAACCAATGGCTTCCAACCAATGGCACCAATGGCTTCCGAGTTGCTGAATCCCGCGTCATTCCGATAGAATCTAAAGACTCGAACGAAGGGAATCATCATGAAGACAGCTATTCATCCCGCTTATCACGAAATTCGCGTGCTGTGTGCGTGCGGCCACAGCTTTGCGACCCGGTCCACCCATAAGGGCGATCTCCACGTGGAAATCTGCTCGAACTGCCATCCGTTCTTCACTGGCAAGCAGAAGATGCTGGATACGGCAGGTCGTGTGGAGCGCTTCCGCCGCAAGTATGCCAAAGCCGAACCGGCGAAGGCTGAGTCGGCAAAGAAGTAAGCCGCGGATTTACGCGGATCTCACGGATCAAGGATTAGCCCTCGCTTTGGCGGGGGCTTTTTGTTCGGGATTTAAAGTTGCCGGGCCAGTTGGCGCTGGCTTCTGGCTTTGGCCCAGAGGCCGAAGAAAATCCCCACGACGATTACGAAGACTCCTTCAGCGATGATCCGTGCATGGAAAGACCACGGGATTCCGCTGTAATCCGGAAGGAGAAAATGGTCGGGGAAATCTCTTTGGATCACGACATTAATGAGCTGCACGATGCCGTTTGTGAAGAGATATTTCAGCGCTGAGATAATCTGATGTATCCCACCGTACATCACGGCTGCAGCAATGACGGCAGCCGGGTACTCCTTGACATCGATCCACGCAACACGTGACCGAGATGCTCTGGCCATGGTTGTTCGGGTTGCACTTGGGATTGAGCCTCGGTCTCAGTAGCGGCTGGCGGCGCGACCTCCGGATAGAGCCATCGCGCCAGTAAGTAGGCTGTCAACTGGTAGAGCGCAACGGTCACGACCGAAAAGATAAGACTGTCCCAGCGAAATGGGGCGCCTGGCGAATCCCAAACAGCTTGGGTGTGCCAGTGGCGGAAAAACCAAAATCCGAGCCGGACTATCAAAGTGACAATTTCGACCATGACTTGCCAGCCAAGCAGAGCTATAAGAACCGAGCCGATGTGCTGGGTCAGGAGAACTTCACGGATCTTCTTCAGCATGTACGCGATCCACACTTACTAGTAGCTGCGGATTGTGCCTAGCGGCCTGTTTGCAAAAAAAGTAGAATAACCAGGTGCGCAAACAGTGGGACAATTCGGGGAATGCAGGCGGGCCCGCCGCGGCAGGTACAGACCTGATACCAGTCCCTTCTTCGCTGAAAATTGGCAACGTTATGATCACTCCCGCGACTGTGCTCGCGCCCATGGCTGGCGTTACCGACACCGTCTTCCGCCGTTTCATCCGCAATCTCGGCGGATGCGGGCTCATCATGACCGAGTTCACTTCGGCGGACGGTGTCCTGCGCGCCAAAGACCAGAAGGCAAAACGCTACCTGCATTTCTACGAAGACGAGCATCCCATCTCGGCGCAACTTTTCGGCAGCGATCCGAAGGTCATGGCAGAAGCTGCACGCATGGTGGAGGGTCTCGGCTTCGATCTGGTGGACCTGAATCTCGGCTGTCCGGCGAAAAAAGTTGTGAAGTGTAACGGCGGCTCGGGCCTATTGCGGGATTTGCCGGCCATTGGAGAAATTTTCAAGGCGGTGCGGGCCGCAGTGAAGGCTCCATTCACCGTCAAGTTCCGCGCCGGCTGGAATGACGACAACATTATCTGCGTCGAGCTGGCCAAGTTGGCCGAAGACTGCGGCTTGAATGCCGTGGCGCTCCATGCCCGAACTCGCGAGCAAGGCTATAGCGGCCAGGCGCGCTGGGATTGGATTGCAGCCATCAAAGATGCGGTGAAGATTCCAGTGATCGGAAATGGAGACATTCGCACCCCCGAAGACGCCTATGCCATGGTGACGCAGACGGGATGCGATGCCGTGATGATCGGCCGTATGGCACCCGCGAATCCTTGGATCTTCCGGCAAATCGAGCAGTATTGTGGCCACGTAGGGGCGGGTGCCCTTATCTGCCCGGTCGGGCAACCTGAATTTCGGGTGGAGCAGGGCCTCCAGCCCTGCGTTAAAGACTCGGAGAATGGAAAACGCAGCGCTGAAAACGCTGCTCCACCCAGCATCCCAAAATATCTCGGCCAAGATTCCAAACTCTATGATGAACCCACCGAAACCGATCGCCACCGGATGATCCGTACCTACTTCCAGATGCTGATCGAAGAAGAGCTGCCCGACGCGCAAGGCAAGATGAAGCAATTTGCCTCGTGGTTCACTCACGGCGTCCACGGCGGCGCGGCTCTGCGGAAAGCGATCTATGAATCGAAGAGCGCTCCCGAGATCTTGGGGAAAGTAGAAGAATTCTTCGAGGAAAGACTGTGTGGCGCGGGCGCTCTCGCCCGCGAGGCCTGACGAAGAATCTGACCCAGCCTGCTATTGTCGGAAAGTTAAGAAGCGAACTCGAGGAGAAAATAATTTCTGAGCGACAGGTCGTATATATTCTCGTCGCGACGAGAAAGCTCATAGACCATCAGGGACAAGCAGCTGACTAACTTCAAAGCCTTGAAACTCTACTGCAATTGGGTTGTTCATACTCAGCTGGATCAAAGCACTGCACAACAGCTCATAGACGAATTGAACATCCGGCACGCTGGTCTACATCCAGGTGATCAGGCGCAGAAGAACTTCATGTGCTTCTGGGATGAACTCAGCCTAGACCGCTTCCGCCCCGAATTCCGAAGCTTTCTGGCATCTCAGGGTCTTCCACATGACATCTGCGATGATGGTCGATGGGACGAATTTCTTCGGCAATATTCGGCGATAATCCAAGGCTGTCCCCTAACTGCAGCTGCAGCTGTAAAAAAACAGACCCCATCGAACAAAAAAGCGAAATGCAGTATCTCCCGCGAAGCAATTCGACAGAATGGTTCTGACAAAAATCACTGTTGTCAACGGGGAACAACAAAAAAAGATTCCAACCTTCACGATCCGGTGGGATCTCAATCTCGGCCCAGACCTTATTGCGCATTGGGACGTAGATTTAATTTGCGGCATGTTGATCGGCAAAATTTTGGCAAGAAGTAGTCAGACCGCCTTCGCCACCATCTTCCCTTTTTCATTCTTCTCTACGTACGCCCACGGTACATTGGGATCGTGCGTAAAAATCGTCAGCCATTTCTCTGGAATCGCCTGCGCGTAGTATCGCTTGCGGCTTTCGATGGTTTGCAAGGGATACAGGTCGAATCCCATCACCCAGTTCAGGTCGAGGTGGGCGGTGGTCGGAATCAAATCGGAAATGTAGCAAGCGGTCTGGCCGCCGCTGCTGATGATCACTGCCTGCATATCCCGCGTGTGTCCAGGGAAGACCCTTACCGAAATTCCCGGGACGATTTCTTGATCGCCTTGTAGCAACTGCATCTGCCCACTTTCGACAAGAGGGTCGTAGTTCTTGCCCAGGTAGCTGACGCCATCGCGCTCCCCTGAGTGGGCGTGCTCCCATTCGCGCTGCTGCGCGTAGTAGGTCGCTTTGGAGAAAGTTGGAACGACGATGTCGCCCTGACGCACTGTATTCCAGCCGCAGTGATCGAAGTGCAGATGGGTATTGATGACAATGTCGATGTCCTCCGGCGAAATCCCCGCCGCTTCCAGGTTGCCGAGCAGCTTTGCAGGTTGACCGTAAATCTTGACCATCGGATCCGGCAGCTTGTTGCCAATGCCAGTTTCAATGAGCACGGTCTCGCGGCCAGTGCGCACCACCACGGAATTCAACCCAGCAGCCACGAAGTTATTTTCGTCCGGCGTTACTTTCTTCGACCAGATCACCTTGGGCACAACGCCGAATAAGGCGCCCCCGTCGAGAGGATAAGTTCCATCCGAGACAGCGGTCAGTTCGAAATCACCAAGAGTCAGGCGGTGCATCCAGCGTGCCTCCGTGAATTACTTCAACTCGCGCTCGAAGTGGTCTTCAATCATTTGATACAGGTGATCGCGATCTTCCGGGCCACTAATGCTGTGAGTCTTGTTGGGATACGCCATGAACCGGAACTGCTTGCCAGCTTTGACCAACGCCTCAATCATTTGAACACTGTTCTGAAAGTGCACATTGTCATCGCTTGTGCCGTGGGCCAGCAACAACGATCCGTGCAACTGGCCTGCCACTTTTGCCAGAAACAGATCGTCGTAGCCTTTGCCATTGTCCTTGGGCAGACCCTGGTAGCGTTCGGTGTAGATGGAGTCGTAGTTGTGCCAGTCGGAGACGGGCGAAACCGAAACGCCTGCTTTGAATAGATCGGAATGTGTCAACGCATACAGGGTCATGGATCCGCCGTTGCTCCAGCCCCAGATGCCGACGCGGT
>Ga0182024_10010601_pt1 | contig 18747 bp, 14 predicted proteins | sample P32metaG_FD_120480 | JGI IMG/M metagenome (GOLD analysis project Ga0182024, IMG submission 120480) | Permafrost microbial communities from Stordalen Mire, Sweden - P3-2 metaG (Illumina Assembly) | ecosystem: Environmental > Terrestrial > Soil > Wetlands > Permafrost | place: Sweden: Stordalen... | reverse complement strand
TCGTTGCTAGCGCAACGCGACCTCGATGGACAGCACTCCTCAGCTAACCCACGAAGAAAGATCGCACAAAGTGCGGCATGGGGCTGACAAACCTACTCCGGCGCTTCCGTAGAAATAGGAGGGCTTCACTCCCCGGGCGCGAACGCGATCGGATAGGTGACCTTCACGACACCGCCCTGGGGTTCGGGGAACGAGAGACCCGAGAAGCCACGTACGACGCACCCGATGACGGCTTGGTCGGGCAAATCCGAGCCTGCGTCTGCGGCGAGCGACACCGCGCCGTGGCGATCGATGATGAACTTCACCGCCACACGCCCCGAGAGGGAGGGGTTCGCGCGAAGGCCGTTCTCGTAACACATCCGGAAACGACCGAAGTTCTGCCTCACGATGCGCTGAATCACCTCGGCCGGGATCCTTCCGCCCGCCACCTCGGTCACGCCGACCCGCATACGCATGCCCTTTGGCGTGTAGGTCGACGGGAGGACCCCGTGACCGTGACCTGAACCGTCGCCGTTGCCGATCGATGCTCCGGTTCCGTCGCCGAGACCGTGGCCGAGACCCCCGATCTCTCCGAGTCCGACACACCCTTCGCACTGTCCTCCGCCCGCCACTCCCGCTCCGCTGAGACCGAGCCCGCCCACGCCGAGCGCGTCGTCGAGAGTCAGGCCCCACATGTTGCCAAGAGCGCTTTTGGGGTCCTTTCCAGAAGCGTCATGCGCGCCCCACGCGGCGATCGGAGCGTTCATGGTGCTGCCCTCGAGGATGGGGATCATGCCGAACGTCTCTACTTCCTGTAGAGCGCGTTCGCGGGCGATGCGGGGGTCGACGTTGTCGGGCAGCCCCTTGACCGCGTAGCGCGCGTCGGTCCGCGCCGGAGCTACCTGACTTCCGAGCGTGCCCGACTCGCCTCTCGCGGCGCCGCCCGTCCCCCCGTTCTGGTCTTTCGACGACGCAGCCTCCGCCGGGTTGTCGTGCGGTTCCTGCTCACGCTCGGCGATCGCCGTGAGGTAGGGCGCCATCGCGGCGGCTTGATCGCGGTCAATCGTCTCGCCGTCCGTCCCTTTCATCGCGGGGAGAAAGAACGCAAGAGACGCGATGAGCGCGCCGTGCATGAGGGCGCTCATGCCGGTGTACGCGTGCCCTTCGGAGCTCACGGAGGACAAGAGCCCCACAGGCGCGCGCTTCCCGGCGCGAACGTGGGCGATCTCGAACGCGACGCGGACAGCCAAGAGCTCGATCCGACCCTTCGCCCCTGCATCGAGAGCGAGCTCGTGGGCGCCCGGAACCTGCCGCGAAGGCGCCGCATCCCCGACCGAAACGAGCTCCGCGACCGTATGGGCGGCCTCTCCTCCCCTCGCGCTCAATGTTCCCGTCGCCCCTGGCGGCAACGCCAGCCACAGGCGTCCGCCGCGCCCAAAGACGAGGGCAAGTCGGGCCGCGCCCACGATCTCGGCAGGGAGAGCAAAACTGCAACCGGAATCGCCTACGGTAAAGGCATCCGCCGAGGTCACGTGCACGACATGAACGATGTCGTCGCCCCAGAGCACTTTCACCTCGATTGCATCGTGCGCGGCTTCGTCCACCTCGTCCTGGAACGGGTTGCCAATGGTGAGCGAAACGCTGTGACCCTCGACCTGATTCATGACCGACCTTTCGCCGCACGAGCGGACAGACACCGCCCGGACGACGACGTCGGGCGTTCGAAGCGCAGCAGAATTGCCGCGACCTCCAACAAACGCGTTCACCGCGCGGAGGAGCCCGCGTGTCCGGCGAAAGCCGCGTTCAGTTCGTTCGCTCGGATCGACAACGTCGCGGGCGGAAAGGTTCCGTGGCCGCGCGTCGCGAGCGCGTCACCTATTCGGACGACGGCGACGGTTGCGTCAAGGGTGAAAATGTTGAACAACACGCAACTCAATAGTGTTGACGCCTCTTCTCGGCCCTATTTTGCGGGCGTAGCAGGGCAAAGCTTCATCGTTGCGCCCAAAAATAAGGGGGCTCGGGCTGGTGGAACAAGACGACGCACTGGTGGCGCGCTGTAAAACTCGTGTCGGCAATACCCTTCGGGGGAAGTGGCGGCTCGACAAGCTCCTCGGCGTAGGGGGAATGGCCGCCGTGTATGCCGCTTCGCACCGAAACGGCGCTCGTGCCGCGATCAAGCTTCTTCACCCGGAAGTCGCCGCGCAGGAAGAAGCGCGCGATCGCTTCGCGCGCGAGGCGTACATCGCGAACACCGTGGGACACGAAGGGTCGGTCGCCGTGCTCGACGACGACGTTGACGAAGATGGCTCGACCTTTCTCGTCATGGAACTCCTCGAAGGGGAGAGCGCTGCCGATCGCGCCAACCGCAACGGTCAGAAGCTCTCGCTCGCCGACGTGCTGTCCATCGCGTCCCGAACCCTCGACGTGCTCGAGCAAGCGCACACGAAGGGGATCGTGCATCGCGATATCAAACCCGAGAACCTGTTTCTGACGAACGACGGCAAACTCAAGGTGCTCGACTTCGGCATCGCGCGTCTAGAGGAAGCGAGCGGCCCGGGCGCGAAGAGGACGCGTACGGGCATGCTCCTCGGAACGCCGGGCTACATGGCGCCCGAGCAAGCGGCGGGGCTCTCGAGCTCGATCGACGCACGCACCGATGTGTGGGCCGTCGGCGCGACGATGTTCAACCTCCTCACGGGGTTCGACGTTCACGAAGGGGAGACGTACCACGCGCAGCTGATCAACGCGGCCACGAAGCCCGCGCGCTCGCTCGCGAGCGCATGGCCCGAGGCACCCGTCCCGCTCGTCCATGTGGTCGATCGGGCGCTCGCGTTCGACGCCGGCAAGCGCTTCCAGGACGCGCAGTCGATGCGCGTCCACATCGACCGAGTCGCAGGCGCGCCGTCCTCCGAACCTCCTCCCCGCAGCTTGCGAAAAGTGCCGTCCCGGCCGTCTGCGCCCATTCCGCGAGAAGAACCGGAATCCAACGTCGCCGTCGCGCGGTCCAGGCTTCCCGAACCCGCTTCCAACCCTATTTCGCAAGCCCGCTTCTCGCTCGACCGCGTCTCGCAAAAGCGCCTGCGAACGGCTTCCGTCGAACCCGCAAGGACCGAAGACCCCATCGACGGCTTATCCATCGTGGTGGTGACCTCCGAGGGGACGGCGGCCGCACGCGAGTTTTTCACGCTGCTCGAGAAGGCGATGCAGGCCAAGATGCAGTACGGCCCCTCCCACAAGGAATCGGCGCGTCGCTTCGAAGCTGCCTACCGCCAGGCGCTTTCGTCCGTCGAGGCATGCGAGGGAGACCTCGTTTGGAACGTGAGCCCCTATGCCTTCGTGACGGGTGACGAGGTGCTCTGGGAGCCGAAAGCGCCGCTCGACGCGATCCCTTACCGCCTCTTTGCGGACGGCGTCCACTCGCTCGGAATGTCTCGCGGGCTCGAGGCCAACGAGCTCGAGACCCTCGTGCAGATCTGGATGCGCGATCCGGCGCGCGAGATCGCGCCGGAGGACGACCTCGTGACGCTCCTCTGGGACGCCAGCTTCGAACACGTCGCGTTCGAGCAGTACGACTCACTGGCCGAGGGCGACCTGGACCAGCGCACGAAGTTCGAAGGAGATCGGCAGAAGGTGCTCGCGCTTGCGAACTTCGATACGAGCCTTCAACTCGAAGACTGCTGGCGCGGAAGAAGCCCGGGTGACGCCAAGAACTCGATTGCCGTCCGGCAACGCGCCGTCTTGTTCGCGCTGGGAGCGCGGACGGCAGAGGCCAACGCGCGAGCGGCGGCCCTCGAGATCCAAGGCGCCGAGGACGGCGCGCGGCCCCTGACGCTCGAGCTCGAGGACGGGGCACGGACCGCGCTCGCCGCAAGGCTGAACGTGGACCTCGGATCCACAGGAGAGCGCTTTGTCTTCGCCGCAGCGACCGCCTTCGTTTGCGCTGCGCGAGACGGCAGCACCGCGAGGGTCGTCACACCGCTCCGGTGTGCCGTCGACGCGCTGTCGACCGGATCGGTGACGGACGCGGTTCGCTTCATCTGCGCCCTGTGCCGCGCGGTCGAACGCGTCGCTCCGGGCGCCGAACGAGAAGACATGAGCCGCGGACTGGCAGGTGCCCTCGTCTCGCCGGCTACCTTGAAGGTGCTGCTGGCGGGCGCCACTCCGGCGCTCGCGGACGGCTTCGTGTCCGTGCTTCGCTCCCTCGACGCGACGCACCTCACGACGGTGCTCGATGCGCTCCCCCGCATCCAGGATCCGGTGCTCGTACCGGTGCTGCTTTCGTACATCGATCGCGCGGGCCGGGGGCATGAAGCCGAGATCGGTGCGATCCTTCCGGCGAGCGACGTCGAGATCGCCTTGGCACTCTTGCGATTGCTCGTCGCCATGGGGACCCCCGCGTCGCACGAAGCGGCTGCCAAGGCCATCCAGAGTGCCCATCCGGTCGTGCGCGTCGAAGCGCTCGGACACGTGGAGGGGCTCGCGAGCGATCGCCTCCGCCTCGAGCTGAAACGCCTTCTCGAGGATCAGGAGCTCGGCGTTCGACTGGTCACCCTCCGCGCGATCGCGAGATACACGGTGAAGGCGGCTGGACCGTCGCTCGTGCTCCGCATTCGCTCGGCCGAGTTCGACGGCTTGCCGCAAGAGGAGCGGCGCCAGGCTCTCGAAACGCTGCATGCGCTCATGCCGTCACGCGCCGAGGCCGTCAGCATCGACCTTCTGTCCGACCACCGCATCGTGGCCAGCGACACGCACGAACAGACGCGCGCGCTCGCCGCGGAGCTCTTGGCACGTGACGGGAGCGAAGAGGCATGGCGCGCTCTGGAATCCGCTTCGAAGGGGCGGTGGCGCAACAGCGAGCGCGTGCGCGCGGCGGCCACGAAAGCCCTCGCGAGCCTCGAGGAGCGTGCGAGCCGCCCACCCTCCAGCATTCCTACGAAGCCCCCTTCGTCGAGGAAGACTTGACGAACGCGGTCGACCCGGCCGGCGATCGAAGCGAGTTTCTCGCCCACTGCGTCGCAGGGACGTCGGGCAACCCGGAGCTCGAACACGTCCGCGAGAAAGGCGCCGAGGCCGTCCTCGCCCTCTACCGACTCGTGAAGGTCACCCTCATCCACTCCTTCGAAAACGAAGCGGTCGTTCGTACGATCGAGCAGTCTCACGCTCTTCTCTCCGACTTCGCGGCGCAGGCAGGCGGAAAAGTCAGCGTCACGTTCGTCGACGATACGGTCTTCGTCTGCGGTCAGCTCCTCTGTGCGCCAAGGGCGGTCTACGAGTCGGCGACCGAGCTCGGCACGCTCCTCGCGCGCTGCGGCGTCTCGGAGGTGTCCATTGCGGCAGAGATCACGCGCGACGCGCTCGCGACCCTTTCGGCGTCCACGGAAGCGGCCCTTCGCGATCCGTCAAAGGCGGCGACGCTGGCGGAGCAGACGATCGAAGGGGTGGTCTTGCGCCGCGCCGATTCGTTACTCGCCCGCCGCGAGCGCCAGGACAAAGCGCCGCTCGAGACGCGCTTTCTCCGCCTGTACGCCTCGGCCCTCGTGGTGCTGCGCCGCTTCTTCGACGCCATCGCCGTCGGGTCTTCCGTAGTTCCCCGTCATGTGAAAAGGCTGGCGCAGGCGTTCGTCAGTCTCGCCGAGACCGGGAACTCCGCTCTCCTTGGGCTGACGCCCCTCGCCAATGCCCATCGAGACGACGCAGGACGCGCGGTGCAGAGCGCAATCCTAGCCCTCGCGCTGGGGCGCCAGATCACGACGGATCGCATCGCCTTGTCTCGCTTGACGATGGCGGCCATGCTGGCCGACATAGGTAGCGTGCGGCTCGCTGGGCCGAACGGACGCGATCGTCTGGTCGCTCTCGGCGAAGACGACGACGCTAAGGTCCCCGCCGTCACTGGCGAGATCGCCCTCGCCACGGGCGGCGTGAACAGAGAAAACGCTCTCCGCACCGTAACCATGTTCGAGGCTCTCTGGCTCGAGCGCGAGCCCGCTCTCGGAGCCCTGTACGGCGGGAGTCTGCCGCCACTCCTCCAAGCGCGCATCCTGCGCGTCGTACGCGCCGTACTCATCCGCCTCGCGCCGCGCGATACGTCGCCCCCCATGTCCGTCCTCGACGCACTCCAGGACGTCGCGCGCATCCCCTCCGTGGAGCGTTCGCTCCTCTTGCTGCTCCTGAAAGCGGTGGGCCTCACGCCGACGGGCAGTGTGGTCGAACTCGAAACGGGCGAATGGGCAGTGGTCGTCGGACCGTCCGCGGACGAAAGCGCGCACGAGCGGCCCCGCGTCCGCGTGGTGATGGACCGGATGGGCCGCGTGCTCGACCCTCCCCGCGAGTTCGACCTCGGAGCGCCCCCGCCCGGGCGTACCTACCCGCGCATCGTGCGCATCGTCGAGCCTCGGGAGGCGCGCTTCAACGTGGCGCGCGTCTTCGTCCCGACGCCGTCGTAAATCCCGTCGCTCTCATCCGAGCCTCTCGAGCACCGCCACCACGTGCTCCGGGCTTCGCTCGCAGAGTTTCTGGAGACGTGCGCCATCGAAGAACGCGACGGTCGTGCCGGGTCTCGCGATGGCCGTGACACTGGGCGCGATGCGGTGGATCGCGTCCCGCACGCCATAGAACGAGTCCGGCGCGACGACCCCGACCGGGTCTTTTGCCTCGCCGTTGAATAGACCGATCGAGCCGCGCGCGACGAGACACGCGACCTCCGGGACCACGTCGGCGAGAAGAAGAATCGTCTCTTCGTCGAAGGACTCGAGACGTTGAATGCACGAGAGCACGTCGTCGCGAACCTGAACGTCGAGCTGTCCCATGGTCTCGTGCATCGAGAAGAACGAGTCGATACGGTGCAGCTGCTTCGTCTCGGCGATTCTCTGTCCGAATGCGATGTCCTCCTCCATGACCGCGCGCACATCGACCCCCGGCAAGATCCACACTTCACTGACGCGCTCGGCACGAAGCGACGCCGTGCAGCGCGCCCTCGCCCCTCCGAGGACGCTCGATTCGCCGAGCAGCCATCCCGGGAAGCACGAACGCACCATCCACGCTCCGCCCGACGGCTTCTCGAGCCAAACGCCGAGCAGGCCGCTCTTGACGACGAAAAGGCTGGACGAAGGCTCCCCTTCCCGGACGAGCATCTCCTCCGGCGCGAGAGTGCGGAGGGTCAAGCGGCGCGCGACTTGACGGCGCAGGTCCTCGGATAGCCCGCCGAACGCCTTCGCGTGGAAGACACTCTCGAGAGGCGCAAGGCGGGCGCGCGTTTGGTCGAGGAGCGCATGGATGGCGGAGCCCGCGAATGCCTCGCGGCCCGACAAGTCGAGCGCGAACGCCGCGGCTTTTTCGAGCGCGGGCAGGTCGAAGCGGTCCGCAAACTCCCGTGTGGCCGCTTCGAGGTACCCGCGCGCGAGCCCTGGCTCGCCGAGCTTTACCTCCACCTCCGCCATCGTAAAAAGCGTGGTGCCGCGACGCTCGTGGTCGCCCAACATGCGCGGCAGAAGTTCACGCGCGAGGCCGAGCGAGACCGGGTCGCCTTTCGCCATGGCGGCGGCGACCCTCTGTTCGAGCGGCTCCTCGACCTCAGTGAGCATGTCGAGAGCCGAGTCCTCGTCGTTGCTTGCCGGCTCTCCCCCGAAGTCCGCAAGCTCGTCGACTGGCGGGGGCCGAAGCGAAAAGCTCTCCGCGCGGCGGACGGCATCGACGACGTGATCGGCGTTGAGGATAGGCGAAATCGTGCCGGCGTCGTCGACCGCGATGTCCGCCACGTGCAGATCTCCCGAGGGCGCGGCCAACGCCACCGTGACGATCCACGCGTCACCCGAAACGCGACGTACCCGGCGTACGTCTCGCACGTCGAGCATTCTTCCGAAGTCCCGCCTCAGATTCTCCGAGACGGCCTTCCACACGTCCTCGCGTGTCACCCCCCGGATCATACACGGGTCTCTCTAGGGCGAAGGGGCTCGCTCAGAGGCTCGTCTTTTTGAACCCCACTCGTGTCAGCAGTATGTCAGGTTTCTTCCGGCGACATGCGACGCACCGAAAGGCTCTTTGCTCTTGCCGAATACCTGCGCGGCCGTCGGACAGGCGTCACGGCCGAAACGCTCGCCGACCGCTTTGGCGTGACCGTGCGCACCATTTACCGCGACCTCGACGTGCTCCGCGACGCCTCGATGCCCATCGGTGCGGAGCGCGGCCGGGGCGGCGGCTACGCCCTCGACGCAAGCTACAGTCTGCCACCCGTCAACTTCACGGCGCGTGAAGCGGCGCTCCTCGTCGCTCTGGGCAGCCACGCCATCGACATGCGTCTACTCCCGTTTATCGAAACGCTTCAATCCGGTCTCGACAAAGTGCGAAGCGCGCTCTCGAAATCGGCCCAGCGCGAGCTCCTCGCTCGTCTCGAAGGGCTCGCCTTTCTGGGCGTGCCTGCGCTTCCCGGCAAGAAGGCAGTGCGCGCGGCCATCGAGCGTGCGTGGTTCGATCAGCAGCCGATTCGCGTCGTGTACGTCGACGGCGACTTCCGAGAAACCACGCGCGACATTCGCATCCACTCCGTCATCATGGATCGGCACGAGACTCGCCTCGACGCAGTAGACATGACGAGTGGAGAGAGGCGCCACTTCCGTCTCGATCGCATCGCGCGAGCCGAGGTGCTCCGCCATTCGTGAGAAGTGATATGAATACCTTTGGGCATCTGTGCCCATCTCATAAGGAGGCTCACCCATGCGTCGGATCACGCGAGTGTCGTGGGTGGTGGCTTTGGGGATGACGGCGCTGTCGGTCGCCACCGGGTGCGGTGGCGGCAAGGGCGGATCGGGAGCACCTGGGTCCGACGCGGGGAGCTCGGACGGCGGAGAGTCGACGAGCACGGACGCGAGCGGCTCGACGGGAACCGACGCGCGGACCGGGGCGGCCGCGGATGGGGCGGGCACGACGGGCACCGACGCGGGAGCCATGACGGCCAACGACGGAGGAGGGACGACGGGCACCGATTCGGGCGCGATGCTCGGGGGGGACGGTGCGGGCGGGGTCCCAGGAGGACAGCCGGGTGCAGGAACGACGGTCTCCGGATGCCAGATCTTCCCGAACGACAATCCGTGGAACGTCGCGATCGACGGACCCGACGTGGAGATCATTCACACCTACGACTCCCAGCTCCCCCAGGGGACATCGTCGCATCCCGACTTCGGCGACTACACGAAGAACCACTACGGCATTCCGTACAACGTGGTCGACGCCGAGCAGCTGGACGAGCCGACGAAGTTCAACCTCTACGCGAGCCAGAGCGATCCAGGCCCGGGTGGATGGGTCGGCACAAACCCGGTGACCGCGAACGCCTCGACCGGAACGACGGCCTACCCGTTCTTTGGGGGAATGCACATCGAGGGGGATCCCGCTCTCGGTGCGGCCCCCGGCAACCAGGACCAACATGGGATCGTACTTCAACAAGGACAGACCGGCTGCACGTCTTACGAGGCGTGGCACTGTGTCGCTTCGTCGAGCCCCCCCTTCGTCTGCGCAAACGGCGCCGTTTTCGACCTCACCTCCAACGCTCTCCGCCCGGCCGGCTGGACCTCGGCGGACGCTGCCGGGCTCTCGATCCTCGCGGGCCTCGTGAAGTACTCCGAGGTTCAAGCTGGGGCCGTCACCCATGCGATCCGGGTCACGTTCAACAGCACGCAAGCGGGTTACATCCCGCCCGCAACGCACGCGTCAGGTTCCTTCGCACTCGGCAGCGCCTATCCCCCGATGGGACTTCGGCTGAGGCTCAAGGCGACTGTTGCGACATCGAGTTATCTCACGGCGTCGCAGGTCATCATGGCGGCGATGAAGAAGTACGGCCTGATGGTCGCGGACATCGGATCCGACTGGTACTTCCAGGGGGACAGCGACGACCGTTGGGCCGACATGGCACCCGACGGCCAGGACACGCTGATCGACGAGATGTCGGGCGACTTCGACAACTTGACCGGCGCGGACTTCGAGGTCGTGTATACGGGCGATCCGGTCGCGACGGGGCTGTGAAGGTCCCGTCCGGTGCGGATCAGTGTCCGCCGTGACGGTCACCGCTTCTCTGGCCACGCGCGGTCGTACGCGTTCAAGATCCGATCGAAGGTCGCGTTCGTCCGGCCTTCCACGATGCGCCTATTCGCGTCCTCGTCATACCAAGCGATCTGCTGACGAGCACCGTACGCATAAGGGATCACGGCGCGGAAGTCGGGGACGAGCCGCTTAATCTTGGTGTTGTCGAAGACCATACTATGCGCCTTGTCCCCGAGAAGACTCTCCCCCCACTCCGGGTCGAAGGCGGCAATGAGGTCGGACGGCACGTGAACCAACTTGGGGGTCGCGCCGGCCGCTTGCCCGAGCATCTCGTGAATCTGGTTCCAGGTCAGGGCCTCGTCCGAGGTGATGTGGAACTGATCGCCCACCGCATCGGAGCGCCCGAGCAAACCCACGAACGCGCGCGCGAAATCTTCGTGATGCGTCAGAGTCCACAAGGAAGTACCGTCGCCGTGGACGACGACCGGAAGTCCGCGGCGCATGCGGTCGATGACCGTCCAGCCCCCGTGCGGCGGTAAGAGAGCCGGATCGTAGGTGTGCGAGGGGCGCACGATCGTCGCGGGGAACCCTTCGCTGCGATACGCGCGAGTCAGACGCTCTTCGCAAGCGATCTTGTCGCGCGAGTACTGCCAGAATGGATTGTGAAGGGGCGTGGACTCCGTCACCGGAAGGCGCGACGGCGGCGTCTGGTAAGCCGACGCCGAGCTGATGAAGACATACTGACCCACGCGGCCTCGAAAGAGATCCAGGTCGAGCTCGATGTGCCCCGGCACAAAGCCTATCCACTGCACGACGACGTCGAAATGCTGATCGCCGAGAGCGCTCCGCACCGACTGCGCGTCGCGCACGTCTCCGTGCAGGACCTTCGCCCCCGAAGGGACGGGATGGCGGCCGGTCTTGCCTCGACACAGCATGGTGAGGTCGATGCCGCGGGCGAGCGCGAGGCGCGCGCATGCGGAGCTGATGATGCCTGTTCCGCCGACAAAGAGGACGTTCATGGCCGCGTCATGCTAGGAGCCCGCCGAAGTTTTGCCCAGGGAGAACGCCCTGCGAGCGCAGCCGCAAGAGCCGAGCCGCAGGCTGAAAAACACGCGGCGCCCCCGAACACTGCGGGCCCGCCGCCGCGGTGATACACGGAGCCCCATAGAAGCATCCCCACGGCCGACCCTGCCCCCATCCCCGTCGAGAAGAGCCCTTGCGCCGTACCGAGAGATTGCGGCGGAAAACGCCGCGACGCGTAAGTCACCGCGGCGAGCCACGCGAGCGCGAACGAAAGCGCGTGGAGAGGTTGGAGCGCGATAAGAAGGACGGACGAGCGCGCTAGAGCGGTCAAGGCCCAACGGACCGAAGCTCCCCCGAGCGCGAACGCCAGAAGCGAAAGCGGTGCGAAGCCGCGGAGCAGCGGGGCCGCGTAGGCCATCATGATCACTTCGCACCCGGCGCCCAAGGCCCACATCCACCCGAGCGTCATCCGCGGGACGCCGAGGTCGAACAGATAGAGCGAGAAGCACAAGTCGTAGGCCACGTGGCCGCATTGGCCGAGAAAGACGGCTGTGAGAAAGAGGCGAAAGTCTCTATCGGCCAAAAGTCGCCAGGCGCCGTGCCGGTCGCCCCGGTCCGGCAGATCGGCCGTGCGCGGCAGCCAGAGAGACGCGACGAGCGCCGCGAACACCACCCCCGTCGTGACGGCGGGCACGACGACCGGGTCGCGAGGGTCGACGTAGCGAGCCGCAACGAGGACCACCGCGATGAACCCGACCGTGCCCCAGAGCCGCAGCCGCCCGTACGTCGTCCCTGCAGAAGGCGCGAGCTCGATCGCAATCACGTCGGCGATGAATCCCATCGGCGAACGAAAGAGAGCGAGGGCCAATGCCGCGAAGAAGAGTACGGCGAAGCCGAGCGGTAACCCCGCTGCCGCGAAGGCGGTGAGCGATCCGAACGCGAGCAAGGCTCCCGCACACGCGAACTGCAAGAGTCCTCCGCGCAACCTCAGCGCGTCCGCGAGAGCGCCGAATCCCGCCGGAGCGACGACGCCCATGGTCGGCGCGGCCGCAGCGATGAGACCGAGGCGAACTCCAAACATCCCGCGTGCTTCGAGCCACCGCGGGAAGAAAGGGAGGTAGATGCCGCCGACTCCCAATGCGGTCGTGTAGTAGACGCGAAGTGCCAGAGTACCGCGCGTCGCCTTGGTCATGGGATTCGTGCGCGCGATCGAGCACGCAACGCCGCCACGCGGCGGTTCAGTTGACGGGACGCGGGCGGAACTGGGTCTTGTACTTGTCCTTGAACCCGTCGTGGCACGTTTTGCACGCAGCCTTGACCCCAGCCATATCTTTCCCTTTGGCCGCGGTCGAGCCGGCGCTCGCGGATTGCGTCCACCCGGCCCAACCCGGATCCGGAGAGAGCGTCGCGACGCGATCGAACGCCTTGCCGAGCGCGTCGGTGTCTCCTGAAGCTAGGGGCGTACCCATGTTTGCGCGCATCCACTTCTGCAAAGGACACGGGTTGTCGCTCGTTCCGCACGAAGCCGCGGCGCCCGCGTCGTCGGCAAGAACGGAACGCGGTGCCATTGCTCCTAGAAGGGCCGCTCCAAGGGCCACGCCAAGCCAGACTCTCGCTCTCATTCAGAATCTCCTCATGCCGGTTAGGTCTGCCCAACCGCTTACTACACTTTCAGGGTACCCGTGCTGACGCCGCTGACAAGAATCCCTCGCACCCGTCGTGCGGCAACCATCCTTGCCCAAGCGGAAACATTCCAGCCCTCGTCGGATTCTGAACGAGCGATCTCACGCAACGTCGAGGTCTATCCGTGCGTGCCCGCGCGCGACCTCCCGAGCGAAAAAGGTAGAGAGATCGCGCACCGTCCGCACCGTTTCGAGACCGGTGATATCGATATCCACGTCTTCAATCCCCTCGATCTCTAGCGCGACGAGCACGACCTCGAGAGGAGTCATCTCGAGGTCACGCTCGAGATCTTGCGAGGGGTGAATCGTCGAGACGGGACGCCCCACGTGGTGGGCGAGAACGTGAAGTACGCTGCGTGTGAATGGCATGAGAGGCCTCCTTGCTCGGCGGTGAGTCGTCCGAGGTTCGAAGGCGAAGCACGCGGCGAGGGCTCGTCATTCCGGCCGCAAGATTTCGCAACATACGAGCGGCGCGCACACGCTCAAATTTTTCCCCGGAAGAGCTCTCCCATCGTTGCCCGCGCATAGAGGCGCATCGTCTTGAGAACGGGCTGAGGGTCGAGGGTGCTGGAGAAGGAGTCGGCCAGACCAAAAGGGAGCATCGTGAGGATGAGACCTCGCGCGTACTCGAGGGCGTAACAGCGATCCGGCATCCGGTAGCCACGGGCCTCCCCCCGCGGGAGGTGATGCATGTCGCCGGGCCTGAAGACACGTCGATCCTCGTCCCCCTCGCCGTATGCCCACTGCTCGCCCTCGAGGATGACGAAGTAGTCCTCGGCGAAAAAGCGCCCGGAGTATCCCTCGGTCCCGATCGGCGAGCCGAACACGATCACGTACTCCGTGAGCGACGCGTGCAAAAGCGTCATCTGGCCCATCGCGCCCCCCGCGATGTTGAAGACCCACTCGTCTTCTAGCCGCACGTGGCCCGGATACGTCGCGGCGAGCTCTTGGCGAATAGCCGCGACTTTGTCTCGAAGGGAGCCGCCCTTCGCGACGGCGCGCTTTCCGATGCCGTGCAGAACCTCGGGGTCGAAAATGATTCCCACGAATCTCCTTGGATCACTCGGCGGGCGCGGGCTCGAGTCGGTCCGCGCCGTCATAGACGAGACCTTCGGAGCTCTTGTACGTCCCGAACAGCCGATCGCTGAACGTGAAGAACTGGCCGTAATTGTATTTATTGAGCTTGTGATGAAGCGTGTGCAAAGAAGTGTAGTTGACGGCCCCCCAGCGCACCCAAGTCACGCGCTCGTGAATGAACGTCGACCAGACTTGAAGGAACATGATGAAGAAGGCGTAGACGCTGACGTGCAAGGGCAGAATGAATGCCAGCAAGTGGTGCGGCGCTGCCTGGGCGAACGAGTCCAGCGGGTGAAAGGCCATACTCGTCCACGGCGAGGGCGTTCGGAACCTGTGATGCGCCAGATGGAAGCGCTTGTAGAGGACCGGGTGGTGAAGGAGTCGATGCGCCCAGTAGACGAGCGGCTCCGTTACCGCGAGGACGACGAAGATACTTGCGGCGTACCAACCCCACCCTCGTTCGCCCGCGTCGAAGTAGATACGGCTCCGACCCGTGACGATGGCGTGGTGGATCGGCGCCGTGATGACGGCATTGCCCAAGAGATTGTAAAAGGCCCAGCGCCACTCCTGGCGACGCACCCCGCGCTCTTCCTTCGTGTTCGGATCCCACCCGGGGAAGAAGCGCGCGCGCCTCCACACGCAGTAGTAGAGGTAGCTCGTGCCGGAAGTGAACAGGTAGAAGAGCGCGCCCCCGAAGAAGAGCACCAACAAGCTCCCAACCATGCTCTCGGGGGCGATGATCGCGCGCAGCATCTGCATGAGTGGTTGTCTACCCGCACGCGGCTGTCAACATCGCTCCACGTTCGATCAACCATGGGGGCGGCTCCCGCCCCCATGATTTGCTATGCAAATCATTCCCCCGAGAAAATTCGCTCCCGCGAATTTCACTAGAGCGACCTCACCGCGATTCGTTTCGACGGACGGTCGCTCTAGTGCAAGCCGAGACGCTTTCGCAGACGGTTCATCGCCGGCGGTGCCCACCAGTTCGCGTCGCCGAACAAGCGCATGGTCGCCGGGACGAGGAGCACGCGGACGAGCGACGCGTCGAGCGCCACGGCGAGCGCCATGCCGAAGCCCACGGCTTTCAGAATCACTACCCCCGTCAAAGCGAACGCAACGAAGACAGCCACCATGATGGCGGCGGCGCTCGTGATGAGCCCGGCCGTCTTCTCTAGACCTTCGGCGACGGCAGCCGTGTTGTCGTTCGAGGAGAGATAGGACTCGCGGATCCGCGACAACATGAGGACCTCGTAGTCCATCGAAAGTCCGAACAGCACGCAGAAGAGGAGGACGGGGACGGACGGATCGATCGGTTGCGGCTCGACTCCAAGCAGGTGCCCGTCTTGGAACACCCATACGAGCGCCCCAAACGATCCCGCGATGGACAACAGGTTCATGAGCAACGCCTTCACGGGCAAGACGACCGAGCCGAGCAACAGGAACAGCACCACGAAGGTCACCGCGACGACGAACGCGACGGCGCGGGGCGCGCGCGCAAGAATGAAGTCCGTCGCGTCGAGATCCGCCGCCGTCTGGCCGCCGACGACGATCGTTCCGTCTCCCGCGGTTCTTTGGCTGCGTATGGCGCGAACGACCTCTCGCGCATCGTTGCTCTCCGGTGGACCGTCCACGAGCGCAGTCAGGACGACGGCCCGATCGCTCACCGTCAGCTTCTTGGCCTCCTCGATGATGGCGGCATAGGCCGGGGGCGGCTCGAGAAGCACGCTCTCGTAGTCTTCCTTGCCGAGCGGCGAGTCCCCGTCGACCAGGCTCTCGACCTTGCGCACGTGGGGGAGGGCCCCAATGCGCCGAGACAGATCGAACAGCGCGTCGATGTGCGGGACCGTGAGCGCCGGCGCAGTCTTGAACTCGAGAACGACGGTGATGCGATTCGCGGCTTGCTCCGGAAAATCTCGTTTCAAGAGATCGAAGCCACGACGCGCTTCGACGTCTCCCGCGAGGACGCGCACGTCCAGCGCCCCCATCCGAAGATGCAAGAAGGGGAGTCCGATGAAGAGAAAGAGCGCGAGCGTCGGCACAAGCACGCGCACGGGGTGGTTCATCACGCGTGTCGCCATCTTGTGCCACCCTCCCCCCTTGCGCTCGGCGCTCCGTAACAATCGCCCGGCGTGGATCCGGGGTCCGAGCACCGCGAGGAGCGCAGGCAAGAACGTGAGCGCAAAGAGAATGGAGAGCGCCACGACGAACGCGCCGCCTATCCCCATCGCAAAGAGGTAGGAGCCCTTGAAGAAGAGCAGCCCCCCGAGTCCGGTGGCGACGGCGACGCCGGAAAAAGCAACGACGCGACCCGCTCCGTTCATCGCCCGCGCGAGCGCCTCCGGGTAATCGTGGCCCAACGCAAGCTCTTCGCGGTACCGGCTGACCGTGAAAAGCGAATAGTCGATCGCGAGCCCCAAGCCGACGAGCGAACAGATATTGACGGTATATTGGGCAATATCCGTGTAGTGCGACAGGGTGAGGACGCAGGCGATCCCACCGACGACCGCGAGCGCGCCGACGCATACGGGAAGGGCCGCAGCGACGATCGTGCGAAACACGTACACCAGCACGAGGAGCGCCAGTGGCAACGAGACCATCTCCGATTTGATCAGATCCTGTTCGAGCGAGCGGTCCAGATCGTGCGTAAAGGGGAGCGGCCCCGTACACGTGATCTCGAGACTGTCGGAGACCAAAAGCGCGCGGACCGCCGGATAGGTGGCAAGCGCGTGCTTGACGTCACCTCCGAGCGTAACGAGGGCGAACGCGGCGTGCGCGCTTCCGTTGACCATGCCTGGAGCAAGAAACGTCGGAGCGTCGTCGGGGGTCGTGACCCCTTGCACGCGGGAGTCGTGGCGCAAAGGTTCGAGTGCCGCACGGAGCGCGTCGTGGAACGCTTGATCGCGGGCGTCTACGCGAGGGCTCTTGAAGATGACCGCAAAAGTCGTCTCCATGGGATGGCCGAGAATGCCGTCGACCAGACTCGCTGCGCGTTGGGACTCGAGCGCGTGGATGGTGCCGCCCGTCGTGAGCTCGCCGCCGCGAACGAGGGCCGCGACCGACAACAGCAGAACCGCAATGGAGGCGAAGATCACCGGCCATCTCCGCCGGTACATCGCCGCCCCGAGGTTCTCGAACATGACCCACGTTTATCAGCCGCTCCTACTGTCCGCCCATCCCCAAGCGCAACGACGAGCTCGGCGGCGGGCCACTTGGAGGTTGCTTCGGCCACGAGGCGGGCTATGTAGCGATCCTCCGCTTGCCTACCCGTCCGGACCCGCCATGGAAGATAAGCTCTCTAGATCGCAGGAGGCCGGGCACGAAACTGGGCACGAAACCGGGCACGAGACCGGCCGCGACGCGTCGCTCGACGGTGGTAGCGGCAAAGTGTTCGTCACCGGCAGCGCCGGGCATCTCGGCGCCAACCTGCTGCATCGGTTGCTTACCGATGGCCGTGCCGTGTGCGCGCTTCTTCGGCCCGGCGACAACAACGAGGCCGTGGACGCCGTGGAGCGAGCGACGGGACGAACCGTCGAGCGGATCAAGGGGGACTTGCGCGACCTGGAGCTCGTTCGACGAGGCATCGCTGGGTGCGAGACCGCCTTCCACGTAGCCGCCAAGGTTTCGACCGTCAGCGGCGACGCCGGGGACCTGCGTGAGCTCTTCGAGTGCAACGTGATCGGAACGGCCAACCTTCTCCGCGCCGCGCGCGACGCCGGGACGCGGCGCGTCGTCGTGACCGGCTCGTTCAGTGCCGTCGGCTACGACGAGAGCGACCCCTCGAAGCCTTCGGACGAGTCGATGCCCTTTCGTCCCTTCGACGCGCACCTGCCTTACGGGCGCACCAAGATGCTGGTCGAGCACGAGTGTCTCAAGGCCGTCGTCGAGGGACAGGACGTCGTCATTGCGACGTCATGCGCCGTCCTTGGGCCGTGGGATTACATCCCCTCACGGATGGGCAAAACGCTGATCGATTTCGCAAATGGCCGGCTACGCGCCTACGTGCCGGGAGGCTTCGAATTCGTGGCCGCGCAAGACATCGTCGCGGGCCACCTTCTCGCAATGAAGCACGGCCGGTCGGGGCAAAGGTATATCCTGTCTACGGAGTTTCTGACGGTCGATCAGATCATGGACATCTTCGAAGACGTGAGCGGCCAACCCCGGCCGAAGCTGCGCCTACCGCCCCCTGTGATGGCGGGCATGGCCGAAGTCTCGTCCTTCGTGATGACGAAGTTCTTCCCCAAGGTTCCTCAGCGATTCACCCCTGGAGCGGTCCGGATTCTCCGCATGCAACGCCACGCGAACCTCACCAAAGCAAAGACCGAGCTCGGCTACGCTCCGACGAGCATCCGCGCAGCCATCGGTGCGGCCTACGCAGACTTCGCTCGGCGGGGCCTCGTACCCTCCAAGGCCGATCTCGCCGGAGTCGCGGAAGCAGGCCTCGCTCACGATCGAACCGACCCCAGCGAAGAGAAAGGATTGTCCGCATGAACCCTCCGACCTTCGAAGAGGCGAAGAACAAGAGGCAGAAAGTCCGCGCTGCCGGCCTCGACCCCAATCACTGGTACGCCGTCGAGCACGGCCGAGCCCTCACGAAGGGTCAAGTGATCGAGGTTAAGTTCTGGGGCACCTCCGTGGCTGTGTACCGCGACGACCAGGGCGTAGTGCATGCCATCGAGAATCGATGCGCGCACCGACAACTGAAGCTCTCGGCGGGGCTCGTCGTCGGCGACAAGCTCGTATGCAGCTACCACGGCTGGGAGTACGACGGAGACGGCAAGCTCGCGCGGATCCCCCACGATCTTTTCGGTCATAAGCAGTCTGCGTGCAAGCTCAAGAGCTACCCGCTACGCGTTCGGTACGGGCTCATCTGGATCTTCTTCGGTGCCCGAGAGCCGGCTCATTCGACCCCCATGCCGGAGATCCCGGAGCTCGAAGGCCCGGACGCGTGGGCGTGCGT
>Ga0182024_10010600_pt1 | contig 18747 bp, 17 predicted proteins | sample P32metaG_FD_120480 | JGI IMG/M metagenome (GOLD analysis project Ga0182024, IMG submission 120480) | Permafrost microbial communities from Stordalen Mire, Sweden - P3-2 metaG (Illumina Assembly) | ecosystem: Environmental > Terrestrial > Soil > Wetlands > Permafrost | place: Sweden: Stordalen... | reverse complement strand
CATGGGGGATGCTCCTGTCTGTGTGAGGTGGCAACCCCTCATCCTCAGACAGGACACTCCCTTCCCGATACTGGCCCAGCCGCCCGCCGCAGCGCACTACCGCGCGAGCGGTTTAGTCCATTGACCCGGAGCGGACATGTTGCGCCGCAGACACACCGGGAAACAAACGCCTTTATCCCTCGGCGGCGACCGACCGGCCCGTTGACCCTAAGACCGCCCGAGGGCTGTGCATCCGTTGGTGTCCCGGAACCCTTTCGCGCGCAGCGGCTTGGTCTACGTGAAAACATTCGAGACGACGGATCCAAAAGTCGCGAGACGCTGCCGCTATGACCAACATCGCGGCCAAAAGACGACCGTGACGGTAGAAGGATCGCTCGTCACGGCGTATGTCCATTCGGTCACGGAAGATAGGTTCAGCAACCCGACGCGCTGGGTCGTCACGGTCATTGCCAAGCCGAGCATCGCTGCTTAACCGATCACGCCTTAGTTGCCAGCCATCGGTTCATCTCGGCAGCAATCCGCAGACGCCCCGCTTCCCTGAGCGCAGCACGTCTCCGTTCTCCGAGCGGCATCTTGCGGGCTTCCGCAATAACCTCCGTCGCCCGGTCATCCCAAAGGCGGCTATCAGGCGGATGTTCTGCATTTTGCACAGGCATTGCTTTATGCCGTTGGCGTGAAGGATTGCCCGAATGCATCGGTCTCAACCATCACCTCGTGAAGGAGATCACACTGAGGGCACTCAAACGTGCGGATATCGAAACCCACACGTGCAGGCATGATGCGAGCGAGTATCATGTGAGCGCGGCACTTTGGGCAAGCAGGGCGATGGATGTGGAGGTTGACGTTGTCAGGTAAGAAATAGGATTTTTGCATGATGCTTTCCCTCATCGAGAAGGCGGGAGCGCAACACTCTCTGTCACCGCTAGATGCCTGTGGCGTAGCGCGGTGATGGGAACAACTTTAGGTTTGAGAGCTCCGCGTCGCTGTTCCATATTGATCAGCCTGCGAAGCCCATGAAGCTTCGGTAAATACGACCTTTCTGCGGTTGGCGAGACTTTCGACAAATTGACCTAAGAGGGCGTTTGCGAACAAGCCGCCCATTGACCGCGCGGTGAACAGGCTCAGAATAGACTGTGTCAGTTTCGCGCCGTACTCGTCCGAGATCAACTTGATCGCCGCCAACAAAAATATTGCCCGGAGGCAGCCTTACCTTGGCGCGATCAATTGGCCCTGGAGCCAGTTCATTATCTCTTTGGACTGCAGGGGATCACCGAGCTTCACCGCCGTCTTAAGTTGATGCGAGCAACGATGACATTCAAAGGTCCGAAGGTCATAGCCTGACGGACCTTCTTGGATTCTTCCCAGGAACATTTCGGATTGGCACTTCGAACAGATTACCTGCCGTAATCTGGGCATGATGCTCACCCCTAGGAGAAGGCGGGAGCGCAACACTCTCAGTCACCGTTAATGTGCCTGTTGAAGGAGCGGTGATGGCAAACAGCATTGATTTTTGAACTACGATTCGTCTGGCCAATATTGATCGGTTTTTACCGAAATAACGGAACACACCCAACGCGACCTTGCCGCAGCGGTTAGTATTTTCGACAAATTGACTTCACCGACTTGCGGCAGACAACCGACGAGGTCGAGATCCGGACGCGATAGGTGAACCCCCGCAGCCAGCGTCCATCCGAGGTTGCCAGAGACAATCTCGGATTAATCTTTCAGTAACTAGCAATCCTAACGTCAGTACTATTTGCACGCCGTATCTGTGTTGTCGGTCCGGGCATCGTTACATCTGCCTTACGCGACTAGCGTGCAACCGATCGGCCAAATGACGGCTAACATTCTTCCTGCCTTAAATCCTAAATTTCCCATTCCACGACGCTCAATCCGTGGTTACATATTTATCGGGACGCTTCTGATTGTGGCAATCGCCTTTGGGACCGCGATGATGGTCAGCAATTTCCGCGAGCGAGCGCTGAACGCTAGCGAACGCGAGATGGAGAACACTGTATTATTGCTGGCTCACCACTTCGATCAACAATTCGAAGAGTTCGAAGTCGTACAAAAAGAACTCGTCGCGTACATACGTTCGACCGGGATTGCCTCGACTGAGGCTTTCAAACAGCCAGGACATGCGTGAAATTCTTAAGAGCAAGAGCAATGGATCGCCCGATATCGCCGGCGTCAACATTTTCGATTCAGATGGAATGCTGATTAACTCGTCGGTGTGGCCGCGTCCGGCTGTCAACGTTGCAGATCGAGCTTACTTCATAGCCGCCAAATTGGACCCCGCATCGACAAAGGCTTCGATTGACCTCGTGAGGAGTCGGCTTTCCGGAGGCGGGTGGACGGCGTTGATCTCCCGCACGATCACTGGACCGAGTGGCGAGTTTTTGGGAGTTGTTACGAGAGGCATCGCGACCGCCAGCTTCGAAAAGTTTTTTGCACCGCTAGTGTTCGGGAACGACGCGGTGATTTCCTTGTTCCATCGCGACGGAACAATGATTGCTCGTTATCCTCATATTGACGATTTGATCGGGCAGAATTTCTCAAAGGGTCCGTTCTTCGAGGTCTTAGCCAATGCTGACCATGGAAACGCACGTAACAAAGGTGTCGTGGATGGTCGAGATCGATTGGGGTCTGTGCGCCAATTGAGCAATTTTCCGATTGTGGTCGTCGCGACGACGAGCGTCTCGGTAGCGTTAGCCGATTGGCGAGGCCAAACAAGATTGTTGGTCGGTGTGGCTGGCCTGTCGGTGCTTGTAATCGCCGTTATGATGTTTCTGATCATTCGACAGTTGTCGCTGCAACACCACCGGCTCGGCATCGCCGTCAACAACATGACGCAGAGCCTGCTGCTGTTTGATTCATCACACCGGCTAATCATCTGTAACCAGCGCTACATCGAGATGTTCAGGCTGTCTCCAGAGGTGGCCAAGCCCGGTTGTAGTTTTCGCGATCTTATTGCACATCGAAAGGACAGTGGGTCCTTCAGCGGCGACATTGATCAATACTGTTCCTCGGTCGCTCACAACGTAGAGCTAGGTAAAGTCACTCTCAATGTCGTCGAAAATCCGGACGGGCGTTCAATCCAGATCGTAAACCAACCGCTCGCAGATGGTGGATGGGTAACAACCCTGGAAGACGTCACCGAGCGAAAACGCTCCGACGAACGAATCGCTCACCTCGCGCATTTTGATGCGTTGACAGAGCTGCCGAATCGAGTGCTGTTTCAAGAGCAGCTTGAAGGGGCGCTCGCACGGATTGTGTATGGCGAGCAAGTAGCGTTGCTCTACATTGACATCGATGAGTTCAAAAGTGTCAACGACTCGCTTGGACATCGGATCGGCGATGAACTTTTGAGATCCGTGGCCGCAAGCCTGAGGGATTGTCTCGATGAGACGGATATCATCGCCCGGTTGGGCGGTGACGAGTTTGCTGTGGTTCAAACTGCTGTCAAACATTCCGAAGATGTCACAGCCCTTGTGACCCGCATTTACCAGTCGATCCGGGGGCGCCGTGAATGTCTCGGTCACCTGGTGACTACTGACGCCAGCATCGGTATTGCTCTTGCCTCGCAGAATGGCATCGATATGGAGCAATTGCTGAAGAATGCCGATCTGGCGATGTACAGCGCCAAAGCCGCCGGGCGACGAACCTACCGCTTTTTCGAGCCGGAGATGGACGTGCGTATGAAGGCGCGTCACTCGTTGGAGATTGATCTGCGGCAGGCCATCATCGAAGGTGACTTGGAGGTCTACTACCAACCGATTGTTGATCTTCAGAGCAATCGAATTTCCGGTTGTGAAGCCCTGCTGCGCTGGCACCATTCGCAGCGAGGCATGATTTCACCCGCCGAGTTCATTCCCGTTGCGGAAGAGACCGGTCTGATCAATCAGCTTGGCGAATGGGTGCTTGCGACGGCCTGCGCTGAGGCTGCGACATGGCCCGATAACATCAAGCTCGCGGTCAACGTCTCGCCGGTCCAGTTCAGGAGTGATACGTTGGCACTGAAAGTCGTGGCTGCTCTCGCCGCTTCGGGACTTTCTGCCAATCGGCTAGAATTGGAAATCACGGAAGCCGTTCTCATTCGGGACGATGTTGCCGCGCTCGCCATACTCCATCAGCTTCGCGCGCTGGGCGTTCGGATTGCTCTTGACGATTTCGGTACCGGCTATTCCTCGTTGAGCTATCTGCAGCGTTTTCCGTTCGACAAGATCAAGATCGACCGTTGCTTTATCAAGGACATCGCAGAACCGAGCGGGGCACCATGCATTGTGCAAGCGGTGGTGAGCATCGCTGCCGCGCGCCACATTACGACCACGGCGGAAGGCGTTGAGACAGAACGGCAACGAGACTTACTTCGCACACTCGGGTGCACCGAAATGCAAGGCTATCTATTCAGCCCAGCGAAGCCCGCCGCCGCCATCAGACGGCTATTGCTATCGAATCACGACAGGGCAGTGGCTTAAATCGTGTTGTTCGATTCCCACCTTAACGGAGTTGCACCAAGGTCCCTTCATGATGCTGTCGAAGGCTCCTGATGCTGCTAATTGCTGCGGCGCATGAGTCCGCTTCTGGCACATAACGGACATGACGCAATGTCTGACTTGAGTCCGTTGTGCGGACAATAGCGGACATCGCTGTTCCGTCTAATTTGCGAATGGCCACTTTTGGCGCAAAGCGGCCGTTGACGAACCCGTGCTAGGTCAACCCGAGCCGCTTCTGCACCCGGATAACCGTCGCCGCGTGCCAGACGCCCCCGGTGGGGGTGGCTATTTTGCGCTCGTTGAGCAACGCGGCGATCTTACGCGCCGATTTGCCGGCAAGTTCGTGAAACACCGGTCGCAATTGCTCCGCGCGCTCCATCGCGTCCTCATGGGCCTGGACGCCATAGGCTCGAAGGCCCCCTAGCGCTACACCCTGGGCCTTCTTGGCCGCCAGCGCGTCCTTGGTGCGGCGAGAAATCATGGCGCGCTCTTTCTCAGCCAGCGCGGCGTAGAGATGCAGCATGAATGGATCCGCGTCGGCGCCCAACTCCGCCACAATGAAAGGCGTTTTGTGAGTCATAAGGCCACTGATGAAGTGCACGTCGCGGCTCAGACGGTCCAGCTTCGCCACGATGATTGGAGATTTCAGCTTCTTTGCCGCTTTCAGCGCCGCGGCGAGTTGCGGTCGCCGGTTGAGCGCATCGGCACCCTTTCCGGTTTCGACCTCCTGGAAAGTCTGGACCAGGTCGAACCCCTCAACCTCGGCGAACCGGGTGAGCGCGGCCTGCTGCGCTTCAAGGCCCAGACCGGATTTGCCCTGTCGGAGAGTTGAGACGCGGGTGTAGGCGATTGCCGTTTTCATCGGTCCCGACCCAATTTTGGAACATCTCAACGACCGTTGATATGTTTCATGTCTGGTGTAGCAGGTCAAGGGGCGAATGTTACAATTTCTGCTCGTTGATTAGTTCCTTTTCAGCTTCAAGGCCCGCATGACGCCGATCCGAGCCAACAGCGTCGGTCCGTACGCGCGGGGCAAACCTGTGCCGCGCAACCGCAAGGATTGGTATGATTGAGTAGGTGAGCTATGGCCGAAGTGACTTACTAACGTTGCCCTTCCGTTTATCGCCGCCGATGACGGCGTTGCGGCAGGCGAGCCAACCGAGTGCTTCAATCCAACCGCCGTCGTGATGCGCGCCGAAGCACTTTCGCGCAAAGAGGGAAACGTCGGCGCGGTCGCATTCAGCCGCACGGGCGACCCTCCTACCGGGGATTTCAGAGATGCCAAGGTAATCAAAAAGTTCGGCGACGTGCCGGAGGACTTGAGCACACTGTGATCCACGCACGAAGTTGCGGAGTCGCCGGAGATCCGTTGCAACCCGTTTTGGCTCGGTCGCATTGGGCTTTTTGCCGATTAGATTCGCGCTATGAGTATCCGTGCTAGTCCTTATTGAAGACCAATCGTCTGGGTAATGCTAATGATTGACCATCTCTACCGATTTCGTCCTCTCGCGCGCGTGCTCGGCGGCGAACTGCTCGATCAGCAAATCTATTTTGCTAAGCCTGAGAATCTAAACGATCCGATGGAAGGGTTTCGGGACATCTTTTGGCGTGGCGACGCGATCGTGTGGCGTAATTTGTTCCGTCACTATCTACTTTGCGCCGAGCGAGCCTTCTCTCTTCTCGCCATCTTGGGAGAAGAACATCCGATCGGTTGGGACATGATCCCGGTCTTCAATCTTGGAGACACGAGCTTTACGCCCGAGCAAAAAGCCAAGCATGATGAGATCATTGATGCGTTCTTTAATGAAGAATGCGTCAAGACCTATATTGATGCCCTTGCCACGCGGACCCAACCAGTGCGCCGCGCTGAACTTGCGGCCCACCTGCGCAACATCCATCCGCTGGCGCTTGCCGTAGTGCAACAATGCTACGAACGACACGGTTTGCTTAAGCCAAAGGCAGGCCGCGACCCTGCCCTGATGGGTAAATTGCGAGAGACGATTACACAGGCCAAGGCGGTCATCGATCCCATTCGCCGCATCGAGGAAGAAGGCGGCCCGCAAACTGACCTTCAGATCGATGCGTTTTTCATCGCCCAATTGAACACGATGCAAGAGCTAAATTTAATTCATCTCTACAACGGCACGATCAATCCGAAAGAGAAAAACCGCATTTTTGTGCTTATCACCTTTTGTGATGAATTCGTCCAGAAGGTTGAAACCATTGCCTATCCCGATTGGTACACAGCCTGCTTCATGGAGGAATGCCGCGATTCGTCGGTATGGGGTAACTACGGTCAGAACCACACGGCCGTTTGTCTGAAGTTCAAGGTCAAGGACGCGGCAGGAACTCCCGCTTTGTCGCTCTACCGCATCAGTGGCCTTGGTAGTGGCGGTCCAACCTACGGATATCTCGATCACCCGTTTTATCAAATCGTCTACGAGAACGAACATCTGCCGGTTGATTTCTTTGCTTCTCTCGGACGATTGCCGATCCCCGTGCTCCGGCAATACTGGTACGGGGACCAAAAAAGTAATCTCAGCTCCTGTGGCGACGAAATCTTCAGGAACGAAGACGTCTGGCGAAAGAAATATTGGGATGCCTTTTATCACGCGATCAGGCGCAAGCTAAAGGACTGGCACTACGAGCGCGAACACCGATTGGTGCTGAGTGGGATGTTTCACAATTTCACCAGCGATGATTCCCGCACTCTCAAATACGATTTTAAGGACTTGGAAGGCATCATATTTGGCATCAAGACGCCGAGTGATGCCAAACTGGAGATTTTCAAGATCATCGAAGAGAAGTGCCGGTCAACAGGCAGAACCGATTTCAAGTTCTATCAAGCCCTTTATGCGCGGGCGACCGGAACGATCGAACATGCGGAATTCAGACTCCTCAAATTCAAACCGTAGAAACGCACTTGATCTCTCGCAGAGCCGCTTGCAAACCGTTCGAACAATCTAGTCCGCCTTAAATCTACTGATCGCCGGATCAGCAGGTCCAAAGTGAATTTCAATTAAGTCGTCGTCAACTCCGGGATTCTTCGCAAGGCTGACTGCATCTAGCGTCAATCCTTGTTCAAGCGCGCGCTTGAATGGATTCTCCATTTTTGCGCGTGTTGTGTCGTAGCCGGCAAAATATTCTTGAACCGTGATCTTACCTGCCAGAATTTCCTCCAGCTTGCGCGCCGACATCCTAATCATTGTTGCTCCTTGCGTGAGTTCCTGGATGGGCTGCCCTTCATGCGCGTCCGACCGCGCTATCCATTGTAGAGCATCGTAGGGTCTGCCACCGGCTGCGGAAGTGCGGAGAGACCACGGTTCAGAAGCTCCAACAATTGCTTGCCGGGCAACGGATTAGCCGCCCTTGGATTGCTGTAAACGCGTCCAGTGATCTTCACCTCTTCGATAAGGCCCCGGAAGACGTCCACGCGCAGCTCCGGAAATACCAGAACCACAACGAAAGCAATCGACGAATTCTGGCGAAAGAATTCACCGATTACCCGGTCCAAGCTCACCTGCTGAGGCTGTGGACCCGCTTTTGAAAGAAGCAAGCACCCGCCATCGCACAGAAAAATTCCGAGAGCATCAGTTGCTCCCGATTTCTTCAGTTGCTCCGTTTTGGACTTTAGGGTGGTATAAACTGGATTCCGTGTTGGCGATTGGGCAGCCGTATATGACGGGTAGGTCCCGCCTCCGTACTGTTGACATTCTGCGTAATGAAGGGTGAACTCCACGCCGGGCTCATCCACCTTGATCGTTGCTTTTGGCCGCTTCTCTTTGCTTATGCGCTGAAACTCCGGGACCACATGTTCAGCCAAGAAGCGGTTAATATCCGACGCCTTCGGCAATTTCACGCGCGTCTTCTGGTCGCGATTGGACTTTCCGGACGTTTCGCCCTTGATATCGTAGGAAATGCCCCCTGGGAGATGATATTTCCGCTTCAGACGATGAACGCTCTGCGAAAAGCGTATCACCGGATTTTCTGCCTCCAAGCCAGCGTCCGAGACGGTTGCAACGTCGGCGACAAACCTGATGGGACCTTCTGCCGCCACAAAAGACAGATCAGGCCGACGCGTTCCCGAATGCCCCTTCTCATAGGCAACTTGGCCCACCCGGCTTAGCGCGAAAAGAAGCGCCAGCTCCCATTCATAACCGAGCGTTGAAGCACCGGGCCGGTCGAGTTCGTGGGCGAGCTTGGCAGGCGCTTCCAAGGATAGATTGTCCTTGAGCTGATCTAATAAACGCTGGAGAACTCGCCGTGGAAACATCGCCATAGGAAGATACTTAAAGCCAGATCATCATATTTTCCAAATCGGGGCACAGCCTGCTATCTAGGGTAGACATCCTTGGTAGGTCCTCAACAAATTGGGAGGCAGCCCATGCCCCTAGAAGAAGTAACAATACCGACCGAGAAGATAGCGAATGAAATTGCGAACTACACAATCGGCTTCGCCAAACTAACGGTACGCGACCGGGTCGAAGACGCTTTGTGCAGCGGGTCTGGTACTCTTGTGTTCGCCGGGCGTGTATTCGGCATCTTGACCGCAGCGCACGTTCTTAGCGAACTGCCAGAAAGCGGCGAAGTCGGTCTTGTTACCCTCGCAGGCCAAGAACGCCAATTTCGCAAACTCACCATTGAAATGAGCGAGACCAAAAGAATTTCACTTCGGCCAAAAGATTTCGGCCCTGATGGACCTGATATTGGATTCTTGCGCCTTCCCGAAAGTTCTCTTGGTTGGCTTCAGGCGATCAATTCCTTCTACAACCTCACCAAAACCTGTGAAGATCTGCTAGCAGATATTGCACCAGGGCCCGATTTCACTCACGCGGTGGTTGGCATGATCGGCGATCGAACGAAGTCCATCTTAGAAAATGGGCTGAGAAAGAAGGGCTTCGAAGCAGTGTTTTCTGACGGAAACATTGTGGGTACCAGACACGCCAACGGATACGACCTGCTGTCTTTCTTACCGAATCTCTATCCAGACACTCAATTGCCCGGTGATTTTCGCGGCACCAGCGGGGGCGCCCTTTGGCGCGTCTACATCGGCAAGAAAGATGCCTCGTACCAAGCGATAGGGAAACGCCTGTGGGGAGTTCCGTTCTATCAATCACTTCCTGATTCAAACGGTCGGCGCACCCTCACCTGTCACAATCCCAACGCGATATACACCTCTATCCTCGACGAGATAACCAAGCTGTGGCCGAATGAGGTCGAAGCAGAGTGATGGTCGGCGTCAGCCGTCGCCCGTCGCGAGTGAGTTTCTATTGACGCCATCGACCCGCCGCGCCCCTGTGATCGCTACAAATTTTGGAGATTGCTAGTCTATCTGCGGGCTGACACTCTTAAGGCGAACACTAATGACCGACCAACCTCCTTCCGAGCGGTTCTTCTATCACAGCTTTCCGCGCCGCGGCCGCGGTACTGATGGAGAGATTGAGAAGGGGTGCAAGATTCTGTCGTTGATCACCAACATCGGCCTAGTAATGGCACCAGAAGTGTTGAAGTGGTCGTACCCTCATGCGGACGGCAGCCCGCCGCGTGAACAACAGACAATTCAGCGACGAGTGTGCTTCACGGAACTAGCACCCCATAAGCTAAAGGAGCACGCCAAGCTTTTCGGAAACTTTGCCCTGGAGTTCAAGATCGACACTCTCAGGTCTATGGGAGCACTGCCAGTTTTCTACATCCCACAGACCACCGCCGTCGATAGTCCAGACCTCACCTCGTTAGGTTCAGTGCTGGTCGTACAAACGATCGATGCGATGATACTGACAATGAGGCTCGCGGGCATTAAGAAAAACTTGGATGATGCTCCCGACGTAAAGGAAGGCCGATTTGACGCGACTTTCGGATTTCAGCAACCGAAGACGTTTAGTATCGATGTGGTGGAGGCACGAAATGCCTTAGAGGCACTTACGTTTGCGCTCACGCCCCCCGACATGCTGGAGCAAGCGTTGACCGGCCTCCTAAGCTGCTTTTATCCGGCAGACAATGTTCGCAACAGCGAGACGTTGGCTTATTATCGGCAACGCGAATGGCGGATCGCGTGGAATTTAGCGATAAAGGACGAAGAAATCCTTCGGCGCCCTTCGAATGAAGTTATCGATCAACTCCTTGAAATCGATGCCGAGTTCTTTGGTCGAGATTTTCCCACGGCAGCCGGAACGAGGCGCTTAGCCGAAGAGGCTCTTATTTTTCCTGGCATAGGAGGTAAGCGCATCATCGACATGGTCAATCGCGTGGTGGTACCAACGGACGCCTTATCTTCGGCAAACACGATTTTGGCAAAAGCCGCGCCGAACGTGCCCGTCGTCTGCTTTGAGGACATCACTTGAATCTGCTTCCCGCCGAAAGAGCCTTCTCTTTCTTCGCTACGAGCTCTGCCCGGTAGCTTTATGATCTCGCGAAGCGGACGAGCGGCTCCAGATCGTGATTGTCCGCCGCGCGGATAGCGTCGATATATTTTTTCCTTGCTTCGCCTTCCGTCTGAATATCCGCTCCGCCCCACGTAAATCGCGCCCCGCCTTGCTGAACAATCAGCAGGTCTCCTGCCAATCGTGACCAGCGGCCATTTCCGTTGGGAAAGGGATGCACGGAAACGAGACGGTGTTTGAAGCGAACCGCCAATTCGTCGGGCGGGTAGCTCTTGTGTTGAATGGCGTAACGGATATCGCCGATGAGTTGGTAAAGCTCAGGTTGGATACGGTAGGGTTCGACGCCTAAATTCCTCTCCGTTGTGCGGTAGTCGCCCGCCCAACGCCAAACAGAATTGAACATTCTGCGATGCAGTCCTTTGAGGAACGCTTCATCGATAACCTGCCTCTTGCGGCCGAAGGCCCAGGTATATGCTTGCGCGACATTCTTTTGTTCGAGTTCGTTTAATTCGCTACGCAGACTTATATGTGTTGGGATGAGTTCGGCGCGTTCCACTTCTGTCAGCGGAGTCGCATTCTCGTCGGCGTGGAATAGGTCCGTCATTTTTCATCCCAAAGACGCGCGGGCCGACGCATAAGCTCTTCGACGAATTGGCGATGCAAATCCTTCGCTGCCGTCTTACCCCTTACAGATTGATCTTCGAGACGCATGGTTTGCTCGACTGCTTTAAGCTGACGCTCGGCAACAAGATCAGCGCGCTCGCGCACCGTTTCGGCGAGCGGCTTTTCCGGCACGAGCGTATAGACGAGACGGCAACCGAGCGCTTCCGCCGCCCGTTGCAGAGTATTCAGCGTTACGGCGCCACTTATTTCCGACTGTTCAAGCTCAATGATTCTCGGTTGGGAAACCCCCAACCGGCGTGCGAACTGCGCGCTGGTCATGCCAAGGGCGTCGCGGATCGCGCGCAGCCAGCCTTTTGGCGGGCGTGCGCTCTTCACCAGAGGCCGCAGGCTGGCAAAACGCTTGTCGAGATGGCGGATGGCGTCTTTCATACGATAAGGTATAGCATATAATTAGTGAATATATCAATAAGGTATGTCTTATCAGATATGTCATAAATAATAAGCTATAACCTATCGAATAAATCCTTGCGGTCCGCACTTACCTTGCGGACGAACAGCTCCCACATCCGACTTTTTGGTGTCAGGGAACCGTTTGGCGCCACCTAACCAATTGAAATACCTTTAAATATTAAAAATGACGAGCGATGGACCTATTTAAGTGATCCAATACAGCCATAAGATGTGATTCTTTCAAAGCGTATCTTTCATGGCCGACGGTTCTATGGGAAGTCGGAATGTTGTTTTCATCAGCAAAGCGACTCCCGGCGATGATGAGTTCGTACTGTGGCTTGCCCCGCGCCTAGAGGCAGCGGGTTACACCGTCTATGCCGATATTCTAAGGCTCGATCCGGGGATGCGCTGGCGTCAAGAATTGACGACGACCCTTCAGTCCAAAGCGATCAAGATGCTCTTGTGCTGCCAGGATTCCAGCCTTTCGCGTAACGGCGTTCAGGAGGAAATCGGCATCGCAGAAGATTTGGTGAAAGAACTGAAAGACCCGCAATTCATCATTCCCCTGCGAATCCAGCCTTACAAAAAGGTGTTCGGCATCGGAGAACTTCAATACGTGGATTTTTCCGGGAGTTGGGCGGACGGCCTGAATGATCTGCTCGACGCGTTGCAAAAGCAAAATGTTCCGCACGATGCGTCGTTAGCTCGTATCAGTCCGAATTGGGAACAATATCGGCAACGTAACGCCATTCAGATCAAGAACGAACCCGAGGCCCTAACGTCGAATTGGCTGCGCGTCGTAGAAATTCCAGACACCATTCGCTATTTCTCGCCGACCGGCTCCGTAGATCATTCCGCGTTACAGAAAGCGGCCAGCGACTTCGAATATCACGCCCAGGCGCACGAGCGAGGTTTTTTCTCGTTTGCATCTCTTGACGACGTCAATAGCAGGCTCGCCCATGTCGGCAAGTTTGAAGTCGTCCACGAGATCGACACGCTGTCTTTTGTCAAAGATGGATTTCCCGACCGTTCGATAAAGGGCCGTGAAGCATCCAATTGGGTGCAATCGATCTTCCGGAAGGCGTGGGAGGCTTACGCCAAAAAGCGCGGACTGCTTAGCTTCGCTTATTCGAGCGACATAGCGTTTCATGTATCCCGCGATCAGGCCCGAATTGGTCAGCGATTTGGCTGGGGAACGCAGGGCGAGAAGCGCTCTTCCATGCTGCGCAACATCGCAAAGAAACATGTGTGGTCATTCGGCGTGACCGCTATTCCGTCATTCTGGCCTTACTATCACTTCAAGATGAAATCCCGCGTGTTGTTTTCGGAAGTCTCCGGCAACGAGGCGGGCTCGGTAGTTGGCGACAAGGCCGCGCAACACCGCTTGCGCCGCTCGGTCTGCAAGGGTTGGCGTAACCCGCAATGGCACGGACGATTGCGAGCATTCCTTGAAATGCTGGTCGGAGATGCCCCCTACATCGATCTCGCCGTAGGTTCGGCCCAACAAATTAAGCTCGAAAGCGTACCGATCTTTTTCACGTCGCCCGTCTCCACCGATCTGCCGGCTCAAATCGACGATGCGGCCGAAGAAGTCGATGAAACGACCATTATTGGGCCGCCCCCTGACGAGGAGGACGATGAATGAAGCTCAGCGAAACATCTCTCCTCGTTCTCCATATACCCGAACCGCCGCTGGAATTTGCATACGGGCAGAAGAGCCCTTATCCGAAGGACGGCCTATTTCTCTACGGGCCACACCTTAAACCGCAGAAGACCCCGCATCTCTCGATCGCTGTGATCGGGAGCGCCGAGGGCGTCGCTCATTTCAAAGATTGGGCTAAAAAGCTCAAGGGCCGCATCGAAGTTCCTGAGCCGAAGCGGGGCGAGAAAAGGAACCGCCTTCACCTCTCTAATTTTCCCGGTATCGAAGAGGCGTTTGGCATCTCCTTCGATCCGGACAAGATCGTTTCCTATGCGATTGATCCCAAGGAACTCGATGAGGCGACGCGCACCATTAATTTGCACGAGGCGGTCCGAAAAGCGGTCGAAGTCTACGTCACAAAGGTCAAACAGCACGACAAAAACGAAGAACGCAAAATAGATGTTTGGCTACTGATCTTGCCCGAACTCGTATTCGAACGATGCAAGCCGAAGGCAAAACGGACGGGCCTGTCGCTCGTCAAGGGTGATTTCGGAAAGAAACAAAAAGAGCGTACTGATTTACCCCTTTTGGGGCTCGTTATCGACCAAACCTCGGAAGAGATCTTCGACGATATTCCGGATTTTCACAGACAAGCCAAAGCCGCCTTCCTGAAACTTAACTACACTTCTCAACTGGTCCGCGAGACCACGCTCGCGCCCGAAGCCTTCTTGAACAAGGCGGGATATCCGACCCGACGCCTGCAAGACCCTGCAACGGTCGGATGGAATCTTGCGACCGGACTTTACTACAAGACGCAAGCCGAGCCTCCGTGGAAACTGGCGTCGGCGCGGCCTGGCGTCGCCTATATCGGTTTCGTCTACAAACTCTTGCCTAACGATCCGAATGAATTCGCTTGCTGTGCGGCACAGATGTTTCTCGCCGAAGGCGATGGCGTCGTGTTCCGTGGAGCAAACGGACCATGGAAAACGGGTCGAAACGAATTTCACCTAAAGCCACCCGCGGCCAAACAACTTATCGGGCAAGTGCTCGAAACATACCGGGACAAACATGGCGGTCCGCCAAAAGAACTCTTCATTCACGGTCGAACGACCTTCAATGACGAAGAGTGGGACGCTTTCAAAAGCGCTGTTCCGAAAGAGACCACTCTCGTTGGCGTCCGCATCAGATCGACCTATGGTGAAACAAAGCTCTTCCGCAATGGGGACTACCCGGCGCTACGTGGAACGGCCATCATCCTCGATAGCCAGAATGCCTATTTTTGGACGACCGGCTATTTGCCCCAGCTCGACACCTATATCGGACCAGAGACCCCCAACCCGCTCTTTATATCGGTGCTTCGAACCAGCAATGAGATGCCGCCGCTTGAGAACGTCCTCACCGACATCATGGGACTGACCAAAATCAACTACAACGCCTGCAATTTCAACGATGGCCTCCCGGTTACTGTGCGCTTCGCTGATAAAGTTGGCGACGTGCTTTCCATGGGAAGCGCGAAAGGCGCAGAGAAGCAGCCCTTTAAGTTCTATGTCTGAACAGGACATCCACCTACCCTCGGGAATTCAAGCGCTTTCCAGGCGGCGATTTGAGGCACTGGCCGGATACGCCCGTAGTCCGAAAATCGTGCTCATCATTGAAGAGCTCGAATGGTATGCCACAACCGACGAACGGGTTATCGGCATGCTGACGTTCGACAAGTACGATCACGATTTTGGTTGGGTCATACTCGGCAAAGACGAGCGGCATCGCTTCCGCTCGATCAACGTCAACGTCTCTTTTCCGACGCCAGATGCTTCACGGGCCGAACTTTTCTCCCAAATGGCAACGCATCAAGTCCAGCCGGACGAAAGCTTCTATCAGGCCGACGACCCCAGCCCTCCGACCGATTTCTTTACGCCTGTTGTCGATGGTGCCCGTCTAAACCCCACCTTCAAAAGGTTGGTCGAAGGCATCAAGTATTCCTCCGCGCGCGATATCATCAAGCCGATGATGAGATTTTACGACGATACAGACGGTAATTTCGTCGAACAGTTTCAGACCACGGCTTTCGACGCGCGGCTTTGGGAACTGTATTTGTTCGCGACCTTCACCGAACTCGGATATGCGCGGGCTCCGGGCACGGCCGTCCCCGATTTCATTTTTACCAGCCCGTTCGGTTCGCTTGGCATCGAGGCCACAACCATAAACCCGCCGAACGACGGGAAGTCCCAATTACCCGATACGCCGGAGGAGATGAAAACGTATCTGGAGAACTTTATCCCGATGAAGCTTGGCCGCGCGCTACGGCGGAAGCTCGGAAAGAAGTCGCCCTATTGGACAATTCCGGAAATGGACGGGTTGCCGTTCTGTCTCGCTATCCAGGATTTTCATCACACCGGGACGATGCGTGCCATAACACAGGCTGCCACGGAATATGTTTTTGGGGTGCGACACAGCATCGAAGATGGAAAGATGAAGATCGAGCGCATCGATCACCATGTATGGGGCAAGTCAAAAGAGAGGTCCGGCTTCTTTTCCCTTCCGGGTTCCGAGAATGTCAGCGCCGTGATCGTAAACCCTCAGGGCACACTTAGTAAGTTCACGAGAATGGGCTACATCGCCGGCTTTGGCGACCAGCGCGTGAAAATCATACGGCGCGGCCTAGTGCGCGGTGAACATAACAAAGACGATCCTGGCCCGCGTTATTTCGTTCACGACGTTTCGAAGCCCGATTATTCGGAGTCGTGGGTCGAAGGAATGGTCGTTCTGCACAACCCTAACGCCCGCATACCGTTGCCGCCTCCACTCATCGACGGCGCAAGTCACGAGTTCTTACAGGAAGATGGACGCCTGATGTCTCTCTTTCCGGAATTTCATCCCTATTTCTCAGAGACAATCATTCTGGCCCCCGATGATACAGGAAAAGCATGATCGCGCGTCCGGGAGCGGACCGGGCTCTCGTGAACCGAACCGCTTCGCGTTTCGGCCTTCCGGCTTCGATCCCTCGCACAAGAAACGGGCCTGCGGCCCCCGGCCGTCAAGACCAAGGCGAGCGCCGCCATCGGCGACGGTCTGTGACGGCCTATCCCCGCTCATTGGCGCTGGCCTAGTCCGGTTGCATGCGCAACCCTCAAACAAGCAAGCTGATATAGTGGAACTGTAGCACGACTGGGGGAGGCGATGGACTACGCGAGGCTTTTGGCGCATGGCGTCGGGTCATGGCTGGAATACGAAATGGCGTGCGGCCATGGCGGGCTGTTCAGCGAAAAGTACCTGGCCCAACCTATTGGGCACATTCTCAGTGGCCGCTCGAACCGACGCGTTCTCGCGGAGTATAGGCATCCGATCCTCTCCGAAAGTATGCGAGGTCCGGGCCGACGACCGGCGATCGATTTCGTCGTTTGTGACCCATACCCTACGGTCAAACTCGGCGTCGAATCGAAGTGGATCGGCAAAACAAGCGTTGCTGTCGATGATATTGTATGGGACCTAATCAGATTAGAGATACTCGCCCATACACAGTCGGCTCGATGCTTCTTTGTCCTCGGAGGAAAGCGAAAGAACCTCTTGAAGCTTTTTTCAACTGAAGCATTTGCACAGGGGACAACGAATAGGCAAAGGAAGCCATTTCTGCGTCACGACAACAACGTGATCCATACGATTAGCGTCGGTCCGATTGATCGGAAGAAACTTGGGATGCTGGACTCGATTTTCAGGAAATTCCCTGATCTCAAGTTTCCTTATTCGATTGTAACGCGACGCAGTGCTCCGTTTCCAGAAGATCAAGTAGCAGACGGATATCAAGTCTATGTTTGGGAAATTCGGTCGGCACACCGTCGCGCGACATTTACAGGTGACTCGATGAGAACATTGTTCTCGATTGATAAGGTATGAGGCCCTGCTGAGCGGTATCAGGTTCGGATAATGAATTTGCCGCTCGCCACATGCTCGTCGGCGCGTTCCGCGATAGCTTGAGGCCCGGTAAAGACTCCGAATTTCGACATGAAGTCCTTTCCATCGCCGCTGACCATGGTGGAGCCGCCATAGAGCGACATCTGCCACACAGAAATCGCGTCGTTGTCGACCGCCTGCGCGGCCTCATACACCAATGCCCCGTTTCCGATGTTGTTGGTGATGCGCTGTTTGGCGTTGAGCTTGCTGTACTCCGCGAAAAAGGTCTCGCCATGTTTCGTGAGGCTCAGCACCTGCACGAACATATCCGGCCCGAGGATCACACCCCAATGGTGGAACATCAGGCCGCGCACCATCAACGCAATCAATTGTTCCAGCCGCGCGCCATCCAGCGGCACCGCCGTTGTGTTCACCACAAGGCCGGAAGGTTCGGGCGACCAAACGCGCGAACTCCCGGCATAGAGATTGCGGTGAAGCTTCTGGTTCTTGGCGAGACGCTTCGGCACGTTGGCCGTCAAATTATCGAGGGCTTCGGCGTGCCGCCCGCCAAAGGGCAGGACCGCCGTGAGGTAGTTCTCGATTGCTGCTTTTTTGTTGTTACAGGCCGCGCAGGCGGGGACCTTCGGAATTTGGCCGCGATGTTCAACGGCTACGAACTCGCGCGCCAGGACGTGGTCGGCCGTATCGGCAGCGCCTGCCACGGCGCAATAGACGCAAGTCTTTCCTTTGAAACGTTTGCTCATCCTGAAAACCAAAAACTCGGACGATCTCCACGCTGCGCGAGCACAAGCGGATGCATTTCACGAAGCATGCATACCGGGACATAAGCGAGAGCCTCTGCCCTCTAAAGCGAGGCCCTCTGGCCTCTGGCGGGGTCCTCTGACCCCATTGTCTGTCCGGGCCTATGCCCCTACGGCGTATGCTAAGTGCAGGTAGAAACTGGAGGATTTTTTACATAATGTCATACAGTGATGCACAAAAACAACAGCAATTTCAATAATTACCGGTAGCTATTACTCGACTCAAAATCTGGTTTGCATCACTAGGAATACCGCAACGCTATCAAAGGGACCTTATCACTCTAGTTTGCACATATGTCATTGATAGACCTGATGATCATTGGGACTCTTAATCATCGGGTCCCAGGTTCGAGCCCTGGTGCGCCCACCAAGCTTTTCAAGCACTTAGCCATCTAGGCCAACGCGAGCACCAGTCGCGTTTTACAGTTCTTTTACAGTTTTGTTCT
>Ga0182024_10010599_pt1 | contig 18748 bp, 18 predicted proteins | sample P32metaG_FD_120480 | JGI IMG/M metagenome (GOLD analysis project Ga0182024, IMG submission 120480) | Permafrost microbial communities from Stordalen Mire, Sweden - P3-2 metaG (Illumina Assembly) | ecosystem: Environmental > Terrestrial > Soil > Wetlands > Permafrost | place: Sweden: Stordalen... | reverse complement strand
TCTCGCGATCTGGTTCATGAACGGCGCCACGATCGCCGGGACGGCCAATCTAGGCAATGTCGGCACCACCTGGTCCGTCCAGGCGCAAAACTCCGAGTGAACTGTGATGAAAAATTCACACCCGGTGCAGTGGCGCCCTGCCGGGGTGCGCTGGCGAGCCGTTGTGTAGATACAGTGACATTCTCTGGCGCAGCACCGGCAACCGAACAGGACACGCGCCCTAAGCCGATGCAGCCAGCCGCTCCAACTCGCCGACGGTCGCCTCGCCCATCTCGGCGGTGCTGACGAGCGTTGCGCCGTCCGAGCTCGACTTGATGTCGGCGGTGCGCAGGCCGCGGGCGAGCGCGGCGGCAATCGCCGCATCGAGCAGGTCGGCCTCCTTGCTCATGTTGAACGAATAGCGCATCGCCATGCCGAACGAGGCCAGCATGGCGATCGGGTTCGCCATGCCCTTGCCGGCGATGTCGGGCGCCGAGCCGTGCACCGGCTCGTACAGCGCCTTGCGCCGTTTCGTCCTGGCGTCGAGCTCGCCGAGCGAGGCCGACGGCAGCATGCCGAGCGAGCCGGTCAGCATCGCCGCCACGTCCGAGAGCATGTCGCCGAACAGGTTGTCGGTGACGATGACGTCGAATTGCTTCGGCCAGCGCACCAGCTGCATGCCGCCGGCATCGGCCAGCATGTGCTCGAGCTCGACGTCGCGGTATTCGCGCTCGTGCACTTGCCCGACGACCTCGTGCCACAGCACGCCGGTCTTCATGACGTTGCGCTTCTCCATCGAGGTGACTTTGTTGCGCCGCTTGCGGGCGAGCTCGAAGCCGACCCGCGCGATGCGCTCGATCTCGTAGGTGTCGTAGACCTGGGTATCGACGGCGCGCTTCTGGCCGTTGCCGAGATCGGTGATGGTCTTGGGCTCGCCGAAATAGACGCCGCCGGTGAGCTCGCGCAGGATGATGATGTCGAGCCCTTCCACCGCTTCGCGCTTGAGGCTCGAAGATTCGGCGAGCGTCGGATAGCAGATGGCCGGCCGGATGTTGGCAAAAAGCCCGAGCTCCTTGCGCAGCCGCAGCAGCCCCCCTTCGGGCCGCGCATCGAACGGCACCTTGTCCCATTTCGGCCCGCCGACCGCGCCGAAGATGACGGCGTCCGCCGCGTGCGCCTGCGCCATGGTCGCATCCGTGATGGCGACCTTGTGGGCGTCGTAGCAGCAGCCGCCGACCAGCCCCTCTTCGGTCTCGAACGTCGCAATGCCGGCCTTGGCAAAAAAGCCGATGAGCCGCTTCACCTCCGCCATGACTTCGGGGCCGATGCCGTCGCCGGCGAGAAGCAGGAGCTTGTGGGTAGCCATGACTTACGCCTCGTGAAATGACGGCGGGGACGATTGCTAAAGGGCGCAATTCGGCTTGGCAAGGCGGAACGGCGCCGCCCAAAACGTGTTAGGGTGCGCGGTCAATGGAGGAGGCCGACCATGCGGATGTTGCGGATTTTCGCCGTCGTGTTGCTGCTCGCCGGAGCCTCGGAACGGCTGCGCGCGGACGATGCGCCGTCGCCGGAAGCGTTGCAGGCCGCCACCGACCTGTTCGCCATCCTGTCGCCCGACATGACGAATCAGCTGGTCGGGCAGATGACCAGTGCGTTCTGGCCCGCGATCGAGCAGAAGGCGCACGCCGACAACGTCGACGACGCCACCATCGCCGAACTGCGCAAGGAATTCGAACGCATCCAGGTCGCCTTCGTCAGCGACGCGGTGAAGGGGGCGCCGCCGATCTACGCGCACCATTTCACCGTCGCCGAGCTCAGCGACCTGACGGCCTTCTATCGGTCGCCGACCGGCGCCAAGGCGCTGCACGAACTGCCGCAGGTGATGGGCGAATTCGCCGCGCAGATGGTGCCGCGCCTGCAGGACGTGCAGCGCCAGACCAACGAAGGCTTCAACAAGATCCTCAAGGAGCACGGCTACATCAAGTGAGCGCCGCCAAGCGATCAACTTGTAATGCCATAGACATCGTTCCCCGGATGCGGTGCAGCGCGCAGCGGTGCGCCGCTGATCCGGGGCCTTCGCATGTCGGGCGCTTACGCACGCTGAGTCAGTGACGATCCCGAGTCTGCAGCGCACCACTTCGTGCTGCGCTACGCCCGGGAAACAACGCCGGGGTGGCGCGACCTGTACCGCCCTTGGCACGAAGATCCGGCGGAAGCTACAGCCCGCTGAACCAGTTGTAGCCCTGGTTCTCCCAATAGCCGCCGGCGTCGTTGTTCTGCACCCACATGGCGGTGACGTATTTGGGATTCTTGAAGCCGAGCTTGGTGGGGATGCGGATCTTGATCGGGAAGCCGTAGGCGCGCGGCAAGGTCTTGTTGTCGAACTTGAGCGTCAACTGCGTCTGCGGATGCAGCGCGGTCGGCATGTCGATGGTGTTCGAATAACCCTCGGCGCACTGGAACCAGACATATTTGGCGGTGGTGTCGGCGCCGATCAGCTTGAGGAAATCGGAGAGTTTTACGCCCTGCCAGGAGCCGATCGCGCTCCAGCCCTCGACGCAGATGTGACGGGTGATCTGCGAGACCTCGGGCAGGTTGTAGAGCTCCGGCAGGGTCCACGGCTTCTTGCTGTCGACCAGGCCGCCGATCTCGAGCTGATAGGTCTCGCCGTCGACGTCGGGCGCTTCATCCTCGGCGTAATAGGCGTTGAATGGAAACGGCCGCGTGATCGCGCTTTCCGGATAGGTCGGCGCCAGCGTGGTGGAGCTGAACAGCAGCGCCTGGACGCGGTCGTTGAAGGTTGAGATGACGCGCAGCACGCTCTCGGAGGTGGCGCCGTCGACGATGTCGCAGCCGGTCAGCATGGCGAGCGCGCCGAGGCTTGCGGCGCCGCGCAGGAACAGCCGCCGCGACGGCTCGGGCAACAACTTCGCCGCGTCCTTGATCAGCAGCTTCTGATCGACGCCGGGCAGCGGCTTGCGCGAACGGGGCATCGCATCCTCCAAGCTTCAGCGGCCGACGATCATCGCGCGCAGGCTCTTGGGCACGATGACGGCGAGCGCGACATGCACGGTCAAGAACCCCACGATCGACGCCATGGCGAAGAAGTGCACGTAGCGGGCGGTATCGTAGCCGCCGAACAAGGCGGTGAGCCATTTGAACTGCACCGGCTTCCAGATCGAGACGCCGGACAGCACGATTACGACGCCGGCGAGCAGCACGCCGACATAGAGGAGCTTCTGCACCGCATTGTACACCGCGAGGTCCTGGTGCGAGAGCCTGCCGCGCAGCGCAGCGGCAAGATCGCCGATCACCTCGCGCGGGCGGATCGGAAACAGCTTGCGGCGAAAGCGTCCGGTCGCAATGCCGAGCGTGACATAGACGATGCCGTTGATGACAACGAGCCACATCGCCGCGAAGTGCCACAGCAGCGCGCCGGCGAGCCACTCGCCGAGCGCGATCTGCCGCGGGAAACTGATGAATGAGAACAGCGGCGAGGCGTCGTAGATCTGCCAGCCCGAGCCGATCATCATCAGCATGGCCAGCGCGTTGACCCAATGCGTGATGCGCACCCACAGCGGATGGATGACGGGCACCGCCGTGCGGTCGGGCATTGTGGGCGCGTCGGCGGCGGCTTCGATCGTCATGGCGTCAATCCGATGGTGCAGACCTATAACAAAACGGCGGTGCTCGGAGTCTCACATTCGTGTCAGCAGGACCCCATTCCTCTCCCCGCGAGCGGGGAGAGGAAGGAGGAGGCGGAGAAACCGCGCAACATCACATCGGCAGCAGCACGGTGTCGATGACGTGGATCACGCCGTTCGACTGCAGCACGTCCGCGATGGTGACCATGGCGACGTCGCCCTTGGCGTCGGTGATGGAAAGCTTGCCGGGGCCGGCCTGCTTCACGGTGATGTCATCGCCTGCGACAGTCTTGAGCTTGGCGAGGCCCTCACCGTCCTTCACCGCCTTCATCAGGTTGGCGGCGGTCATGCGGCCGGCGACGACGTGATAGGTCAGGACCTTGGTCAGCGTCGCCTTGTTCTCGGGCTTGAGCAAGGTGTCGACCGTGCCGGCCGGCAGCTTGGCAAATGCCGCGTTGGTCGGAGCGAACACGGTGAACGGGCCGGGGCCGGAGAGCGTATCGACCAGGCCGGCGGCCTTCACGGCGGCAACCAGCGTGGTGTGGTCCTTGGAATTCACCGCGTTCTGGATGATGTTTTTCGACGGATACATCGGCGCGCCGCCGACATTGACAGTCTTCTCGGCCGATTGGGCGTTGAGCGGTACGGACGCCATGGCGGCGAAGGCGAGAACGGCCGCGCTGGCGAACAGAGCGAAACGCTTGGACATGATGGTCTCCCTTTTGCATCGATGATGGTGAAGATCGAGGCGGCGAACCGCCGGCGAGACACGCTCGGATCGCGTCGTCAGATTGAGATACGGCGGCATCCGGCGCGGGTTTCGCCTGCGCGCTCACGGCTGCGTGAAGAGGGCTCGTGCGCCAGGCAACGCTTTCCCGGCGGCCCGCGCTGGGGTAGGGATTGGCCATGTCGAAAACGAGCCCGGGCAATTTTTTCGAAGATTTCCGCATCGGCCAGGTGATCCGGCACGCCACGCCGCGCACCGTCACCACCGGCGATGTCGCGCTCTATGTCGGCCTGTTCGGCGGGCGCTTCGAGGTGCAGTCCTCGGACGCCTTCGCCAAGGCGATCGGCTATCCGCGGGCGCCGATCGACGATCTCCTCGTCTTCCACATCGTGTTCGGCAAGACCGTGCCCGATGTCTCGCTCAATGCGGTCGCCAATCTCGGCTATGCCGGCTGCTATTTCCGCGCGCCGGTCTATCCGGGCGACACGCTGAGCGCGCTTTCGGAGGTCATCGGCCTCAAGGAGAATTCGAGCCGCAAGACCGGCATCGTCTATGTGCGTACCACCGGATACAAGCATGACGGCATTCCGGTTCTCGAATACGTGCGCTGGGTCATGGTGCGCAAACGCGACGAGGCGGCGCCCGCGCCGGGCGACCATGTGCCGCGCCTGCCGACCGCGCTCGATCCGAAGGTGCTGGGCGAGGCCTGCCCGGCGCTCGACATCGGCGCCTACGACCTCGCGCTCGCCGGCAGTCCCTATCGGTTCGGCGACTACGAGGTGGGCGAACGCATCGATCACGTGGACGGCGTGACGGTCGAGGAGGCCGAGCACCAGATCGCGACCCGGCTCTACCAGAACACCGCGCGCATCCACTTCGACCTGTTCGGCGCCAAGCGAGGCCGCTTCGGCAACCGGCTGATCTACGGCGGCCACGTGATATCGCTCGCCCGCTCGCTGTCGTTCAACGGGCTCGCCAACGCCTTCCACATCGCCGGCATCAATGGCGGCCGCCACGTCGCGCCGCTGTTTGCCGGCGGCACTGTGTTTGCGTGGTCCGAAGTGCTGGCCAAGTCGGAGCTGCCCGGCCGGCAGGATGTCGCCGCATTGCGGCTGCGCACCGTCGCCACGCGGGACCGCCCCTGCGAGGACTTTCCGCTCAAGCCCGGCGAGGATTACGACCCCGCGGTGCTGCTCGACCTCGACTATTGGGTGCTGATGCCGAGGTAGCGGGCATCAGGTGTCGGACCGACATCAGCCGGGTGCCCTATTTCTGTCTCTCGTCTCCCGTCTTGGCCCGCAAATGCTCAACCAACTGCCGCGCGTAAAGCGGCAGTTCGCCCATGTTGCGGATGCAGATCGTCAAATCGCGCGCCGCCCAGGGGTCGGTGAGCGGCACGATCGCGATTGCCATGGTGCGCGACACGCGGCGCGCGGTGGTCTCGGGCACGATGCCGATGCCGACCTTGCACTCGACCAGCCGGCACACCGCGTCGAAGCTGCGCAACTGCACGCGCAGCCGCAGCGGCCGGCCGATACGCACCGCCTTCGAGGCGAGGAACCGCTGCAAGGCGCTGGCGCGGTCGAGCCCGACGAAGTCGTGGTCGAGCACCTCCTCGAAGCCGATCTTCGGCCGCGTCGCCAGTTGATGCTGGTGCGCCACCACCAGCACGAAGCGGTCGCGGCGGAACGGATAGGTTTCGAGCGTGCCCGCATCCACCGTACCGGCGACGATGCCGAGGTCGGCAACCCCCTCGGCAATCAGGCCGACGATCTCGTCGCTCAAGCGTTCTTCGAGATCGACGCTGACGGTCGGGTGCGCCGCTAAAAATGAGCTCAGCGCTTCGGGCAGGAACTCGGTCAGCGCGTTGGTGTTCGACAGCACCCGGATCTGGCCGGCGAGGCCGCCGCCGTAGGCGCCGAGGTCCTCGTGCAGGCGCTCGGCCTGACGCAGGATCGCGCGCGCATGCTGAAGCAGCGTGCGGCCGGCCTGCGTCGGCGTGACGCCCGCCCGTCCGCGGGTGAGAAGCGCCACGCCCAGCGCGTCCTCCATGTTGCGGATGCGGGTCGAGGCGGCGGCGAGCGCAAGGTGGGCGCGCTCGGCGCCCCGGGTGATGCTGCCGGCCTCGACCACATGGCGAAACAGGCTCAAATCGGGGAGATCGAAACGCATGGCTCATCGCGCCTTCGAGAGGGTGCCTTCGTCTTTGGCGAAGCCTGGCTTTGTATAATGCCCATTGTGTGGGCTGGATTCAACGCTATTCTTTCGTATGGCGCGAAGCTACTTCGGGCACCGGCGCCAAATTAGGCGCCCGCACAGATTGCGGCAGTTACGCGGATTGGTTAGGAACGATCCCATCCTGGCGCCGCGACTCGGGCGCAGATTCGGATGAACACGATGGCCGAAACCAAGGCTCCCGCCGCACGACCGCTATCGCCGCACCTGCAAATCTACCGTCTGACGCTCACCATGATGATGTCGATCGTGCATCGCATCACCGGCTTCGGACTCTATTTCGGCACCCTGCTGCTGGCGTGGTGGATAATCGCCGCCGCCGGCCCGAACGGCTACGCCAAGTTCGAGCGGTTCGCGGGCTCGTTGTTCGGCCGGCTCATACTGTTCGGCTACACGTGGGCGCTGATCCATCACATGCTGGGCGGCATCCGCCACCTGATCTGGGACACCGGCCGCGGCCTGGGGCCGGTCGAGCGGGAATGGTTCGCCGCCGCCAACCTGATCGGCTCGATCGCGATCACGGTGATCTTGTGGCTCATCGGCCTGATGGCGATGGGAGGATCGTCGTGACCGAGACGCACATCCGCACGCCGCTCGCGCGCGTGCGCGGCAGCGGCACCGCCAAATCCGGCACCGGTCACTTCTGGCACCAGCGCCTCACCGCGGTCGCCAACATTCCGCTGACCATTGCGGTGGTCATCATCCTGATCACGCTGCTTGGCCGCAACCAGGCCGCCACGGCGCAGATCCTGGGTTCGCCCGCCGTCGCCATCATCATGCTGCTGTTCATCGGCTCGATCACCATCCATATGAGGATCGGCATGGCGGTGATCATCGAGGACTACGTGCACGACGAATCGGCGAAGCTCGCGCTGCTCATGGCCAACACGTTCTTCACCATCGCGGTCGCCCTCGCCGCGGTCTACGGCATCCTCAAGCTGTCGTTCGGATTGTGAGCATGGCAGAGAGCCGATCGAACGGAAAAGCCGCGGCGCCTGCCATCAACGGCCGGGCCTATCCGATCGAAGACCACGCCTACGACGTCGTCGTCATCGGCGCCGGCGGCTCGGGGCTGCGCGCCGTCGTTGGCTGCAGCGAAGCGGGGCTGCGCACCGCTTGCATCACCAAGGTGTTCCCGACGCGCTCGCACACGGTGGCGGCGCAGGGCGGCATCGCCGCGGCGCTCGGCAATATGGGCGAAGACGACTGGCGCTGGCACATGTACGACACCGTCAAGGGCTCCGACTGGCTGGGCGACCAGGACGCCATCGAATATCTGTGCCGCAACGCGCCGCAAGCGGTCTATGAGCTCGAACATTGGGGCCTGCCGTTCTCGCGCCGCGAGGAGGACGGCAAGATCTATCAGCGCCCGTTCGGCGGCATGACCACGCATTACGGCAAGGGCACCGCGCAGCGCACCTGCGCCGCCGCCGACCGTACCGGCCATGCCATGCTGCACACCATGTACGGCCAGGCGCTGCGGCATGCGGCCGAGTTCTTCGTCGAGTATTTCGCCATCGACCTCATCATGGACGACGACGGCCGCTGCCGCGGCGTGGTCGCGATCAATCTCGACAACGGCTCGATCCACCGCTTCAGCGCGCAGATGACGATCCTCGCGACCGGCGGCTACGGACGCACCTATGCGTCGTGCACGGGAGCGCATACCCAGACCGGCGACGGCAACGCCATGGTGCTGCGCGCCGGGCTGCCGCTCGAAGACATGGAATTCGTCCAGTTCCACCCGACCGGCATTTACGGCGCCGGCGTGCTCATCACCGAGGGCGCCCGCGGCGAAGGCGCCTACCTGGTCAACTCGGCGGGCGAGCGGTTCATGGAGCGCTACGCGCCGTCCGCCAAGGACCTCGCCTCGCGCGACGTCGTCTCCCGCGCCATGACCATCGAGATCCGCGAGGGCCGCGGCGTCGGGCCGAAGAAGGACCACATCTATCTGCACCTCGACCATCTCGACCCGAAGATCCTGGCCGAACGGCTGCCCGGCATCACCGAGTCGGCGCACATCTTCGCCGGCGTCGACCTCACCCGCGAGCCGGTGCCGATCCTGCCGACGGTCCACTACAACATGGGTGGCATCGCCACGAACTATCATGGCGAGGCGATGATCAAGAAGGATGGCAATCCCGACCACGTGGTGCCCGGCATGATGGCGCTGGGCGAGGCGGCCTGCGTCTCGGTCCACGGCGCCAACCGGCTCGGGTCGAACTCGCTGATCGATCTCGTCGTGTTCGGACGCGCCGCCGCGCTGCGCTGCGCCGAGATGCTCACGCCGAACGACCGGCAGCCCGAGCTGCCGAAGGACTCCGCCGAGCGGCCGCTGGCGCGGCTCGACAAGTTCCGCAATGCCTCGGGCGGCACGCCGACCGCGCATCTGCGCGTGCGGATGCAGGATGTGATGCAGACCAATTGCGCCGTGTTCCGCACCGGCGAGGTGCTGCAGGAAGGCTCCCGCCTCATCCACCAGGTCTACGACGGCATTGCCGACGTGCGCGTCAGCGACCGCTCGCTCATCTGGAACTCGGACCTGATCGAGACGCTGGAGTTCGCCAACCTGATCGAGCAGGCGGTCGTCACCATGGATTCCGCGGCCAATCGCACCGAGAGCCGCGGCGCGCATGCGCGCGAGGATTTTCCCGACCGCGACGACAAGAACTGGATGAAGCACACGCTGGCGTGGCTCGATATCGCCTCCGGCAAGGTCACCATCGACTACCGGCCGGTGCACACCTACACGCTCACCAACGACGTGGCCTACATCGAGCCGAAGGCTCGGGTGTATTGAAAGCAAAGAATAGGCAATCTGCATGGTGCAGTTCACGCTGCCAAAGAACTCCAAGGTCGGCGAAGGCAAGACCTGGCCGCATCCGGCGCAGGCGCGCGCCGAGCGCGAGTACCGCATCTATCGCTGGAACCCGGACAACGGCCGCAATCCGCGGCTCGACACCTATTATGTCGATACCGGCGACTGCGGCCCGATGGTGCTCGACGGCCTCATTTGGATCAAGAACAACGTCGACGCCACGTTGACCTTTCGCCGCTCCTGCCGCGAGGGCATCTGCGGCTCCTGCGCGATGAACATCGACGGCACCAACACGCTGGCCTGCACCAAGGCGATGCGCGACATCAAGGGCACGGTGCGCATCTATCCGCTGCCGCATATGCCGGTGGTCAAGGACCTCGTTCCCGACCTCACCAACTTCTATGCCCAGCACGCCTCGATCGAGCCATGGCTGCAGACGGTCTCGCCCACGCCGCAGAAGGAATGGAAGCAGAGCCACGAGGACCGCGCGAAGCTCGACGGGCTCTACGAGTGCATCCTGTGCGCGTGCTGCTCGACGGCGTGTCCGAGCTATTGGTGGAACAGCGACCGCTTTCTCGGCCCCGCGGCGCTGCTGCAAGCGGAACGCTGGATCGTGGACTCGCGCGACGAGGCGACCGGGGCGCGACTCGACAACCTCGAAGACCCGTTCCGTCTCTACCGCTGCCATACCATCATGAATTGCGCCAAGGCCTGCCCCAAGCACCTGAACCCGGCGAAGGCCATCGCCGACATCAAGCGCAAGCTGGTCGAGCGGCAGGTGTGAGGGTCGCTTCCGGGGCGCCGCACGCGGCGAACCCCGAAATGACATCGTGCAGGCAACCACCTCCGCGCGCCGGAGTTGGCTTCACATGACGGACCAAAATCACCTCGACCGGGTCTGGGACATCATCGAACGGGTGGGCGTGTGCATGCTCACCACGCACGTCGGCGGCACTTTGAGGGCGCGACCGCTCGAGGCGCGGCCCGAGCGCAAGGCCGGCCTCATCTGGTTCGTGACCGACCTGCGCAGCGGCAAGGAGCACGAGATCGAAGCCGAGCACGACGTCGGCCTGGTATTCATCGACCCAAAGGCCAACGCCTACCTGTCGATCAGCGCCCGCGCCCAGGTGCTGCGCGACCACGCCAAGGCCGCCGAAATCTGGAAGAGCACCGACTCGATGTGGTGGCACGGCCCGGACGATCCGAATGCGTGCGTGCTGCGGGTGAGCCCGCAAACCGCGGAATTGTGGGACGGACCGGCCAGCAAGGCCGTGGCGGCGTTCGAATTCGTCAAGGCGCGGCTCACCGGCCAAAAGCCCAATCTCGGCGAGAACCGCAAAGTCACCATTCCGATGTGAGCGGGGCGGCCCGATCGACTCGTGGCGCGAGCACAGCCATGATCGCCGCGCCGCAGGAGGTCGCCATGCTCGACCATGTTGGGTTTCCCGTTGCCGATTATGCGCGTTCGCGAGCCTTCTACGAGAAGGTGCTTGCGCCGCTCGGCTATTCGTTGGTCATGGAGGTCAAGCAGAGCGAAAATGACACACCAGCCGCCGGCTTCGGGACCAATGGCAAGCCGGATTTCTGGATCGGCGGCGAAGGCGGCCTCAATCGCTGCGTCCATATTGCGATTGCGGCCAAGGATCGCGCGTCGGTCGATGCATTTTATCGCGCGGCGATTGCGGCGGGCGCTACAGACAACGGCGCGCCCGGGCTGCGGCCGCACTATCATCCGACCTACTATGGTGCCTTCGTGTTCGATCCCGACGGTCACAACATCGAAGCGGTTTGCCATTCGCCCGCTTGAGTGTGGCGGGCGCGCTCCCCCGTCCCGTCTTATAACTTCAGCTTGCGCTTTCGCTGCCCGAGCGTGCGCAGCCGCAGCGCATTGAGGCGGATGAAGCCCTCAGCGTCGCGCTGGTCGTAGGCGACCGTGCCTTCTTCGAACGTCACCAAATCCTGGTCGTAGAGCGAATATCGGCTCTCGCGCCCGACCACGGCGACGCTGCCCTTGTAGAGCTTGAGCCGCACCCGGCCGCTGACGAATTCCTGGCTCCTGTCGATCGCGGCCTGCAGCATTTCGCGTTCGGGCGAGAACCAGAAGCCGGAATAGATCAGCTCGGCATATTTCGGCATCAACTCGTCCTTGAGATGGGCGGCGCCGCGGTCGAGCGTGATCGATTCGATGCCGCGATGCGCAGCGAGCAGGATGGTGCCGCCCGGCGTTTCGTACATGCCGCGCGACTTCATGCCGACGAAGCGGTTCTCCACCAAGTCGAGCCGGCCGATGCCGTGGCGGCGGCCGAGCGCGTTGAGCTGGGTAAGGAGTTCCGCGGGCGTGAGCTTGTTGCCGTCGACCGCGACGGGATCGCCGCGCTCGAAATCCACCGTCGCATAGGCCGGCTCGTTCGGCGCCTTCTCCGGGTCGTCGGTGCGCGAATAGACGTAGTCCGGCACCTCGCCGGCCGGGTCTTCGAGCACCTTGCCCTCCGAGGAGGCGTGCAACAGGTTGGCGTCGACCGAGAACGGCGCTTCGCCGCGCTTGTCCTTGGCGATCGGGATCTGGTTCTGCTCGGCAAAGGCGAGCAGCGCCTCGCGCGAGCGGAATTCCCATTCGCGCCAGGGCGCGATCACTTTCACGTCGGGCTTGAGCGCGTAATAGGCGAGCTCGAAGCGCACCTGGTCGTTGCCCTTGCCGGTCGCGCCATGGGCGACCGCATCGGCGCCGACCCGTTCGGCGATCTCGATCTGCTTCTTGGCGATGAGCGGCCGCGCGATCGAGGTGCCGAGCAGGTATTGGCCCTCGTAGAGCGCATTGGCGCGGAACATCGGAAACACGTAGTCGCGCACGAATTCCTCGCGCAGATCCTCGATGAAGATGTTCTGCGCCTTGATGCCGAGCGCCAGTGCCTTGCTGCGCGCCGGCTCGAGCTCCTCGCCCTGGCCGAGATCGGCCGTGAAGGTGACGACCTCGCAGCCGTAGGTGGTCTGCAGCCACTTGAGAATGATCGAAGTGTCGAGCCCGCCCGAATAGGCCAGCACCACCTTCTTCACATCGCCCTGGGGCATCGGAGAAATCCTGTGTCGGCGAATGCCGGAAATTCGCGCGGACTATAGGGGTAAGTCAGCCCGGCGCAAGGTGACCGGGGAGCCACAGAATCAAGCCGGCAAAGACGCCTCGGGGAGATTTCCGTCGAGCCGAAATCCCCCTAAACTCCCCGGGCGGATCGTCCTGGAGGGGCCACCATGCGTTCGACGCTCACCACCGTCATCCTCATCGGCATGCTGCTCGGCATCGCGGTCGGCTATGCCTGCCATACGCTGTGGCCCGATCCGGCCACCGCCAAGGGCGTCTCCGACTATATTTCGCTGCTCACCGACATCTTCCTGCGCCTGATCAAGATGATCATCGCGCCGCTCGTGTTCTCGACGCTGGTGGTCGGCGTGGCACACATGGGCGACCCGAAGATCGTCGGACGCATCGGCTGCAAGGCCATGGTGTGGTTCATCTCGGCCTCGCTCGTCTCGCTGCTGCTCGGCCTCGTGCTGGTCAACCTCCTGCGCCCCGGCGACAACCTCAATCTGCCGCTGCCCGACGCGCAGGCCTCGACCAACCTCAAGGTCGCCTCGATTTCGATGAAGGATTTCGTCACCCACCTGGTGCCGCGCTCGATCGTCGAAGCGATGGCGAACAACGAGATTCTGCAGATCGTGGTGTTCTCGCTGTTCTTCGGCGTCGCCTGCGCGGCACTGGGCGAGCGCGCCGCCAAGCTGGTCGAAGGCATCGAGCAGCTCTCGCACGCCATCCTGGCGATCACCGGCTACATCATGAAGCTCGCGCCCATTGCGGTGTTCGCTTCGATGGCCGCCATCGTCACCACGCAGGGCCTCGGTATCCTGGTGACCTACGGCAAGTTCGTGCTCGAGTTCTATTTCGGCCTCGTCCTGCTGTGGGGGCTGCTCGTCGCCGTCGGCTACTTGTTCTTCGGCAACCACGCCATGCGGCTCATCCAGCTGGTGCGCGAGCCGTTCCTGCTGGCGTTCTCGACCGCCAGCAGCGAGGCGGCTTATCCGAAGATGATGGAGCAGCTCGAGAAATTTCCCATCAGCAAGAAGATCATCAGCTTCGTGCTGCCGATGGGCTACTCGTTCAACCTCGACGGCTCGATGATGTACTGCACCTTCGCGACCATGTTCATCGCGCAGGCCTACAACATCCAGCTCTCGCTGGGGCAGCAGGTCACCATGCTGCTGCTGCTGATGCTCACCAGCAAGGGCATGGCCGGCGTGCCGCGCGCCTCGCTCGTGGTGATCGCCGCGACGCTCGCGAGCTTCAACCTGCCGGAGGCCGGCCTCCTCCTCATCATCGGCATCGACCAGTTCCTCGACATGGGCCGCTCCGCCACCAACGTGATCGGCAATTCGCTCGCCACTGCCGTGGTGGCGAAGTGGGAGGGCGAGAAATCGGTCGCGCCGGTCGAACCGGAGCCGGTGCTGGCGCGGCAAGCGGCCTGAGGCGTGGCCATGGCCGCCGCGCCCGCGTTCACACCGGCTCATTCCCGAGGGGCGGGTTGGGCTTTGGTCGGCCTCGTCCTCGCGGCGGCGTTGGCGCTGCCGGCCGCCGCTCAGGACGCCCCGGTCGGCGCGCTGTCGGGCACCCTGAAGAAGATCAGGGATACCGGCACCATCACGCTCGGCTATCGCGAAAGCTCGCTGCCATTCTCCTACCTCAACAGGCGCCAGCAGCCGATCGGTTACTCGATCGACCTGTGCCGCGAGATCGTCGAGGAGGCCGCGACCGAACTCGACGGCATGAACATCAAGATCGCGTTCGCCCCCGTCACCGCCGCCGATCGGTTGGACAAGGTGAGGACAGGCGTCGTCGATCTCGAATGCGGCTCGACCACCAGCAATCTCCAGCGCCAGAAGGAGGTGGCGTTCTCGCCGATCTTCTTCGTTGCCGGCACCAAGCTGATGGTGCCGAACGGCTCCGCCGTGCAGTCCTACCGCGACCTCGCCGGCAAGACCGTGGTGGTGACCGCGGGCACCACCAACGAGGCGGCGCTGCGCACGCTCTCGGACCAGCAGAAACTCGGCATCACCATCGTCACGGCGCGCGATCACGCGCAGTCGCTGGCGCTGCTGGTCGCCGGCAACGCGGCGGCGTTCGCCACCGACGACGTGCTGCTCTATGGCTTCATCGCCACCGAGCCGAGCGCGCGGCAGATGAAGGTCGTCGGCGAGTATCTGTCGTACGACCCCTATGGGCTCGTTTTGCGCCGTGACGATCCGGGCTTTGCCGCGATCGTCGAGCGTGCCTTCACGCGCATGGCCGCCGAGCGGCGGCTCGCCGAACTTTACAACAAATGGTTCCTGCGCCGGCTGCCGACCGGCGAGACGGTCAACCTGCCGATGAGCCCGCAGCTCGAGGAGATTTTCCGCGTCCTCGGCCAGCCCGACTAGGGCGTGTGCTCATGCATTCAGATCGATGGACGGCGAGACCCAATCAACGACGGAACAGTCAAGGGCAGGCAAAATCTCATAACCCAACGATATTTGATCCAGGGAATCACATCTTAAACAGCGTGAATTCGCCGTGTGACCGCAGATCCCCACATGAATGCTGCAGCCAACATTCATTAGCCCGGGTCGTGCCCCTTTTGCCGTGAATGACAGTTTTCGATCCTTTCAAGGCTCCGAGAGCCAAGCAGGCTTCTTCCGACATCTTTCCGAAATTGCATCCGTACGGAGTACACATTGGAGCTTCCTCGCGCCAGCTGTCGGGATACTCTGCTTTACTAAAGCACGCGAAATTTCCGGCCTTCACGTATCTCTTTGCTGTGGGCTGGAGAGAGCTAGGCGCGGCGGGAGCCGGCATGACAATGGCGACTTGGGCCTTTTTTAATTCTTCCAACCGCGCCCGGGCCATGCTGCCGTAGACCGTGCCTCCAAACTGACGAATAAAGTCTTCGACTATGGCGATGCTGGTCGTGTCCTTGGTGACCGCCCAAGCTTGCGCCGCGGGGTCTGGTGGCGCTGCCCCCTGTGGGACCGTGACCTGAACCGTTCCTTGCAAATAAAACTTGCCAATGATCGAGAGTGACAACTCCGGTAACTGCCGACTGCCCGTTGCACGATACACATCGGCACTGATGTCCCGGAATATCTCTCCAATTTCGTTTGGCTCGTCGATGTGCTTGAGGAACGCGGCTGTGTATGGGCTGTTGCGGCCGGAGCCGTCCTCCGCTTGCTGGCCTGCTTGCGTGGAAAAGGCGACGATGGCGCCGATTGGGGCTTCAATCTTGGCTAAGCCATGCGTCATCTGTATCGCGCGCGTGACGCCGATTGAGCGCTTGAAGCTTTGCGCCAAAGGGTTGTCCCGACAAGAATCGAGCACAAGAATTTTTAGGTTCTTGGCCTGCTGGAGATAGCCGAGCACGTCATCGACCCGCGTAAATCGGTAGAGGTCGGCTTCGTCGCCGAGCTTGGCATCGACCGGCATCAAATAATTGGCGCCGTTAAACTGCATTGCGTGGCCACTGTAGTAGAAAACGCCGACATCGGCAGCCTGCGCGGCGCGGGCAAAGCGAATAATCGCGTCCTGCATTCCGGCTTGGTCGAGATCAACGCCCTGGATGACTTCGAAATTGCTCCGCTTGAGTGCAGCCGCAACGTCCTCGGCATCGTGGGGCGGATTGGGCAGGTGCGGCGCGTTGACATAAGCACCGTTTCCAATAATCAGCGCGACACGTTTGTCAGCGTGGGCCGGTGCAATGCTAAGCAACAGCCCAGCCAGGGCGATAGAACCAATCCCCGCGATGTCGAGCGAATCTAGAAAGCCGCGCACGGTCATGACGAAGCCCCAAATAGTCGCCGCAAATAAAATGATACTTCATTTTATTTTGGGCCGCACCTCCCATCCGAGGCTCAAGCAGGGCGGCCGGCGATGGGCGGTGGGCCTCAGCGCGGTCGCACCACGGTATCGACCAGCGCCGGCTTGCCGGCCTTGACCTGCGTGATGGCGCGGTGCAGCGCCGGCGCGATGTCGGTCGGCTTCTCGATGGGGCCCTCGGCGTACCAGCCCATGCTCTTCGCCATGGCGGCGAAATCGGGGCTTGGGCCGGAAATATCCTGCGCGATATAGGCGCGCTCGACCGGCGTGCCGCGATGATGCGCGACCCTGATCTGGTGCTCCCAGTCGTTGTAATAGGCGCGGTTGTTGTACATCACGATGAGCATCGGGATGTCGTTCTTGGCGGCGCTCCACAGTGCGCCAGCATCGAACATGAGATCGCCGTCGGGCTGGATGTCGACGACGAGGCGGCCGGTGCCGCGATGCGCCAGCGCGACGCCGAGCGAGACGCCGATCTGCGTGCCGGTGCCGAGCCCGTGGCCGGGATGGCGGTACGGCCGGTCGAAATCCCACAGCTTGTAGACCCAGTCCTGCAGGTTACAGGCGGTCAGCACCCAATCCTCGTCTTTGATCACCTCCCACATCTCGCTCGCCAGCCGCGGCAGCGTGATCGGCAGGCCGTCCCAGTCTCTTTTCGCTTCGTCCGCCCACTTCTTGAACAGCGCGTCGTGTTTGTTGGCGACCGTCGCGGTGCGCTCGGCCACGGCCTTGGCGAGGCTGGCGTCCTTGGCGATGCGTTCGCGGCAGATTCGCGTGAGCTCGGGGATTGCGGTCGCCGTGTCGCCGAGCACGCGCAGGCTGCAAGCCGGCATGCGCGAATAGTCCATCGACCATTTGCTGAGATTGATCTCGCCGAAGCCGATCTCGATCATCTCGCAGTGCGGCGGATAGTGCGGCACCACCTGGCGCTTGGTGCGATCGTTGAAGTGCGTCGACTTCTCCCAGTCGCGGGTGTCGAGCGAGAGGATGAGATCGGCGTCGCGGAAAATCTCCTTCTCGCAGCTCAGATTGAGCTTGTGGCGGTTGGGGAAATTGAGCCGCGCATGCACGTCGAACACCGCGGCGCCGACCGTCTCGGCGAGCGCAACGAGGTTGTCGAAGCCGTCCGCGCTGCGCGCCACATATTCGGCCATCAGCACCGGGTACTTGGCGGCCATGAGCCGCTCGGCGACCGCTTCGAGCGCCTTGGCGTCGGCAGCCATCGGCACCGGCACCTTGTTGTCGGACGCCCTGGGCAGCGTCACGTCCTTGGTCAGCGGCTGCTCCTGCAGCCAGGCGTCGTAGCACATGTAGATCGGGCCCTGCGGCTCGGTCATCATCGCCGCGTAGGCGCGCGCGAACGAATCCGGCACGCCCTCGATGCTCGACGGCTGGTAATCCCACTTCACGTAGTGGCGCACCTGCTCGCCGTTGACGTTGGCGGTGTGGATCCAGTCGATGAACGGTCGCCGCCGGCTTTCGTCCATCGGTCCGGTCGCGCCGATGACGAACACCGGACAGCGATCGATATAGGCGTAGTAGATGCCCATGGTGGCGTGCAGCATGCCGACCACGTCGTGCACGATCGCCACCATCGGCCTGCCGGTCGCCTTGGCGTAGCCGTGGGCGATCTGCACGGCGATCTTCTCGTGCTGGCACAGCAGCAGCGGCGGATTGTTGCCGCCATAGTTGACCAGCGAGTCATGCAGGCCGCGATAGCTCGCGCCCGGATTGAGCGCGATGTAGGGAAAGCCGTAGTGCTTAATCAGATCCACGATGACGTCCGACTGCCAGGCCTTTTTCGCGTAGCTTGCTTGTGTTTCCGATGTGGCGGCGACGTCGTTCATCGGTGCGATCCTCGTAGCGCTCTGTTGCGGCAGGACCATAAGAGGCGAAGGGCAGGGGAGCAATGCCGGGTTCGCGGGCTAAAGTCCGCGCCCGCAGTGACACGCTAGGGCCTCACCGCGGGCGTTTCGATCTTCATGCCGCGCGCGCGCCACATCAGGTAAAATTCAAGGTCGACCAGTTCGGGCGCGCCGTAATCGTAGGGCTGCGCCCGCATGGCGCCCATGCAGGAGCGCAGCCGCCGCTGCAGCGAGCCGACGTCCTGCCATTCCAGACGATAGATCGGAAAGCCGGTCGGCTGCGCCTGCGGCACCAGATTGCCGGCAAGCCGCTTGCCCCAGTTGTCGTCGTGGCACTGCGCGCAGGACAGATCGAGCTGCCCTTGCCGGCGCTCGAAAATGTCGCGGCCGGCTGCGATGAACGGCTTCGAGCGCGCGTCGTCCGCGACCGCGACTGGCATGCCGCGCGACTGCAGCGCCACATAGACGGTGAGCGCCAGCAGCTCCTTGCTCTCGAACGGCAGCGCCGCCGCCTTCTGGTCGGCGACGCGGCTCTGGTTGATCCGCTGTTCGAGATCGACCGGATGGTTCTGTCCCGCCACGACGGCC
>Ga0182024_10010598_pt1 | contig 18749 bp, 14 predicted proteins | sample P32metaG_FD_120480 | JGI IMG/M metagenome (GOLD analysis project Ga0182024, IMG submission 120480) | Permafrost microbial communities from Stordalen Mire, Sweden - P3-2 metaG (Illumina Assembly) | ecosystem: Environmental > Terrestrial > Soil > Wetlands > Permafrost | place: Sweden: Stordalen... | reverse complement strand
GATCGGCCAGCAGGTGTCGGTCGCCGGAGCCCGGACCGTGGCGGCCGGATTGGTGCGGGCCGCCGGCGAGCCGATCCCCAACCCGATCCTCCCCGTCACGCACACGTTCCCGGCGCCGGAGGCACTCGCGTCGCTGGCCGCGCGACGACCCGAGGCATTTGCGATGCCGGCGACCCGGCGCCGGACGCTGGCTGCCCTGGCGCAAGCGGTCGCCGACGGCTCGCTCGCGATCGATCCGGGCGCCGAACCCCGCGAGCTCGAAGCGCAACTGCTCGCGATCCCCGGCGTCGGCGCGTGGACGGCCGCCTACGTCGCGATGCGCGCCCTCGGCGACCCCGACGCCTTCCTTCCGACGGACCTCGGCGTGCGGCGAGCGATGGCGCGGCTGGGCGAGCTCGACGACGCTCGCACGGTCGCCACGCTGGCCGAGCGCTGGCGCCCCTGGCGCGCTTACGCGGTCGCGCACCTGTGGACCGTCCCCGCCAACCCGATCAGCACCCCCTCCCTGACCCCGACCAGACAAGCGAGCGCCGCATGACCACAACCACACTCACCCGTAAAACGGCCGTCGAGCCACGCACGATCGAGACCCCGATCGGCACACTCGCGCTCGAAGGCACCGACGACGCGCTCACGCGGGTCCTGCTGCCCGGGTCGTTCGCGCCGGGCGCTGGAGCACCGGCGGACGACCGATCGGCGGGCGCACCCTCGGCGGTGGCCGCCGCCGCCCACCAACTCGCCGAGTACTTCGCCGGACAGCGGACCGAGTTCGACCTGCCGCTCTCGTTGCAGGGCACGCCGTTTCAGCGCGACGTATGGGGCGCGCTCGCCGAGATTCCCTACGGCCACACGATCGCCTACGCGGAGCTGGCGGAGATGGTCGGCCGCCCGCGCGCCTACCGAGCCGTCGGCCAGGCCAACGGCGCCAACCCGATCCCGATCATCCTTCCCTGCCACCGCGTGCTGGCGAGCGGCGGCGGCCTCGGCGGCTACGGTGGCGGCCTCGAGACCAAGCACGCGCTGCTGGCGCTCGAGGGCGTCCTCGCCTGCTGAGCACACGAGCGGCTCAGCGACTCTCGACGACCATCAGCGTGTTGCCGTCCGGATCACGGAACCAGAACAACGGCGGGACCGGGTCGCCCATGCGGCTGACCTCGGGGTCGACGTCGACGCCCACGGCCTTCAGGTCTGCGTGGTCGGCATCGATGTCATCGGTGTGCAGGCCAATGCCGGTCTCGACGTTGCCGGTCGGCTTGCCAGGTGGCGGTGGAACGATCGCGATTGTGGTCACTGCGCCGGCCGGCGCCACCTCGACCCATCGGTAGCCGTTGCCGAAGGGCACATCGCTGCGCTTCTCGAAGCCGAGCTTCTCGACGTAGAACTCGATGGCACGGTCCTGATCGGAGACAGGGATGACGACAATGCCGAGCTTGCTGATGCGAGTCTTGGTCTTGCTCACGACATCCTCCTAAGGTTGGTGACATCTGCTGAGACCGCTGATCGCCGGGAAACTCATCGCAGCGGCTGCTCGCGCCACTACGCGTCTAGCCAGGGTTGACGACCGTCGCCCAGACCGTGGTGGACGCGGTGCTCCCCTGCGCCTGCCAGTCGCTGACGAGGACGAGCTTGTTCCCGCTCGTCAACGATGCGTTCGTGAGCGCCTCCTGCGCGTTTGGCGGCGACCCGATCTCGCCGAGCGTGCCGAGCGCGCCATTGGCGTCGCCGAGCTCTGCATACATGTTCTTGCTGCCGCTGTCGGCGAACGCCACCCACAGCTGTCCATCGGCGGTGTAGGCGGCGGTCGGCGCGTGCGGCTCCACCGTCGTGTTCGCGTTCGTGAAGATCGTGGTCGGCGCGCTGTCGCCTGGCGCCCACGACCGCACCCCAGCCGCTTCGTCGTAGACCACGCGGCAGATCTGCATGCAGGCCAGCGCCGGCCGCTCTGGAAGGCCGGAGTTGGTGACGCTCGAGGGAACCGCAACCGCAGGAGCCGCGGATGCCCCCGTCGCGGGGTCGAGCTGCATCATGTAGATGCCGTCCAGCGCCGGGTTGCTCCCGAGCGAGTACCAGGCAAGCCACAGCCGCCCGGAGCGGTCGTAGGCCAGCGCCGGATCCCATGCGGGGCCAGGAGGCGAATAGGGGTCGAGGCCATTGCGGACCGCGTTGGCCGCCCCGCGATACACCGCGAGGTTCCCATTCTGGTCGGTCGCCCACAGCGGAGTGCTGCCGTCGGAGGCGAGCACGGCGGCGCTCGCGTCTGTGGTGATTGTCGCCGACGAGCGCACCGGATTCGCGAACGTCCCGCCCGCCGCGCCCTGCGCGATCAGGGTCCCGTTCAGCGGATCGCTCTTGGTGGCGCTGTGCAGCCCGGCGAAGATCATCTGCAGCCCGCCGCCGGGTGCGGGAAACAGCTGCGGATCCCCGATCCCGCCGAGCCCAGTGATCCAGCCACTGAAGGACGTCTGCTCGTTCACTGAGGCGATCCCGGTCGCGCTGGCGTTGAAGACCGCGGTCTCGATCGAGCCGCTGACGGCGCGCCGGTAGGCGGCCAGGAAGTGGCCCCCGACCGTGGCGACCGCCGGGGCCACGCTGACCGCGGTGTCCGGTTGCTTTGAAAGCGCCATCCACGGAGTCACGTGCGCGTGAATGCCTGCGCCCGCCTGCAGCGCGCCGGTGCTGGTGGCGAAGAGGCGCTTTCCGGTCACGCCGAAGTCGATCTCGCAGCCGGTCATCAGCGTCGAGTTCGTCACCCGCGCTCCGCTGCAGGCTGCTTGCGCACCGCGCTGGACTGCCGGCGATAGCGAGGTCAACGAGACGATGTGGTACGGGTAGTTGGGGATCGTGTACGAGTGCGTGCTCTTGCCGCGCGGGTAGACGAACAGCGACTGTGACTGCTTGATGCGCCAGGAGTTCCCGTACTCGCCGTAGAGGAGGTGCGCGTCGGCGCGGCCGCCACCGTACAGCCCGACATGCTCGATCAGTTTCGCGTTGTACTGCTTGCCGTTGCCCCCTATGAAATCACCGCTCCCGTTCGGTACCCCGCCGTTCAGGCCGTTCTGATCGCCGCCCAGCAGGCCCCTGAGGTGTCCGGCGCGGGCGAGCGCGGGATTCATCGTCAGGTTGACGCCCTCCCTTCCGATCGAGAACACCAGCGCCTGGCTGCCGTCGGGCCACTCGACGGTGATTCTGCTCGACCCATAGATCAGAAGGCCGCCGCCCTTGAGCAGGATCTGCTGTCCACGGTGCGGGTGCACGCGCCGCTTGTCGATCCGCAGCACCAACGGCGAGCCAGTGTCGACCTCGACCGTGGCGTCGGCGACGCGCATCGCAAAGGCGGTGTTGAGCGCCAGGCTGTCCTTGGCGTCGGCCGGGATCCCAAAGGACTCCGGGTAGGGCTGCTGGCGCGCCTGCACGTCGAGGTTGTCGCGGGTCGACTTGACGAGCGTGAATTCTCCCGCCGCCTGGAAGCCGTAGCTCGCGCCGCTGAACATCGTCATGTACGGATCGCCGTCTGTCACGCCGTAGGAGCCGCCGTCGGGGGGCGCTGGCGGGGTCGGGGGGGGCTTGGGACGGCAGAAATCCGCGAGCGAGTAGGAGGTCACCTCGCCGTGCGTGCCGGTGCCCGGCGTTCCGGTGAGCCCGAGCAGCGCGTTGTCCTCGAGCGGCTGCGTCGGCGGGACCGTGCCTTCCGTCTTGGGGGGGCAGACGCAGTCGCCCGGGACGTAGCAGAACCAGGCGTTGGTGAGGTTGCCGTAGTCGTGGGTCGTGCTGAGTAGCGCATCGCCGCCGGGGTTGATCCCCACGTGCACGACCGGCTCCCCGCTGGCCGCCCGGATCTGGTACTGCGAGGTCCCGTACGGCGGTGCGTCGATGAACCCGCCTCCTGGCAGCACGGTGAAGCCACCGGGCTTGAGGGTCCCGAAGTCGGGCAGCGCGAACGGGGCGACCATGCCCCAGACCACGCTGCCCGGTACCGCACGCATGATGCTCGGCCCCCACGAATCGAAGAAGGTGCCCGTGTTGGCGCCGGAGGCATTGAACGCAGCGGTGGCGCTGGATGCGTGCAGGATCGCGTAGGTCTGCGCCCACGGGCCGCCGGTGATGTCCTGAAGGTGCAGCCAGAAGCCGACGGCGTCGTAGCTGCGCATGAACAGCGGCAGCCCGGGCGCGGCGATGTACTGAAGGATCTTGTCGACGGCGGGGGTGAACATCACCGGGTCGACCGCGAACGCGGCCCACGTCGCCTCGCCCTCGGTCACCCACGCCGGTGGGTGCGTGCTCCACACATCAGAGCCCAACAGCCACTCCTGGAAGCAGTGGAAGACCTCGTGGGCGAGGATCCAGCCCTGGCCGAAGGCCGGCTGCGCGAGGCCCCTGGGGAACATCCGCACGCGGCAGATCGCCGGCAGCTGCGGGCTGTGGCCGTAGTCGCCGTCCGCGTCGATCATCGGCGACGCCATCGCGTAGTCCGACGCCGTCTGCGCGGCGGTGCCGACGACGACCTGCAACCCGAGCGCGCCGAGGTGCGAGGCGTACTCGGCGACCCAGATGTTGGCCTCCGCCTGCAGGGCCGCGTTCGGCTTGAACGTCGGGTCGCCGTAGTCGCAGGGAAGGCAGGAGGCGTGCGCCTGCGGGCCGGAGGCCGCCCGCGCGCTGTGGCCGGTGAGGCCTAACAGACCGAGGCGCTGCGCGACCACTCGCTGCTGGGCGGATGACAGCTTGGGGAGGTATTGCAGGATCCACTGCTGGGCGAGGTCGCCACTGAGCACGTCACCGGTCGGCCCGGAGGGCGGGTGCACGCCCGGCAGCGGCCCGTAGGCGAGCGCGAAGGCCTGCATCGCGGTCTGCTGGGAGACGCTGCCGTCGGTGTTGATCTGCGCGAGCACCCGGTCGTAGGCGGTTGACGGCGCGGGGATCCGCAGGCTCGCGTCCTGGAGGCGGGCGTACTCGAACGCCAGAGTCGACGCGGCCGACGCGGGCGTTTGCACGACGATCACGCCGACTTCGGTGCCCTCGCGCCAGACCAGCGTCGCCAGCGTGTAGTGCCGCTTGCGCTGCACCGCAAGCGCGCCGTCGCGGCCGATGGACACCTTGCGGGCGCGACGCGCCCGCCGCCACGCGGTCAGCACGGCGTGCGCGGTGTGCGAGGAACCGAATACGAACGCCTCCGAGCGCAGCTTCTGTCCCGCGCCCGTGGCTGCCGAGACCTGTATCTGTGCGTGCGCCACCGAGCGGCCCGCGCTGCGTGAAAGCCCGCCTGCGAGGTCAGAGCGCGCGGACCGCACCGAGGCGCGAGCGGCGTGCAGCCCCGTTACGCCGGAGGCGGAAAGCACGAGCTGAGCGGCTGAGGCCGGCGTGGGCGCCAGCGCGGCCCCGGCAAGCGCGAACGCCACCGCGATAGCTCGTCGTGTCCTGCACTGCGTTCCCATCGCCCCCCCTCGCGCCGTGCTCACGGACACCGGCCACGCATGTGCGGGCCAGGTTACCCGTATCGATCTTCTTCTGTGGCGAGAACACGCGCGCCGCGGGTTCGTTGCGGCCAGACTCGCCACGCCGCGAAGCCAACCGTAGTTAGCAGACGCCGAACTTGACGCTCAGCGTCTTGGTAACGGTCACCCTCGTCTTGCGGCCGTGCTTGCGCTTGGTCTCCTTGTACGAGATCCTGACCTTCAACGTATGAGTGCCCGCCTTCAGCCCGGCGAGCGACAGCTCGAGCGTGACCGGCACGTGATCCGCCGTCGCATTCGGCTCATAGACTGTCACGATCACCCTCTTCTTCCTGCCGCTGCGCGCGCGCACCGTCTTGCGCAGGGTGCGCTTGACACCCTTGTCGATGAAAAACGCGACGTTTGAGAACTTGAGCTTCGCGCCCTTGGACTTCGGGATCGTTGTCGAGTCGAGCGTGACGGCGCGCGTCTTGGTGTTCACGGAGCACACGAGCAGCGACGGCGTGATCAGCGTTATCCGCTGGTTGCCCACAGTCGCCACAGTCGAATGAGGCGGAGGCGGCGGCGGGGCGGCGGTCGTGAACGTCGCGTCGGCCCCGATCCCGAATCCGCCCGGGCCGCTCGCGAACACGCGGTAGTGGTAGGTCGTCGACGGCGTCAGCCCGGTGAGGGACTCGGAGAAGGTCTGCGAGTCGCCGCTCACCGGCTGGTCCTGCGTTGAGTCCGAATAGGGATCGGGTTGACCGAGATCTCCGAAGTCGAAGTGCGCGACCGTGCCGGGCTGGCCCTGCGGGTCGACGGTCGCGCCGAGCGTCGCCGAGTAGGGCGTGAGCGCAGTCGCTCCGGCGGTGACAGCGTTCGGCCGCGGCGGTCCGCCGAAGGCGCCCAGCCCGATCGGCGTGCCGAGGCCCGTGGGGCCGTCGAGGCCGACGCCCGCCTGGCACAGCGTCGAGCTGCAGCTGGACTGGTCCGCCACGTTGTAGCCGGCTGTGATGTCGTGCAGCGCGGGCACCGGGTCCGCCTGGTGTGCGTACGGCGCGTAGCTTGCGCACGACATGTTGATCGGACAGCCGCCGGACGGAGCCTGGCCGGGATAGCCGCCCGCGAGCCCGTAGACGCCGGCGATGATCGGGACCGCCTGGCTCGTGCCGCCGCCTACCCGCCAGCCGGTGGCGTTTGGATCAAAGCCCGTGTAGAACGGGAGCCCACTGGCTGGGTCGGCGTCGGCAGAGACGTCGCCGCCCGTGCGCATGTCGAACGTTGCATGGTTCACGGTCACGTTGCACCCCTCCGCCGGCCTGTGTGGATCGCTTGCCTGCCACGAGGTGTCGAAGTAGGTCGTGCTGCAGAAGCTGCCCGCCCCGCCCCAGGCGGTTTCCCCGCCGTAGGTCCCGTCAGCATTGAGACTGAGCGTGGTGCCCCCCACGGCGACGACGTTGGGGTTTGCGGCCGGATAGGCGGGATAGCTGGCCTGGTATCCCGCGTCACCGTCCGCCGCCACGATGACGTGGCCCGGCTGGTCGTAGTCGGTGTACGCCGGATCACCGACGCCCGGCTCGGTGAAGCCGGGGCCGCCAACGGCGAGCGAGATGCTGATCACGGACGCGCCAGTGTTGCCGGGCCCGCCGTTGTTCGCGGCCCAGGCGACCGCGGCCGCGAGCGCGGTGGCCGCCTGATTCAGGCTCGTGAAGCCACTCTGGTTGAACTCCACGAGCATCAGCCGGCAGTCCTCGCAGGTCGCGTGGGCGGTCTGGAGGTCCAGCGAGGCCTCTGTCGCGCTGCCGGAATCGTAGGCCGCCGGCGAGACGTTTGGCATATACGGACTTCCGGAGCCGTTGTACTTGTAGAAGCAGGGAGGGTTGGAGGAGGAGGTGCAGCCCGGCAGCCCGAACTGCTGGCTGAAGGTATTGAGGTCCGACTCCGCCGTCGGGTCATCACCGCCCGCCAACACCGCGATCGTCGGCGGCGGCGAAGCGACGCTGTCGTAGGGCAGCTGGTAGGCGAGATGCAGGAGCGCGGGCCGGAGGAACTCCGGCGCGGGAGAGCCGGTGATCGCGGCTGAGCCGTTGGCCAGCGCCAACTCGAGCGCCTGACACGGACCTACCGGGCAGACGCGCCGCACGTGCACGGGACCCCGCAGCCCGAAGTGAACCGGTGCCGAGAGACGATCGGTCGCGGACGCGGAGCCGCGCGTCGCGGCTGCCGGAGCACGTGCCGGCCCGATCGCGACTGCGGCACTCACAGGCTGCGCCGCTCCCGCTCCGAGCGCAAGCGCGACGGAGGCGACGAGCGCAAACGAACGCACTACCCGAGCTGTTCCCATCAGTCTCCGATCGGCGGGAGACAGTGTCGCCGATCGGCGACCGCAGCGCAAGGGCCTACCTCGATTGACCAGTAGCGGCCGGGGCGGGGCGGGACGGCGTGGCGTTCTGGGAACGTCCGACGCTTACTAACGAGGGTCGAGGATCACGATCGGGATCTTCCGGCCCTTCGCGCTGCGCTGGAAGAACTCGTATCCGGGGTAAAACGCCACGAACTTCGGCCAGAGGCGATCACGCTCCTCGTCGGTCGCGACGCGGGCGCGGACCTCGCGGACCACGGAGCCGATCTGAATCGTGGTGTCCGGGTTCGCCTTGAGGTTATGGAACCACGCGGGATTCGTTGGCTGGCCAGCCTTCGAGGCCACCACGGCGACGGCGTCGCCGTCCTCGTGGTACATCACCGGAGATGTTCGCTTCGCGCCGCTCTTGGCGCCCGTGTGGTCGACCAGGAGTATCCGCGCCTCGGTCCAGCCGGGGAGATGGCTGCCGATCCTGCCGCCGGTCCGCCGGTAAAGAGCCACGTGGATCTTCGTTGAGCGTCGCCCGAGGTAAATGCCGCGCTTGTTGGCGAACTGTGAGCTTGAGGCGGTGAACCGTCCGAGTGAGGGCATGGCGCTCCTTGGAGGTCAGGCGGCGCGGCCACCGACGACCGCGATCTCGTGCATGGCCAGCATCGTACGCCCCAACTTGCGACCGAGTCCCACGACTCGACTCATCGCGCCTACCCGGGCGCCTCGCTGTCACCGAGATGCGCGTTCCAGCGCTCCTCGATCCGTCCGAAGCGCCAGACCGAGAGCGCGACCGCCCACGTAGCGATGAAGATCCCCACGATCACGAAACCCAGCACGTTGATGTCGATGTTTTCAAACCAGCCCCAGAACGCCCCGGACAGGTTGAGCTGCGAAGCGATCAGGCCACCGAGCTCGATCGTACCGATGACGAGCGCGATCGCCACTGACAGACCCGTGATCGTGATGTTGTAGAAGACCTTGCGGACTGGCTTGGAGAACGCCCAGCCGTAGGCGAAGTTCATGAACGAGCCGTCGATCGAGTCCATCAGCGACATACCGGCGGCGAACAGGATCGGTAGGCAGAGGATCGCGTACCACGGGAGCCCGGCACCGGCCGCGCCGCCCGCGAGCACGAGCAGCGCGACCTCGGTCGCGGTGTCGAAGCCGAGGCCGAAGAGCACGCCGATCGGGTACATCTGCTGGGGCTTGTTGACGGTCCTCGTCAGGCGGCCGAGGAAGCGGTTCATCAGCCCGCGGCTGTCGAGCTGTTGTTCGAGCGCCTGCTCGTCGTAGACGCCGCGCTTCATCTCGCGGAAGACCTTGACGATCCCGAGCAGGATCACGATGTTGAGCCCGGCGATGACGTAAAGGAAGGAGCCCGAGACCATCGTCCCGATCCAGTTCGTCACCTGGTGAAGGTTGGAGCTGTCGCTTTTGACCGAGCCGTCGAGCGACCTGATCCCGATCGAGATCAGGAACGCGAGCGAGAAGACGATCGTCGAGTGCCCGAGCGAGAACCAGAAGCCCACGGACAGCGGGCGCTTGCCCTCGCTCATCAGCTTGCGGGTCGTGTTGTCGATCGCCGCGATGTGATCGGCGTCGAAGGCGTGGCGCAGACCCAGCGTGTACGCCGTCACGCCGATCCCGATCGTGAAAGCCCCCGCGCTGCCGAGGTGGTAGTGGCGCGGCGCGACGAGCGCAATCAGCATCAGGAAACCGAGCACGTGCAGGCCGGCGACGACGACGACCATCAGCATCAGCGTCCGCCGCTGCCCGAGGTCCAGCGATCCCCAGAACGCGCGTAGACGCGGCCGCCGCCCAGCCGCTACCGTCGTCGCTGTCATGACACCCCTCTCTTGGTCAGCTCAGGCGAATTTCGGCTACCGCCCCGTCGGGCACCGTGACGACCGGTCCCGCGGTCGTCACGTCCTCCCAGACGAGGTACTCGGCTGCCGGCAGGCTGCCGAAGATCGCAGTGAGCGTTGATCCGGTCTGCGTCGTACGCTCGTGCACGCCGGTGTGGACCCGGTGCGCGGCGCCATCCACGCGACTGATCTCGATCTCGAGACCGCGGAAGCGCTCGCCGGGATAGATCACGAGTGCGCCCAGTCCCGCGCCGATGTCGAGCGCCACGCTCGCGCTCGCGGCCGCCTCGGCAGGGCCACTTGTCATGTTCGGCCCGCTCACGATGCGACCAGGCCCAGCGGCGCGGTCTGGTAGCCACCCTGGGGTGTCCCGAGGTACGGGAACACCGGCAGGTAGGTGGTGTCGGCGTCGGTGAGCCCGTCGGTGATCGCTGACGCTGCCCCGTCCGGCGTATAGCCCTTGTTGACTAACGGATACGTCGCGCCGGCGATCGCGCGGAGCTCGACCGAGACGACGTCGTCGAACACCCGGCGTCCGTTCGGGAAGCCGGCTGCGTCGTTGCCGATCAACCCGAGCGGGTTCGGATTGCTCGTTGTTGGCGGAATCGCCATGTTCAGCCGTAGCTCGTCGGCGTACGTCTTCCCAGTGTAGTTCTGGAAACCGGGGATGATCCCGGACGGCAGCCCCGTTAGCAGGACCGCGACAAGATCCGCGCGCGCGGCCGTCAGTCCGGCGAGCTTGGGAAACACTCCTGGGTACAGCACCGGCAGTAGCCCCGCCAGCTCCGGGTGCTGGACGTGCTTCAGGAATCTCTTGTCGTCGGCCGGTGTGAGCGAGTTCCAGAGGTCCTTCTCGCCCATCGGCACGATCACTTCGTTGACCAAGGGGTTGCCGAGCCTCGAGACCTGGACCCAGCTCCCGGCGACGTGGCGCTTCCCGTGCGACTCACGGATCACTGACTTCTGGCGGCTCGCGGCCGCCCACACGCCGATCACCGAGCCTGAAGACATCGGGTTGGTCGGACTACTGCCGTCGCGCGTCAGCTCGGCCTTGGGAACCTTGATCGCGATCGAGTGCACCCCGAAGCCGTTGGTCGCGTTGACGCCCAGCGAGTTCGCCATGCCCCCGAGATGGAGCTTCTCGAACGGTCGCAGGTCAGCGAGGTCAAAGATCGCGCCGAGGTCCACGTAGAAGCCCTCGAGCCGCTGGCCCGCGAAGACAGTGCGCCCGCCGCCGATTGAGTGAATCGCCTCCGCCGCGAGGGTCTCGTAGCTTGGGGTCGAACCCGGACCAATGTTGCACGGGGGACACGCGAGCCCGCGCGCGAGGACCCTGCGCTTGCCGTGCTTGATCAGCGTAATCGTGTAGAACTGACGGCGGTTCCAGTTCGCGCTGTCGATCGAGTCGATCGGGCCCGTGTTGTAGAGGAACGTGTTCGGGTCACGCACGAGCGTCTCAAACGCGAACTCATACGTGATGTCCGGCTTCCCGTCGCCGTTGTTATCGATGTGAATGTCGTAGCGGACGTCGTCGCCGAACTCGTAGAAGTTCGGCCCACCGAACGGCGGCTCGAGCGGCAGGTAGTTCGTGATGATCGTGACCGTACCGGGATCGTCGGGTGAGACGAATGCGTAGGTGTCGGTGTTGTCGGCGACCGGGTCTTTGCTGATCGCCGGCGCCTCGCGGTGAGACGACATCAGGTACCTCCTCCGACTGCGTAGATGACAGAAAGGTTTGCTGGCAGCAGGCTGCGGGCTTGCTCAGCCCGCGGCGCGGGCGATCCGTGCGGCGAGCTTGGGATCGCGAACGATCACCTCGCGATCGCCGGACATCACGGAGACCTCCCCGCTACTGGGATCCTTCACATACGCAACAACGGACTCCGACCCGACCGGGCCTTGGGCCGCGTCTGCCTGCGAGCTGACGAGAGCGCCAATCCCGGTCACACCGGCCGCCGCGCCTACCGAAGACTTCATGAATCCGAGTCGTGTGAGGTCACCCACGGTGATCCTTCCCGATAGTGGTAAGTCGACCGACCCCCGGTAGTGCGAGCACGCGCTTCCCGCAACTGCGCGACTCCCCTTACACGGCTGGACACTCGACTTTGTCACCGCTCTATACGCCTGTGTTCTACAAGCGGATCATCGGGCCGGCGTTTCTAGGAACCGCTCATCCAAGGCGCAGCGATCGCCCTGCTCGTCGCAGACCTGCCATCCGGGCGCCAGCGAGGCTTCGGGTCCGTCTCGCTAGCCGGAGAGCCTGCTAACCGCGGTGGCGCTAACCTTATCCCAACGAGAACCCTACAGGACCCAACATCGACCCCACTGGGTGCACGGATCGCGTGCGGTTGCGGCTGATCGAGATGACGCCTTGAGCGAACAGGGCTTCGACGACCTCGCGCGCGCTCTTGCCAGCCCGCTATCGCGCCGCCGGGTCATTGGTGTGTTCTCCAGCGCATTGGTCGCGGGAAGCGCGCTGCGTCCGCGCTTCGCGCGCGCCGCCGGGGGCTCGTGTCCTCCGATGGACGATCCGACCGCCACGCAGATGTGCTCGGCCCCGCCCGACAAGAGCGGCAACGCGGCGTTCGTCTGCGTCCCCCCGAACTGGAACTGCTGCAGCAGCACCACCTGCGCAGTGGCTTGCAAGCCGTGGCAGAGGTGCACAAACGGCGGCGCCCCGGACGCTGGATGCGACGACACCCCAGCGCTGTGCACCGACCCTGCGTCCTTCTCGTCCTCCGGTGGGACCCAAACGAGGTTCTGCTCGATGTCGCTGGCGATACCGTCCGGGATCTGCAGCGAAGCCCACAACCAGACCTATGGCTGGTGCTGCAGGCCCGGCGAGGGTTGCAGCCCCACGCAATTCGGCCGTTGCTTCTGCGCTGGGCAGGATTGCGGCGACCTGTGCTGCAACGCGGGCGAGCAGTGCGAGAGTTTCCTGGGTCAAAAGTCCTGCGAGAAGCTCTGCCCGGACGGCAAACGCAAGTGCAACGGCATCTGCTGCACCGGCCTCGAGACTTGCGGATTCTTCGGATGCTCCTGCAAGCCCGGACTCGTGTCATGCGGGACCGGGCTGTGCTGTAGCCCGAGGGAGGACCCAGGCGATCCGCACCCCTTCTACAACCCGATCCAAAGTTTGCTCAACATGATGGGCGAGTCGTCTGCGTCACACAGCGGCAGCAGTTCGCGCTTGGGGTTCGCCCATCCCGCCCAGTCGGGCTTCGCGCCTGTCGACGCAGCCCTGGACGCCCTCGCGGCGGTCAACGGCCAGGGCGCCGCCGCGATGCTCGCGATCCGGGAGAGCAAGCGGGATCCCGCCTTCAGACAGAGGGTCGCCGTCGCACGGGCGAAGCCGCCGACCCTCTCGGCCGGCCTCGGTCTCGACGCGAACTCCGCCGCCTCGCTCAACAACCTACTGGTCGCCGAAGCCCGCGCCAACGCGCTTATCGCCGCGATGGCGAAGGCGCTGTGGCGCGAACGCGCGGCACACGCCAAGCACAACCGCGCCGCAGCCAAGCGCCAGCTGCGGGCGTCCGCGACATTCGCCGACCAGGCGGTCACGGCCCTCAAGCGCATCCAGGCGCTGCGCACGACGGCCGCCAACGCGCTGACAGCCGGGCGCGTCTCCGAGGTGTTCGCGTCCGACGACGCGGTCACCGCGTTCATCGCGTCGGTCAAGTCCAGCGGCATCCCGGCGTCCCTGAGCATTCCGATGGGCAAACTCGGAGTCGGCAGCACCGACCTCAAGCACCTGCGCGCGGGCGTCGTGGACCAGACGGTCACCTCGGCATCCGGACCGGTCCTGATCGCGCCGCTACAGAGCCCGACGCGCGCTTCCGGGCTGAAGTCCCTGATCTCCGAGCTGTCGAAGTTCGCAAAGCGCGCGCGCAAGCACCCGATCGCGCGCTGAGACGACGGCGCGAAGCCAGAGTCGGCCCGGTGGTAGCAGCAACGGGCCGGTCATCGGCGGAACTGCTCGGCGGGCTTGAAGTGTGACTGCTTGTCGCCCATCTCGTTTCGCCACCAGGTCTCGCGGCGCCAGCGGGCGTAGCGGTCCTGGAGGCGCTCCACGGTCGGGCTGTGTCGGCGCAGGGTGTCGACGAGGAGGATGGCCGGGGCCTGCAGCAGTGGGTGTAGTGCCCACGGCCAGGGGTTGGGCATGTCGTAGCGGCGGTAGAAGCGGCCGGGGAGGAAGTAGCGCGTGTAGCCGATCTGCGCGCGGTGGTTGATCTCGTCGCGCAGCCGCTTGCGCCATCGAGTGCCGGTCTTTGGCGTGAAGGCGCGTGGGTAGGCCTCGACGAGCTCGACGCCGTCGGCACCGGCTGTTTTGGCGCATTTGAGGAGGAACACGGTGCTGAGCTGGAGTCCCTCGGTGACCGTCTCTGGGTACCAGCGGGGTTGGACTCCGAGTAGGTGCCCGATGTAGCGCCAGTAGTGCATCATCGCCTCGATCTCGCGGATCGAGGTGCGGTATCCCATCAGGTGCATCGCCAGTCCCGGTGTGAGGCTGGAGGACATCAGCGTGATCAGCGCGTCGGACTGGCTGATCGGCACCCCCCATGCCGCGAGGTCCCAGTCGGGGTGAGCGAGCAGCCGCCGGCGGAGGAAGACGTGCATGATCCGCACACGCATCGCGGTTGCGCGGCCCGCACCGCCTGGCTCGAGCCCCCCGGGGTCGGAGACATCGATCCAGAACCGGGCAGTCTCCATGAACCGGTTCAGTGCCGAGTCGCCCGCATACGTTCCCGTGAACGCGAGCGGTTTGACGATCGAACTCTCCGTGTACCCGAGCAGCGTCTCGACGCCGGCGAAGCTGAAGACCGCCGGCCCGTAGCGACGGAACAGCGCCGCGCCTCGCTCGATGAGATCTCGGTCGAGCCATTCGGGCGGCCGTTCGAACTCGTCGAAGAGTCGGCGCATCGAGTGCGGCGCGTCGGTCACCGAGTCGACGCCGTGCGCGATCGCCTGGTCGAGCATCCGACGCCCCTCGTTCGCCCCTCGCGAGAGGTACACCTCATCGACGAACGCCTCGGCGACCGGATCGGCGTCGTAATAGCCGTGGGCGAACGCGCGCACGTGCGCGTCGTCGGGGATCGGGTCGAACCGCAGCAGCCTCTGACAGGCGTCACGCGCGCGCCGTACTCGACGCCCGTCGACCCGCTGCCAGAAGCCGAGGAATTCGCCGGGGATGCGGTCCCCGTCGGCCGCGCTCGTCGTCGGGGACGGGCCCGCTGGCATCATGTTCGCCGCGGTCGGGACGGTCATGCGATCGCCTGGCGAAGCGTGATCGCGACGTCGAGCTGGACCGCGCGTGGCACGATCCCTCTCGCGCCCGTGACCCCGAGGGCGACACGGTCCACCTCGGTGTGACAGGCGAGCTCGAGCACCCCGTCGGTCGGCGCGTGCAGCGTCACCTCCAGCCGAAGCGCTGTGCGGGTGTCCGCAACGATCAGCTCCCCGTCGATCCGTGCCTTGCCCGGATCCTGGCTCGAGATCGAGTTCGCTTCATAGCGGAGCTGCGGGTGGCGCTTGACGTCGAAGAAGTCTCGCGAGCGAAGGTGCCAGTCGCGCATCCGGCTGCCGGTGTCGATCGACGAGGAGTCGATCACCAGGGCGCCTGCAGCGTGACCCTGATCGACGACGAGTTCTCCAGACAGTGCGCGGAACCGCCCCGGCGTCTTCACGACGCCGGCGAGCGTGCTGGCGACGAAATGTGCGTGCGAGGCCTGCGGATCGACCAGCCAGCTCCCCGATAAGGCGGCCGGCGTGTCTGGGGTCGGTTGGCGTGTCTCGCCGTTGGCTGCGATCGGCATCGCTGGCTCCTTCTGACACTCGGGGATCACTTCTGCACTACGATAGTACTGATGTTGATCTCTGTCAACTTCTTTGTGGTCAGGTATCCGTTTGCCCGCTAGCATGAGGTCATGGCCCAGACCAGCAACGGCAAGCGGACGGGACGGCCCAAGGCGCAGGACGCCCCGGTCACGCTCGAGCAGATCCTCGATGCTGCCTTCCGCGCGTTCGCGACCTCCGGCTATGACGGCGTGGCGGTGCGCACTCTCAACCGCGAGCTCGGCGTCAGCCACAACCTCATCCACCAACGCTTCGGCTCCAAGCAAGGCCTCTGGTACGCGGCGGTCGACCGGGCGTTCAGCCAGCAGGTCACACAGCTCGCGACCGCGTTCGACCCAACGCTCGCCGACCCGCTCGACCAGCTCAACCACGCGATCCGCCGCTTCGTGCACTACTCCGCCGAGCGCCCCGAGCTGCTCGGGCTGATGAACATCGAAGCACGCATCGACAGCGAGCGACTCGACTACATCTACGACAACTACGTCGCACCGGCTCTGGCACCGCTCGGCCGGCTACTCGACCACCTCCACAAGAACGGACGCATCCGCCCGATCAGCCTACGAGCGCTCTTCTTCCTGATCGCGCACGGCGCCGCCGCCCCATTCACGCTCGCCGCGCTCGCGCATCACTTCGACAACACTGACCCACTCGACCCAAACCAAGTCGCCGAGCAAGCCGCGCTCACCGCCGACCTCATCACCAACGGATTGCGCCTATCCCCCCCGTGGTGAGAACCTGCGCCCCAAGTCCGGAAGGCAGGGGTAGGGGAATCCCTATCGGGCGACAAGCCGCTCGCTCTCGGGCTTTGCTCAGCTTGAGCTCAGCCCGCACCGAGGTTCGACCGTCAGGCTGCCCCGGCGACCCTCCAAACCCGAGGAGCACCGCGACCCAAGCCTCAACTCGAGCCTCGGCGAACGGCTCGTAACGTGATTGCTGAGGATCAGGCCTGGGCTGCGGGCTCCTCGGGCGTCGTCGAGGGTCGGAGCGCCGTCGGCGAGGCTCGCATCAACCTTTATGCGAGCATTCAGCTATGGGGAGGAAGCGACGAACTATGGGGAGGAAGCGACGAAGTCTGGCGCGTGCCCTTTCGAGCCTGATAGCTGGCTGCAGCGTCCTGACCGCGGTTGTGCTGGCTGGCGCCTTGGCGGTCACCGCCGACCCCGCGTATGCCGATGTCACGAGCAGCGACTACAGCATCGGTACACCGCCTGCCAGCGTGTCTGCCTCGCCCGGCACCGTGACCCCCGGTGGGTCCACGAACTTCGAGGTCGCCATCATACCGGCGACGGCGCTGGTCGGGAGCGCCGATGACTCGATCACCATCACATCGTCCGAGGCCTTGGGCTCGGCCCCGACGAACGTCGCGCTCATCTCGACCTCGTGCGGCCAGGCAGGTACCGCCGGGGCCGCTGGCGCTGGCTCGACCGCCCCCTCCGGGCTGACCATAGAGCTGGGCAGATCGTGCAACATCAGCGCGACGAGCAACGTGGAGGTTGACTTCACAGCCAACGCCCCGGGCACCACCGGCACGCTCACCTTCGCTGTCACCACGTCGACAGACTCCACGCCCGTTACGTCAAATCCTGTAAACGTCGCCAACCCGGGACTCACCCTGTCCGCCCTGTCGTACGCGTTCGGGGCCAACACGACGTATGCCATCAGCGACATGCCCGTGGCCGGCCTCAGCAGCGCCGGCAGCTCATTAACCTTGACAGCGGCCCCGATGACTGGCTCGGAGACGCTCACCTTCGTGAACTCTCCGACGGGGACGGGGTACGCCGTGACCTCCACGCCACCGAGTGGCACCGCCACCGCTGACACAGTGGATGCTGCGAGTGCCACTGGAGCGACGGTCACGTTGACACTGGCCACGCCGTTGGTCAATGGGGACTCCGTTGACATAACCGCCGCTGGTCAGAACCCCGCCTCCAACGCGTCCAGTCAAGCCAACGACATAAGCGTCCAACCCGGCAATGGCACCGTCAAGACGACGAACGCGGTCGGCTTTGGCGGCTCTGTCAGCGGCGTCAGCGTAACCCCGGCGTTCCAGGTCACCACCGCGTCAACCACATACACCGTTGACTTCCGCGCTACCGATGCGGTCACAACGGGAGGGGACATCTACCTCACCGAACCCGCCGGCCCGACGAATTTCACGACCGTCACCAGCATCGAGGTGACCGACGCAACCCGGAACTGGCAGTTCGTCGCCACCGGTGTGGTTCTTACCGACGGTTCGGCGACCATCCCCCTCAGCGACGCCATCGATCCGGGTGACTCCCTCAGCATCAGCCTCGCCAACGTCACAAACCCCCCGGCCGGCACGATCAATGACTTCGCGGTCGGGACCTCGGGCGACCCGGTGGCGGCAACCGCGGCCCCCTATACGATCGCTGCCAATGCCAGTCCGGGGGTTCTCGTTGCCGTCAATCCGAGCTCGACTGGCGCCACGGCCACGTACACGATCTCCAACGTCCACGCCTCGGGGGCGCTGGCAGGGGGTTCGGGCACCTTAAAGCTCGAGGCCCCAACTGGGACGGTGTTCCCTAACAATCCCGGTTTCTACACCATCATGGACCAGACGACCTCCTCCGGAAGTGGGACCGTAAGTGCCGCTCTGAGCGGAGGCGGAACCAACGTGGTGACGTTCACGGTCCCCAACAACATCAATTCACGCGACGTCCTCACCCTGAGCGTCACCGACGTCCGCAATCCCGGTACCTCCAGCGGTACCGATTCCATCACTCTGGTGGGCAACGTCACCGGCCCGCCGCCGATAGCGCCGACGCCCGGCACCCCCAACCCGATGCCCACGCCGCCCATATCGACGCCCCCCGTAACAGCGCCAGCGCCAGCACCGACAGGTAGCATCGGTCTCGATCGCTCGAACGTGCCCGTCACGGGGGGCACAGGCGCCGTCGAGCTGACTTGCACCGGCACCGCCACCTGCTCGGGCAAGCTCACGCTGACGGTGAAGACCACCGAGCGTCACGGCGACGAGAGGCGTTCAAAGACACGCGTGATCGGGACCGCCAACTTCTCCGTGAAAGCTGGCAAAACCGCTACTGTCCACGTCAAACTAAACGCAGCCGGGCGTAAGCTGCTCCGTGCCGGTCATGGTCACCTCAGTGCTCAGCTCGGCATCGCAAAGAGCTCGCCGCGGCCGGCCGCAACTCAGACCAAGAGGGTTCAGCTGAGCGAATCAAAGCCAGCCAAGAAGTCCAAGCGGAAGCATCACAAGTAGTAGGCGCG
>Ga0182024_10010597_pt1 | contig 18750 bp, 14 predicted proteins | sample P32metaG_FD_120480 | JGI IMG/M metagenome (GOLD analysis project Ga0182024, IMG submission 120480) | Permafrost microbial communities from Stordalen Mire, Sweden - P3-2 metaG (Illumina Assembly) | ecosystem: Environmental > Terrestrial > Soil > Wetlands > Permafrost | place: Sweden: Stordalen... | reverse complement strand
CCCTCTTGCTGGCTTGAGCCTACTCACTACTGCGTGTAGGGGAAGCTCCGCCCCTTACGCTCGGAAGAGTCCGCCGATCGGGCTGGCTGCCCGGAACGCGAAAGGATCGCAGGACACGCGGCACACCCGGCATACGCGACAGACAGAGGCACGTGACGTTGAGCAGTGATCCAGGCGCGGTGCGGGTCCCCGGATCGGGGCTACCGGGACCTGCGGGCCTGCATCTGCACCGCTGGAACGACAAGGCGGTGGTCGGGGTGGCCATCGCCGCCTTCGCGTCGGGCTTCGGGCAGTTCGGCGTGGTGGCAGCGCTCGGCGACGTGGCCCGGGGATTCGGCCAGGTGAGCCACGGCGCGAGCCTCGCCGACCAGGCCGGGCTGTCGGGCACCGACCTGGGCATCGGACTGGCCATCATGCGCCTGGCGTCGCTGGGCGCGCTGCCGATTACCGGCCTCGCCGATGACTTCGGCCGCCGGAGGATGCTGCTCATCACGGTCGGTGCCGGCCTGGCCCTGACCGTGCTGGCGGCGGCCAGCCCCAGCTACTGGTGGTTCGTGGCCATCTTCGCCTGCGGACGTCCCCTGCTCAGCGCCTCGAACGGGCTGGCGCAGGTCATCGCGGCCGAGCAGACCGCGTCGGCCGAGCGGGCCAAAGCCGTGGCCCTTATCGCCGGCGGCTACGGCCTGGGGGCCGGGGTCATCGCGATCGTGCACAGCCTGGCCTCGCACGCGATCGGATTCCGCGGCGTGTTCATCCTGGCGCTCATCCCCCTGGTCCTGCTGCCGCTCGTCGGGCGCTGGGTCCAGGAACCTGAACGGTTCACCGTGTCCGCCGCCGAGTCCGGGCATCCCATCCCGGTGCTCGACGCCGTGGCCCGGCCGTTCCGGCGCCGCCTGCTGGTGGTCGTGGTCCTGGCCTTTGCCATCTCAGTCATTACCGGGCCGGCCAACAGCTTCGGCTTCCTCTTCGCGCAGAACATCCTCCACCTCCGGGGCATCGTGACCGCGGGCATGGTGGTGGGGTCGGGCATCGCCGGGCTGGCCGGGCTGCTGGCCGGACGCTGGCTCGCGGACCGGGTAGGCCGGCGCCTGACCGGTGCACTGGCCATGGTGGCCGTGGCCCTGCTGGCCACCCTGACCTACAGCGGTTCCGCCTCGGCCCTGGTGGGCGGCTACATCTCCGCCGTGTTCGCCGCCTCGGTCTTCGCCCCGGCGGCGGGGGCGCTGGTCAACGAGTTGTTCCCCACCTCGGTCCGCGCCTCGGTGGTGGGCTGGTCAACGGCGGCCGGGGTGCTGGGGGCGGTGGCCGGCCTGGTCATCTTCGGGGCGGTAGCCAACGCCAATAACCAGTTCGGGGTGGCCGGGGTAGTCACCTTCCTGCCTGCGGCACTGTTCATGGGGCTGTTCTGGCTGCTCCCCGAGACCCGCGGGCGTGAGCCGGAGGATCTCTGGCCGCAGACGTGACCAGGTCCCGGAGGGCTCAGCCCGGGACGGCCGCGACCGTTGTGCTTGGCGAGCATGGGCCAGATGAACACGAATCCCACCGGAGATCTGGCGGGCATTCGGGGCCCGGGAGACGTCTTATGGTGATGAGCTCAAATCGATGATTTCCGGTTGAAGGCCACGCCGTTTCGGCCGGCCCAATGCGGGGCCCGTACTAGAGCAATATCCGTGGCTTCCTGCCCTTCTGCTCAGGGCCTGCCCGCGCAGGACCAGGCAACTCGACCTCCCCGGCCCTAGGCCGCTGGTCGTCGCGCTGCAGGCCGGTGGGCCCTTGCGGCGTCTGCGGAGAAGCTGGCCTACACCGAGCGCGGTACCCGTGCAGCAGATCACCAGCCGTGGCGCCGCCTGGTACTTCCACTCGGTGCCAGGCAGGTCCATTTCCACCACCCAGATCAGCTGCCAGCTCATCTACTTGGCGCTGTGGAAGCTGCGGCGCTGCCGACCCTGGAGAGCACGAAGGCCCTGGCACCTACGTGCAGTGCACAACCGGCACCGACGGCCAGCGGGCACCACTGGCGGCACACCTGGTCCGCGCATCCTGCCTCATCCCGCACCATCGCCGCCCGGTGAGAGATCACAGTCGGAAATATGCGGCGATGTGCCGACAACATCGGCTAGGTTCTTACCAGAGGCGAATTCAGTGGCCCGGGCGTGGCGCACGCGCCCACCACGCCACCCCCCGCTTGCTTCGCCTGAACAGACAGATATGAGGAGCGATGGCTGTTCAGGAAGAATCTGGCGCGCCCGCGGCAAGGGACCGGACTGGCAAAGCCGCCGTAGCCGTCGGCCGCATCCCCCTGGTGCTCATGTACCACTCGGTTACGCCCTACTGGGCCGACCCGTACCTGATCACGGTCAGCCCGGAGCGGTTCGACCAGCAGATGGGCTGGCTGCGGCGCAGGGGCCTGCGAGGCGTCTCCATCCGGGAACTGCTCAGCGCCCGGGGCGCGGGCGGCGGCCGGAACCTGGTCGGGCTCACCTTTGATGACGGATACGCCGACTTTGCAGAGCATGTCGTGCCGATCTTGCGGCGCTACGGGTTCACCGGGACCGTCTTCGCGATCGCCGGGCGTCTCGGGCAGGACAACGCGTGGGACGTCAAGGGGCCTCGCAAGCCGCTCATGGCCACGGAGCAGCTCCGCGAGGTCGCGGAGGCCGGGATGGAGGTCGGCTCCCACGGGATGCAGCACATATCCCTGAGCGGGGTCACCGAGGAGGAACTGGCCGAGGAAGTCGACCGCAGCCGCCAGCTGCTGCAGGAGGTCACTGGCGGGGAGGTGGCGGGCTTCTGCTACCCGTACGGCCATATTGACGAGGCAGCAGTGAGCCGGGTGCGGGCGGCGGGCTACGGGTATGGCTGCGCGATCTGGCGGTCCGTTCTCACCGGCCGCCACGCATTGCCGCGTACCTACATCGGCGAGGCGGACTCATGGTCACGGCTGCGAGCCAAGGCGATGCGGCACTGGCTCCGTTGGGACTACCGGGGGCCAGGCGGATCGCAGCTGCAGCTTGAGCCCGAAGTAACCATCCGGTCGCAGTAAGTACATTGGCCCTCGCTTCAAGCATTTCCAGACAAGCATCCTCATGAGACAATTCAGTGAGCCATATGGGGGATCCGATCTTATGGGGGGCCTTAACGAATCATGACTGATCTGTCACAGAGGGTGACTCATCTACCGGCGGTGCCGCTGGTTACGGAAGGGAAGCCGGACCGTTCACGGGCCAGCCGGGCCCGCGGGCGGGGCCGGCGTCCCGCCGGGCCGGCGCCAGCCTCCGCTGAGGACCCGGTGGCACAGTCGCGGCTCATGGATGCCGCCAGCCAGCTGCACGACGGCCGCGCGGACGCGGAAGCCCGCATGGCGGGGATGCGAGCCCTGGTAGAGCTGGCCGACGAGAACCTCTCGCATCGCCAGCAGTGCATCGACCTGCTGTGCGCTACCGTCCGCGCCACGCCGGTCCCCTTCCCGGCGGGACAGCCGGAACCCGATGACAATGCGCTCCGGGCTTACCGTGACGATCGTGGGCTTCGCCACGCTGTGGTGAACGCCATCACCAGCCGGCTTCGCCCCGACGCGCGCATTTCGTGGCGGGGCTGTGACCTGGACTTCACCGGTGCCATTTTCGACGAGGACCACTCGGCCGGGCTGACCGCGCATCCCGGCGGCCAGGATGCCCCGCCCGCCAGCAACCAGGATCCCCCGCCCGCCATTAAGCACGATCCCCCGGCCACGGACCACGAGGACGAACCGGCCGTCGGCGACGACGTCCCGGCCGCTGAAGCCGCCGGTGATGAGAACCCCGGGGCTGGCGCATCCGCGAGCGACGCGGACGGCGACGCCGGCGAGTCGGCCGACTCCGCAGGAAGCCCAGCCGGTCAGCCGGCGGACAGCGAGGAGCCTGCGCCGCCGGACAGCGAGGAGCCAGCGCCGCCGGACATTGCCGAGCACGTGCACGCCCGGAGCAGCCTGAATTTCGTGGGCGCAAGGTTCACGGGAGGAAAGGTCAGCTTCGCCCGGACGCGCTTCGCCGGCGGCGAAGCCAGCTTCGCCGGGGCCTGGTTCGCCGGTGGGGAGGTCAGCTTCGCCGGGGCCGAATTCGCCGGCGGCGAAGTCAGCTTCGCCGGGGCCAGGTTCACCGGGGCAACGGTGAACTTCGCCCGGGCGCAGTTCACCGGCGCGGCAGTCACCCTGATCGGCGCAGAGTTCACCGGCGGGCAGGTCAGCTTCGCCGGGGCCGAATTCGCCGACGGGAAAATCAGCGCGCACGCCCGGTACCTCGGCGGGCAGGTCGGCTTTCTCGGTGCTCGGTTCAGCGGCGGCCTGGTGAGCTTCGTCGAAGCGGAGTTCGCCGGGAGCGACGTGGAGTTCATGGATGCCGAATTCACCGGCGGCAAGGTCGGCTTCGTCGGGGCGTCCTTCACCGGTGGTGAGGTCAGCTTCGTCGGGGCGTCCTTCGCCTCCGGCCAGGTGAGCTTTGCGGGCGCGTCCTTCACCGGCGGGGAGGTCAGCTTCACCGGGGCAGCCTTCACCGGAGGCCAGGTCAGGTTTGCCTACGCCAGGCTCGACGGCGGTGAGATCCGGTTCCCCGGCGCGAAATTCGGCGGTGGTGAGCTGAGCTTCAGCCGGACGTACCTCAGCGGCGCCCGCATGGATTTCACCAGCACGTACTTCTCGGGCGGACGGGTCGATCTTTCCGGGATCATGCCCCACGCCCGGGCGCCGGTATTCGACGACTGGGCCAGCCCGCCTGTTGGGCTGCTGCTGCCGGCCCGCGCCTTTGAGACGCAAGACGACAAGAAAGAAACCACATAGCAACTGCGCGCGCGGCCGCGGATTCGGCGGATCCTGGGGACGCACCCGGGTCAGCCGCTGGCGAGCGGCGTGAAGCCCGGAGCCGGCCCGAAAGGTGGCTGCGGACGCCGACCGGTGACTGCGGGCCCCAGCGGGTGGCCGTAGCACAGAGGTGGCCGCGGCGCAGGCGGACAGCTGGCGCGGGGCGCGCAGAGCGCACCAGTGCGGAGGGGGCACGGATGGGGCACAAGACTGGTCTCCGGGTCCTGGCCCTGGCGGCTGGCCTGGCCGCCGCGGTATTCGCGGGGCTGCCCGGCGCAGCCGGGGCCGCGGTACAGCGCGGCGGCATTCCTGCGGCGGCGGTGGCGGGCGGACTGCGTGCGCACCCTGGCCAGGCCAGGCCAGTCAGGACGGTTGTTACCTTCGCCTGGGGTGGCGGCTACCGTGACCAGACGCGCTCGCTGCCGATATTCCGGCGATACGGGATGCACGCCACCTACTTCGTCCCTTCGGGCCTGGTGTGCCTGCAGAGCCGGGCGGCGTGTGCCCGGTCCTCCCCGTTTCTGACCCTCTCCCAGGTCCGGGAGGTCGCGGCCGGCGGTAACGAGATCGGTGGTCTCGGCGTGCTGCACGAGCCGCTCACCACCATGCCTGCCGCGGAAGCCCAGCGGGAAGTGTGTGACGACCGGGTCAACCTCTTCCGGTGGGGGTTCCGGCCGACCGACTTCGTCTACCCGTTCGCCCTGGAGAACCCCGCGGTCGAGGCGATCGCGCGGCAGTGCGGCTACAACTCGGGCCTGGGCGCAGGCGAGCTGCGCGGTGCCGGGAAGTGCCTGTCGTGCGCGTGGGCCGAGACCATCCCGCCGCGGCACCCGATGGTGGTCCGGGCCCCCATCGAAGTCAATTCGGTCGGCACCCGATGGACGCTGGGCACCTACCAGTCCCTGGTTCGCGGCGCGCAGCGGCACGGTGGCGGCTGGATCATCCTCACCATCCACCAGGTCTGCAAGCAGGCCTGCGTCGAAGGGATAACCGCGGGCCAGCTGAATGGCGTGCTCAGATGGCTGCACAGCCAGGCGGGGCGGGGCGTGGCGGTGGAGACGATGCGCCAGGTCATCGGAGGCCCGGTCCGGCGGCCGGTGGCGGGCCCGGCACCGCGGAAGATGGCCGCCCCGGGCGTGGCCAATGCCACGCTCACCAGGAACGCGGGCAACGGCACCGGATACCCCGCGTGCTTCCAGACCTCCGACTACGGGCATAACACCGCCGCGTTCAGCTATCAGCCGGACGGCGGCCCGGGCGGCGCCGGCGCCGAGACCCTCCGCGTCTCGAACTGGGCGTCTGGCGACGCCAAGCTGCTGCAAGCCCTGGATCTTGGCACCTGTGCCCCGTCCGCCAAGGCTGGCGGTCGTTACACGGTCGCCGCGCAGTACAAGGCCACCCTGCCCACCCAGTTCGACGTGTACTACCGCACGGCGATAGGAAGCTGGCAGTACTGGACCACGAGCCCGGCTTTCCCGGCCTCCGCCACCTGGGCCAAGGCGAGCTGGAGCACGCCCTCCGTCCCGGCCGGCGCGACGGCGGTCAGCTTCGGGCTGGCTGCCGACTCCGACGGAACGATCTCCACAACCGGATACTCGGTGGCGCCAGTCAGGAGCTACCGGATGGCGATCATGCTCGGCCTGGCTGTCTTCGTGCTCCTCTGCGCCGGCCTCATCACCCGGGGCTACATGCGGTACAACCGCTACGTCAGGACACAGGCGGCGGGAGCCGTACCCGCGGGGGCCGCACCAACCGCGTCGGCCGGTATGGCCAGCAGCGGGCCGGATCAGCCGCCGTCGGCGGCGGACCGGGCGGGCTCCACCGAGGAAATCCCCGCACCGGGCGGGCGCCCCGGCGCGTAGGCCGACATCAGCGCCGCCCGCAGGGCCGGCTCACCGTACCGGTCCCCGACCCGGGTCCGGGCCTCGGCCGCCATCCGCGCGGCGTCCCCGGGCGAGCTGAGCAGGTGCCGCACGGCCGCGGCCAGGAGGTCAGGCCGGCGGGGCGGCACCAGCAACCCGGTCTCACCCGGGCTGACCAGGTCAGTCACGGCGTTCACCGCGGTGGCCACGACCGGCACGCCGGCCAGCATGGCCTCCACGATGACCGTCGGCAGCCCTTCGTACCGGCTGGGCAGGACGAAGACGTCCAGGGCAGGAAGCAGGTCGGCCACATCGTGGCGCTCGCCGGGCAGCACCAGCCTGAGGCCGGGCACCGCGCCGGCCAGCCGGGCCACGGGCCGGGCGAGTTCGCCGCTTCCGATCCACACCCCGGTGACGCCGGGCCCGAGCGCGCGCAGCGCAGCGATGAAATCCTCTGGCACCTTCTGGTAGGTGAGCCGCCCCACCGCGCCCATCACGACCTCATCAGCGGGCAGGCCCAGGGCCAGCCGGGCCCGGGCCCGGGCCTGCGGATTCCGCCGGTCCGGGACCGTGTCCTGGCCTGCTCCGGGCACGGCCACGCCGATGGCGCGGACGCAGTGAGGCGGGGCCAGGCCGCGCCGGATCGCCTCGGCGGCTACCCCCGTCCCGGTGCACAGGACCATGTCGGTGATCCGCCCGAGCCGGCGTTCGATCGCCACGTAGGCGCGCCTGCGGGCCGCCGACTGGAACTCGTGGAACGGGAAGCCGTGATAGGTATGCACGATGCGCGGGACACCCGCGCGCCGGGCGGCCAGCCGCCCCACGGCTCCCGCCTTCGCGCCATGGGTGTGCACGACATCGAACGCGCGCGTGCGGAACAGCGACGTCAGGCGCCGCAGTGCCTGGCGGTCATGGACCGGGTTGAGATCCGCACACAGCGAGGGCTCCAGGATGGTCGGCATCCCGGCGCGCTCCGCGGCCGCCAGCAGGTAATCGCCGCTGCCGGTGATCAGGGTGATCTCGATCTCGTCCGGGTCAATCGCGCATGCGCCGCGGAACGCCTGCAGCCCGGCGCCACCTTCCAGCCGCGCAATGACCACAGCTACCCGCAGCGGCCTGGTCGCGCGGTCCTGGCCGCCGGACGGGCCGGCGGGGGACGGGACCCGTGACGGCGGCTCACCCCGAGGCATGCTGCTCGCCCTCCAGGCTGGCCGGGTCCAGGCCGGCCGGGTCCAGGCCAGCCGGGTCCAGGCCAGCCGGGGCGAGCGGGGGCGCGAACCCGAAGGCAGCTGCCTCGATGGCGGCGGCCGCGGCCTGCTCCTCCTCGATCTTCCGGTGCTGCCCGGCCGCGGGCGCCTCGTGCCGGGCTGGGCTCGTCCACCGGCCGTTGGACTTGGCCAGCCAGGCCTGCGGAATCGCGTACAGGCCGATGGCGGCATCGAGGACCCGCACCAGCGGCAGGAACGGAGCGGCGAGCAGCAGGCGGGGACGGCGCTCTATGGCCGCCACCATGACCGTCATGGCCAGGTCCGGGATCCCGAAGCCGTAGAGGATCCGGCTCAGGTTCATGTGCGCCGCGACAAAGGCATACACCGGGCCGAACACCGGCCACGTCCCGGCCCCGCCGACCAGGTCCGGCATCACCAGGATGAGCAGGACCCCGGGAACCAGGAGCAGCAGCAGGCAGGAGGTGACGACCTCGATCAGCGTCAGCGTCAGCATGGCGGTGAACAGGTTCAGCCGCGGCGGGTGGCGCCGCACCGTCTGCCAGAAACCGAGCGCCCATCGCTTGGTCTGCTTGATGTAGTCGTGGAAGTTGTCCGGATCCTGGGTCACCGCGACCGCTCCCAGGGTGAACCCGACCTTGCCCAGCCCGCCCTGGTAGACCTCGAAGGTCATGTTGAAGTCCTCGATGGCCAGGCCCGGCGGGTTCATGTCGATCCGCGGCAGCACAGCCGTGCGGTACAGGCTGGCGAAGCCGGGCACGATCGGTGTCGCGTTCAGTCGCCGGCTGGTCTGGCCGAACTTCACGATGCGCTGGCCGATCACGTAGATGCGCATCCGGTGACCGACCAGCAGGTTGCCCACCGGGGACAGCATCCGGCTGCCGTCGACGCGCACGCAGCCAGCGACCGCCACGACGTCGAGGGAGTCGAACAGGGGCAGGGCGGCGTCGAAGTACCCCGGCTGCACCCGGGTGTCCGCGTCGAGGAGCATCACCACCGGGAACCGCTCGACCAGCTTGAACCGGTGGATGGCTTCCTTCAGCGCCCCGGCCTTGCCGACATTGCGCCGTGTCTTGAGCGCCCGGGCCCCGACGCGCAGTGCGATCTCGAAGGTGTCATCGGTCGAGCCGTCGGATATCACGTGCACGTTCTTGAGCGGGACAAGTTTCATGATGGCGTGGAGGGCGTCCTCGATGACGGCGGCCTCGTTGTGCGCCGGGATGAGGATCGCGACATCGTCGACGGTCAGGTTGATCTGCCGCGCCCGGCGGCCCGCGGGATCGTCACGGATCGCGACCACGTTGTCGGGGTAGACCGGGGGCTTGGGCGGATGCACCCGGGACACGACCCGGCTCATCAGCCGGGTCAGGCCGACCGTGCCCCAGAAGGTGAAGTTCACGCCGAAGACCAGAATGGCCAGGCTCCACCACGGCATCACGAACCACCACTTCGCAGGGACGGGGACGCGGTATGCCCGCCGACCGGTAGGACGTGGTGCAGCGCCGACCAGGTAGCGGGGTCCGGGTTCCCGTACATCCACAGGTAGACGCCGCCGATCCCGGCCCGCTGGGCCAGGCCGAACTTGGCTCGCGCGCTCTGGGCGTCCTCGAACCAGACGGTGTGCACGTGACCGGAGGAGTCGGTGTACCGGAACCACGGAGCCTGGCTGTCAGCGTCGTAGCGCAACCGCGCGTGGTAATGCCCGGCCACCTGGGTGGCCTGGAGCCAGGTAACGGAGGCACCGTGGCCGCCGGACCAGTCATAGCCGTAGAACGGGATGCCCAGGATGATTTTCGCGGCCGGGATCTGGGTCTTGGCGTAGCGCAGGACCTGCGTTACCCAGCTGACCGGGGCGATGGGGCCGGGCGGGGACGTGGCCCAGTGGTAGTCGTACCCCATGAGCCGGACCTGGTCGGCAGCGCGGCCGATGGCCGCGTAGTCCTGGGCCACGTTCCGCGGCGCGTAGCCCGCGTTGCTCGCCTTGGCGAACAGCGCCACCGAAAGGACCTTGCCTTTGGCATGCAGTCCGCGGGACAGCTGCGTAATGAATGTGGTGAATGCCTGCCGGTCACTGGCCTGCAGGTTCTCATAATCGATATCAATGCCGGCGTAGCGCTGCCGTTGCACGAGGGCCACGATCTCTGCCACCTGCTGCGTCATCATCGCCGGGTGATGCAGCATCGTGGCCACCTGCTGGTAAGCCCAGTTGCCCTGGGCGTCGACATTGGCCAGCGTCGGGACGATCGGCAGGCCCTCAGCACGCATCTGCGACAGGTAGCCGTTCATCGCGGCCACGTTGAGGCCGGCATCGAGGATGACCTTGCCGTCTGCGCCCAGGCCGTACATCCAGGGGGAAACCTCGTTGACGTCTGCCCGCCGCGTGAGGACGGCCGCGGTGCCCTGGCTGATGTTCCAGAACGGCACCGACGCCACGACGGCCGGTGCCGACCGCACCGCGGCGCTCGGCTGGGTGAAGTACACGGTCAACCCGACCAGCAGGACGCCGACAGGCAGCACGGCGAGCCAGGCCCAGGGGCTGACCCGGCGCCGGCGCCGGCGGCCGGCCGCCGGCGTTGGCTCAGGAGACGCGACCATGAGCGCCGGCCGCGCCCTGCGGCGGTCCATAGGCCGCTCCTGCCCCACGTCCGGGTGGCGTGCCCGGGCGGGGGGAATGCCCGTCGTGTCCTGCCCCATGCTGCGCCGTCCAGGGTTATGGTGCCGCGTACGCGGCGCTGAGGTTGCCCGTCTGGTCTGCGATCACCGAGTGGATGATGTCGTCAAGGGTCTGGGTCGGCGTGAAGCCGATCAGCTCGCGAGCCAGGTCGCAGTTGGGCACCCGGCGCTGCATGTCCTCATAGCCAGGCCCCATGGCGTCCAGGTAGGACATGTACTGGACTTCGCTGGCTGACCCGGTCGCGGCGATGACCCGCTTGGCCAGTTCCGAGATCGAGACCTGCTCGGTATTGCCGATGTTCAGCGCCCGGCCATAGGCCGCTTCCGTGGTGATCACCTTCAGCAGCGCCGGTACCACGTCGCCGACATGGCAGAAGCAGCGGATCTGCTCACCGGTGCCGAAGATGGTGAGCGGCTCGCCGAGCCGGGCCTGCCGGACGAACCGCGGGATGACCATCCCGTACCGGCCGGTCTGCCTCGGGCCCACGGTGTTGAAAAACCTGATGATCACCGCCCGCAGGCCGCGTTCCCGCGCGTAGGCCTCGATCAGGCTCTCGTCGATGGCCTTGGCCTCGGAGTAGCTCCACCTGGACCTGAGCGGCGAGCCGACTATCCGGTCATCGTCCTCACGGAGCCCGATCTTGCTGTTCTTGCCGTAGATCTCACTGGTCGATGCGGCCAGCAGGATCGCCCCGTGCCGGTCCGCGGCATCCACCACGTTCTCGGTGCCGTGGATGTTGGTCCGCAGGCTTTCCAGCGTCTTGTCCCGGATGACGAATGACCCGACCGCGGCGGCCAGGTGGAAGATCCAGTCCGCGCCGGAGGCCAGCTCATTCACGAGCCCGGCGTCGAGGATCGAGCCGGTCACCAACCGGAACCCCGGATTGTCCTGCACCCCGCGCAGGTTCTCCAGCCGGCCGGTGCTCAGGTCATCCAGACCGGCCACCTCGTGGCCTGCGGCCACCAGGGCATCGGACAGGTGCGAGCCGATGAACCCGGCCGCCCCGGTTACCAGGCACTTCATTGCGTTCTCCCCGGCAGGTCAGGCGCGGGCCCTGCGGCCGGCGCTACGTCGGTGTGCACCAGGCCCGGGGACGCAGCGTCCTGCGCGCGGGTCGGTGCTGGTGATCTGCTGCTGGCCGGCCTGTGGCGCCGCGCGGCAAGCCGCTCGTAGAGGTCATCAATCCGGGCGGTCACGGCCTCGATGCCGTACTCCGCTTCGACGGCCGGCTCGGGCTTCCGCTCGCGGCGGCCCGCATCCAGTTCGGCGGTCATCCCGTCGCGGATGCCGTCGACGGTGCCCGGCACCTGACTGGCCCGGCTCACCGTGAGCCCGTCGAGCGCCGGGCAGGTCGTGTAGAGCGCGGGGGCGCCGCTGGCCAGCGCCTCCAGCACGGACAGGCCGAACGTCTCCTGCCGTGACGACGCGATGAACAGGTCCATCGCCGACAGCATCGCGGCCACGTCATGGCGTTCCCCGGTGAACACCACCTGGTCGCTCACCCCGCACCGGGCGGCTGTCTCCGTCAGCCGGGCCTGCTCGTCACCCTTCCCGACGACCAGCAGCCGCACCCCGGGGCGCAGCAGCGGCGCGGCGGCCTCGATGACCAACTCGAATCGCTTGTTCGGGTCGAGGCGTCCCAGCACGCCGATCACGTAATCGTCTTCGCCGAGCCGGAATTCCTCCCGGATCCGCTTCCGGGCGGTCTCGTCGAAGGCCACCCGGCTTAGGTCGACTCCATTAGGGATGTCGATGACCTTCTTCTCCGGGACCCCCCAGTTGAGCATCCGTTCCCGGACGATCCCGGACACCGCGATGGTCATGTCCGAGAACATCCCGGTGGCGAGGTACAGGGCACGTACTCCGCCGGTCATCGGCCGGCGCTCGAGATGGGTCTCGCCAATCGAATGCTCGGTGCTGACCACCACCGGGACCCCCGCGAGGCGAGCGGCGGGCCGGCCGTAGATCTGCGACCGGTACAGGTGCGCGTGGACCACGTCGTAGTGGCCCTGGCGGATCAGCTGCCACAGCCGGGGCAGTGCTGACAGCTGGCGGTTGCTCGCCATTCCCAGGCTCCGGACCCGGACACCGTCCTCGCGGAGCATGTCTGCGACCGGGCCAGGGTTGTACAGCGTGACCACTTCGCTGTCGTGCCGGGAATGCTGGATTACTGAGCGCAACTGCAGCTCGGCACCGCCAACCCCCAGGCCGGTGATGATATGCAGGACCTTCACTCTTGCGCCTTTCTCGGAGCCATACGTGGATGATCAGGCCGCCCAGCGGCCGGGCTGCGTCGCCGGCTGCTGGGAAACGGGGACGGGGATTCCGGTGCCACGCACGGCCTGGGCCACCAGGCCGATCGTCCGGGCCAGGATCTTCAGGTCGAAACGCAGCGACCAGTGGTCGATGTAGTAGTTGTCGAAGCGGATCCGCTCGGCAATCGAGGTGTCCCCGGTCAGCCCGTTGACCTGGGCCCAGCCGGTCAGGCCGGCCCTCATCCGGTGCCGGCTGGCGTAGCCGGGGATCTCGCGGCTGAAGAGCTCGCTGAAATACGGCCGCTCGGGGCGGGGACCGACCAGTGACATGTCCCCGCGCAGCACGTTGATCAGCTGAGGCAGCTCGTCCAGGTGGGTGTCGCGCAGCCACTGCGCCAGCGGGGTGAGGCCCTGCGCGGGCACGCACCAGCGGGTGTCAGCGTCCAGGTGCTCCCGGAGCGTGCGGAGCTTGACGATGACGGCTGAGCGTCCTCCCCTGGTCACCCGGACCTGGCGGAACAGCACCGGGGAACCGCACCGCAGGCGCAGCGCGACGGCCAGCACCACCAGCAGCGGCATGGCCAGGGCGAGCAGCACGAGAGCCGCGGCCACGTCGAAGGCGCGCTTGGCCAGCCTGCCCGCGGCCGGATGGCCGGGGCACACCGGCCGGGCAGCGAGGGTACTGGCCTCTACCGGCTCCGACCGGGCCAGGGTGGGGACTGCCATCCCGGTCACCGGCCGGCCCGGGCGACCAGGTCCGTGCGGCCGGCCCGGCTGCCCGTGAGCCCGCGGGCCAGCGTATGGGCGGCGTGCTTGGAGCCGAATACGAACCGCATCACCGGCCCGAACGAAGCAGCGACGGCGGGCCCGGTCACGAACAGGCCGGGCACGGAGGTCTGGTAATCCCGGCGGACCACGGGAGCCCCGGCCACCGTTTCCAGCTCGCCGCGCAGCGCCGGGGACAGGAAGCTCAGCCGGCTGAGGTCGGGACGGTATCCCGTGGCCGCGATGACATGGTCCGCGGTCAGCCGCACCTGCGGCTGGTCCGGGGTGGCGAAGGTGAGGGACACCCCCGCCTCGGTCGCTTCCGCCTCCTTGAGGAGGTGGCTGGTCAGCAACGGGACCTGGCCCTCGACCCGGGCGCGCAGCCAGCTTGCCCCGGCCGGCCCGAGTGCGGTCCGGGAACGGTAGATCCGGGTGCCCTTCGGCAGGTGCCGGAACAGGCTCGGGTGCTCGGAATAGAACCACGAGCTCCAGCCCGAGCCCAGGCCGACCTCGGGCTCGCGGAGCCGCTGCAGCAGCGGGCGGTCCAGCGCCAGCGGCTGGCCGTTCCAGGCGACCCGCGACTTCCGCGCCACCACCTGGACCGTTGCGCCGTTCTCGTGCAGCAGGGCCGCGGTTTCCAGCGCCGACTGGCCGGCGCCGATGACGATCACGTTCTGGCCGCGGAACGAGGACAGGTCGGAGTGCGCGGAGCTGTGCGTGCACACCGACGCGGGCAAGCCGGACAGCAGGTCGGGGACAGCGGCAAAGTGCTCGACGCCCGCCGCGATGACGACCTGGCGGGCCCGGGCGGTGCTGCCGTTGGCCAGGGCCAGCGTGTACTGCCCGTCAGTCCGTGTGACCTCGGTGACCAGTGTCTCCTCGAGGTCAGGCGCATGCGCAGCCCGGAACCACTCGCCGTAGGCGGTAAAGGTGTCCAGCGAGACCGGGAGGCCGTAATCGGCGTAGGGCCGGGCCGTGGCCAGGCAGAAGGCCTCCAGGGTGTGCGTGCCCGCCGGGTCGGACAGGTTGGAGGCGAAGCCCTGCGACTTCAGGAACATGCCCTGTGGCATCATCGACCGCCACAGGTGCATGGGGTAGCCGAACTGCCGGAAGCTCACGCCGGCCGCGCGCAGGTGCGCAGCCACGGAGAGGCCGTACGGCCCCGCCCCCACGACGGCTACGTCAACCGAGTCAGTCATGATTCATCCCCCTTGCCTGGAAAACGTGTTCATTTAGTGAGTCCGGCGTGCTGCTCGGCCGGTCAGTCCGTGAAGGTGGTGCTGCGTGGCCGGGCCGGCCCGGTCTCCGCAGCCGGCCGGAGCGCCGCCCTGGCCGGTACCTCGGAGCCGCCGGGTCAGCGGCTGGCTCGGCGTGGCCGCTGGTGAAGCGGCGGCTGGCGGCCCGCCACCCCATGCGCAGGCACATGAGGCCGAATGGCCTCAGGTCGTCGGGGGTGAACCAGGCGGCCTCACCAATCCCGCGGAGTGATCCGGTCCAGGACCTCAGGCTGAGCTCGCCGCTGCGCCAGTAGCTGACTGAGCTGATCGGGTCGTAGTTCTCGACCAGGAACTTGCGCCCGGGGACGGGATCACCCTCGGGTACCGGCTGCCCGGTGAGGTCGAGGTAGGCCGCGCGCACCACGTCGATGCCGGCCGTATCCTCGAACAACCGGAACTGGGCGCCGAGCCGCGGATTGAAGTCGAGCAGCTTGTAAGCGCCATCCCTGGTGTCGAACCGCAGGTCGAGGTCGACGATCCCGGAGTACGGCAGCAGGCCGATCAGGCCGGTCAGCTGCTCGGTCAGGATGGGGTTCGGCACCCAGCGGCCCAGGCTGGTCAGCCCGGCGTGGGCCGGGTAGGACCGGTCCTTGACCCCGGTGAACGCCGGGCGGCAGCGGGCGGCGCCGTCACTGTAGCCGTGGAAGAACCAGTCCTGGCCCGGGCCGCCGGGAATGTACTCCTGCAGCATGAGGCCAGCGCCGGCCTTGTCCCGTGCGGCCCAGATCTCCGCCAGGTCGTCCGCCGTGCGCACGATCGTCGTGCTGCGCAGGGCCTGGCCGTCGCGCCAGGGACTGGTCAGCTTGGCCACCACCGGGAACCCAGCCCGGCCGGCGAACTCGAAGGCATCGTTCCGGGAGTCAGGCACGGCCGTTACCGGCGCGGGAACGCCCAGCTCGGCGCAGAGCAGCGACATGGAGTCCTTGCCCGCCAGCTGCCGCGGCAGCCCTGGGGTGACGGCGGGGAAGATGAATGCCTCGTTGAGCGCCTCGGCGTGCTCAGCCAGGAAGATCGCGCCAGCGTCGTCCGTGGTGATGAGCACGGCCGGCTGGCCGATCCGCTCGGCGAGCCGCAGCAGGCCGTCCCGCACCGTGGCGGTGCGGGACGGCTCCGCGTTCCAGAAGAACCGGCCTTGCAGGTACCGGGAACTGGCCGCCGGCGCGAGCGGCCCCTCGTGCACCCCGTAGACCGGGACGCCAAGCCGGCCGAGGCTCCGGATGGCGCCCAGGCCGCCGTGGTGCATCACATTGTGGTCGAATTTCAGTACAACGGCCGGGGTTGAGACGTCGATGTCAGACAGGCCCCTGCTCATGGCCGATAACTCGCCGCGCTCAAACGACGACGCGCTGTGGAGCGCTGTCGAACTGATAGGTGGCATCGAGTACCCGGGGGCACTCCTTTACCCAGGAGTAATCGATGCCGGGGTGCAGCGTGTGAATGACGGCCAGATCCCAGTCAGGGCCATACGGCGCTTCCTGGCTGAGCATCTCCAGCCCGCCGGGCAGCGACAGGCTCGGGATCAGCGGGTCGTAGTAGCTCACCTCGGCGCCCTCGCGCAGCAGTCCGGCGATGAGCGGGAGCGCGGGAGATTCCCTCAGGTCCCGGACACCCGCCTTATAGCTCGCGCCCACCACGAGAACCCGGGCTCCGGCCAGCCCGCGGCCGTCATCAGCCAGCACTTCACCGGCCCGCTCGACGACACGCTCCGGACGGCCATCGATCGCCGACATGGCCTGCTCGATCACGGGCGACCGCCGGCCCTGCGCGTTCAGCTGCCAGAGCAGGTAGTGCGGATCGCAGGGGATGCAGTGCCCGCCAACGCCCGGCCCGGGGAAGGCGCCGAGGAAGCCGTACGGCTTCGTGCCCGCGGCCAGCGTCACCTCGACCGGGTCCAGGCCCAGCGTGCCGCACGCGTCGGCGAACTCATTGGCCAGCGCGAGCGACACGGCGCGGAAGATGTTCTCGTACAGCTTGGTGGCCTCGGCCGCTTCGGGCGAGGTGACGAGGTAGACGACGTCCGTCAGGCAGCGGATCACGGCTGCGGCGCGGGAGGCGCAGTCCGGGGTGATCCCGCCGACCACCCGGGGCGTTTCCCGCTGGAGGTGATCCGCGTTGCCGGGGTCGATCCGCTCGGGGCTGAAGGCCACGAACACGTCGTTCCCGGCGGCTAGCCCGCGCTCCTGCAGCGGCACGGCGATCAGTTCCCGCGTGGTGCCGACGTACGTCGTGGACGTCAGCACGATGACCTGGCCTGCGCGGGCGTGAGCGACCACGCTCTGGCACGCGCCCCGGAGGGCGGTCAGGTCCGGCACACGCTCGTCATCGACGGGCGTGGGCACGCAGATGATCACGGCGTCGGCGGCGGCCGCGGCGGCCGGATCGGAGGTGAGCTCGAGGCTCCCGTCCGCCAGCGCCGCCTCAAGCCGCACCTTGTCCGGCTCGCCGAGATCGGCCTCGGCCGCCGCTACCTCCCGCAGCCGGTGCTGGCTGATGTCAATCCCGATGATGCGCTCGCACTGGCCGTGCAGGGCCACCGCGGTCGGCAGGCCCACATAGCCCAAGCCGACCACCGCCACCACCTGCGGCGCCTGGCCGGCCGCCGACGGATCGAAGCGCACCAGCTTGCCCTCCAGCTGGTGCTCCCGGCCGTTGACCGCAAGCGAAAGCTTGCCTCCCACCACTCCGTTCCCCCTCAAGACAGGTATGAATCCGCGTGGCTTCACCGAGCCAGCGGGGTATCCCGCGCGAGATGACCTGGTAGCGATCGCACCCCCGTCAGGAGGTAATCACCCCGTAGGAGGTGCGGCACGCCGACGGCTACGCCGACCCCCGTACCCCCGCATCGCGAACCTCCCAGGACACCTTTAGCGCATAAGTGAAGACGCGCGAGACCTTGGACCGGATTACACCAACTAGACATGACATAACCCGGCATGGCCTCGCCCGGCCGACCAGCGGGAAACGTGATGAAGAACCAGCTCTCAGGGGCTGCTGAGGTAGCTGAGGGCAACCGTCGCGGACGGCGTGCCACGGGCAGGGACAGGCCAGGCCCGGGCGGCCAACCCAGCGCCGCCGGGCCAACCCAGCGCCGCTGACGGCTCGCCCGCCGCGCGGGGAGGTGACCCCGGTCCCGGCCGCGGCGGCCAGCGCTATCGTTGTCGGCGGAGGGTTCGCCTGGTGGCCGACGGCGGCAGTCCCGAAAACCGCTACGGGACGCGAGCCTGATCGTGGGTTCGAACCTAACGCTTCGGGCTGGATGGCTGCCGGGGAAAGGGGAACTTCGCCAGTGGACTGCTCGTACTGCTTTCCTGGCGCCCGGTGAAGCCCCGAATCCGCGCGGGGCGCCAGCCACAGTCAGCGCGCCACGATGGGCTGCTGAACTGCCTGACCAGTCTGGCTTCCCTCCGCGCAGTCTCCCTCGGCCTGGTGGCTGCGGTCGCGGTCGTAGACCTGGCGGTTCCCTGGCACGGATGGGGTTTCGTGCCCAGGGCCTTGGTCGATGAGCCATGCCATCTCGCAACAGCCCTGGTGGTCCTGGGGGCAATAACCAGGGTGCGCGGCTTTCCGCCGACGCCGTGGTTCGCGTGGACGATGCTGTCATCGTCAGTGCTGATCGATGCCGACCACCTTCCCCTGGAATTCGGCTCCTCACTCCTGACGGCCGGCACTCCCAGGCCGTACACGCACGCACTGTGGGTTGCCGTACTGCTTACTACGGTGGCGGTGGCGGCAAGCCGCTGGGATCGGCGGGCCAGGACACCCATATCCGGGGCGGTGATGGGCATCCTCGCCGGCGCCGCATGGGGGGTGTCGGCGCACTTTCTCAGGGACATTGCCACAGCGCCGATGTCACTCTG
>Ga0182024_10010596_pt1 | contig 18753 bp, 20 predicted proteins | sample P32metaG_FD_120480 | JGI IMG/M metagenome (GOLD analysis project Ga0182024, IMG submission 120480) | Permafrost microbial communities from Stordalen Mire, Sweden - P3-2 metaG (Illumina Assembly) | ecosystem: Environmental > Terrestrial > Soil > Wetlands > Permafrost | place: Sweden: Stordalen... | reverse complement strand
GCCGAACATTGCTTGGCGCAGGTCCCATCGCTATGTTGCAGCGGCCGGCCCAGGCGGCCGGCGCCAATCCGACGGTATTGGGGCGTAGCCAAGTGGTAAGGCAGCGGATTTTGATTCCGCCATTCCCTGGTTCGAATCCAGGCGCCCCAGCCACCCAGTCCCGTCTCCATGTCGAACCTCCGGATGTCGGAAATGTTCGCGACATTTCAGGACATTAGCGCCTGAGAACCAGTCTCTCAGGCGGGAAATCCGCCCTAGATACGCGCTTATTGGCGATTTTTGGCGCGTTGTCTCCAATCGCGAATTTTCAATATCCGAAATCTATTCGTCGAGACTCGGTTCGTATCTAGCGGAGACCGGTTCGCATGTCCCTGTCCGCTGGAAAGAGGGCCCATCACGATCTTCAGTCCTGCTTCCCGCAGAGTCTGAATCAGCGAATCTCATGCGTCGCAACTGAAGACTTTTTCAACAGTATCGGCACTTAGCGGACATTCAAAACGCCGGGGCGAATGTCCATTTTAGGCTAGTCGGGTGTGACGAGCTGCCCGTGCTGAGAGATATGCTCACATTGGCTGAGCGCAAGAAATTGCTAACGGAGCGATTTCGTGTCGCAAAAGTTGAGCTAGCAAGCCGTTGGCACGCAAACTAAACTGCAATTTTGGACCACGGTCGAGCTTTGCGGCGATTGATAATGGCATTCCCAGCTTACGTTTCGATGGCGGCGCGTGCTATACAGCACTGTTCTTGAAGCGGCGATAAATACCCATGCTGAACTGGTTTCGACGGTTTACTCGCAATGAGCTGGAGCCAGCGAAAGTTTACATCTATCTGATCGACCACGAACACGACCGTACCTACGCTGAAAACGTCGTCCAGTATTTGGAAAGCCAAGGCGTTCTGTGTCGGAGTATTCCGCTCCGCGCGGACGGGCTGCGACCCGAATTGCAATTATGCCTTGATGATCACGCAACCGCCGTCTTGGGCTTCAATTCCGTTCTGGATCATTCATGGTTGTCATCGGGCAGTTTCCTTGCGGCCGCCGAGAAAAACAAAACCGTTGTTCTGCAATGGATTTTGGACCATCCGTCCAGCCGATGGCACGAATTTTATGCCTCGACAGCCGCCAATAGCCGCTTTTTGCTCAATTCGGATTACGAGCGGCAGTATTTCGAGACTTACTGCCTGCCAGGCGCGCTGACCGCCACGATGGGCGGCGTCGGCCCTAATCGGCGGTCCCGTGTCGAACGGCTGACCTGGGAATCATTCGAGCAGCGTCGTTTTTCTTGTATGGTTCCGCTCAGCTTGCATCGCGTGCGCAGCATGGCGCAGAACGATGAGGCGATGAGCGCGCTCGAAGCGCCATTGGCCGATGTCGCGCGTGAGGCGATTGCACGCGCGAAGTTCGATTTAATCGGACCGCTGCATCGGCACATTACCGCCGCGCTGGCGGCACGCAATAAGAACGTCTCCACGCAGACGTTCAACTCGATTTGCCAGATCGTCGAGCAGTCTGTGCAGGCAGTCCGCCGACTGAAGATTTTTTCGATTGCGCGAAAGTTTCCAATCCTGATTCAGTCCGATTGCAGCGCAACTCCCTATTTCAACGGCTCCATCGCATCGCTGGAGACGGACGTGGGTATGCAGTTCACGCTGGCGCGGATTCCGATGTGCCGAAGCGTGCTGAGCGTCAGCCCGGTCAACGACCTGATCCACGATCGAACGATGAATGCCCTGAACGGCGGCTGTGTCGCCATCCTGGAGGACAGCCTCGCCGGCAAGAGCATTTTCAAGCACGGCAAAAATGCGCTGCTGTTCCGCTACGATGACGACAGCCTCGAGGAATGCCTGGACATCGTGTGCAATCAGCCGGATCGCGCTTACGGCATCGCGCGCGCCGGCATGAGGTTGCGCGAGGATCCGCGTCTACGATTCGGTCAATTTCACAATATCCTTGATCTCGCCCGGCGGCGCGCATGAGCGAGAGCGGACATTCATGACATAGCCGCGCTCCAATGCGATCGAGGAAAATAAACGTCAAGCGCCGTAACGGGCGTGACTGTTTCAATCGACAATCCGCTGAAGATAACGCCCATAAGCTGAAGCGTGATATTTCGCCGCTAAAGCGCGCAGACTTTCCGCGGTAATGAAGCCTTTCAGGTACGCGACCTCTTCGGGACAGCCGACAAGCAGGCCTTGCCGATGCTGGACCGATCGCACGAACTCAGCGGCCTCCAGGAGTGTGTCGTGAGTGCCGGTGTCGAGCCACGTATAGCCGCGTCCAAGCTTGACGACCTGCAGTTGCTTGAGACGCAAATAGTGCCGGTTTATATCGCTGATCTCGAGTTCACCCCGAACTGACGGGCGCAAGGCGGCTGCTATTTCGAGCACGGCGTTGTCATAGAAATAGAGTCCGGTGACCGCCCAGTTAGATAAGAATTGGCTGGGTTTCTCGACAATGTCGGTCGGCTGGTCGGCATCATCGTATTTGAGCACGGCGTAACGGTTGGGCTCGCTAACATGCCTGCACGGCCGGAGGCTTCTGGAAATGAAAACCGCGCAGCGTACCCCTTCGGGTCGATCGCGATTGATTGTCCTGAACGAACGTGCAGGCGATGCCGAGATTGCGCAGGCGCTTGTCGTGAAAAGTCTCGCCGAACCATCCGCGACTGTCGGCATGACGCTTGGGTACGACGATGAAAGGTAGGGGCGGTATTGGATCGGATGCAGCACTCATGAGGTCAAGCCGACTAAAGACGTGGCATCGCTGGTCGCCCCCTCGCAACACGGCCGCGATGTGCGCCCTGGCGATAAGAACGGTTCACGGCGACCATGATGCCGTATTTTTCCAACTATTCAACTGATGGAATTTCTTGGTTTGAGCCGCAATTGGCATCGACCGTACCAGTCAAGCTTGCTATTTTCGCGTCGATAGACGGTGCCATAGCCGGTGCAATGAAGCAGGAATTCTGCGACCGCTTTCCACGCTTTCTGGAAACGACTGAAACAATTCCTTCGCGGTCGCGCCTCAACGCGCGTTGGCGTGCGATCATCGGCTGGAACGCAGCCGTCTTGACCGGCCGCCGCGTTCTCGACCTCGGCTGCCATGATGGGCGGTGGAGCTTCGCGGCGCTCGAGGCCGGCGCCCGCCATGTCATCGGCATTGAAGCCCGCGGCCACCTTGTCAAAAAGGCTGCGGAAAATTTCAGCTACTATGGCGTTCCCACCGGCTCGTACGACTTCGTGACCGGCGACGCCATGGAGGCCTTACGCGCGCTAAAGGCCGCGAGCGTCGACGTCGTGATGTGCCTTGGATTTTTCTACCATACACTGGAGCATATGCGGCTGCTCCTGGAAGCGCGACGGCTTGGCGCCGAATACATAATCATCGATACCAGCATATCGGCAGCCAAGGAGCCGATTGTCGCGTTGGCTTTTGAATCCACCGAAGATACCCGCAATGCGGTCGACTACGGTCTGACTGGAAACAATAAAGCCCTGGTCGGCGCGCCGTCACGGTCTGGGCTCCTCGCCATGCTGGATTATGCCGGGTACCAGGCCGATTTTTTCGATTGGCAGAACAACGCGGTCGGCGACTGGACCGACTTGCCCGACTACGCGGCCCATCTGCGCGTGACGGTGCGCGCGCAACGGCGGAAGACCGCGCCGCAGGCGGCGTGAGCCAACGCAGCCGGTTGCTAAGATGAAGTCGATGCGGCATCTTGCCTTTCAGGTCGTCGGAACAGATCAACGGAGTCATGTCCTGGAAACGTCGGCGCGTGATCTTTACGTTGATCTCCTCGTTCGCTGCGTTGTCGATGGCATCTATGGCGACCCGATGCCGGGCCCTTGGCGCCCCGGCAACAAGTTTGATCGTGGCGAGCGCGCGCCGGGCACGCTGGGCCCGTCGACGGCCCACACCATGGTCGGCGTCGATCGGCTCAACAACCTGCGTGATCTCGCCCAGACGGCGCTCGATGACGACATACCTGGCGACTTCATAGAAACCGGCGTGTGGCGCGGCGGCTGCTGCATCCTGATGCGCGGCATCCTGGCGGCCAACGGCGTGCGCGAGCGTAAGGTCTACGTCGCGGATTCCTTCAAGGGCGTGCCGCCGCCGCAACCCGACCTGTACCCGGCCGATCGCGGCGATACTTTGTACAGGCATTCGGAACTGGCGGTGCCGCTCGATGCCGTCAAGGCCAATTTCGATCGCTACGGTCTGCTGGACGACCAGGTCGTGTTCGTCGAGGGTCTGTTTAGTGACACTTTGCCGTCGTTGCGATGCGGTTCTTTCGCGCTGATCCGGCTGGACGGCGACTCGTACGAATCCACCTACCTGGCGCTGCAACATTTGCATTCAAAGCTCTCGGCCGGGGGCTTTGTGATTATCGACGATTTCGGCGTTGCGGCGGGATGCCGGCAGGCCGTGCTGGACTACAGAGCGCAACAGCGGATCGATGCGCCGATTCATCAGGTCGACCGCAGCGGCGTATGGTGGCGCAAGCCGACAACGTAACCGGGTTGATCCCGCGTGCGGGCCGTAGCGGGTATGCGAAATGCAAAAAAATTTGCTCATTCTGCGCGCCAGCCCGGATTGGAATACTTTCGATCTCGAATGTTCACGCGGCTTCCTCAAATCTCTCCGCCTGCCTGAGGAACTGGTCATCGAATTTGCCGCGCTGTGGGACAAACACTTCAAAGTTGACTATCGCGGCGTCCGGGCGCAGCTCAAGACACTTGCCCTGCAAACCTATGGTGAAGTCCGGCAGGCGTCGCTGCTGCGTCATGAGAAATGGGACGGCGCGGGTCGGTCCGACGGCCGGGTTGCCTTCGTCGACGACGACGACTGGATGTCTCCCGGGTTGTTCGAAAGCCTGCCGGCGACGACGTCCGGAGAGGACGGCGCGCGGTGGGGTTCGCTGCGGGTAGGCCGTATTTTCGCGCCAAACGGCAGTGCCGAGCCGCCGATCCAGCGACGCCCCCTCGACCGCATTGTTTACACGAACAATTACGCTGTGACCGCGCGAGCGCTTGCCCGCCTTGGACGGGCAGCGCTCTTCGAACACGACGCCGCTCAAGAATCGTTCGATCGAGCGGACTTCACGCTCGTCGCGTCGGAAAAATATCTGTCGTGCGCGGTGAAGCATCCTTGTTGCACGATGTCGGCAAACTACCTCATGTCACTCGACGGTTTTCGTTCCGATCCGCGCCGCAAAATGTCGGCGTTCATGGAATCCATTGACGCGGTGCCACTGGATGGTATCGAGGATTGGCTGCGAAAGCCGTTTGCGCAATTTCGGCGAGTGATGACGGACGCGGTCCGGCCTCGTTAAGAATTATTGGCCGAACCGGTAGCCGAACTTTTCGATGTCCCGCGCATAGTGTCGGCCAACGGTCTCGGCCATGGCGGGCGTGTAATATTCGGTATAGGCGGCGTGTCGGGACGCGTTCATCCGCGGCAGCGCGACGGGTGCGCGGCCGAGGCGGCGGCACACGTCGTCGAAGCCCTCCTGCAGGCGTTCGAAGCGGCCGATGAAATCGACGATGATGGCGCCGTTCTCGTCGACCAGGTAATCGATCTGATTGCGGAAGATCTGCTTTCGGCCGTCGGGATCGGCGATCTCGTCGGTGCAGCGCAAAATAAACTCTTCGAAATTGCGCGCGCGATCGAGCACGTAGCCGAAAAAGCTGTTTGGCGGGCGCGCCGGATCTATGAACTCTCTGCCGTTGTCGATCATCGACCACCATGACACCAGGCGGTCCCAGGGATTGCGGACGAAGGCGAATTTGAAGCAAGAATCCCAGGCTGCTTTGCCGTAGATGTCGCGAAGCTCGCGCGCAAAAAAATGCTTGTGGACGTCGTTGATGGACATGCCGAGCGCCGAGCGCACTGCATTTCCTCCAGTCTTCTGGACGTGGACGAAAATCCAAGGTGGATGCGCAGCGTTCATCGCGAGCTGCTCTGCGCCGCGTCCTCTGCCGCCATCGGCGTCTCGAATGTGCGGCAACTGTCGTCGAACTCCGCTCGTGCAGCGTCGAGCTGATCACGCAGCTCTCTGCTTTCGCCTCGCGCGCAGATGTCCATCAAAATCCGGTAGGTGTGGCGAGCCAATTCCAGAACCTCCCGATGGTCCTTGGTTTCGTCCCATGTTACCCGTTCGTGGTAGAGCTCCGTCGTCAGAAATTCGTCGATCTCGACACCGGAGCGATCGGAGCGGTCCGGCCACGCGACGTCGGTTTGTTCGGCTATGCGGTCGACGTGATGCCGCCAATTCTGCAGCAACCCCTCATAAGGTAGAAAATAGCGCGGCAGGTGCCGAGAAAAATACTCGGCGTCAAGGACGTGCCTGAGCCACAACATCATCGACTTTGGCACCGCAAAATGATCGCGCCGCTGCAGTGAAAGCGCCACTTCCAGAGGATTGCGTATCGGAAGAACCGCGACGGGGCTCACGTCCAGATCAGCCAAGAGCGACAACGTATATGGAACAAACCTGCATATCCGGGGATCTTTCAGGACGATCATCGGTTCGTCGCCGAATTCTTCCGTGAGAACGGTTCTGATTTTCGCGGAATATTGCGCGGCGGCCTGGGAGCGCGCCCATTGCAAATCGAATTTTCGCCAGTCGTGCCAGCACGAGCCGGCCGCCGCCAGAAACTCATCGTGAGCTTGAGTAAGGGCGAGGGCTTCGAAAAGGCCCTTTTGATTGCAGGGATCCGATTCCATCAAGGTTTTTTTTGGCGCCGCTGCGCCCAATCCGCAGAGGACACCAGCCAACGCCGACGTGCCGCTGCGATGCATGCCGAGGACGACGATCGCCTGCCGGCTCGGCGACGAAGCCGCACTCCTCGCCTGGGAAGACGAGTCGCGCCCCGCAGCGTCCGCACGGCGCGACCGCAGCTCCGCCAAGCCGCTGCTTGCCTCTGCGAAATCGGCATCCCAATCGAGAGCAGCGCGAAATTCCGTCTCCGCCGCTGCCGGGTCGTCGAGCAGGCGATAGGCCTTGGCGCGCGCCAAGTGGAAGCCCGCCCGCTTGTCGTCAGGTGGCTCGCCGGCGTCGCGCAGCCAGGCGCCGGCAATTGCCAACAGCCGTTGCGGCGCCGGTTCGTCAGGCGCGCGGTTGCGCGCCATGCGCGCCACCGCCGCCGCCGCCTGGAAACGGCGGCTGCGGAATTCGCTCTCGGCCAGATCGACGAGGGTGGCACAGATCGGATCGCTCGGGCGCGGAGATTGCGTCGCCTGCCACAAATCCCGATCGAAGGACGGGCCGAGCGGCAGTCCGCGCACCGGTTCAACGATGGCGCGCGCCAGGTGCGGCAGGACGGATTGCGGCAGCGTTCCGATATAGGTGCGATTGCGCGACGATGGCGCGCGCCATGGCCGTTGGCGTATGGCCTGATATTGCTCCTCCCATTTGCTGAGGCTTTGCGCCAGGTCCCGATAACTTTGGTTTGTCGCTATGCCGCCATGGAGCTGATGAAACGTAGCCTCGCCGAGCAGGACGACGAGCTCGCTGTCCGGCAACTCCATGGCTCGCCCCAGCGTATCGAGATTGATATAGCCGCCGCCCGGCGCGTCAAAGCGCTCGTCGACCCCTCCGATCCGATTCCAGGAATCGCGGCTTAGAAAAAGCGCGTTCGATTCCTCGATTTGCGAGAACCATCCGTCGACCGAACTCTCGTCGAAAGCCGCAATTTCAAAGAGGCGGTAGCCATCTTGCGGCCAACCGATCGAGGCCAGCATCTCGTCTTCGCGTTGCTGATTGTAACCGGTTTCCATCGACCATCGTTGCAAGTCGCGCCCTAGGTACCAGCCTAGCGTGACCACCACGGCGCGCGGATAAAGCTCCACGCCGCGACGCGCGAAATGAAGCATGCCCGGCGTGGCGATGCGGGCGCCGTCGATCATGACGCCGATGACCTTGCCGCGCGCCTCGGCAAGCCCACGGTTGATCGCGCGCGCCGGCGAGGCTGGCGCCGGATCAAGACGAAGCAGGCGAAAGTTGCCGGCCAGACCGTCGATGACCTTGGCGTCGAATGGCGGCGTCGAGCCATTGTCGACGACGATAGTCTCGTAGTCGTCAGCGCCAATGTGCCGCTGGTAGGCCGCCGAAAGAGAATAGAGCGTGCGCGGCGCTTCTCGTGCCATGTTGTGCACGACAACGACGACCGAAAGTCCGGGTCGATGGCGCCGCGAAAACCACATTCAGCGCACCAATTCTCAGTTCAAGAATGGTCATTTGGTAACACAGCAAAATTGTGCCAGGTAGCCATAATCCGCGGGCGCCATGTTCGCCGAGCGAAGCGTCCGTGAGCCCAACTCTCGTCGCATAAGTCCAAAACCGGCGCAAAAGCCGCTAAAGCGCGATGGCGAAACCGCGCGCGGTGTAATGCTCGGACAGCCGAAAGCGATCCTTGGGAAGATCAGCCGCGCCGCGCCAGATGACCGCAAAACGCCTGTTGATTTCGACCTTGTCGATAACCGAGGAAGCGTGTCCGCAGACGAGCATGAGTTCGGACAGCAAAGGCGACATCAGCGGCATGTCGGCCCGTTCCGCGGGAGGCCATTTGTGACTGTGGCCCCATGCCCAATCCTCGATGATATAGGCGCCACCTGTTCGCAGATACGGAAATATCGTTTCGAAACAGGCCTTAGTCGCAACATATTCATGTGAGGCATCATCGACGACCGCATCCACCAGATCATCGCCGAAATCGGCAGCGATTGCGGTGCGCAGCCGCTCTCGATCGGTCTGCGCCACGCCGAAGTGGACGCGGATCGCTTCGGCGAGTTTGTTTCTCTCTATATAGCGCGTGAGATGTGGAGCGTCGGCCGCAATATCGAAAGCAGCGAGTCTCTCCAGATCGTATTGATAGTGCCAGTAGACGGTGCTGCCACCGTCGAGGACACCAACTTCGACCATGCGTTTAGGACGTACGCACTCCAGCGTCCCGTTTATCGAAGCGACGAATGCTGCATCCTTGTGAACGTAAACGACGTCGTCGGTGCTCATCGGCGGCCTCTGGCGACCGCCGTGGAATCGCAGCTCGATGTCCCTCACCCGAATGGCCTCGTTCGGCGGCTTAGCGGCAGGACGCGTCATGTGAGTAATGCTCGTCATCAGGTCAGCGCACCACGACCATATGGGCACAACTCTACGACCAGCTCAAACGATTTGTCGGAGCACCGTTGTCCATGTTGGGGTTGGCTCTGACTACAACAGTGCCATTCTGGCAGATTGTTGGCTTGTGCCGCATTACAGCAATCGATCTGTGATAACTTTCACGATGTTTTCGACGTCACGAATGTTTGCTGTTTTTCTGCGGTGAAAAATGTCGCTCTTGGCACCTAGCGGACATCGGCCGATGTCGCCCGATGTCCGCTTTCGGCGCCCAAAGGGGACATTGGCCAAAACTAGGAAATGAAGGAAGGCAGATCAAGCCTGGGACTGTTTCCCAATTCTCAATTCGATCTCAAAGATTCCACGTTGAGACAGGTTCGCATTTCTGGCAGCCAGGGCAGTCAGTGCACCTGAAAGGTGGATGCGCGATTTCGCGCAGCCAGGAGGTGAAAAGTCTCCGGTCCCGAAATGTTCCAAAATCAAGGGAAATCTGGCCGAACTATCAAAGGGCATTTTGGGATTCGCCATTTGCGAGTTCGAATCCTGGTAACCCAGCCAGCCAGTGCGGTCTCTGCGTCGAACTTCCGGATGCGAGAAATGTCCGCGGTATTTCAGGACGTTAGGGCCAGCGTGCCAGTCTCCAAGGAGATAAATCGAGCCGGACGCGCCCCCGTTTCCGAGCTTTGACGCGTTGTCTCCGATTGCTAATTTTCAATTTCCGAAATGTGTTCGCCGAGACCCGGTTCGCACCTGGTGGAGACTGGTTCGCGTGTCGCTATGGGGCGGAAAGCGGACATTGGCCGAGTGTCGCGCCACATCCGCTTCTGACCCTCAAGAGACGTCAATCATACAGCTGCAGGGTTTCTGAGCAGGCGCAGTATAGCATGTTGCATGCCCGACTGTTTGCGCACCCGCCTACCGCCTGCCGCAACCAGTTCAGCCATCAATCACGATCTATGCTACTGAGTCTCAAGCCTAGAAAAAAATTCATGTCGTGCGCGCCGGTCGGTTTGGTGGCTTTATTTGAAACTGGCGAAAGCTAACCGCTTCGTTGCCTTGCAGACGATCACTATGACTCGCTATGATTCACATGCTGGGGACTGGGCAATCCTGAAGTCAACGTATTGAACCTAGAAGAATGTGCTTATCAAATGGTGGGCTATCAACCAACGCAGATAAGATGGCCGGAGAACGAAACCGAATTTGAAAAGAAGGTCGGCATTCTATTTCGTGAGGTTCTAAGCGATCCCAGCATTCGCCGTTTAGGGCGTCGCGGGCAAAAACAATATGGAATCGATCTTGTCGGGCGAAGGGAAGGTGCATCGAAGCGTGTCGTCGGAATACAATGCAAATTAAAGGGTCGTGGCAAGGGGCTCTCTGAGGACGAGGTCAAGCGAGAGTTCTCGAAGGCTCTTAAGTTCAAGCCGAAGATTCTCGAATATTTTATAGTTACGACTGCTCCGAATGACACCAATTTAGACAGCTTGGCGCTTACGCTTGCTCAGCGTCAAGCGAAGAAGGGTCGCGAAGTAAAATTCGAGATTTGGGGGGAAGGGACGCTCAGTGAGCGGATCAATGAGTACGATGCCGCCAAGAATGCATTTGATCCTGGCTTTAGTCCTAGCATTCAACGGCAGCAACAGCAGCTCGATACCGTCATTGCCGGTCAAGCCAATATAACGAGCGCGATCGCTGCTGTCAGAGCAGGTCTCGAACAAGCTCCGCAAGAAGTTGCTAGATTACGAAGCGATTGAAAAGGACGCCGAAGGCCGCACCGACGAGGCCCTACAGGACCTCCGCGATCGAAATGATCCCGATTTCAAAACTGCGCTCTATAATACTTTGGGCAAAAGGCGCGGGATTAAAGCGGCGCTGGCGTGGTTTCAGCAGTCTGGCCTTGGCATTCTGGATTTCAACCCGGCTGGGGTAACGAATATCCTCATACAACTTATCGAGGACACCCAATTCGACAGCGCGCTCAATCTAGCTAAATCGCTTAACGCCGAGTATCTGGATGCTGCGCCAGCCCTATATTTTGTTCGAGCAAGTCTCACACTTGCATCGGCGTTGCCGACAGATCAGAAGAGGCTGATATTTGCCGGACTGCCCGCCGACACTAGGGTACTTCGGCTTGCGAGTGATGCTGAGGGGCGAGCTGCAATCAGAACCGCACGCGATGACTTCCAAGCACTAATACCCAAGATCAGCGACCTTGAGCTTCCACGCACTTTGGAGTACGTGCGCGAATTGTGCTTGTGGACCCAGCTAGAGGATCCGGAGACAAGACAAAAGGCGATTGAGGTAGTCACTGCGGAGCTGGCCGACCCGAGTAAGACACTACAGCGTGTACGTCTTGCCTTATCCTACGACATTCCGTTCAACCGGGATGCGCTGTGGAGGCACCTTCGCTCGCGTCACGAAATTGGAAATTGGAGTGACGATGAGCGGTTTGTCGCCTTTCTACTCGCCGTTCATGGAGAGAACGAGAGTGCGCTGGCAGATTTTTACGAAGAATATCGGGATGAGATTTTTACGTGGACCGTCATCGATCCCGCTTTATCAGCCGCAATGGAGGTTGAGGCGCTTGCCCGGTCCGGGCGTCTGGAGGATGCGCGCCGACGGCTGGCTGAGCATTCGAGTGAGCGCCTGACTCCAGAGCGTGTGGCTGATTTGGATAGACTGCTCACGTCTATCGAGAGGGACGACGAAGTAGAGCAAATCCGAAAGCGTTACGAAGCATCCAATAACCTGCAGGACCTTATGGCGCTTATGGAGGCGGCGGGAAGAAAAGGGGATCGGCGTCGCGCCGACATCGAGCCGCAGGAACGCTGGTGGGGCAAAATCGATGATCTGCCAGCGATCCACTTTGCCCTCGAAGCCACCGACTTTCTTGAAAGTTGGGGGCGGATCCTGATCAATGATCCAGCGCGTCACCACGACATTGTTCGGCGCTCGCGTCACCTTGACCGCCGCATGCTCCGCAGTAGCGGCATTGCCGATTGTCGTTTCGTGGACGAACGCGAGGTGCGTGAGGTCGAGCAGATTTGCGCGCAACCTTGATCCCGATCGCTGCCGTCTGTTGATCGAAGGCGTCGAGGTCGTCTTCCGGGGCGAGTTGAAAACCGATCCGGAGGCATTTGGCATCGGGTCCCTTCCGGAGCACCACGGAGTGATGGTCGAGGGTGCTGGACAGAAACACCGCGCCTCTCTCCTTGGCGATCAAGCTCAGTCCAAGAACCTCCGTGTAGTAATCCGTCTGCCGCTCAACATCCGGCGTCTCGTATGTGACGTGCGCGATCTTTCTCACGCGGATCATCTTGAGTCCTCCGATGCAATGCCATTACTGGCCAGGATGCCGATAAGGGTCTCGATTAGCTGCTGATTGACATCATCGTTCCAGTCCATCCAAAGCCACCTGCTTGCTCATCTGTTAGGCGCGTGCAGTCTCGGAACGGACTCCGGCCTTCAACGGCGCGCCTCGTCCTGCCTGATCTGTCTCATCGCCGCGTCCATATCGGCGTGGTCCCAGACCTCGGCGAACTTGCCGTCTTCGAGGCGATAAAAAGTGAACTCCGAAATAGTCACCCGACGACCGGTTGCCTCAATTCCCTGGAAGACCCCACGGTGGGTACCCGTGACCGTGAAGTGCAACGCGATATAGTCGCCGTCGGCAACGAGGTTCCGCATCTCCCAATGCCAGTCAGGAAATGCGGAGAACAGAGGCGCGAATTGCGCCGCAACGGCGGCTGGACCCATAGGGATGTCGTTGACCTTGATGGTAGATGTATAAAATGAGAGCATTCGATCAATATCGTGCGCATTGCAGTACTCAAGATAAGTCAGGTACAGGGCTCGATGTTCGTCGCGCTGGGTCATGTTTTCTCTCCGCTCGAAATGATATCGCAGCGTCGCTGGTTGGGCCGGTGATGCTCTCAACACCGAAGGTCATAATGCCGCGGCATAGGGGTAGATGAGTCGCCCCGAGGCGAGCGCATTAGGTGAGACGACGACCTGGTTCGATCCGTCCTTGAACTGCTCGGCCTCGTGCCCGGCTATGCCCCGAAACTGAACTTGCAGCACGCGCGGATTTGCCCATTCGCCGTTCTTGCCGAACCTGACGTCGCCCATGACCGTGCTGAAAGTTGCGCCACGTGTGAAGGCCGACAAGGCAGCGTCATCGATGCCACCAGTCGCATTAACGGCCTGGGCGACAACTTGCATCTGCGCGTACGCGAGCGGCGCCATGTAGTGCCCCAGAAGATCCACCCCCGCGTCGGCGGCCCGTGCCTGGTAGGTATTCAGCATTTCCCGAACGCCAGGAAACGCCATCTTGGGGACCGGCACCCAGTATTCGTAGTTCACGAAGCCGTTGAGCTGAGGGCCGAGCGTCGTCCTCACCGCGGTGTTCTGAGGACCGATCATCGCGCCGCCCACCATCTTCGGGCGGAATGGGTGTGCGCTTATGGCTCGCGCGAGAGCGATTGAGTCAGCGAGATATGAACAGAGGAACAGCAGGTCGCAATTACTCTTGGCGACAGCTTCGATGACAGGCACGAAATTTTCGGTTGTCAGCGGATAGGTCGCCTCGTGGACGATCTGAAAGCCGTATTTCTCGGAATTGGCCTTCGCGCCGAGTATCGGATTGCGAGAGAATTCGGCGTCCGCCGATAATAGCGCCACCGTTGTAGGGCGCGACGTCTGTTCCGCGGCGAGAGCAAAGAATCCTTCCGTGAGCGCGGCATTGGGATCCGGGCCGGTTGGGATCATCGCGAAATAATTCGGATAGGCGAGGGCGTTGTTGACGCCGAGGCCCATTAATCCGACAAAAAAGCGCTGGCGCTCCATGATCAACGGCATCGCCGGCAACAGACTGTTGGTGCCGTAACCGCCGATCACGAGATCGACCTTGTCTTCGTCCATCAGGCGTTTGTAGATGTCAGGAACAAGTGAAGCGTCCCCACGGTCGTCATAGCAGACGAGTTCGACAGGGCGACTGAGCAGGCCGCCCCGATTGTTGATGTCTTCTCGCCAAATGTCGTGGGCCAGCTGCGCCGACCGGGTATTGCCCGCGACGGGCCCGGTGAGCGACAGGCAGTAACCGACGCGGATTGGTGCTGGTGTGCTGAGCATGTTGTGTTCTTCAGCCACCCGGCCGAGGGGCCGCGAGAAGCTGCTGCTCCCAGGCAAAGGCCACGGCGCTGCCACCGCCATGATCAAGAACGACGCCGGTAACGCCGGCGGCGGTCTCGCGCGCCCAATCGCGCTGCCATTCGCCGAGTACGGCGAGCCAGGTGATCGGCACCGCTCCGGCCGCGACCATGCGGCGAACGGCCATATCGTGGGCCTCCGCCGTGACGCCACCCGAGGCATCGGTGACAATGAACACATCATATCCGTCGGCGAGCGCCTGGATTGCCGGCATCGCCAGGCAAATCTCTGTGTAGAGCGCGGCCAGCACGAGCTGCTTGCGTCCGGTCTTCTTCACCGCATCGGTAACCGCCAAGTCTTCCCAAGCGTTGATAAAGGTGCGGTTGATCGGTTTCTGATCCGGAAAGACATCCTGAAGCCCCTTGATCAGATAGCCGCCGCGCTCCTCCAGCACCGTGGAGAGAATCGTCGGGATTTTGAACACTTTCGCCAACTTGCCTAGCGCGATGACATTGTTGACGATCATCGTCGGCTCGTGGCTGTGCAAGTTCGCGAACTGGTAGGGCTGATGGTCGATCAGTACCAGAACGCTGGTCTCCGGACGAAGCAACGCGTCGAGGCCGATCTTGGGGGTCTTTGACATGGAATCTCCTTTCGTGAGTGGGCGGCTTAAGTGGCGGCGGGATCGAGAAAGACGTAGAGGGAGTGGATGCGCCCGCTCTCGAAATGCGCGACATCGATTCCGCTTACGGCTACCGGGCCGTTCGGGGGGCCTAATTGCCAGCGCAGTCTTCCGATACCGTGGTGACCGACCGCGGGGCCGTTTGCGGAAAAGGCGAAATTAGGCGGCAGGTGCGATAAAAGCGCTTCTACGGCCTGATTGATGGCAGCATGACCCTTCGCCTCGGCGTCCGGTTCGTACAATGTCGCGTCCGGGGCATAGAGCTGCGCGATCGCTTTGAGCCGGCGTGAGGCGTCGCGCTCGCCAAATACTCGCGCGAGGTTCGCCTGCATCAGACCGTCGTAATCGAGAGGTGCGGTGGACATTATATTGGCTCCGGGGTGCTTGACGGATACGAGCGTGCTGGCAACGGGAACGATCGCCCGAGAAGCGGCGTCTCTCGGCCTCGGCGACCACTCGCTCCAATTTGTTCGCAAATGGCTCCCGCATTCCTAATATCCGAGGATCGGGACCAGCTTCTGGCCGAGCGGGCTGGTCCAATCGATAGCCAGCTCCGAGATGATCTGGTCGACCGTGGTCAGGACCGCGCCGGCTTTCTCCATCCGACGCAAAGCGATGTCGTCGCCATATTTGGTGTAGGAGGCCGACGCGTCGGCTGACACCTGCACTTCATAGCCTTCGTCGAGCATCTGCAGGACCGGAAAGGTGACGCAGATCTCGGTCGTGATGCCGGCCACAAAGAGTTTCTTGCGGCCGGTCGCCTTGACGGCCTTGTTGAAGCCCTCGTGATGCATGGCGTTGACGATGCCTGGGCGCTTAATTCGCGCGGCGAATTCTTCCGGCAGAATCTCCGCGAGCTCCGGCACGAGAGGTCCTTGAATCCGGTCTTCCATGCTCGCCGTCAGCACCGTCGGCAGTCCCGCCGCCTTGGCGATCCGAGCAAGCTTGAGTGCATTCTGTTTGACGAGGTTGATGTCGTGCGAATGCGTCCAGGCCATCGTGCCGATCTGGTGATCAATCAACAGCATGGCAGCGTTGTCGGGTGTAAAGGCGGCTTTGTGCATTTTCTAACTCCTAACTTTTCAACGACTCCAAAATCACCCGACCGCGGGGCTTCCCAGACTGCCCGATCGCGGGAATGTTTGAGCGTGCTTTTGTCACTGGGCGCGGGTTTTCTGCGGCGTTTTTGCAAGTCATGTCGCGATTATGGTAGCCTTGAAGTCTCTCTCGGAAGGAAGCGAGCGCCGACCCCGTACGTTGCACCGATGGACTTGAGTTATGAACCGCGCGCCCCCATTAGCCGCCGACTTCACCGAACTGCTGACTGCTTCACCGAGGGAGTCGGCTGCTTGGGATCCATTTTTTCTGCAGATTGTCGACGATACGCCGCTGCAAGCCCGGGTTTATTTTCGCGATCTCGCACTCGGGGTCTATCTGTCTGGGCGCCACAGGATCCGACGCCAAATCGGCAACAGCGTGATCGAGGGCTGGAGCGATCCCGGCACAATCAATTTCACGCCGCCCGGAGTTGAGGGGACCTGGGAGGCAACCGCGTCCTCACGCGCCGCGGTCGTGGTGATCCGTCCGCAGTTCATTTCCCGGGCAATCGAAGAGCACTGGGGAGCGGATTCCAGCAAGATTGAGATCGAAAAGCAGTTCCTAATCCGAGATCCCGTCATCGAGGCAATAACGTTGAACCTCGCACGAGAAGCCGCTGGCGGCTCTCCAGCGGGACGGCTCTATGTGGAGAGTGCTTGCGAATTCCTCGCGCACCATCTGATTTACCGCTATTCCAACCTGTCCCCAACTCCACCGCGATCCACGGGCGGCCTTTCGAGCCGCCGGCTCAAACTCGTTCTCGAATACATTGAGGACACGCTCGGTCAGCCGATCAAATTGCGCGAGTTGGCTGCGCTTGCCGGGATCAGCGCCCGTCACTTCGAACGCGCGTTTCGGCAAAGTACAGGATCTTCGCCTCATGCTTACGTGATGAACAGGCGGTTGCACATGGCGCGCGACTTGTTGATCAATCAGCCGGAATTGCCAATCGACCAAATCGCGGTTCGATTGGGATTTTCCAGCAGCAGCCATTTCTCGTCGGCGTTTCGTCGGCAGGCCGGACTGACACCCACGGACCTTCGGAAGACCTGTTCGCAGTAGTAAATACCGATGCTCCGCCTTCACGGAGCATGACGAGTAGACAATGCGCATTTCAATCACCCGCGCGATTCGCATAATGCCCATTACGGAACATCGGTGATCCCGCTAGCCGCCGCCGATTACGAGGCTCTCGATTTCTTCGTCCCACGGCCTGAATGTGGCGAACCGGTGCAGCAATGCTTAGACCGATCTGAGTCCGCTTTGCCCCCAAGAGCGGACATTTCGTTGCGCCGCACAAACCGTCGCTATGGGCCAATTCCTGCCTCCCGCGCCGCGGAAGAACAGCGAGCATTTTCACAGCCGGATCACCATGAATTAGGTCACAGACCTGCCCATTGGGGCATGATAGCGTCCCCACATCGCAGCGGGCGTCACCCCGTTGGGGCGGGCCAAATGGCAATTGGCATTGGAAGACGGCAATTCATATCCGCACTCGGTGGTGCCGCCGTCACATGGCCGATCGCGGCACGCGCGGAACAGGCGGATCGGGTGCGGCGCATTGGCGTGCTGACGTCGTATTCTGAAGCTGATCCCGAAGGCCAGGTCCAACTCGCTCAATTCCGACAAGTGCTGCAGGATTTGGGTTGGGTCGTTGGCCGCAATGTACAGATCGACTATCGCTGGAGTGCCGGCAATATTGACAACACGCGCAAGTATGCGAGGGAATTGGTCGCGCTCGCGCCGGATGTTATTCTGGCCGCTCCATCGAACGTGGTAATTCGATTGCTCACGGAGACTCGCAGCATTCCCATCGTATTTGCCAACGTTTCCGATCCCATCACGCAAGGCGTAGTAGCGAGCTTGGCGCGACCCGGTGGCAACGTTACGGGCTTTTCCAATCCGCCGTTTTCTCTGGTCGGCAAATCGCTCCAATTGCTCAAGGAAGTCGCCCCTGGCGTATCACGGGTCGCGCTTATCATCAGCGACTCTAACGGTGCCGCTCCCATTTACTTCCGTGTGTTCGACGACGTTGCGAACACACTTGCGATCACGCCCGTAAAGTCGCCATTCCATGACCGATCGGGGATCGAGCAGGCCATCGAAGTGTTTGCACGCGAGCCGAATGGCGGACTATTCGTACCTCGCGACAACATCTCTGAAGAGAACCGTGACCTGTTTGTCGAATTGGCGGCGCGGCATCACTTACCCGCGGTGTACGCGCGACGAACCATCGTCGCGGATGGTGGGCTTATGTCATACGGAAGCGATCCTCTTGAACAATACCGAGGCGCAGCATCCTACGTTGATCGTATTCTCCGCGGAGAAAAACCCGGCGACTTGCCAGTACAAGAGCCAACCAAATTCGAATTTGTGATCAATCTGAGGACTGCCAAGGCGCTCGGACTCACCATACCGCAAGCGCTGCGCACCACCGCGGACGAGGTGATCGAATGAACCTTTCGCACTGCGGCATTTGACAGTGGCGAAGTGACGCTCAGGGTCATTCACGACATTTCGGACGCGGGTTCGGACTTCCGCTTTACCCCCAGGAGCGACCAGACCGCTGCATTGCGGCAACCGACGCTAGGGCCAGACCTGCCGATTAGCGCGTGATATTCTGCCCTTGCGGCCGGCGTGATCCTTCCGTGGACGGGTCGAATGGCAATTGGCATCGGTAGAAGGCAATTCATATCCGCACTC
>Ga0182024_10010595_pt1 | contig 18754 bp, 16 predicted proteins | sample P32metaG_FD_120480 | JGI IMG/M metagenome (GOLD analysis project Ga0182024, IMG submission 120480) | Permafrost microbial communities from Stordalen Mire, Sweden - P3-2 metaG (Illumina Assembly) | ecosystem: Environmental > Terrestrial > Soil > Wetlands > Permafrost | place: Sweden: Stordalen... | reverse complement strand
CGCGATCAAGACATCGTGCTGCGTCGCGGACGCTGCGGCAACGCCGACGATCAAGCTTGCCGTCGAGACAATCCCATCGTTGGCGCCGAGGACCGCTGCTCTCAACCACCCAATGCGGTCGACAAGGTGGTTCTCCGAGTGCAGGCGAAGACGACTCATGCTTTCCTCTTGATTACGCTTTCGAGCTTCATTGCGGCCAAAACAGTGTTCCAGATCAACCCGTACCAGAGAATAGTGTGATACAAAAAACAAGATCGACTGTGCCGTAATGAGAGTGGTTGGAATTTGAAGGTGGCGTAATCTCCGGGTTGTTTCAACAGATATCGCGAAGGCGGCGGGCGATGTGGCCGACGAAAGGCTTTTCGACAATTGGTTCGATTCGGTGGAGAAGGTCCTGCGCACGGAGGTGCGGGGCTTTATCGAGACGATGATTGAAGGGTAAGTGGAGACGGCGCTGTCGCGTCCGCGCTATGGGCCGCGGCCGGCGCCGTATGCGGAAGATCACGCAGACGAACTGATTGTCGGGCATAGGCATGGCCATCGGATGCGATCGCTGACCCGCACATTCTGCCTGACCCAGATCGCCGTCCCGCGCGCGCTGGAATCATGGAGAAATAAGGCAAGACGACGCAATGGAAGAGTAAGTCGCTAGGAGCCTACCAGCGCGGTCGCGAAGCCTGCCAGGAGCCTATGTCATGTGTCCTACACGGACGCAAAATCGGCAGCCGCACGTTCGTAGCCGCATCGGGCCGCGCCTCAGAAGCTCAGGACGCGTGTAAAAACGGTCCCTCCCCATGCGGCGCAAATCACCAAAACCAAACCTGGAATGACGCGCAAAGCAAAGCCGGCGCCGCCGGCAAATATGCATACGACTACCTTGGTGATTGTGTTTGTAGAGAGCGCAATCAAAACGGGAAGCGCGGCGTCGGTTGCCGTCATCTTCCCTGCGCCGACCAAGGTGGCTACCGAAATCGCAGCCGAATGTATATCAACGAAGCCCGCGACGGTAGCCGCCACCACGACGCCCTTTGCGCCGAACCATTCATTCAGGGCTGTCGAGGCAAGCAAAACTCCACTTAGCATTGCCGCGAATAAGAATGCAGTCTTGAGGCTGAATGCTTGTCCGCGCTCATCTACTTCGCCCGAACTGTCTCGCAAAGCCCGGATCGTGAAGACGGAGCCATAGGCGACGGCGGCTACGCCCGCGCAGGCGAGCGGAACCAAAAGCGCCTTCAGAGTTGCGATGTTGGTCGCGGCCAGAAGCAGGATCAGTTGGATGACGGTCGCGACCGTGGAGAGAACAGCGCCTGCTGTCGCCGGCCCAAGAAGATTAGGTGCTTTGACGCCCTTTGCGCCCATGACGCCGATCGTTGCGGTACTGGAAATGAAACCTGCTGCGAGGCCCGCGATCGGAAGGCCGAAGCGAGCGCCGAGAAGCCGAACGGCGATATGACCGAAGGCGCCGATCGCCATAACCAAGATCACGATGATCCAAATGGAATGCGGGTTGAGGGCGGAAAAAGGCCCCATTGCTTGATCAGGCATCAGCGGGAGGACAATCAGCGTGGCAGCGGCGAAGATCAAACCGTCCCTGACTTCGTCTTCGCTGAGAACGGAGCGGACAAAACGGTGGAGCGCCAATCGGGAGCTCAGAAGGATGGTCACGGTGACGGCAATGCCGGCCGCGAGCCCAGGTTGCGTCATTGCAAGGCCGCCAAGGAGCGTCGTAGCACTGAGGGCGATTTCCGTGGTGAGACCGGGATCGTCTTCGTGCCCGCGCCAATAGGCGAGCGCGGTCAACGCAAAAATCCCGCCGATCGTGACCGCAAGTAGCGATATCCCACCGACGATAAAGCTGCTCGCCCCAGTGATTGATGCAAGCGCAAATGTTCGAAGACCCGCGGGCGAGCGGTCTGGCCCTTCTCCCTTCCGGCGCTCGCGTTCCGTGCCGATCAGGAGGCCGATGCCCAGTGCGACGGCTAGGCTCAGGATCACTGGATCAAGAATGCTCGTAAGTTCGCGCAAGTTATGAGTTCCTCGTTGTGCAAAAACGGCATTCGATGTGACCGGAATGGCGGCGCTTAGCTTACAGAATCAGCTCTTTGGCTTTCCCAGCCTCGGATCAGGAGGAACCATTGCCGCCGGCTTTTCCAAGACGCCGCCGCTTTCGCCGATGATTAGCTCATCGCCGGGCTGCAAATCACCCCCGACAATTTCCGTGTTGGCACCGTCGTTTAGACCGAGTTGGACGGTGATCGCTATGGGTTTGCCATCGCGCAGGATCCAGAGCTGCGACGAGCTATCCGGTGGCGCCCTGGGACTGCCAGAGCCGTTCAGGGCGGCGAGATCCTGAGGCGAATAGCGCAGCGCCTGATTGGGCGCGCGGATGACATCGTCGCGCCTGTCGACTACGATACTTATCGTCGCCATCATGCCGGGTTCGAGCAACAGATCTGGATTGGGCGCACTGATGACGACATCATAGGTCGCGACGTTCTCGATAGTCTGCGGCGATGGGTGGACCTGCGTTACCTCTCCGGCGAAGCGACGGTTCGGATAAGCCTCGACGGTGAACGAGGCCTTTCCGCCGGGTTTCACCTCGCCAATGTCCTTCTCACCGACATTGGCATCGACATGAATGACGGTGAGATCCGCAGCGACAAGGAACAGCGGCGGTGTCGCTGAGCCCGCTGCGACCGTCCGGCCCACTTCGACGTTGTGTGAGACTACGGTTCCGTCAATCGGCGAAACGATTTCGGTATCGGCGAGGTTGATCTCGGCGGCGTGAAGGGCTGTTTCAAACTGGGCTGCTGTTGCCACGTCGCGCTTGATCTGCGTCTGCGCCTCCTCATAGGCCTTGCGGGAGTTGGTAAGCACTTTTCGGGTAGTGGCCCGGCGCTTCGCCGGGGCTTCATGGCGCTCGAACGCTGCTCCCGCCTGGACGAGATCCGCTTTGTCCTTTTCGACTCGGACGTCAGCCGCCGCCAGATCAGCCTTGGCCCGATCTACCACGATCTGATAGGGACTCGGATCGATTTTCGCGCAGAGCTGGCCAGCCTTCACTTTCATGTTGGCATCGCAATAGAGCGCCTGAATCACACCGGACACATGAGCACCGACCGGCGTGGTTGCCGCGGGCTCTGCGACGCCGCTCGCGGTGACAGCGCGGACGACCGAGCCGCGTTCGACCTTCTGCGTGACGTAATGTGCCGCTGTGCCTCGATACAAGGACCAAGTGAGCCAGCCGCCTCCAAAGGCCAGAACAACGACGGTGGCGGCTGCCATTTGCAAACCCCAGCCAAACTTGCGCGCGCGTGGTGAAGCTGAGCCGGGGACCGCGCCGTGGCCGCTGTGCGCTTTCGATTGGCCCGTACCGAGCCATCGCCTCTCGGCAACACGCTCCGAGCCGGCGCTCTCGTAGATGTCTTCCTCCTGCGCGCTGTGGATGCGCACGAGAGATTCGATGGATTCAATGATTCGTTGCCCGTCGCGGATCAGGTAACGGTCGGCATCGTTTGGGCTGAGCCCATCAGCGAGGCGAGCCAAGAGCCGAGCCATGTGCAGAATCTCGCGATGGGCGCGGCTCATTGCGAAAAGACCATAGCCGTCGGAAAGAATGTTAGAGAGCTGCGGATACACGGAGCTTTCGTCGGCAAGTTCATGCTCGACGATGTCCTTTGCGACAATGCGATTGGCTTCGGCGACATATTCGACAGCGGTTTTGGCGTCCGCATCATCGAGAGCGTCCGCGATCTGGCGCAGACGGTCAAGACTGACTTCAAGCCTCTCATGATCTTGCCGAAGATCTTGCGCGGCGGCCACAGGCATCGAGGCGCGCCGGCGCGTCCAGCCGGGACTCAAAGCCCGCAGAGCATTGAGGATCACTGCGACGTCGATGGCCTCTTGTGTAAGTGCTCCGGCGACTGGGGTTAGCCAGCCCAATGCGGCCGCGCCCATGGCGAGCCCGGAAAGCGCCATGCCAACGACGATGCTTTGCATGGCGATGGCGCGGGTGCGGCGCGCAATGACAACTGCGTCCGAAACGCGATCGAGTTGATCGACAAGGATTACGACATCGGCCGCCTCTGATGACGCACTCGCGCCGCGCGCGCCCATGGCGATGCCAACATCGGCCGCCGCCAAGGCTGGAGCGTCGTTGATTCCGTCGCCAACCATGACGGTCGGGTTTAGCCGCTGTTCTAGCGCGACAGCCTCGACCTTGTCGGCGGGGACGCGATCGGCGAGCACCGCGTCAAGATCAAGCGCGGCTCCGATCGTCGGCATCGGCCCGGTCGCCCGTCACCATGACAATGCGCGCGACGCCCGCGTTGCGAAGCGCGCGGACGGCCCGCGGGGTCTCCCGCCTTAATTCATCCGCAAGCAACAAGGCGCCTGCGGCGTACCCATCGATCGAGACAAACACACTGAGGGCAGAGCGCCAGGACGCGCGCCGCAGTGCTCTCGTCGCCCATTCCTCCAGCCGCCCGCTGCCATAAACGAGCTGATGCGAACCGACACGAACCTTTCGTCCTTCGACGACGCCTTCGAGCCCAGATCCCATTGTCTCGCGCACGTTTTGGGGAATCTGTAGTTTGAGCGCCTTGGCGACGGCAGCGGAGACGATGGCGGCCGCCACGACATGATGAGAGGCCTGCTCCAGCGAGGCTGCGAGGCGAAGCAATTCGCCAGGATCTTGGCCGGGAGCGGTCTCGACGGCGACCAGGCGCGCGCCGCCAACTGTCAAAGTGCCCGTCTTGTCGAACATGACTGTGTGCGTGCGGGCGAGCGCCTCGAGCGGGCCACCGCCCTTGATCAAAATGCTGCGGCGGGCGGCCTGGGCGGCGCCGGCGATAAATGCCACGGGCGCTGCGAGGATCAAAGGACAAGGCGTCGCCGCGACGAGCACGGCGAGCCCGCGAATGGGATCTCCCGAAAGAGCCCAGGCGGTGCCAGCGACAAGAAGCGTCACTGGCAATAGAAGCAATGCAAAGCGATCTGCCATCCGAATGAATGGAGCCTTGGCTGTTTGCGCCGCCGTGACCATTTTTATAATGCCGGCGTAGGTGCTGTCGCCGGCCGTGGCCGCCGCGCGCATCTCGAAGGTCTCACCCGCGTTGATCGCGCCGCTGCGCGCCGCCTCGCCTGTGAACCGCGTCACCGGGATGGGTTCTCCCGTGACTGCGGACTCATCGAGCGACGCATTTAGACTGGTAATTTGCCCATCGACAGGAACTACCTCACCCGCGCGCACAATGATCCCATCTCCAACGGCGACCTTATCAATTGGGATGTCTTCGAACGACCCGCCTGTTTTGCGATGTGCCACCCGTGGCGCTCGATCGATAAGAGACTTGAGGTCCCGCTCCGCGCGTCCGACCGCAAAATCTTCCAGCACGCCGCCCCCGGCATACATGATGGCGACGACCACGCCGGCCAGCGTCTGGCCGAGCGCCAGCGCGGCGGCCATCGATACGAACGCGACCGCATCGACGCCCATTCTTCCTGCCAGAACGTCGCGAGCGATCGAGATCGCGAGACCCGCGACCACAGGAATTGTACCTGCCGCCCAGATCCATCGCGCAAGCCTGTTATGTCCCGTGAAAGCGGCGGCAAGTCCGGCGGCAAGCCCTATCAAGGCGATAATGATTAGGGCGCGACGAGCGGCCCGCTCATTGATCATGGTTAACACGCCATTTTTCAAGTCAATCATCTTGGCGCCAGATCTTCACTTTTGCGAACATGGAAATTCATTGCAACGAAGGCATGAAGGGCGCCGCCCGCGGCAGAAATACGGCGAGCTCCAAGAGAATCACTTTCGTAAGCGAGCGAGCAACCGCTTCTGTCGCCTTTTTATCGTCTGCTCGGCGGGACCATGAGGGTTCGTTGATTTCAAAAAACTTCGCCTCGGACGGCGGCATTTTGGCCACCCCAGGTTCCCATCTGATCTCCTTCAATGCGGCCACTGAAAATGTAAAGATGGAAATTTGATGCACGTATACAATTTCCTATTGATCCGATCAGTAGGAAAGAAGAACCGGCAGTTCCGCCTCGGAAAGCATGCCACTGGTCACCCCGCCGAGCACCATCTGCAACAGTTTTGGATGCGCATAGGCACCGACGACCAACAAATTCGCTCTCATCCTTATCGCATGACTATGAAGGGCCCTGGATACATCGCCGTGCTGCGTTGGAAGATCGGTGATCGTCACGTTCTTACAATGTCGCGCAAGGTGAGCTGCCAGATCGGCACCGGCGACGCTCTTTGAAGCATCGGGGACGACGCACACAATTTCGACCCCTTCGGCGCGAGTGAGCAAAGGCATGGCATCCCCAACAGCCCGAGCCGCCCTGGCGCCACCATCCCAGCCAATTATGATATTTTGAAACTCTGCACCTTTCTCCCAGTTCGGCGGGATGACGAGAACCGGCCGCCCGGACGTGAACAGCATCGCCTCGATCAAATCTCTGTCCAGGGGCAAGCCATTCATCGACCGCGAAACGATGACAATGTCGTTCGGTCTCGCCGCCTTAGCGAGGCAGCGATTCGTATCCGTGTAGGATTGTTGGACGGTTTGGAACTCGACGGTTATACCTGCGATGGTTGCGGCGCTTGTTATTCTCTTTTCGGCTTCCTCGGCATGTATGCGCCGCTCGGCATTGATCTCATCAACGAGTGCGTGAGCGAGCGGAACAAATCCGGCGATTGGGATGCGAAGATCTGGCGCAGCCATGAAGACCGAAAGATGGGCCCGTTCGCGTCCACAGAAGGCAATCGCGTAATTTTCGGCGGCACAACTCTCTTCGGGCGTTGGGGTCACTTCACTGAAACTTAGGGCAAGGCAAACACTTTTAAATGGCATGAGCATCCCCCGGTTCATCTGGAGAGACGAGCCGTAGCCTCGTCTTTGGCAGCTGTCTTAGACATTGCCCAACGGCGCCCGCTGGGTTTCCGACAATTCGCCTCCGTGAATTAAGCTCTGTGGTCAAGCTCGACCTTACTGTCCAGCGCAATCCTGGGTTCAACGTAAAGGACTTCGATCGCGGTGACGACGGCCAACGCCAGGGGCATTGCAAGGAATACTGCGGATGGGCCCAACAACAGCCCGCACGCGATGACCGAAAGTAGGCTCACGACAGGCGGCAGAGACGTTGTCTCCGATTGGATGACCGGCGTGATAAAGTTGCCCTCAATGAAATGCACGGCGACATACCTCAAATTAACTTGACGAAGCCTTACGCACGCCAAAGCGCGCATAGAGCGCCGGCAAGACGAGCAAGGTGAGAAGCGTTGCGCTGATCAAGCCGCCGATCACGACCGTTGCGAGAGGTTTTTGCACCTCGGCCCCGGTTCCCGTCGCCAACGCCATCGGCACAAAACCGAGCGAGGCAACAAGGGCCGTCATCGCGACCGGCCGCAAACGGGTAACAGCCCCCTTGAAAATGGCCGGAAAGAACGGCGTTCCTTCCTCAATCAGCTGCTTGATAAAGGTCAGCATCACGAGACCGTTGAGCACCGCCACACCGGATAGCGCAATAAATCCGACTGCGGCCGACACAGAAAACGGCATGCCGCGCAGCCACAACGAGAAGACGCCGCCGGTAAGGGCCAGGGGAACGGCGCTGAATACGAGGAGCGCGTCACGCGGGCTGCCGAGAGCGGTATAGAGCAGCAGGAATATAAGGAAGAAGCAGCCCGGCACGACGATCATCAGGCGCTGCCGCGCAGCCTCGAGATTTTCGAACTGGCCGCCCCAATTGAGCGAATAACCGGCTGGCAGTTGAACCCTTTCTGCGACCTTCTTCTGAGCTTCGTCTACCAGGGAGGCGATATCACGGCCGCGCACATTCGCCGTGACCACGACGCGCCGCTTGCCGTTTTCGCGCGAGATCTGATTTGGTCCCTCGGACAATTCAAATCGGGCAACCTGTTTGAGGAGAACGGCTGGCGCCCGCCCGGTCTGAGCCGATGGCGGCAATGGCACGGGCAGATTCTTCAGTGCTTCCAAATTTTCGCGCACTTCGTCGTTGAGCCGGACGATGATGGGGAAGCGCCGGTCACCTTCAAACTTCGTACCTGCATCACGCCCGCCAATTGCCGCGCCAATCACATCTTGCACCACGGATACACTAAGGCCGAGGCGGGCAATTTCGGTTTTGTTAATTTTGATATCCAGAAACGGCAAGCCCATCGCCTGCTCGACTTTGACGTCCTCGGCGCCCTTGATGCCGCGCAATATGGACGCCACTTGGTTCGCAGCCCTGAGCATCGGCTCGAACTCTTCGCCGAAAACCTTGACGGCGATGTCGCCGCGCACACCCGCGATCAATTCGTTGAACCGCCACTGGATCGGCTGCGAGAATTCATAAGTGTTCCCTGCCAAAGCTCCGACAGCCTCTTTGATCTGGCGCTGTAGCTCGTCTTTGGTCAATTTCGGGTCAGGCCACTCCTCCCTCGGTTTCAACATGATGATCGTGTCCACGTTGTTGGGAGGCGCAGGATCCGTCGCCAATTCGGCTGTGCCCGTTTTCGAAAATACGACCGAAACCTGGGGAAATTTGCGGATCGTCCTTTCGACCATAAGCTGCATGGCTTGGGACTGGGAAAGCGACGTGCTGGGAATCCGCAAGACGTTCATGGCGATGTTCTTTTCATCGAGCGTCGGAATGAAGACTTGGCCGAGTCGGGTGAACAGCAGCCCCGCTATGATGAACAAGACAACAGCATCGGCGATGAAAGTGAGCGGGTTTCGAATTGTGCGCTTCAGTGCGGGCTCGTAGAGCACCTTCATCCATCGAACGAAACGGTTCTCCTTTTCTTGAACGCTTCCAGAAATGAAGATGGCAATCATTGCGGGCACGAAGGTCAACGAGAGAACAAAAGCAGAGGCAAGAGCGATAATGACGGTCAGCGCCATGGGCTCGAACATCTTGCCTTCGATGCCAGAGAAGGTGAGCAGCGGCAAATAAACGAGAATAATGATTGCTTGGCCGAACACGGATGGCTTGATCATCTCCTGAGCAGACCCGATGACCGTGCTGAGACGCTCTGACTCGGTGAGTTGGCGTCCAAACGCATGCTGGCGCTCGGCCAAGTGTCTTAGGCTGTTTTCCGTGATAATGACAGCGCCATCGACGATGAGTCCAAAATCGAGCGCGCCAAGACTCATCAAATTCGCACTGATCTTGCCGTGAACCATTCCCGTCATGGTAAGCAGCATCGCGATCGGGATCACGAGGGCTGTGATCAGCGCGGCACGAAAATTTCCAAGCAACAGGAAAAGCACGAGGATAACAAGGAAGGCGCCCTCAGCCAGATTTTTGCTCACCGTCTTGACGGTCGCGTCCACAAGGAGCGTGCGGTTTAAAACCGTCTTGGCCTCGACCGCTGGCGGCAGCGCCTTGTTGATTTCCTTCATTTTGGCATCGACCATTGCCGATACGCTGCGGCTGTTGCCACCGATCCGCATCAGTGCCGTGCCGATGACGGTCTCCTCGCCGTTTTCGCTAGCACTTCCGGTGCGCAGCTCCCGGCCGATCTTTACCTGCGCGACGTCCTTCACCCTCACCGGCATACCGCCGCGGGTCGCAACGACAACGTCGCCTATTTGCTCCATGCTTTCCAAGCGCCCGGCGGAGCGGACCGCATAGGCTTCGCCGTTGTCTTCAACATAACTCGCGCCGCGATTTAGATTATTGTTCTCAATCGCCGTGGCGACGTCGCCGAAGGACAGGTCGAGCCCGATGAGCTTGGCCGGATCGGGCTGGACGTGATATTCCTTCCGAAAAGCGCCGAGCGAGTCGACGCCGGCAATCCCCGGAACGGTCCTGAGCTGCGGCCGGATGATCCAATCCTCTACGGTCCGAAGATAGGCCTTGCGCTCAAGATCACTAGTGAGACGCTCGCCCTCAGGGGTGAGGTAGCTCCCATCGCTCTGCCAGCCGGGTTTGCCATCCTCGACAGTTACGCCCTCGCCTGGCCGCTTATAGTGAACCGTCCACATGTAGATCTCGCCAAGCCCGGTTGAAACCGGCCCCATGCGTGGTTCAGCACCAAGCGGCAGACCAGCCTTGGCCTCATTAAGGCGCTCGTTGATCTGCTGGCGAGCAAAGTACACATCAGTCTTGTCGTCAAAGACAGCGGTGATCTGGGAAAAGCCGTTGCGCGAAAATGAGCGCGTGTGATCAAGTCCTGGGATTCCGGCGAGCGCGGTCTCAAGCGGATAAGTAACCTGCTTTTCGATGTCAATCGGTGAGAGTGCAGGCGCGGTCGTGTTGATTTGCACCTGGTTGTTGGTGATGTCCGGCACAGCGTCGATCGGGAGCTTCATCATCGACCAGGCGCCAAAGGCGGCAGCGGCCATGGTAAGCAGCGCCACGAGCCAGCGTTGGTGAACCGAAAAGGAGAGGACTTGCGATATCACTGATGCAATTTCCGATGCCGATTGCCTTATCCGTTTTCGCCCTTGCCAAGCTCGGCCTTGAGCAGGAACGTGTTTTTGACCGCAATCTGCTCCCCGGCAGAAAGGCCGGAGGTGATCTCGACATACTGGTCGTCGGACCTCCCGGTCGTTACGATGCGCTTTTGAAAGCCGCCGGATGTCCGCACGAAGACTACGCGTTCGCCGCCAACTGTCTGGAGCGCTGCGCGAGGAACGAGAACGTCCACAGGCTCTTGCTCGACCACAATGCTGGCGGTCACGACTGCGCCAGGACGCCAGATCATTGTTTTGTTGTCGATCTCGGCGACTACACGCGCGGAGCGGGTGTTGGGATCCACGAGAGGGCTGATGAAGATGATGCGACCATCACCTCGCTTCCCACTCTCTGTTCCGCTCGCAATCACCGCCGCCTGGCCTTCCTCGATCGTTTCAAGATCTGCCGTAGGCACTGCCAGCTCGACCCAAACCACGGTGAGGTCGGCAACCGTATAAAGATCGGAAGGGTCACCCTGTCGCCCGACCAATGTTCCAACGTCCACCCTGCGCTCAATCACGCGCCCATTGATAAGAGAGCGGATTTCGTACTCTCGCAAGGTTGAAACGCCGACGTTAGGGGCGCTTTCTTGCTTAGCAGCCTTCACAACCTGGGCCGGGTCCAGGTTGAGCGCAACGAGCTTCTGCCGGGCAAGGCCCAATTTAAGGTCTGCCTCTTGAAAGGTGGCGCGCGCCTGAAGATATTGCAGCTCGGCGGTGCTCTTCTTGGCCCACAGAATCTGTTGGCGCTCATACGATGTCCTCTGCAGGTCCACAGTGACCTGAGCGGTCAAATATTCGCTTTTGGCGTCCGCGACTTCACGACTATCGAGGACAGCGACCACTTCTCCTGGGGTGACGAGATCTCCCAGCCGTTTGCGCATTTGTGTGACCGTGCCCTCTACCCTGCCTGGCACACGGGCTACCCGGCCCGGATCAAGAGTGATCGTGCCTGGCACGGTAAGCATCCGCGCAAGAGTGCCTTTCGCAACAGATGCGATCTCGATCTCTTGCGCCACGATCCGTTCTGGCTGCATATCAATCGAGCCTTCCGGCGCTTTTTCTGCCTCGCCTTTGGTTCCAGAGGGCGCGGATGTATCCTTCGCCGCGCTTGGTTCGACGGATGGAGAAACCGCCGTTTCGGGCTGGGCCGGGGTTGTCCAGGAACGTATGGCTCGCACTGCTGGGGACACCTGCGACAAGACGCCACCAACTGCGACACCTATGACCAGACTTGCTGCGATGGTGAGAGTTCGTTTCATCGGAGGCTTTTTGTTTGGCGCGGTGCTTGGACAACGCCTGGGCAAACTGCGCGAGACCTAGAGCGTGTTCCGGAAGGGTTGACTGGGTTTTTCGATAAGAACATGTTCTAACTCTTTGAATCTGAGCGAGTCCCCCGGTTTATCTGGAGAGACGAGCCGTAGCCTCGTCTTTGGCAGCTGTCTTAGACATTGCTTAACGGTGCCCACTGGGCGTCCAAGAATCCGCCTCCGTGAATTAAGCTCGGTGGTCAAGCTCGACCGTTCTGTCCAGCGCGATCCTAGGTTCAACGTAAAGGACTTCGATCGCAGTGATGAGGAACAGCGCCAAGGGCGCCGCGAGGAATACCGCTTGCGGGCCGAGCAAGAGCCCGCAAGAGATGACCGAAAGCAAGGTCACGACAGGCGGCAGGGACGTCGCCTCCGATTGAATGATCGGCGTGATGAAGTTGCCCTCGATGAAATGCACGGCGACATACATAGCTACTACGGCAACGGCGTAATAAGGCCCCTGGGCCAACGCGAAGAGCGTCGCAGGCACAGCGGCGATCACCGCGCCGACATAGGGCACGAATGAAAGCATGCCGCCAACGAGGCCAAGCACGAGAGCTGCCTCGATGCCGAGCGCCCAAAGCCCGAGGCCCGAGAGAACGCCCACGGTGGCCATCACGGACAGCTGGCCAGCGAACCAGCGGCCGAGGATGTTCGCCTCAGCATCGAATAGCCTCGATACGCGGGCTCGCGTGGCGATAGGCAGCAGACGGAGAATCCCGATCTTATAGCGTTGCGGCTGCGCCGCCAGATAGATCGCAATGATGGCCATGGCGACAAGCGATCCGGCAGCCGCCACCGACAATCGCACCGTGGTGGCAAGCGCACCGGCGATCCATCCGGTTGGCCCCGACAGATCAGCCGTCTGAAGTTTGGCCAGCAAATCGCGCGCGTAGGGACGCGCTTCTATCTGATCATTGAGCCATTGCACACCAGTCGGGATTTTCCGCGCCACTTCGTCAAGTTGTTCGCCGATAGCAGCGCCAAAGAACCATCCGATCGCCCCGATCAGAATAAGTCCTATCAGCACTACAATGGACAAACCGGCAGAATAGCCAATCCGGAATTTATTCGCCAAGAGTGTTGCAATCGCGCCCATGCCAATGGCGAGGACAATGGCGCCGAACAAGATAAGTAAGACACCCCGTAATATCCACGCAGCAAGCGCAGCACCGATCATCGCGAGCAGCAAGGCGACCTTCTCTGCGAAGTGTCCAAGCGCATTCTTGTTCGAGGCCTGGTCGTTACGTCTCATGCTTGTGCAGCCTCCCGATTGGTCGCCAGTGATCTTGTGGAGCATCGGTCATTTGATCATCTGGGATTGGCCGTATACCATACCCTTGCAGCATCAAAGCGCCGCGCCACCGTAATTTAGGCGGGAAAGATTCCTCAGGACGCTCGCTTTCGTCCCGTTATCATCGACTTAACGAGATTTTCGCGATGCTCGAAGCTCGCGAGCAAAACGCCGAGGATGTGAAACGCGATCAAGGCTACGGTCAGATTGGCCAGGACCGCATGTATATCCTCAAGCCATTTCGCGCCCCAAAAAGCATCGGTGGTCATCATGTATCCGGTGATGCAGGTGCCGGCGAGCATTGCAAGTAGCGCTAGGATCATAGCTCCACCAGCCGGATTATGGCCGAGATAGCGGGGAGCCTTGAGAAGAGCGGCGTCGCGCAAATAGACGTAGACCGCACGCGGCGTCTGGACAAAAGTGCTGAATCGCGCGTGACGCGGGCCAAAAGCGCCCCAAACGACGCGCAGGACGATCAAGCCCCCGATCGCGTAGCCCGCCGCGACATGGACCCGCTCGACTTCGTCTCCCGTCGCGTAGGCGATGACGAAGAGGGCAACGAGCGACCAATGGAATAGCCGCACGAAAAGGTCCCAGACCTTGACCGTCGCCGACGGCCTCGCGCCGCCGGCGACGGTCGTGTTATCAACATTTGTCATGACACACGCCGCTAAAGCTGACCGACGATTTCGCCGCTGGTGGGATCGACGAACAGCTCGAGGCGGGCACCATTCTTGTCGAGCGCGTAGATTTCGCCGCAGGCGTTCTTCAGCTTGGCTTTCTGCACTTTGTACCCGAGCGCCTCAACTTTGGTCTGCAGCACTTCGAGAGAGAGCCACTCGGTCTGCGGTGCGGTGGTGCAAGGGCGGCCCAGGCTCCCGGCTTCAGCCGTGGCCGCGGCGCCGAGCATAACGGCGGTGAGGAATATAAGGGCGAGTTTGCGCATGAATCGTCTCCTGAAAAGCCAACCCACCGCACCGCGCGGTGGATCGCGAACGGGAGAATGCCGTAAACTGGCTGACAGCCGCCTGTTGACCCATGTCAGCGATTTGTCAGGTCATTTGACCGAAAATAGAGCAGCGAACAGAGCATCATGGCCAATGGATGTGCATCTTAGATCTATGCTTCTCGGGATCACATCCGCTGTCGTGCTGTCAATCGCGGCAGCGCTCGCCGAGTCGCACGACCAGGACGCAGCGCGGCAGGCTGTCGAGAGCGGCGAGATCCTTCCACTCGCGGATATTCTTGCCGCGGTGCGAGGCAAGTTGCCGGGAGAGGTCGTTGGAGTCGAGATTGAAAGCAAGAACGGCCACTGGATCTACGAGTTCCGCGTGCTGGACGGAAAGGGACATCTGTACGAGGTCTATGTCGACGCCCGTAGCGGCGAGATCGACCAGACTAAGGAGAAGTGATGCGGGTGCTGCTCGTCGAAGATGACCGGCGGATCGCGTCCGATGTTGCTCACGCCCTTGAAGCCTCTGGCTACTTGGTCGAGACGGCGGGCGACGGCGAAGAAGCATGGTTCCGCGGCGATACCGAGGATTACGGCGTGATCATTCTCGATCTCGGCCTGCCAGGCATGGATGGACTCGCCGTGCTCAAACGCTGGCGAGCGAATGGCCGCCGGATGCCTGTCCTGATCCTCACCGCGCGCGGCAGCTGGGCCGAGCGGGTCGACGGCATCGATGCCGGCGCCGACGATTATCTGCCAAAACCGTTCCGCATTGAGGAGCTGCTTGCGCGGCTGCGTTCGATCGTGCGACGCTCCGCGGGTCACGCGTCGTCGGTGGTCGAGGCGGGTGAGATCACGCTGGACGAGCGGCAGATGAAGGTGAGCCTGCGCGGTGTGCCTGTCTCGCTCTCGCCACTCGAATACCGCCTTGTCGCTTATCTACTGCTTCACCGCGGTCGCGTCGTTTCGCAGCACGAACTCGACGAGAACGTCTATGGGCATGGCGAAGATCATGATTCGAATGCGCTCGAGGTCCTGATCGGCCGCGTGCGCAAGAAGCTCGGTGCCGAGTCTATCGAAACGCGCCGAGGCTTCGGCTACCTCATACCGGAGCCGCCGGCATGAGGGGGAGCTCGCTTCGGCTTCGACTCGTCGCAGGTGGGATCATGGCGATTATGGCCGCGCTGACTATCGCCGGCATAGGCCTCACGATCCTGTTCGAGCGTCATATCGCGCGCACGATCGCGGATGACCTCGAAGTTCATCTGAAGCAGCTGATCGCCGGAATTGACGTCGACGCCGAAGGTCAGCTCGTCGTCGTCCGCCCGCCCGCCGATCCGCGCTTTGCGGACCCACTCTCGGGCCTATACTGGCAGGTCGGCAGCGAGGACGGTCAGCTGCTGCGCTCGCGTTCCTTGTGGGATACGACCCTGGTCCTGCCCAACGATCAATTGTCGCCAGGCGAGGTGCATCGTCATGAAGCCCGCGGGCCAGCCAACGCGCGCGTGCTTATTGCGGAGCGGGGCCTCAAACTGACGATCAAGGGGCGGCCGACGCCGGTCCGCGTAGCGGTAGCTGTCGATCTTGCCCGGGTGTCGGCGGCCGGACAAGCCTTCGCGAAGGAACTCGCGGCCGCTCTTTGCGTCCTAGGGCTGGTATTGGCCGTAGCCACCTATATCCAGGTCGCGCTCGGTCTGCGGCCGCTCGCTGTTCTGCGTCGCGATATTGCCGACATTAGGTCGGGACGCAGCCATCGTTTACCGCAAGCGGCACCCGTCGAGGTTCAACCGCTTGTCGATGAAGTCAACGCGCTGGTTGAAATGCAAGCGCAGGAGATTAAGCGCTCGCGTAGCCGCGCTGCCGACCTCGCCCATGGACTCAAAACGCCGTTGGCTGCGCTGGTGTCGGACGCGGCCCGGTTGCGCGAGCGGGGCGAGCATGCGATCGCGCACGACATTGAGGCGCTCGGAGAGGCGATGAGCCGACATGTTGACCGCGAGATGACACGGGCCCGGGTGCGTGCAAACGTGCGCCGGAGTGTCGGCGCAGCGACCGAGCTCGCGCCCCTCGTCCATTCACTCATCGCGACCCTGGCGCGGACCCCTGCGGGCATACAGCTCACATTCGAGCCGCGCATTCCGGATCATGCAACCGCACCGTTCGACCGGGCTGATCTCGCCGAAGTCTTGGGTAATCTCCTTGACAATGCTTCACGTCATGCGGCCTCGCGCGTTCGCGTCACGGCGCATCCTAGTCCAGCCGGCACGTCGATTGCGATCGAGGATGACGGAAAAGGGATTGCCCCGGCGGCGCGATCGAAGGTCCTTGAACGCGGCGCGCGGTTAGACCAGCGCGGGGAAGGCGCGGGTCTCGGCCTCGCGATCGTTCTTGATGTACTTGACGCCTACGGTTGGCGGATCGTTCTTGATGAATCGGATCTTGGTGGCCTCAAAGCAGTCATTGCGCCCGGCGCAACAATCGATCGCGCTGAGGGGCATTGTCACAGTACAAAGCTGTAATAGTTTCCAGGCACTTCAAGACGGTCTGCAGGCGCGACGTACTGCGGCCATTTGATTACGACGTCGCTGCGTTCGAGTTGCTGAAACTTCCGCAGGCCTCAGAGCGGCCCTACAAAGCTTTCACGATTTGACCACGGATCTCGCCGCGCGGATAAGCCGCAGTGTGGAGATTGATATAAAACTTGCCATTCAAGAGGTCATTATCCAGGGCCTTGGCTGTAGGCTTGGTCAAAATCGCGGAGCCCTCTATTGGACTGTGGTTCACAACGACGCGGACCTTAATGGAACCATACTTTCCAGCCCCGGCTGGTCCGTGGAAATCCGCCTGAGTCACCGGGCCAGTTAGCCCCGTATATGAGATGGTCCAGGTGAGCTTTTTCGTCTTTGTGTCGTAGGTGCCCGTAAAACTGCCGGTGCCCCCACTCGTTGACGGAGGAGTTTCTTCGCTGCCCTTCAGATCGGCTTTCAGGTTCACGATTTCCGCACGCGAAGGCCCGTATGAGGCAAGCAGAACGGCGGGTGTCGCGGCAATGAGTGCCAGCATTGGCTTATGGTTTGACATTGGCATTTTCCTCCTTTTTGAATGCATATGATCGCGAGACACCTTCAAGGCTTAATAATGACATCCGCCCATGAAAAGCTATTGCGTTAGAATGGCGCACCCTTTTAAAGAAATGCGCAACGGACCCCAGAAAGCGCGTGCGATGGGACGGAGGCTTGGACGTCCCGCCTGGACTTCACGGTGCGTCCGGCGGCCTCCGTGTGAGGATCTTGCGGCCCGTAAACATGGCTGACGTGATGCTGCCGCCCTCGTGAAGCTCGGTGAGAACCACCGCAATGAGGTGGAGCACGATAAGGATCGCGAGAGTGTAGAACGCAAATTCATGGACCTCGACAAACGGCCCGCGGAACGCACGCATGGCCTGGTATGACGCCTTGTCAATCATGTCCGCGGCGCCTGGTTGAATTATCGCCGGGTCAACGCCGGGAGCGGCGACCCACTGCGCGAACCAGTAACCGAAAGGCGGCCAGAACAGGTCGGTTCCGGCGATGACAAGGCCGGTCACCAATTGGATTAGCAGGAGTAAAAGGAGCAAGAATACCCCGATGCGTGCAAGCGGATTATGTCCTACAAATTGTTGCGGCTCGCCGGACAAGAACGAAGCCGCATATGCGCGCAGTGACGCCAGGTAGCCAGGGCCGCCCGGCAATATGCTTCGCCAACACGCGTAGCGGTTGCCAAAGAACGCCCAAATAAACCGCCAGAGAAGATTAAGCGCCATCACATAGCCGAATGACACGTGGATGCTTTTCAGCAAGATTTTACCGCTGGCGGAAAGTCCGAGCGCGTCATCATTCAGGATCACGAGCCCCGTCGCGATGAGCCCAAGGACAGAGAGCGCGTTGATCCAGTGGAACCAGCGCGTGGGAACATCCCATGCAAAATACTCTTTGTAGTCGGGGGCATCGCTCGGCGATTGTTGCGTCATGCGCGGAATCTCTTGAAGCTAATCGGCCACCACTCGGGCACAAGAGGCGCTCTCTAAAGGAGCTTGCTGCTTCCATAATCCACATAACAAGCGCGCGTTGACGTGTACCAAAACATAGACGTTTTGTCCACAATGTCGGTTGTTGAGGAAATGCTCGACGCTCTGGCGCTTTGTCGATCAGGACCACAATCGAGCCTAACATACACGCCTGCCCACAAGGCGAAGGATGCAACTCACAAGGCGGATCAAATCGCCCTTCGGTGCAAGCGGTGTGATAATCGATGGTGGAGATTGTAACCTCTGGCGCATGGCGGCCCCCCAGAGAGCAGGCAGGCATCCGGGGAAACGTTAACGAAGCCCGTAAGGTGCCGGAACATGGGCCACTCTGTTGCAGTGTCGAATTCTCCGCACATATCGCGTGATGTTGTAAGTATCTCGACAGAAATACACATGAACGAACTGCACGATCCGTCGGTTCTCAATTCCGTCAAAAGGATTGTAAATACCACGAAGGATTTCGGAGCCGCCCGCACGCGGATATAATGTCTTGAGGAAAGCCCATGCATACCATCAAATATCGAACGACCGAGGAAGGGCTGCGCCCGCGCCGGACCAAACTCCAAATTCCGGGATGGGCGGGCGAACCAGAGCCCCGCGCCGATGGCTCTCACGAATATGCGTGGCATTGCGTTCCTTTCTCGGAGGCTGCGCAATATG
>Ga0182024_10010594_pt1 | contig 18756 bp, 24 predicted proteins | sample P32metaG_FD_120480 | JGI IMG/M metagenome (GOLD analysis project Ga0182024, IMG submission 120480) | Permafrost microbial communities from Stordalen Mire, Sweden - P3-2 metaG (Illumina Assembly) | ecosystem: Environmental > Terrestrial > Soil > Wetlands > Permafrost | place: Sweden: Stordalen... | reverse complement strand
GAAGTCTTAACGGAGCGGGCCGCTCCTCCTCCCCTATTTGGTCTTGCTCCGCATGGGGTTTGCCCTGCCGGCGCGCATTACTGCTGCCGCGGTGCGCTCTTACCGCACCTTTTCACCCTTACCCGGCGAAATACATGCCAGGCGGTATTGTTTTCTGTGGCACTTTCCGTAAAACTCGCTTTGAGCGAGCCCCCCCGGCCGTTAGCCGGCATGTTGCCCTATGGAGACCGGACTTTCCTCCCGCCGTCACATTTCTGCAAAGCGGCGAGCGACTGTCCGTCCGGCAAGCTCGCCTCCATTATCGATGCAATATTCGGGAAACGCAAATGACAAGTGGCGTATCTGCATTGTATTCGTGTATTCTGTTGATTCAGGCAGTCGGATTTTTGAAGCGGTCGGCATTCAGGTTCTAAAACAAGATAGGGTAGAGTTGTTTCAGGGTTGAGGAGGGTCAACATGTTCAACAGGTTTGCCGCACTATTGGCGGTGCTGCCGTTAGTGGCAGTGGGTGTTTGCGCGCAGGGTCTGGACACGAAAGCTTCCAAGGACGACTGGGAAGAAATCAATTACGAATTTAACTCCTCGGTGCTGGTGGATGGATATCCCAGCCTGCTTCGCGTCGCGGAGCTGTTGCAGAAGCACCCCGGGTACAAAGTGCGTGTCGAAGGCCACACCGACATCATCGGCAACGCCCCCTACAACGAGAAACTGGGGCAGGCCCGTGCCGACGCAGTGCGAGACTTCCTGGTGAAGTACGGCGCCAGCGCCGGGCAGATTACCACGGGAACCCGCGGCAAAGCGGACCCGAAATATCCGGGACAGAAGCCGACGTTCACAAAAACCGACGAAGCGCGCTGGATGAACCGGCGCGTGGTGCTGACGGTGATGGACGAAGGCGGCCGCATGATCGGCGCGGGCGGTCCCGGCGATGCGATCCGGGCCATGGAACCGGCTCGCGGCGGAATGACGGATTGCTGCACGGAAGTGCTGAAGCGGCTGGACAAGCTGGACGACATCGCGCGGCTGTTGAAGGACCTGGCGGATCAGAACGCGCAGTTGAAGAAGGATATTGCCGACCTGAAGAGGAATGAAGCTGTTTTGGAATCGAAGGTGAATCAGCCTCCGCCGGCGGCGCCGGTCGCGATGCCCGCTGGGCCCGCGGTTAAAAACAGAGAGGGCGAGAAATTCCAGCTGCTGGGGATCAATGTCGGCGCCGATCAGGACGGCCACGTGAGCGCCAGCGGCAAAGGCCGCTTCTTCGGCGTGTTCGGCGAGCACTATGCGTTGCAGGCGCAAGGCGAGTACATGTACACGCGCGGCGACAAGGAAGGCCAGTTCGACATCGGTTTAGTGGACAGGCTGATGCCGCACCTGCAAGCCGGCTTGTTTGCCAGCTTCAAGAACGTATCGCTGACCGGCAACTCTCCCGGCACGCTGGGCCAGGCAGCCTTCACCGTGGATTATATTTTCAAGTACGGCAAGCTGGGTGTCTTCGGCACCAAGGGCTTCATGGATAACCGGCAGATCTACTATGCCTCTTACGTGAATCCGAACACCGGCTACATTTCGAGCGACCTGTTCACCGAAAAGATTCTCAAAATTGTAGACCAGGCGGGCATCAGCGGCACCCTCGCGCTGGCCGGCAATGCGTACCTGGAAGGCAACATCGCGTATCTGAAGAGCGTGGTGAATGGCGACCGGGCGGGCGGCACGCTGCGCTTCGTATTTCCGATCAATCCGAAGTTCGCATTCACCGTGGAAGGTGGCGTGAACGAAACGCTGCTGGGCCCGAGAGGCAACACCGGCCGCGCGGTGGCCGGCGTGCAGATGGGCAACCTGATGCGGCCGAAAGAGTTCATGGAGTCCGGTATCCCGATCCCGATGGACGTGCCGCGCGTGCGCTACGAAGTGCTGACGCGCCTGGTCCATGTGGGCGAGACTCCTCCGGTGTGCGACGCGGGTGCGGATCAGCTTGGCGTTCCGGCGGGAACGATCAACCTGAACGGTTCGGCTACGTACTCTGCGGATGGTTTCCCGCTGACTTACAAGTGGCTGGAGGAAGGCGGTCCGGCGGTTTCGTTGTCCTCGCCGGCGGCGGCGATTACGACTTTCACGGCGGCGGCCGGGCAGACCTACACCTTCCGGCTGACGGCAGTCGATCCATACGGCGGCCAGTGTTCGGCGCGGGTCCACGTGACGACGAATTCGAGCGCGGTGCCGATCATTGTTTCCTTCACAGCGAATCCGACCGCGATCACCGCCGGCCAGGCTTCGACGCTGGCCTGGACGGTGACTGGCGCAACTACGGTTTCCATATCTTCGATCGGTAACGTTCCGTTCTCCGGTACGGCTCCCGTATCGCCGACGGCAACGACCACTTACACGTTGACCGCGACCAACGCCGCGGGCAGCGTTTCGGCCAACGCAACGGTCACGGTGACAACGCCGAACGCGACGCTGCTGGCGTGTTACGCATCGCCTGTCAACATCGTCCTGGGCGAATCGTCGACCTTGAATTACCAGTCGCAGAACGCGACTTCGGTCAGTATCGACCAGGGAGTCGGCGCGGTTGGGTTGAGCGGCAGCGTGGCGGTCACGCCGCAGGTCTCGACGACCTACACGGTAACGGCAACCAACGCCACGAACAAAACGACGTCTTCGTGCAGTATCGCGGTCGCGGTGACCGCGGGTCCGCTGCCGAAGATCATTCAGTTCTCGGCATCCCCGATGTCGATCCTGAGCGGCCAGAGCTCGACTCTGCTGTGGGTGGTGGATAACTCCACTTCGCAGACGATCACGCCCGGTTTGGGCTCGGTAGTCGCGGCAGGGACGGCTCCGGTGTCCCCGACAGTGACCACTACTTATACGTTGACGGCGACCAACGCCGCCGGCAGCGTAACGGCGACAGCGACGGTGACGGTGACGCAGATTCCAAATCCGATCATCGTGAGCTTCACGGCCAATCCGAATCCGTCCAACACTCCGGGCGGCCCGGTGGTGTTGAACTGCCAGACGCAGAACGCGGCCAGTATTACCATGGCCGGGCTGACGTTCCTGACGCCGAACATCACCTACACGGTGTACCCGCAGGCGACCACGTCGTACATGTGTATCGCGACGGGTGAAAACGGCGTAACGGCGCAGAAGTCGTTGACGGTGGTGGTGGGTTCCACCACGCCGCCGACGGGCCAACCGCCGGTAATCGTCATCGCGGGCGGCAGCGCCCAGACGACGACCGTCCGCAACGTGCTGATCAACGCCTCCGGTTCGAGCAGCCCGTCCGGCAACACTCCGCTGACCTTCAGCCTGGCCACGCTCTACGGCTCTGCTGAAATCATCAACGGCACCACGTCGCAGCCGACCGTTGTGCTCGGCCCGACGCCTGGTCCGTACTACTTCAACCTGACGGTGACGGATAGCAAGGGCATGTCCACCACGCAGGAGATCACCATCACTTACGCGCCTTAGGGCGAGCGGGGTGATAGGCACAAAGGCGGGTTCCGGGAGACCGGGCCCGCCTTTTTTATTGGAAGAAGCACAATCTCACGCCAAGGCGCAAAGCCGCCAAGGATTTTCTTTGCGCCTTAGCGCCTTGGCGTGAAAATCAAAAAGGGCTAGCTCAGCGAGCCCGCCCTTTGGTTATCGATCGGTGATGTCGAAACGTTACTCGGTATCCCGGGTACGCTTTTTACGGTTGCGCTTGCGCGCCAGAGCTTCCTTGGTGCGCTGCTTCTCACCCGGTTTCAAGTAGAAGGAATGCCGCTTGATTTCCTTAATGATGTCCTCTTGCTGGACCTTGCGCTTGAAACGGCGCAGCGCGCTTTCCAGGGTTTCTCCATCCTGGATGTGGACTTCTGCCAAACTCGACTCACCTGCCTTTAGGTTACAACTGGGCATGCGGTCCGCATGCCAGACTCTAGGATAGCAGCTTCTTGCTCTCCACCCGGTAAAAGATCAGGTACGCGAGGCCGACACCGACCGGAATCAGGCCCAGGAATCCGATGCCAATGGGAATGCCCTCCTCCTGGCGAGGCTCATGCAGCAGCATTTCAGCCTCGGCGGGCGTGGCGCCCCGGAAGCGCGCGTCATTGACGGCGACGAGCCTTTCCTCCAGCGAAACAATGTGGCGCGAGGTTGCGGCGATGGCGGAGAGGGCGACGAACGAAGCAAGCCCGGCGAACAGCCAGATCATGCCGTGGAGCAGATAGGTGCGCGGCGTCCAGGGCGCGGTCTCCCGGACGGGTAGGTCCACGCCTTTTTCGATAGCGGCGAGCTTTTCCCTGTGATCCAGTTCTCGAAGGCGAAAACGATTGTTGAGCGAAAATACAACAATCGCTCCAATAACAATAAACCCGGCTAGAACAACTATGGCTGCTTGCATGCCGATTGAGACTCGGGGATGCGGTACAAATGTTTCAACGCGCGGTGAAACTTTCAGCAAGCCAAGCGAGGTCTAATCTCAAAAGATGCCAGCCGACGGAAATATCGCGGCGCTGCTCGCGGGAGGGCACCGTACGGAAGCGTTCGAGGCGCTGCTGGCGGCTTACCAGGACAAGGTATTCCGGCTCTGCTATTCGATGCTGGGAGATCGCGCGCAAGCCGAGGACGCGGCGCAGGAGAGCTTTCTCCGCATCTGGAAAGCACTGGACCGGTATCGGGGCGATGCGGCGCTGGGCACATGGATTTTCGCCATCACGCGCAATGTTTCGTTGACGGCGATTACGAAACGCGCCGCGCACCCGTCCGCGCCGATCGAGGAGGCCGAGCGTGTCACGCCACAGGCGCCCGACCGGGAGCGCGATGTGGCGCCGCTGGTGGCGCAACTTCCGGAAAATTATCGGCAGGTGATTATGTTGTTTTATTTGGAGGACAAGTCGTACGAGGAGGTCGCGCGGATGCTGGACCTGCCGGTGGGCACGGTAAAGACGTATCTGCACCGCGCACGCAAACAACTCGCTACGATAGTGAAGGAGGCGGATAGTGGCGTTCGACGAATTTGACGAGCAGTACATCGACGAGCGGCTGACACGTGCGTTCGCCGGCATACACGCACCCGCCAGTTTGGCCGCGTCCGTGATGAATCGCGTGCGCATGCCCGCGCCCACGAGATTGCCGGAATTTCTGGACGCCATCGCGTCGATAGGAATTCTCGCGTTTGCCGCCAGCGTTGTGTTCTTTGTGATTTTGAAATAGTGCTATCGTTGCCAAAATGAGTGGCATCTTCAGGGATCATTTATTAATAGACAAGGTCGCGTTCGTAACGGGAGGCGGCTCGGGCATCGGACAGCGCATGGCGGAACGGTTCGCGGAGCACGGGGCGAAGGTGGTTCTGGTGGGGCGCAAGCAAGAGAAGCTGGACGCGGCGGCATCGGCGATCCACGCCGCCGGAGGATTCGCGATCACCGCCGCGCTGGATGTTCGCGATTACGGCGCGGTTGAGGCTGCGATTAAGAAAACGCGCGAGGAGCTGGGCGAAATCGACATTCTGCTGTGCGGCGCGGCCGGTAATTTTCCCGCGCCGGTGGCGGGAATGTCGGCAAACGGATTCAAAGCCGTCATCGATATCGATCTTCTTGGAACGTTCAACACCTGCCGCGCGGCGTATGAGGCGCTGCGCAAGCCCGGAGCGTCGGTCATCAGCATCTCCGCCAATCAGGCCAACTTGGCGATGGCGAATCAGGCACACGTGTGCGCGGCCAAAGCTGGCATCGAACTGCTCATGAAGACGCTGGCCATCGAGTGGGGACCGCAAGGCATTCGCGTGAACTGCATCACCCCGGGGCCGACCGACGACACGGAGGGGATGCGCCGCCTGACGCCGACTCCGGAGGCTCGCGCGGCGGCCGAGAGGAACGTTCCTCTGGGCCGTTATGGAACCAAGGACGAACTGGCCGACCTGGCTCTGTTTCTCTGCTCTTCGGCGGCGTCGTACATCACGGGCGCGATCTATCATTGCGATGGAGGAACGTCGCTGACCCGATCGAGCATGGGCTAGAATCAATTCTTCATGGTCACATCGGCAGACGTGGTGATTGTTGGGGGAGGCATTGTCGGCTCCAGCATCGCGTATCAACTGACGCTCGCGGGTTGCCGCAGTGTCGTCATTTTGGAGCGCGAGAGCAGCCAGGGCAAAGGGTCGACCGGAAAAAGCATGGGCGGCGTGCGCGCCCAGTTTTCCGGGACCGAGAGCATTCTGATGTCCTTGTTCTCAATTCCCTTCTTTCGGGATTTCGAGCAGACGATGGGGCATCCTTCCGGATATCGGGCGCAGGGATATTTATTCGTCGCCACGGCGCAGCGGCATCTGGACTATCTGCGGGCGAATTTTGAGAAGCAAGTCGCGTCTGGGCTCACGACTGCGTCGCTGGTGACTCGCGAAGACATTCTAAAAATGGTCCCGCAGCTTCGCTCCGACGATATTATCGGCGGCAGCTTCTGTTCCACCGACGGTTTTGTCGATCCTTACAGTGTCATGACCGGATTCACATTGCGCGCGACCGATCAGGGAGCGACGTTGTTTCGCGACGCTGATGTTACCGGGCTGACGCTTGACGGAAAGGGCATCGCGTCGGTTGAAACCACCCTGGGCTCCATCGCGACACGCACGGTGGTCAATGCCGCGGGCGCATGGTCGGCTCGAATCGCGAAAATGGCCGGCATCGATCTGCCCGTGGAGCCTCTGCGACGCATGCTGGTGCCGACCGAACCTTTCGATAAAGTCGCGCACAGTGCGCCCATGACGGTCGACATGTCGACTGGTTTTCATTTCCGGCCGGAGGGGCTCGGCCTGTTGATGGCCTGGAACGATCCGGAAGAAAAACCCGGCTACAACACGAATTTCGACCGGGCGTTCGTCGAAAAAATCCTGACGCATGCTGTAAGTCGCGTGCCTGTGTTCGAGGAACTGGAAGTGAATCCGTCGCGCGCCTGGGCGGGGTTGTATGAGATGACACCGGATCATCACCCGGTGCTGGGGGCATCGCCCGTCGCGGGACTCTTTTTCGCAAACGGATTCAGCGGACACGGCGTGATGCATTCACCGGCGACGGGAAAGATTCTGGCGGACCTGATTTTAAAGGGCTCGACGGGCCTGATCGACGCGAAGCTGCTGGACTATGCGCGTTTCGCGGAGGGCCGGTTGATTGAAGAGACCGCGGTTTTGTAATCTCTCTGGTTTGTCCGCATGCTGACCAGGGTGCGGAAAAAGTCGGCGACTTTTTCGTTTTTCTCGTTCGCCATCAAAATCAGCCCTCCGCAGCGTTCGCATGCGCACCAGGTTATACGCCGCCGCGCCCGTCGTGAACATCCATCCGACCCGAGCTCGCCCGCGGTGCCGCACTTTGCGCAGCAGCGCGACGCTCTTGATCCAGCCGAAAATTTCCTCGATCCGCTTGCGCTTCCGCTGACTCACCACGAACGCACCCGTGGTGCGCGCGTCGACGTGACTCGGGCGCCTGGTATGCGGACTCCCATGCGGCGTCATGGCGAGTTTTTCCGCAGCCTGGTGAGCATGGCGGTTCCGTCGGTGTGACTGTTATTTCTTGGTTGTGTCTTTCTTATCCAGCTTGATGTAGGTCGACGGAGCCTTGTCGAACTCCTTCTTTTCGTCGATGCTGCAAAAGTAGTAAGTCTTTCCCTTGTAATCGGTCTTCGGAGCCGTCGTCGGATCCACCATCATGCCGCAGACAGGATCCTGCACTTCCTTCACCGCCGGTTTCTCATCCGTCTTTTTCGCGTCCTGCGCGATGCTGAAGGGCGCTGCCAGTGCCAGGGCCAATGCGAGATTGCGTAGTTTCATAGTAGCTCCTGGTTCCTATAATAACTGCTCGTAAACAAACGCCGCCGCCGCGACGTCCTCCACGCCCAGCCCGATGGACTTGAAAATCGTCACCGGAGAACCCGCGGGACGCGCGTCTATCTTCGACAGCTCCACGATTCTCGGGTCGCCCCAGTCCAGTGGAGCCAGCAATAAATCTCCCGCCTCGATTTTCGCCTGTTCGATCGAATCAACGGCAATCAGGTCCGCGCGCGCGATCAAATCCGAAGGCAGCTCCCTCCGCTGCGCCTGGTTCGATCCCATGGCGTTAATATGCGTGCCCGGCTGGATCCAGGCCGCTTCGAGCACCGGATCTTTCGCGGAGGTCGCCGTGGCCACGATATCGGCTCCGCGAACCGCCTCCTCGGCCGTCACCACGGTTACCGCGCCAATCGATCTGGCGAACTCTTCGCGCTTGGCCTCATTCCGGCTCCATACGCGAACTTCCTTAATCGCCCTCACCGCGCAGATCGCGTTGAACTGGGTTTGCGCCTGAAAACCGCTCCCGATGATCGTCAGCCGGGACGCATCGGGCGCGGCGAGAACATCGGTCGCATACCCCGACGCAGCGCCGGTGCGAATCTGTCCCAGGTAATTCGCCTCGAACTGAGCCAGCGGACGAGCCGTCTCCGCGTCGAACAGCAGGAAGAAAAAATGCGCCCCGAACTTCGGATGAGCCGCATAAATCTTGGTCCCGAAATATTTTCCCCACGCTCCGGCCATGCTATGCAGCGTCGAACCCGTGGGCAGGAATAGCCGTCCCCGGGGCTGGTTCAACGCCGCGCCCGTCCGCAGATCCTTGAACACATCGCGCATCAGCCAGATGCATTCCGGCATCGGCAACAGCTTGCGAACCTGATCTTCAGTAACAAATATCATCTTTGCGATCCATTCACGCCAAGGCGCAGAGGCGCAAAGAAAACCTTGGCGGCTTTGCGCCTTTGCGTAAGTTATTTTTTAATGCCAGTGGGTCTGATCAACTCGAACCGATCCGTCGTCCGGCAATACGTATTCCCCGCCATGCGCCCCACCGCGGCGAGTCTCTCAGGATCGATTCGAAACTCCTCCACCATCGCGTCGTCGACGTGAAACCGCACCACTTCGCCCAGAATGAGCGTCCCTCCCATCGGCTGATTACTCACTTCGATCGTTTGCAGCAGACGGCACTCCATGTTCACGTGCGATTCCTTCACCCTCGGCGGACGCACCGCGTCGCTGGGCGCCGCCGTCAGCCCGGACATAGCGAACTCGTCCACTCCGTAAGGATACTCGCCCGAAGTGACATTCATCTTGGCCGCGAATTCCTCGCTCACGATGTTCACGACAAACTCTTTCGTCGCGCGAATATTCACCAGCGTATCCTTGCGCGGCTCCCGGAACGACGCCGTGAAGCACAGCACCGGCGGATTCGCGCTGGCCACCGTGAAAAAACTGAACGGAGCCAGATTCGCCACGCCCTCCTGCGAAATCGTCGAAACGAACGCGATCGGCCGGGGCACCACCGCCCCCACCAGGAGCTTGTAATTGTTCACGGGCGCGGTCGTCGAAGGATCGATGATCACTTGGCCGTCCAGCTCGCCCAATAATCCTTGCACTCCGACGGTTCCGCCGCCGGCAGCACGTGCAGAGGATTCAACCCATCCAGCATCACCGCGTATTCGTCGGTCGACGTCTTCTGCTTCTGATTCGCCAGCGCCTTCGGATGAGGCCCATGATGAATGCCGCGCGGATGCAGCGTCGCCATGCCCGCTTTGATGTTGTCCTTGCTGAAAAAGTCGCCGTCGTGATAGAAAATAAACTCGTCGTAATCGGTATTGCGATGGAAAAACGGCACCCGCGAAGCCGCCGGGTCCTGTTCCAGAGGACGAGGCAGAAACGTGCACACCACCGCCCCTGGCGTCACGAACGTCGTATGCGCGCTGGGCGGCAGATGGGCGCGCGCGCTCATCACCGGGCGGATGTCGCGCATATTGATCTTCCACACTGTCAGGTCGCCTTTCCACCCGACCACATCGAGAGGATTGAACGGATAAAACACCTTCGAATACTCGTCCTCATGCTTGATGCGCACTTCCCATTCGTGCCCGCCTCCAGGAGCCTCGCCGTCGGGCATCGCCATCGGCTCCGGCGTCACGATTACCGCCGGATCGTACAGGGCATGCTGGCCCAGCAACCCTCGATCCGGCTCATCGAACTCGCCCTTCGATTGAATCACCAGGAAAAAATTGTCGGTCGTCTTGGGAACCGGCCGGTAGGTCACCGACCGCGGCAGAACGATATAGTCGCCCTTTTCAAACGGCATCGGCCCGAAGTCGGTTTCGATGACGCCGTCGCCCCGATGGACGAACACTAGTTGATCGCCGTCGGAATTGCGCATGTAATAAGGCATCGGCTCCGACCGCCGCGACACCATGATTTTGATGTCGTTATTGGCAAGAAACGCCAGCGGAGCCCCGCACGGATGCGACATATCGCGAGGCTCCAGCTTGTTCAGGTCGAAACAATGCGGCCGCAGCTTCCCTTCAAACCGCGTCCAGCCGGTGGGAGGATGCGTGTGGTACAAGTGCGCCGATTTGCCAAAAAATCCCTTGCGTCCGTGCTCCTCTTCATACGTGCCCTCCGGAATGCCGACATGGGCCTGGGACGCGATCTTGCCTTTCTTAAGGGGGTGCATGCCTTCAGCATAGCGCCTTATAATTCAGATATGACGCCTGAGGAGCGATATGCAAGAATTGACGCGCGGCTTGACGCGATCGCGATGCATCTGAAGCTCGCCGCATCGATGGCGCAGGCGAGCGGGCCTAGGTTGGAACCGGTGGACAAGAGGATAGACAAGCTGCTGGCAACCGCCGAGAAGGACGGGGAATACATCCGCGCGCTGGCCCGCATCGCCGAGAGCCGCGACCCACGCCGAGGCGGCCTCGAGGGCGGCGAGCGGAAAAACTAATGGGGCCCGCGAGAGAGCCGGGGGCGAATGCCACGTGGTTTCTTGCAGCGGATAGTTCTCGCCTGCTCACTCTTCATAGTAGAGCGCATCTAAGAAGGCAGTTCTTCCCAGCCAAATTTCTTCCCCCTCGCTGTCCGACGGGCGCGGGGCGTTCCACCACACGGCGTCCCGAACACGCTCAATGATCTCGCTCCAGTAGCGGGCATAGGACATGTTGCTCTGCGTGATGCCAAATGCCTTGCACAGACCGGAGCGGTTCTTGTTATCAAGGCAGACGAACATATCAGGTCGTTTCATGCAGAGGAGCCGGGTCGCCACGGCGACGCGTGCGCCGTTCGGGGGCTGCCTTCTGGAAACTTTCAATAAATGCTTCATAGTCACTTTGGCCAACAAGGCCATTCGAAGGTATCCCATCTAACGCGGCGGAAAGATCTTGGTCGTTCGTATCTATAGCCGTCCAGAACCATCCGGCTCCCTTCATGCTCCCAAAGTATCCCCAATCTACGCCTTGGTCGTCCCCGGCAAGTCCAGCGATCCGGCGGCGCTCGGCTTTTCCTAGCTCGGCCAGGTGCTCCTTGCCTTGGAAATACGTGCGGACGCCACGAAGCACGTCAATACGCATACCGAGGGCATGATGCTTTTCGCTTTTGACTCGGCTGACAAACTCCAACCAGCTAAGCCTCAATACCTCAACTGAAACGATCGGCTTGCCAGCTTTTCCTCCATATGTCCCCGCGAGCTGGCTGAGTAATTGCGCCTTGCGGTTCCAGATGGATCGGTAAGGGTCTAAGAGTTCCTTCGTCAGCGGTTTTCCTTTTTCCCAGTGCTCGTCGACCACCTTGCGAAGGACATCGTAATTCATGCTGGACCCGGATGCCGTACTGTCGAAGTGCACTGCAACCTCCGCGTTTACCGAGAAAGCTGCTCCAGTGAAGTTCGGGCTTCCGATGATGCAGGCCCAATCATCGCAGCTGTTCTCAAATAGGTAAATCTTCGGGTGAAAGACCCCGCTAGGTTGAAGAACCACGCGAACGTTAGGATCATCGACGAAGACCTTCAAGAAGTCCGGATGGGTCTGATAAAAGTGGGTGCCCACAACAAGCTGAGAGACGCGGTCTCGCTTCTTTAGCAACTCATCAAAAAGTGGAAACCCTGACGAGGCCCAAGCAACTGACCACCGAAAACGCTCGTAACGGCCCATTGCCCGCCGAAGTGCCTTCGACATTTCACCGGGCGTGGTTAGAAGATTGACCATTGCTTATCTGAGCACAGCCCGCCTGTTGCTAACACATTCTAATACTTCACCTGCTCAGGATGAACGACCTCGATACCTGGATAACGGGAAAAGCCGGTCCGGTCGAAAGTGAGAATGGCGGTTAGCCCGTGCGCCTGCATCGCCGCGACTAGGCGTGCGTCGTGCGCCGGCTTTCCCACCACCCGAAACTGGATGACCAGGGCTTCCCAAGCCGGATAAATCGCCGGCGTTTCCGGCAGAAAAAGGAACATCCCTTTGATTTTTTCCAGTTGGGAGGCCGCTTCCGCCGCGGTCATGCCGAGGCCGTTTTCTCCGAGCGGCCTGGTCGCCACCGTCCACAGCTCGATCAAATTCTGCGCTACGATATGAAGCTCCCTGCCCTGTTCTGGAAGAAGCCGTATGGCACGATCAGCGGGAATATAGAGCGGATGGTGAGGCTGTAGAGTGCGGATCAGAACGCTTGTGTCCACAAGCATGCGTTAAACGCGATCCGAATAGATGCTCTCGCGGCTTATAGCCTCATCGCTCAAAAGCGGCGTTGTGCGGTCGTGGCTCTCAGCCCATTCATGAAACCGGCGGGCCCATTCTTTTGGATCGGCCTTTTGCAGGTGCGAGATTGAGGCCAGCTGTACCTCCGCAAGTTGCCCGGCGATTTGCTCAACCCATCGCTCGACCGTCAGCCCACGGGCCTCCGCCTGGGCCTTTAGCGCCGCCGCCTTTTCTTCCGAAAGCTCAATGGTGAGGTTCAAACTACAGTGTACTACTCGCCCGGCGCGCCCGGCATCACGTTTAGCGAGAGACAAACCGGGACAAAACTTATTTCGGGTGGTGCCGGATCTCTTCCATGAAATAGGCGTCGCCCACGATCTTGAAATAAAATCGCCACGAATAATTCACGCGAGCCTGCCACAGATCGCGGGCTTCATCGTATTTTTTGGCGTGGAGCGAAGGATGATGCAGATTCCGAAGCAAGAGCTGGGACTGCTTAGCGAACGCCTCTTGAACAGCCTTAGGCGCTTTGGAATGATTGCGCAGGAAATGCGTCGAAAAGCGCAGGATCATCGCGCCGGACGTTTGCTCTTCTTTGCGCGAAGTTTCGCGCCTTCGGCGCTCAGCGCGGCGATAAACTCTTCGTGCGTTTTGAATGGTCCGTAGGAGCGGCCTTCTTTGTAATCCTTCTCGCTCGCCGCGATGCCGCGGTCAATCGCGCGCCGCTCTGCCGGAGAGCAGTCGTCGGCAACGGCGGGAGCCTTCGGGACGATCGTGATCACGCCCCCGACCGCCTTGAATTCAAGTTCCTGCCCGCTCTTAAATCCGGCAGTCCGACGCACAGCCGGTGGGACCACGAGCGGCATTTTGTTGTTGTTCTTTACGGCGACGGTCATAGTTCTCACACCGGAAGGCCGGTATTGTTTCCAGTGTAAGGCGGTAGCCGCTCCTCGTCAACGCCCCGCCAGCAACGAGAACAACCCTCACGACTGCCAGTTACGATGCGGCCGAACGAGGCTTAAAGCTTCCTGAAGCGCAGCTTCCATCTCTTCAGTGGTCGTCTCCGGAGCAACCTGAGCAGCCATGTAGTCCAGGTGCTTCTCAAGCTTCTCAGCGTCCCGGCGGTGCTGGCGCTCGAGAGCACGCGTGACAATTTGGGCAAGGTAACGATCCGCCGGCATACGCGCGGCACGCGCCTGAGCCTCAAGCGCAGCGGCATCTTGCTCCGAAAGGTCGATTGTGAGGTTCAAACTACAGTGTACTACTCGTCCGGCGCGCCCGGCATCATGATCAGCGAGAAGTGCGCCAGCACTTTTCCTAAGAAGCTGTCGCGCTCCGACAAGCTGACCCAATCCACTTTCTGCGGATCGTCCTCGTCGGAAAAGAAGCCAATTCCTCCGCGATGCAGTTTCTTATCGCTCCAGGAACTGATCACCTGGCCGTTCAGATAGGTGATGAACCGGTCGTCCTGCACGCTCACGCGCACTTTGTAGCTGGCGCCCCGCTCCAGCGTCACCGGGAGCGGAAGCTGCACCTTCTCGAATTCCCGCCCGCCCATCATTACGTACCGCACCAGTCCCGCGTTCGGCAGCGGACCCGGCTTCGTAATCATGATCTTGGTCGCGTAATAATTCTTCGCGTCGCTCGCGCGGAACGCCCAGCTCAGGCTCTTCTTTTCCAGCTCGCCCTTGAACTCCATCTGGTAATTCTGTAGGGAAACCGACCTGTTCCAGATTCGCAGACTTCCCGGACGCACAATTTGCGGCGACCCTGCCGGTAAGGAGAAGCCCTTTGGATCGTCCACCTTGGGGATGTTGCGCATGGCCACCGTGGTCCAGTCCTTCAGCCCCGTGGTGAAATCGTCGTGCAACGTGATCGGCGCCCGCGACCGGATCACGTCCGATACCGCGTCGCCCGCCCGCTCGAGAATGCCCCTCTTCACTCCCGGGTCCATCGACGGTACCGGAGGATAAGCCGGGCCTGCGGGTCCCGGCAGCATCAATGCCGCCACCAGCAGCGCGCCCACCGTCAGAAACGCGAATACCGAGGCCGTCTGGCCCGGTGACGATGTCGATTTACCAGGATTCTTTTTCCTGCCCTTTGCGACAGACCAGGGTTCCTGATCGTCCTCTTCGCGCAAGGCCTGCGCCGAGGCAAGGCGCGCCTCTTTTCGATGCTCAGTGGAACAGTATTGCTGGTCCAGCATCGACCGGAAGAACCCGATTTTTTTCCCGCAAAGAAAGCAGAGCATGCGCCTGTTTATACAACCCTGATATTAACAGCTACTCCCGCAGTTTGAGCCGCACTAGGTAAAGATCGACTAAGGCCTTGAAACCTAAGTCCCATAGGATCTAAGGTGTACCATTGAGGAAAGGTCATAAATGGCGGAATATGAAGACCCCGACCTCGAGCCCGAGCCCGTCCGTATCCCGATTGAGGATGTGCTCGACCTCCATTCCGTTTCACCCCGGGACGTTAAACCCGTCGTCGAGGAATATCTCTCGGAAGCTCACCGCCTCGGTTTCCAGGCGGTGCGCATCATTCATGGCCGCGGGATTGGCGTGCAGCGGGAAATGGTCAGAAAAATCCTGGAGCGGACCCCATTCATCGCCTCCTTTGGCGACGCCCCGGTAGAAGCCGGAGGCTGGGGCGCCACGATTGTTACCTTCATCCCTCCTTCTGCATCACCTACGTGATCCGGAAGCCCCATGCGTCAGAGTCTGTGTGAAAAGTCGGTTTGCTAGTCGCGGCTCTGTTTCGAGCCTTGGGGATTCATCAAGATACACGGAGCCGCGACTAGCAGGAGCGGTCAGCGCCGCGGTTTTCACACAGACTCGTCAGCTTGGGGCTATTTCCAGGCTGGCACCAGCCCCAAGCTGACGCATGGGGCTCCTTGACAGGCGTGTGTACCCGCGCCCTGCTACAATCGGACCTTTGTGTTCCGCAAGGTCCTCATCGCTAATCGCGGCGAAATCGCCGTTCGCCTGATTCGCGGCCTCCGCGAACTGGATATTGCCAGCGTCGCCGTCTATTCCGACGCCGACCGCTCCTCGCTCGCCGTCCGCATGGCCGACGAAGCCGTGCACCTGGGACCCGCACCTTCTTCTGAAAGCTACCTCCGCGTCGACAAAATCATAGACGCAGCCCTCCGCCACGGCGCCGAAGCGATCCATCCCGGCTACGGTTTCTTAAGTGAAAACTCCGAGTTCGCCGAAGCGGTAACAGAGGCAGGTCTGACGTTTATAGGGCCTCCAGCGGAGGCCATCAAAAAGATGGGTTCTAAAACTGCCGCCCGGCAAATCGCGATTGCCGCCGGCGCGCCCGTCGTCCCAGGTACGGAAGCCGCCATTCGAACCATCGACCAGGCCCGCGCGACAGCCCATGCTCTCGGCTACCCGGTGCTGATCAAAGCCGCTGCCGGAGGCGGAGGAAAGGGCATGCGCCGCGTCGATCGCGAAGAGGACCTCGAATCCGCCATCCGGGACGCCTCCAGCGAAGCCGCCCGCTCCTTTCACAACGACGAAGTCTATCTCGAAAAACTCGTCGTCGAGCCGCGCCATATCGAGATCCAGGTCCTGGGCGACCATCGCGGCCATATGATCCATCTGGGCGAGCGCGAATGCTCCATCCAGCGCCGTCATCAGAAAGTGATCGAGGAGTGCCCTTCCCCGCTCATGAGCATCGACCCCGGCCTGCGCGACCGCATGGGTGCTGCGGCCCTAAAAGTCGCCCTCGCAGCCGGATACGCCAACGCGGGCACCATCGAATTCCTGGTCGACCGCGACCGCAACTTCTATTTCCTGGAGATGAACACCCGCTTACAAGTCGAACATCCTGTGACCGAGCTGGTCACCGCCACGGACCTGGTCTCCTGGCAGCTGAAAATCGCCGCAGGCGAGCAGTTGACCATCCAGCAGGCCGACGTGCGCTGGACTGGTTCCGCCATCGAATGCCGCGTCTACGCCGAGGATCCCGAAAATAATTTTCTGCCCTTCCCCGGAAAAATCACCTACCTCGCGGAGCCCTCCGGTCCCGGCATCCGCGTCGATTCCGGCGTCTATCAGGGCTGGAACGTCCCCTTCGATTACGATCCCCTGCTGGCCAAGCTGATTGCCTGGGCGCCGGATCGCGCGGCGGCCATCAGTCGCTTGAAACGCGCGCTATCTGAGTATAAAGTGGGCGGCATCCGCACGAACCTGGCGTTTTTCGGCGATATTCTGCGCGACGAAGTTTTCATCCGCGGCGAACTCTCCACTGCCTTCCTCGACGACTTCTTCACCCGCCGCAAATCCAGAGAAAGCGCTTCCGAGCCGCGACCACAGGGAGCGGTTATTCAGGAACTGGAAGCCGTAGCCGCCATCGTCGCGGCTCTCACCAAGCCAAAACCCACCGCTCCGGCCGTGAATCCGACCAGCAAGTGGAAGTGGCAATGAGAGTCGACGTCATCGTCAACGGCCAGGAGCGAACGCTGCACCTCGAACCCTCCCGCTTCGAATACAACGGCATCTCCCGCGACTATTCCATCGAACCCTCAGGCCCCGGGATATTCTCGATTTTAATCGAAGGCCGCAGTTATCAGGCCACAGTTCTTGCTCCAGGCACGATTCAAGTCAACAACCAGATTTTTTCCGTCGAACTTTTCGACCCCCGTGAGCTGCGCGCCCGTTCGAGCGCCGGCGCATCGCACGGACGCCAGAACATCATCGCGCCCATGCCCGGAAAGGTCGTCCGCCTTCTCGTCGCGGCGGGCGATACGGTCGAAGCCGGCCAGGGCCTGATTGTCGTCGAAGCGATGAAGATGCAAAATGAAATGAAGTCGCCCAAAGCCGGAATCGTGGTCGAGATGAAAACCAGGCCCGGCGCGACGGTCACGGCAGGCGAGATACTAATAGTGATCGAGTAACCATATGCTGGCATCCGAAAAACTAGTGGCTTTCGTCAGTAGCACCAATGCGGATCGCGCCCGCGCCTTCTATCGCGACACGCTGGGTCTGAAAATGATTTCAGAGGATGGGTTCGCGCTGGTATTCGATTGCGGGGGCACGCACCTTCGCGTCGCGCTGGCGCAGGAGGTTACGCCCGCGAAATACACCGTGCTTGGCTGGGAAGTGAAAGATGTCCGTCAGACCGTTCTGGACCTTAAAAAGGCAGGCATAACCTGCGAAATCTTCGGATTCTTCAAACAGGACGACCTCGGCATCTGGACCGCTCCCGGAGGCACGCTCGTCGCCTGGTTCAAGGACCCAGAAGGCAACCTGCTCTCCGCGTCCTCTTCTTCGCACTAACATGCCTGACGCAAACTGCAAAATCTGCGGCGGAACCGGCTGGAAGATCGTAGAGCGCGCCGGACTTTCAGGCGCGGAGCGATGCGAATGCTCCTACGCGACACGCAATCTTGCGATCAAGGAAAACTCGCGCATCCCGCTGAACTATCGCCAGGCTTCGCTCGAGAATTTCAACGTGCCGCAGGACAATCCGGTGGCGCGCCAGGGCCTGGGAACGGTCTTGATGCAGGTGCGGAGTTTCGTGCGCGAATATCCGGCTGCGGATCGCCCGGGGCTTCTCCTGATCGGCGAGCCAGGCACCGGGAAAACGCATCTCGCGGTGGCCGCGATGCGGGCGCTGCTCGAAAAAGGCCACGAAGGCGTGTTCTTCGATTATCAGAATCTGCTCGACAAAATTCGCGCGGGCTACGATGCCACTTCCGGCGCCAGCGACCGCGAAGCGTATCGGGCAGCGCTGGACGCTCCCGTCCTGCTGCTCGACGATCTGGGCGCGCACCGCGTCACCGAATGGGTGGAAGACACCGTGACCTCGATCATCACGGACCGCTGCAACAACCGCAAAACTCTGATCGCCACCAGCAATCTTCCCGACCCCGACGTTACCGGCGCGATGATCGAATACACCGGCGCGGGCGGCGTCGCCGTGCATCGCAAAACGCTGGGAGAAATGATCGGCGCGCGCGCACGTTCCCGTTTGTTCGAAATGTGCCGCGTTGTGAGAATGCCCGCCGTCGAAGATTATCGGGTCAAACGCGGCAGGTAGCAGGTATCCTACGGTCGCCGCCATTTGCATCCTCATTTGGAACACAGACTAAAGCCCGTGCCACCTTTATCAGCCATTTAGAACAGTTTCCTGAAAAGTGTAGTCCGGGTAGGGCGGCCAATTTTGGCTGCAGCCGCTTTTCGAGGCGGCTCTTGTTGCCGAGCGACGAGCCTGCTGAAAGCAGGCTGCAGCCAGGATTGG
>Ga0182024_10010593_pt1 | contig 18756 bp, 14 predicted proteins | sample P32metaG_FD_120480 | JGI IMG/M metagenome (GOLD analysis project Ga0182024, IMG submission 120480) | Permafrost microbial communities from Stordalen Mire, Sweden - P3-2 metaG (Illumina Assembly) | ecosystem: Environmental > Terrestrial > Soil > Wetlands > Permafrost | place: Sweden: Stordalen... | reverse complement strand
GGGCGCCCGTCCATCACGCCGGGAACGTATTTCCGGATGCTGCTGTTGGGTTACTTCGAGGGCATCGATTCGGAGCGGGGTATGGCGTGGCGGGCGGCGGACAGTTTAAGCTACCGCAAGTTTCTGGGCTACGATTTGAGCGAGCCAACGCCGGATCATTCGACGGTGTCGCGGACCCGGCGTTGGTACTCGGTGGAGACGCACCGGGCGGTGATGAAATGGGTGCTAAAGATTCTACGCAAGCATGGGCTGGCCGATGGGCAGAGTGTGTGTATCGACGGCACCAGCTTGGAGGCCAACGCGGCCATGAAGAGCTTGGTGCGGCGCGACACAGGCGTGAGCTACGACGATTATCTGCGGCAGTTAGCGCAAGCCGAAGGCATCGAGAATCCTACCAAAGAGCAGTTGGCGCGGCTGGATCGGAAGCGAAAGAAGAAGGCGTCCAATGACGATTGGACCAATCCGAACGACCCTGCGGCACGCATTACGAAGCTGAAGGACGGGCGCACCAGGCTGGCGTATAAGGCCGAGCACGCCGTGGATCTGGCGTCCGGTGCGTTGCTGGCGGTAACGGTGCAGCCGGCCGATCGCGGGGACACGACGAGCTATGTGGAGACGCTGGCTGCGGCGCAGTGCGAGGCCCTGCAGTCGCATCCGATGGGGATCGAAGAAGTAGTGATGGACAAGGGTTATCACAGCGGTGCAGTGTTGATGGATCTGGCAGAGCGCGAGATTCGCAGTTATGTCCCGGAGCCGGAACACGGCCAGCGGCACTGGCCTGGCAAAGCGGAAGAACAACGTTGTGTGTACGGGAACCGGCGGCGGGTGCGCGAGCAGCGGTCGAAGCGATTACAGAAACTGCGCGGCGAGTTGTGCGAACGAAGCTTCGCGCACTGCTATGAGACTGGTGGCCTGCGGCGCATGTATGTACGAGGCGCCGACAACGTGTTCAAGCGGGTGCTGGTGCAGGCGGCGGCGTTCAACATCGGGCTATTGCTGCGCAAGTTGAGCGGTTGGGGTAAGCCACGGCAAGCCCAGGGAAGGCTGAACCGGTTACAAGCGCTTATCCTCGCCGTATTCGCGGCCTTTGACGCCTGCCGCGCGGTGTCCGGCTGGCTCGGACGATTCGGCGCGCAACTATTTCCGGAAATCAGTGCTATGCCCGGTTGGCGAGTCGTTCCTCGATAGAGGGGTTTCTGCCACGGGCTGCTAGTGGACCAAAGCGCACGCTGCGACTATCCGACGCGGCCAAGAATCGAATCCGACTTGCCGAAACACGGCTTCGCCTAGATGTCGAACTTTTCTTGCTGGCCTGCTCCAAAAGGGAGATGCGCCCAAACCCGTTCCTGTTGGAACCATACTTCGAGCGCTACGCGTTAAAAGTGTTGAAGGAATCCACAGCTTCCCTGCTTCGAGGGATGGCGTCACCCGAGAACACAGTGGTTGTTCAGCAGCAAGCAGATACAATCCAAGACGAGATCTGCGGCCAAGACGGTCTATGGAGCCGGGTGGTCGAAGAGAGTTTTGAAAAAGCGAACCTGATTCATTTCGGCAACAGCAAAACCGGTTACCACCCAGCCAGCGAGTTCATTCGTCCACGGAAACGTGCAATTAAAGAAGCGCTGCGATTGCAGGCCTTGAAATGGCAAGTGGACGCCCTGGAGCGGCAAGCACCAGATGATCAGCGCGGCGATACGAAAGTTCGGGTGCGATCCCTTGCTGTTCCCAAGGCACATTCCAGCGCAAGGAAATCGCGTCAGCCACACCCGGAACCAGAGAGCATTTTGGCGAACCACCCGTTGGGTGTGAACAAGGCGACCGCAGCCATAATTTTCGGAATATCGGGTCGCCGAGTCGAACAGCTCATCAAAGACGGCGAATTGGAAACGACGGGCCGCGGCCACGTAAAGCGCGTCACCACTGACAGCATTCGAGGCCGGCTGACCGCGAAGAATTCCCGAACCAACGCGAAATAACGCGAAGCCACTCGAAGAACTCCGAAGCTAAACTCATGGATTTTTCCCGATTTTGGCCATAGCCTGGAGTTCTAGCGGACGGGTGAGCGCAGATTCGATTATCTATCAGCCGCTGCAACTTGGATGAAAGTGTAGAGCAGCCGTATCTAAAAGTATCAGTCACCAGGCTTAGAACACCGCACCGCGCAAGAAGGCGCTTGGCGAAGGGGAACCAGGAATCATGTTAGTCGATCACTCGCGCACGGCAGCCCGAGAAGCCCAAGAGGCCCGGCGGAAACGCCAAGCGCATCAGGACCTCGGAAATTATATTTACGAGCTAGATTTCTGGAATTGGACCGCGACCATTACATTCCGTCACGCGGTAGCGCCCGAACGCGCATTCGCTTTAACGGAGGCTTGGCTCACCCCAATGGAGCTGGCAGCCGGAGGACGGATAACGTGGGCGATGGCGCAGTCGCGTGGTGAAATCGGTGGTCGCGTCCACATCCATGTGCTGATTGCTGGTGTCGACGATCTAAATATGCATGAGTGGCAATCCAAGGCCATTGCATCTCTTGGCGATTGCCAACTCGAAACGTTTGACCCCGAAAAGGGGGGGACCCACTACTTCGCAAGGAATGCGCTGGCCGAGCATGGCGATTACCGGCTTGGTGGCAAAGATCTAGAAAATCGCGGCACAACGGCTAACAAGGAAAACGTGGAGACCGGGACTACGCGAACCCAATTGAAGACCACGGATGATCCTAAACCAGCAACTGCAAAGGTTCGAGTGACGCAGCCAGTCGCGGCGAAGCGGGCGGCCATCTACATTCGCATCGGCGCTGAAACCAAAGCAGACGATGTCATTCTCCGAGACCGCATTCCTGCAAGGCCGATAGAGCAGCTAATCCGGAAACGCGGCTGGCGATTGCGCCGTGTTTATCGGGACGTTGCCGGCGCTAAGGCTGGGAAGCCGTGGCCGCACTTGCGGGCTCTAATGGCTGCCGTCCGACGTGGCGAGGTTGACGTAGTGATCGTATCCCGGCTCGACCGCATGGCAAGGAACACTGCGGAGGTTGTTACCGTCCTCACTGAATTGGAGAAGCTCGGGGTGGAGTTCGTCTCCATCGAAGACGGTTTCGACACGACCCATAAACGCGGCCGCGCATTGTTCGCTGTGGTGACGACGCTGGGCAGAATGGAGCACCGGCTCAGAAGCGAGCGGTCAGAAGCTGGGCTGGAAAATGCAAAAGGCACGGCACGAAGTCCGGGAAACCAGTCGGTAGGCCGCGTGCGGTCGTGGATATTGGAAAGGTCGAAGACTACTTGCGTAAAGGTTGGGGCTTCAGAAGAATCGGCCTGAAGCTGGGTGTCAGCAAGAGCACGGTGTGGAGGGCCTACTTTGCCCACGGTCCGTCCTCCGAAGAGGTGCCAGAAGGCCTAACAACAAGTTTTGAAACTGATCCCGGAGTCGATTCGTGACAGCGAGTAAGTGGTCCACGCGAAGTGGTTCTGGGCCGTGGTTCTGGATATCACGTCAGTTCGGCGATTTACGAGACAAGATTCCCATGCCGCCGAATCGCCGAAATAAGTACGGTAGTCGGACTGATTAACGCGGAGCGCGAGTGGGTGGCGATCAATCTGAATTGAAGCTGTTGGAAGCTGAGCGATTCACTCCGGCAGAAGCGGCGCGACGAATTGGACTAGCGGCAGGAACCCTAGCGAATTGGCGATCCCAGGGCCGCGGGCCTGTTTCAGTTCGCATAGGCCGTAAAGTGTGGTATTTTGCAGCTGACTTAGAAGCATATTTGCAGGAGGCGCGACGTAAATCCCATGCCGCTCAGAAGAAGGGGCCCGCGGTGGCACTATCGGTTTACAATCGCGGGTCTAGAGTACGCCGGTTCGACGGAACAACGGGCCACCGAAGAGAACCGGAAAGCCGCCGAGCGATTCGAGAAGCGCCAGCGCCAGTTGGTCCTGAGCGGTCAACCCATTGAGCGCACTAAGGATTTTCCGACGGCCGCTGGTGAGTTCATTGCATGGTGCAAAGACGTCGAATACCGGCAAAAGCCGAATACAGCCAGGCGAATTGAGACTAGCTTTGCATCCCTTCTGGCCTTCTTCTCGGGTGCTTCGGTTTCTACGATCGGGCCCGGGGAAGTCGAGCTTTACAAGACCCATCGGATTCAAGTAAACGGGGTCCGCGATGTGACTTTGCGCCATGACTTGCATGCGCTGAGTCTGTTCTTTCAATATGCGGAAAAAATGCGTTTGCGGCAAGCCAATCCGGTGCGGCAAGTGACAATGCCAAGCGATCGAGACTCAGTTCGCATGCACGTGGTCACTGATGAAGAGCAGAAGAAGTACTTCACGGCTGCATTTGAAGTTGTGGACTCAGCAGGCCACCGAAATCTCTACGATGTGGCCACGATAATGTTGAATCAAGGATGTCGACCCGAAGAAATCATGTCCGCTCGTAAGAGCGATCTCGATATCAAAGCGTCGACACTGGCGATCCCAGGTGGAAAGAGTCGTGCGGCGCGCCGTGTATTGCACCTGACGCCCAAAAGCCTTGAGATCTTCACGGCAAGGGTGAAGACCGAGGGTCCGTGGTTGTTTCCCTCGGAGCGTTATCCGGGAAATCACATCACCAAGCTAAACAACAGCCATGATCGCGCTTGCATCGCTGCCGGCGTTTCGTTCGTGCTCTATGATTTGCGTCACACCTTCGGCACCCGACAGGCGACTGAGTTGAAAACGGACCCCTTCACTCTTGCGGCCATCATGGGGCACAGCAACCTCCGAACGACCAGACCAGAGGGCGCAAAAAGAGGCAATGGAACGCTACGCCACCGCGATGACGCGGCGCAAGCTGAAGCGGGTCAAGTAGACCTCGTTTCAGGCATCCTGGACGGATGATTTTGAATCACGATGCGCCACAACATTCAACGAAACCGGACCGGTCGTGCTTTGTCCGGCGGTTTGCCCCATTTTGTCCGTCCGATACCGGTCAAAACGACGTGATTTCCACAGATCCAGCGTGAGCGGCGATGAAGAACCGTGACTCCAGAACTGACGGAGAAATCGGCGGTTACCCTATAAGTTGTTGGAGGCGCGGACCGGAGTCGAACCGGTGAATAAAGGTTTTGCAGACCTTACCCGCGCTCCACAAACTCGTTCCTTTCCAGCACCCTTTTCGATAACCCCCAATTTCCGTCCGGTTTCCGTCCGGTCCAGCATCCAGCGGAGGCCAGTCGCGTCGCGTGCATCCAGCTAGTTGCCGAGGGCCTCGGACCTGTCGGTGAGAGCACGCGCCCGCGCCAGATTTGAAAGGGTTTGTAGGGCGTCGTTCGCAGCGGCGCCCCGTCGATCAGAATGGGAATTAACAAGCCAACTCTAACAGCTGACGCCGGTGAGCGTCAATCCTCCCAACTCAGTCTCGTGTTGGGACTGCCCACGGCGGATCGCTCGGCGAATCGCGCTGCGCCGCTGTCGCGTTCGAGCGACCCGCGAACTTCGCATATCGCGGCGGAGAATTTCACGCGGAGCGAACGTCGCATCTCGCAGAAAGCCAAGCTGCTCGACTGGTTGCGCGGACAGACGCGGGCGCTGACCTCGGCCAAGATGCGCGACTCCGGGATGGACCGTGTCGGATGCGCTCGGCGGCTACCTGACATGGCACACGATGGCTGGGTGGATCGCTGTCCCGTGCGCGAGTGTTCAACCAACGGCGGACCGGCGATCACCTGGAGGGCCACGCGGTGAGCGGTCGCCACATGGAAACAGGCGAGCAGCCCAGCCTGGGCGCGCACCAACTCCTCACGTTCCTGCGCAGCAAATCACAGACGAAAGGCTACTGCTGGTGGAAACAGGAGACGATCGCCACCGCGATGGGACGAGGCTTGCGGACGGTGAATCGTCAGGTTCGCGAACTCGTCAAGGCAAAGCGTTTGAAGTCCGTACGGCACGGGCACGGCAATCACTACATTCTGAGCGATTTAACGGAAAAAATGGCGTATCACGCGGCACCCCAAGAAAAACCTGTGAATTTCCCCCCCGTTGGCGTAGCTGCTACGCCAAATTGGCGTACCGAGGCACCGCCGGTCTCTATTGTTGAAAATTTAGAACCTGAAAGGGACACCCCTGCATTTCAGCGTCATTCAGTTTCCGCGCCCGAAGACGATGTTGCTGTTGCGGCCGTTGAGAAGGTCAAGGCTGCATTGCAGAAGCGGGCGTGCGTGAAGTGCGCGTTCGGCAGCCACGACAGGGCCGAGATTTTGCGCATGCTCGGAAGCGCTAACGTCGAGACCATCGAGCGCGCGATACTCCTCGGGTGCCAGCGGAAATTGAAGGCACTCATCAACAGCGAGGGTAGAGGACGGCCCATCGTGAGCGTTCGCTACTTCGCCGCCATCGTTGAGGAAGTGCAGAGCTATGATCCAGGATGCGGCTACTGGGCGCAGATCGAGATTTGGCTGAGGCGCTACGAGCCTCAATGGTGCAACTCGCAAGCGCCGACATCGAGGCAGCCACAGAACACCGCTTGCGGCTCCGTGGCCGCGGCTCGGGCTGGCAGGAGTCTGAACCGATGAAATCGAGCACGGGCGAACGACTGGAGCGAGTGAACATCATGCTGGCGCGCCAGGAATCGGAATGGCTCGACGAGCTGGCTGCGGAGATACACACCTCGAGCGGCGCGAAGGTTTCGCGATCGGAAATCGTGCGCGCCGCGATCGCGGGATTGCGAGAGTTGCACCGGTTGGCGCCAGCCTCCCTGTCGCGGCTCGTGCCCCTGTTGCCCCTGAGTTCCTGCACGGGCGCGGGCTTGGGTCAGATGGCTGTCTTGGCGATGCGTTTGGCGACGAGAGGCGCCCCAACGAAGAGCCGCGCCCCACATCAAGCCGGAAGCGCTGCAAACCACGATTCGCGCGTGCTTCACGGTGGGGATGCCGCCGAAAAACAGAGGGTAATCGCGGGTAGAAAACAGACAGGAATGGACAGTTTCGATGGGTGAGAAACGTGCAATAATAAACAGCTTTTTGGGGAGCGCTTGGGCGCGGCATGAAACCGAAAACGGGCTGGAATAGGCGGGGATTGTCGGATGCCGGCCGGTGTTGGAAATAGCCACAAATAGGCGGAAGTGCGGGAAAAGAGTACAAACGAGTACGACATATGCCGACGCGAATCCTACTGGCGTCCGTGGGCAACCGGGACTGTTCGCACGGGCATCGAATGTACCGTGGAGAGTTGCCGCTCTAGAGCGTGAGCGCAGAAGTGTGGATGAGCCGGAGGCTCGCAAACGCCCGCAGCACGCCCAAGGCGCGCGATAGGATTGCAATCGCGCGGCGGGCAATTTCCAGGGCGCGCCCGTAGTTCAGCCACGCTGGACCGCCCGATAACGCGTGGCATTTTTCGAGCTCGCCGACGTCGACGAGCTCGAACGGTCGGCGCCGGGAACCAGGAAGCGGCTCACTCGGGCAGTGCAGAGACTGAAGCTTGCAGTGGCGCGCCCAGTGAAATTGGTGGCAGTCCCCGGCGGCGCCCGCTGAGGGGCGAGGCTCCGGCATGCGCGGGCTGCACTCTCGCGCACCGGATGCCCCGCTGACATGCGCCCGAGCGGTTCCGACCTGGCGGTGTTCATTGTCCTGGCGATCGCTGGGCGACGAGCGTGGAACGATAAACCCGGAGAGGGTCTACAGGGGCAGAGCACTGGCGGCTGTCAACTATTTCCCAGGCCTTTAGGCGGATGGAAGCGGATGCCCGACGAACCACCAAAGCGATCCGGTGGTGGCGCGGACCAGAATTGTCAAGACCGGGTCCACAGGGCAATTAAAATGCAGGCGCCCGCTGATTACACACCACAAAAACGGGCGGGAATAGGCGGACATTTTCTAATGCCAGCAAAGGGAAAGACGAAGGTCAACGAGACACAGCGGAGTGCGATCGCGGCCGGCCGCCTCACAGGCAAGACCGCAAAGGAAATCGCGCGGTCTACTGGGCTTGGCGTTCGTACGGTGGAACGTGAGGTTACGGACCCACGAACTCAAACGTACATCCTGCGGTGGAAGGACCAGCACGCGCCGCAGATGCAGCGCATGTTCGGCCTGATGCTGGACACCATGGAGCGTGACCTGAAGTCAAAAGACGTAGCGGTGTGTGCCGCGGCTCGCGCCCAGTTCCTGCGCCTGCTGCCGCTGGGCGATCCGCCCTTGTTGCGGGTAGCGCCCGCCGACAATTCCGCCGGCGACTTCACGCTAGAGGAGTTGCTCGCCTGCTACGCAAAGGTGGGCCGGGGTTGATGAGTTCCTGCAGGCGCACACGAAGGTGAGTTGGCCATGAAGCTGCTAGACCGTGCGGACGCACCGCAGAATTTTCATCGGGGCCGATCGGTGGGCCCAATGCGAACAACGACGCGCCTTTTGGAACAGCAGGGCCAGCCGGCAACGCCACCCGTTGAACCAGAAGATCGACATCTCGCGGCAGCGCCTCGAATGAGCGACGATGATGGCGCCCTCCGCGAGGTGAGCCAGATACTTTGAACTCGGCAGCGTCGAAACTCGGAGTGCGGAATGATGTGCAACGCCACGCCTCATTGTCGCCTAGCCGATTAAAATGGGCCGGTGGGCACGGACCGCACTCCCATCACGACTTTGTTCTATGTCCCGGAAACGCGGCGCTTCGGATTCAGCTACGCATTCGAGGGGCATGCACCGCACCATATCATCAGGAGCTGCCCGACGCTTCAAGACGCCCTGGATCACTGCGATCCACACCGGGAGCATGTGTGGGAAGATCCGAGCGACGACGATGAAAACGCGGTACTCGTTTCGCGCGGGTACAAGGAGGGCTCCGTTATGTGGAAGATGACGCGCTATACGGTGACCGAGTTGGCCGCCCAACGATCAGCGGCGGGGCGCTAGTTTCGCCTGGCTATTTTCGCGCGGACCGTCTGGACGTCGCCCTCGAGGCGGGGCGCGCCCGACATGACGGTTAAGACCACCGGCGCTGCGCGGATTTCCACTTCTGTGGGGCTTCAGCCGACCAAACGGACTTGGGCGCGGGCGTGTGCCCCGGTGACAAGCCAGGCGCCCAGGGCGCAGCTCGTAACGTGTGGACGGTGGGCATGGAATTTTTGGGGCGCGCCCGCAACGGCGGGCAATTTCATGGGTGATGGACCAAGCCGGAACCCTCGATACAACGCTGTTCACCGAAAATATTCCATGGGCCGATTCAATCGCCCGCGGCCTGAAGCGCAATCTGCCCCGTCGTTCGATCTTCCCCTACCGGGCGTTCGCGTACTTCGCCGTCCGCGGGGCGGTGCTCATGGCATGCAGGCGCAAAAACGATCGCGCGGCGACACACGATCCCCTGAACAGGCAGCAAGTGGACGGGCGGGCATCGCCCGATGAGTTGCTCATCCAGCGTGAGGAGCGGCGAAATGTCACGGGACCGCGCGAGTATCGGCAGCATCGGAAACTGCAGGCGGCGTTGGCGCTGATCCGGTCTCAGACTGCTAAGCTGCGAATCCGTGACTCACTCACATGCTCGATTGCGAGCTCGCAGAAACAGCATTGATACGTGGTGGACATTCCTGTGAGCACCCGCCAGCGCACACCAGGAGTCGAACAGTGGCGTCATCGGAAACTTCTGTCACCCTAACTATTGATCTTCCGCCCAACTCGTCCGCCAACTGGAAACAATCCAACTTGACGTATCGTCGGCATCGCCCGGATTGAGAATCGGTCGTTGCACGGGAGAGCATAGGCCGTTTGAACTAAGCCGCTGGCGCGGCGGACGCGGCAGCGTGGGTGATGGAGACGTTCATTCCGGTAACTGCGGCGGATCTTCGCGCCTGAGGCGATGCCGATGTTCCGGTGAGCTGCCTCCGATGGTTTTGAAATACGACCTAGCCTCATTCAGGCTTTCGCCATTGGCACCACCGCGCAGGTCCGTGTCGGCAAAGCAAACAGGATCAGCATATTCGCGAAGTACTGTAAAATATGAGTCCGGATGTGAACGGGGTCCTGACAATCTCCGAGTCCACTACCGACAGATAATTAGCTCAAAACAGAAGCTAACGTGAACGGCAATCATCCTATTCATCGACGGCTGCTAGCCGAGGACCTTACCCGTCTACGCCGGTCCGATGAGCACCGCCGCTACGCAGCCGCTCAGCGTCGCGGACGTATTGACCCAAACCCGCACCAGATCGACGCGGTCGTGTTCGCACTTCGCCGTATTCCGGAGGGCGGCTGTATCCTGGCGGATGAGGTGGGGCTCGGGAAAACGATCGAGGCGGGGCTGGTCATTGCTCAACTCCTTGCGGAAGGCACTCGCCGAGTCCTGCTGATTGTGCCGAAGTCTCTCCTGGGGCAATGGCAAACGGAACTTTACACTCTTTTTGGGATCGAGGCCCGCGAAGGACAACCAGACCCGGACTCGTTCGAAGGCTCCGGCGTTTTCCTGGTTCACCGCGAACTCGCGGGCGGCTCCAAAGGAGCTTCCATTCTCAAGTCCGTGGATCCCTTCGAACTGATTGTGGTCGACGAGGCCCACGAAATCTTCGCCGGGATCTACAAGCGCTTCGACAAGCAGGGCACGTACAACGACGATTCGCGCGAGGCGGTAACCGCGGGCCGGGTCCGGGAACTGGTCAAGCGGGGAGGCACGCCGGTCCTGCTTCTGACGGCCACTCCGATTCAGAACTCTTTAGCGGAATTGTGGGGGCTGGTTCAGTACGTCGAGCCGACCGGCACGCTTCTGGGGAAGCTGCCGACGTTTCGCGAATTGTTTTGCGATGGATCCGATCGCACCGTACAGCCCGAACAGGTTCAGGAACTCCGAAGACGCCTGACGGTCGTGATGCAGCGAACGCTGCGTCGCCAGGCTCAGGAATTTCTGGAGGTTCCCTTTGTTGAGCGGCAGACCCGCCTGATCGAGTATTCGATGAGCCCGGAGGAGAAGTCGTTATATGACGACGTCACCAGATGGCTGATGAAGCCGGATCTTTGTGCGTTCCGAGGTAGCCAACGGCTCTTGCTCATCAGCTTCCACCGCCGTATGGCGTCTTCCCTGGCGGCGCTGGCCGCGAGTCTGGAAAAGGTGGCCCTCAGGCTGAACGCGCAGCTGACCAGGGTACAGCGCTCCGAATCATTTGAGCGTTTGATCGTCGAGGATTTCTTCCACGACCTCGAAGAGGATGCGGCGGAGCTCGACGACCCCGCAGTCGCTCCGGCGCAAGGCTCGCCCGAACCGCCGGCGGAACCTTCCCCGGACATCGAGCGGGTCAGTGCAGAACTCGAACAGGTCCGGCAGTTCGCCAAGCGGAGTGCCGATCTGCCGCACGACAGTAAGGCACGGTGTCTCCTTGATTCCTTACGCGTTGTGAGCGAGCGCGGTGCCCGCGGTCAGGGTACCGGGCGCGCCATCGTCTTTACCGAGTCGCTGACGACTCAGGGCTATCTTCGGAATCTGTTGCTCGAGAACGGGTATGGCCCGGCGGATATCACCCTGTTTCGCGGCGACAACGAGACGCCCGAAGCGCAGGCAGCGTTCGAAGTATGGGAAAAAGAGGTCGCTCCGTCGTTACCTCCGTGGAACCGGCCGAGCCGCGAAGTGGCCCTACGGCTTGCGCTGGTTCACGAATTCCGCGAGCGCTCCAAGGTTTTCATTGCCACTGAGGCAGGCGCGAAGGGACTGAACCTTCAGTTTTGCGACACCCTGATCAATTACGACTTACCCTGGAATCCTCAGCGGATTGAGCAGCGCATCGGCCGCATCCATCGTTACGGCCAGCGCCGAGGCGTGACCGTGATGAGCTTCCTGGCGCGAGAGAACGAAGCTCAGCGTCTGACCTTCGAGATCCTGAGTCAGAAGCTCGATCTGTTCGGTAAGGTGCTCGACAACTCGGACGCCATCCTGCATGTGCCGGCGACGGACTCCCCGCAATCGCTCATCTCAGGCATCGGAGTCGACTTCGAGGCGCAACTACGGCGAATCTACGACCAGGCCCGTTCGGTCGATGACGTCACGCATGAGCTGCAGGGCCTGAGAGATAAGGTCGAGGCCAAGAGGGAGGAGTTCGATGCGGAACAGTCGCGCGCGGCGGAACTGGTGGAAGAACGCCTGGATGACACGCTGCGAGCCGTTTTCCGCAAATACGAGCATGAATTGCCGGGTGAACTTGCCGGGCTTGACGCCGATATCGAAGAGATGGTGGCTGCGTATCTCGGCGCTATCGGAGTGCCGTTCGAGCGTTTTGAAAGTCCGGGCCGGGTCGTAATGCATATCCCAGCGGCAGAGCAGCTGCCTGGGGATTACCGGGAGGGCGGAAATGTCGTAATCGGGGATGCGAGAGACCTGCTTGAGGGCGATGTTCTTCACAGCGCGCATCCGCTGGTGCAGGCCGCGATTGACGAAGCGCGCCAGGCTTGCGGCAGGCCGCGCAAGGTTCGATTCGGCGGCGGCGACAGGCCTCTACCGGAGTTCCTTGCGAGCTTACAGGGCCGCCGCGGTCACCTGGCGGTGACGAAGATTGCGTACCGCGGGATCGAGTCCGTCGATCAGCTTGTCACCACCGCGTTGATGGAAGGCTCCACCGACCCGCTCGATTCCGAAAGTGTCCAGGCGCTGCTGTCACTGGTCGTGTCGGATGAGGACGCGCCGGGCCCTTATTCGCCTCCACCGGCGCTCGAAGCAGCGGTGGAAGAGGCGATTTTCGAGAACCAGGCTGCGGTAGCGGTGAGTGACCGGGATCGCTTCGAGCGCATGCTGTGGCAGCTCGATCGCTATATTGAGGATCAGGCGCTGCTGGTTCGCCGTCGCCTGACCGCCATCGAAGAGAAGATCGACGAAGCCGAGCGCCGGAGGGATCGAGCCCTCACCGCCGCGGTGCGCGCCAGCGAGGATCAGGCTATCCAGACATTGCAGCACCAGATGCGACACCTGGAGGACCGGATCGCGAAGCTCGAAAAGGGTGACGATCCTGACTATCAGTTGTGGCGCAATCGTCTGCATGAGCGCCGCTTCCGCAGACCGCAGGTGAACCGCGTTCTGGAGGTAGAGTTCGAGATTGCGCGAGAGGCCGCGCTGCCGTGTTGACGATCCTTCACACCGCCGACCTGCATTTGGGCCACATTTCCCGCCAACTGGATGCGGAGACCGCGCGGAAGCTCGCCCGCGCGCGGTTGGGGGCCGTCGACACGATTCTCGGGTTGGCTCAACAGTACGACGTCCGCGCCGTGATCTGTGCCGGGGACATCTTCGATTCCCCACAACCGGAGCAAGACTGGTGGCGCGGTTTGGCCGCGGCCTTTACCCGCAACACCGGCTGGCATTGCCCAGTGATCCTCTTGCCCGGCAATCACGACCCTCTCATTCTGGAGTCTGTGTTCGAGCGGGGCCACGCATTTCGACGCGCTTTACCGCCATGGGTTCATGTCGTGGACCGCGACGATTTCGAACTGGAGCTCGGCCCCGACGCCGTGCTCTACGCGAAGCCGTGCCGTTCCTCCGCCGGCGCTGATGACCCCGCTCTGGCACTGCCTGACCGGATGGCGGGAGACGAGCGCGTCCGAATCGGGGTGGTCCACGGGTCCGCGTTCGATCTGCCCGGCTGTCAGACTAACTTCCCGATCGCACGCGATGCCACCCGCCAACGCGGGTTGGATTACCTGGCCATCGGCGATTGGCACGGCTTCCGAGTGATGCCCGAGAACGGGGCTGCTCCGATGGTCTATCCCGGCGCTCCGGAGCCGACGAACTTCAAGGAACCTGACGCCGGGCACGTGGCGATCGTGAATTTTCGCGGACGCGGGGTGGCGCCCCGGATCCGAAAAGAACGCGTGGCTCGATGGACCTGGCGGGACGAGACCGTTAACAACATTATCGAGTTGCGTAAGCTCGCGACCGAGGATCTTTCAACGACCATCCTGCGCTTGCACCTGCACCTGACGGCTTCAATCGAGGAGAACGACGAGATCGCAGGCATCCTGCGTTCGTTGGCCGGCACACTGGCGTCGCACGGGCGTGCCGCCGCGCTTGTGGTGGATTCCAAGCGGCTTCGTATTGAGGCTAGCCCGGCGGAATCGAACTTCGAGGATGCGCCCGACACTATAAGAGAGGTCGCGGACGCCCTCAAGGAACAAGCTACCGGAAGCGAAAAAGCCCGACGCGCCCTCGTGGTCCTTTGCCGTATGTTGAACGAGGTGCGATAGGGTGCGGCTTCTATCTCTCGAAGTGGAGCACTTTCGTGCGATTCGATCTGCCCGGCTGTTGTTCGGACCTGGTCTGAATGTCGTGCATGGGCCGAACGATCGCGGAAAATCGACTCTGACCGAGGCCATTCGCGCCGTATTGCTGGTCGCCCCCGGATCGGCCGAGGCCCGCACCTTCGCCACATGGAATGCGGCAGCGGGACAGTTCCCCAGGGTTTTGATCACGTTGGAATGCCAGGGGGCCACCTGGAGGCTCGAGAAGGTCTTCGCGCAGGGAACCAGGGCGAAAGCCAGTCTCGACAAATCGATTGACGGCGGAACCCGCTACCAACCGCACGCCCAAGGCAGAGATGTGGAGGGTCAACTCCGCGACTTATTGCAATGGGGACTCGCGGCGCCAGGAGGCCGCGGCGCCACGCATCGCACCGAGACCTTTCTCACCACCGCACTCCTGGGAAAACAGGGCGAGGTGAGCGCGATCTTTGAGGCGAGCTTGAAGGGTGACCAGGACGACAATGGCAGGACACTGGTTACCCGCGCGCTAGATGCGCTCGGTCAGGATCCGCTGGTCACGAAGTTACTCGATCGGCTAAAGGATCGGACCGGTGAAGTTTACACGGCAAGCGGCCGCCATAAACGGTCGATGGATTCGCCGCTCGTCCGCGCACAGTCTGAATTGCGGGAGCGCGAGGAGCGCGTTCGAGCCCTGGAGGAAGCGACGCGGCAGGGTAAGGAGATCGAGCAACAAGTAGTTCAGTTACTGCAGGCGCGTGAGAGAGCGCTCGAGTTGCGGGATCAGGCACGCGATCACCTCGGGCAGCTCCGGAGGTACCAGGCATCGGCCGTCGAACGCCAACGGCTCGATCGCGAGGTCACGCAGTGTTCGCGCGAATTTGAGCGGGTGACTAATGCGGGGAGCGCTATCGACGCGGCTCGCCGGGAATGTGAAGCCGCACAAGCGGAGCTCGCCTTGGAGGAGGATAAGCAGATGCAGGCGGCCAACGCCGCAAAGCTCGCTGACGAAGAGGCGATAGCGGCGAGAGACAGGCTGGCCAGTGCACGCTCAGTGCAGCAGTCGTCGGAGGAACTGGCAGCGAGTGCGCGCGAGGTTCGAATCTCCGAGCTTCGCGTCCAATTGGAGAGGGCCACGGGACGGAAGGCCGCCGCGCAGGCGGCAGTGGCGGCGAGGACTGAGTTGGCCGTGCTTGAGTCCCAACTGGTTGCGGCGGGGGCTGCGGTTGAGCAAGCGAAGCATGAAGCTGCGCGTTGCGCAGCGGAATTGAACCTTGCGACGGTGTGGGAGGAAATGCAGCAGGCTCGCGGCCTCACGTCTGCGCTGGAATCGGCGGTATTGGAGCATAAGGAACTGGCCGACCGGGAACTGGCCGCTGCTGGGGCCGTTGCCGAGGCCGAGGGCGCTGTGAAGGAGGCCAACGCAGCGCTCGAGACTACCCGCGAGTTGGACCAACAGGCGCGAACTGCCGGGGATGAGCGGGCGATGAAGATCCGTCTGCTGGATGCTCGAATTCTGCACGCTGAGGCCGCGATTCGCGATAAGCGGGAGGCAGTGGAGCGCGCGAGGACTGCCTTGGCGCAGATTGACCGGGCGGAGAAGGCGCAAGTGGCCTCCGCGGCGGCTGATGCGATCGCAGCCGAAATCGAAGCGAGCTTGGCGGACAACGCCGCGGAAATCGCGAAGTGCGAGGAAGAGACGCGTCTACTCAACTCGATTACGATCGAACTGCGACGGCGGGCGCTTGCCTCAAAGGTCGAAGAACTGAGTGCGCAAGAGAATGAGGCTCGCGAGGCTCGACGCCGCGCCGCCGAGTTGCGGGATCGAGCCACGCGCCTGGAGGCGGAGGCATCGGGCGTTCGCTTGCCGTCGGCACAAGAGATTGCTTCGATCGAATCGCTGCAATCTGCCATCGAGAACCGGAAATCGGCTGGCCCTGGCGCGCCTGCTCGCTCTACAGCGCTTCCGCTACTTGGCGGCCTGGTGGCGGCTACCGTTGGCTTCGGTGTCGGATGGTTTGCAGGCTCCGCGAGCATGGCGCTCTCTATCGGCGCCGCGCTCGTACTCGGAGTCACGGTGGGAGCGATCATCGCCCTCAGCGATGGCCGCCGGCAGAGGAAGATAGCCGAATCATCGTGGCGAATGGAGACCGGGAAGCTGGAGTCGCAATTAGCCGCTGAGACCGCCACAGTGCTTCGTGAAGCCGGTGTGACTGTGTTGGAGCAGGTGGGGGCGAAGCGCCAGGAATGCCAGGAACTGCGCAGCGAGGCCGAGCGATCCCGTCAGGAAGCCGGCGGGCTGGATCGCCAGGCCGATGTGATGTTGAACAGTTCCGCGGGCCTTTCGTCCCTACAGCGGGAGTTAACAACGATAATAGAAGAACTGGTAGTTCACGGGCACGGCTCTGCCGCATCGCAAGCAGACCTCCCGGACTACAGCCAGGAGGCGCTCCGCGACAAGAATCTACGGGCGCGGGAGCGCCTCGATAACGCTCATCGCGCGCGCATTAGTTTACAGAACCAACAGGTTCGTCAGGTAGTGACCTGTGCGTCGGCAAGAGCTCAGGCGGATCATGCGCTGGCGGATCTCAACAAAGCTCTACTTCCAAGTGTCGATCCGCAAGCGGTTGTCGGGGAGGCCGAGGGGCGATTGCGCGAGGCCGCGGCGCAGTTGGACTCGTTGCGCGAGGAAAGCAGACGACTGACCGCCCCCGAGTTCGCGCCCACAGTTGCGGTGTCCGATAACGCCGTGTCGGATGCGAGGAACGAGCTGGCTGCTGCCGAAAGCCGATTGGAAGATCGGCGGCGCGAGCGCCAGACAGCAGCGGACGACCTCGCCCGGGTCAGCGCCCGCCTGGACCTGGCGCGCCGCGCCGCGGAGACCATCAGCATCGAGAACATTGAGCGGCGGCTCGCCGCCGCGCAGACGGGAGCGGGGACCGGTGCTCCTCCCTCGGACCGGGCCGCGGCAAGCACGCGCGGCGACGAGGCGAAGCAGCGGCTATCGAATGCCTCGGCGGCCTTCGATTTGCAGGCGGCGTCAATTCCCGCCGCGCGCCGGAAAGCCGAAATGCTGGAATCGGCTTTCCCCTCGGGTGCGGCTGCGGAGCTGGAAAGTGCTGAGGACGAAGAGCGGCATCTCCAGGCCCTGCTGCCGGATGCAGAGGCCGAAGGATCACAGCCAAATAGTGATGCGGCGCGGGAACTGCGAGATGCCGAACTGGCTGCCGCCCAAGCGGAGCGTGAATTGACCGGCGCGAGAGCATCGGCGGAGACCGCGACCGCCAGGCGCGACGAATTGAGAGGGAGAGTGGAGCGGGCGGGCGGCGACCTCGAAGCCTCTGAGCGGCAAATGGCAGGGATGGACATCGAGGGAGCGAAACAGGCTCTCGCGAAAGCGCGCCAGGCGCTCGCCGAACTGAATCCGACGCCCGAGGTCACGGCCGAGCAACTGCTTCATGCGGACCAGGCGGTTGAGTACAGCGAGGCGGAGCTCAAGGCGTGTGAGGGGAGCCTTAACGAACTGCGGGGCAAGCTCGATCTGGTGGGTGGGCGCGTCGGGATCGAGCGGCTGGAAGAGGAACGCGAGGCCGTTCAGCGGGCCAGGGAGCATGCCGAAGATCAGGAGCTGGACTACGAGGCGTCGCGGCATATCCTGGAGTTATTGGAGGCAGCGGAGGCGAAGCGCTCCTCGCATCTGGGGCGTTCTCTAGCCGCGCCGATAACGGAACGATTCAAGGAATTAGCCGGCGATCTGTATGCGCACGTGAATCTTGACCCCGACCTGCGCATGGAAGGATTCGTCTCCATCGGCGGAGAGCACCGCGTGGAGGAGCTCTCGGTCGGCACACGGGAGCAGTTGGCCACACTGATCCGGCTTGCGATTGCCGCGCAGCTCAAAACCGCCGTCCTTCTGGACGACCAACTCGTTCACAGCGACAGCCGACGCATCGAATGGTTCCGGAAACAGGTGCGAAACAGTGTATGCGAACACGGCCATCAAGTTATCGTGATGACGTGCCGGCTATCCGATTATGCCGTCGACGACGAGGCCCTTGGGCACCAAGGGGAACCGCCAGTAGATCGAGCTTCTCTAACGATTGTCAACATTCTTGACGTCGTTCAACGAATAAGCTTTTGACTGGTACAACAAGTTGTTCCTGAAGTAGACGACACCAGCGTACGAGACATCAAGCGGACAAAGCCGACCGTTCCGTCGGCAGCAACGATCGGTCCCTGCGGTAACAACGAGAACCCCAACTTCCTTTAGTTCGGGCAGGCATCTCCGCCGACACCTCAAGGTACATGGGTTCCTAAGACAGTGTCTGAGGTGGTCAGGCTCGTTCGTTGACGCTTTGTCACCGACCCGTTGATCAACCCGGCCGGTTCTGGATGCTCCGGTCTGGTAACGTGCCTAACGTGCCACTTCTCGGAGAAAGGTGGTTGTTGCGCAGTGAGTTTCCGGTAAGCATGCATGACTGGGGTTGAGCTGGGCTGATAGGTTGTGTCGAGGGCGGGAGGCCTGGCGGCATGACACAGGGATCGGCAAGCCATCGCGAGGACGTGGAGCAGTT
>Ga0182024_10010592_pt1 | contig 18758 bp, 14 predicted proteins | sample P32metaG_FD_120480 | JGI IMG/M metagenome (GOLD analysis project Ga0182024, IMG submission 120480) | Permafrost microbial communities from Stordalen Mire, Sweden - P3-2 metaG (Illumina Assembly) | ecosystem: Environmental > Terrestrial > Soil > Wetlands > Permafrost | place: Sweden: Stordalen... | reverse complement strand
TGGAATGCGATTTCCTGCGGCCTGATTCGCCCAAATCACTGCCATTGTTTACAATAGAGTTTTGCCCATGGACCTGGCTGCCATCCAATCTGCGCTGCGCGAACGCAACATCGACGCGTGGCTATTCTACGATCACCATCATCGCGATCCCATCGCTTACCGCGTACTTGGCTTGCCCGCAGGCCTAATGGTTACGCGGCGATGGTTTTATCTGATACCCGCGCAGGGCGAACCGGTAAAATTGGTTCACAAAATCGAAGCCGGCCATCTTGATTCGCTGCCCGGCAGCAAACGCCAGTATTCCGGATGGCAAGAATTATTCGACAGCTTGAAGTCGATTCTCGCTCCTTATCGCGACATCGCGATGCAGTACTCGCCCAACAATATCGTGTTCACAATTTCCCTGGTCGATGCCGGCACTGTCGAACTTCTGCGCGGCCTCGGCAAGAACGTCGTCAGTTCCGCCGATCTGGTTGCGCAGTTTGAAGCTACGTGGAGCGACGAGCAGATCAAGACGCACTTCGCAGCCCGCGATGCCATCGATGCGATTACTGCGGCGGCCTTTCAGGAAATCGGGCAGCGCACCCGCAACGGCGGAACTACCGAACACGAAATCCAAAACTGGTTTATGGAGGCGTTTCGCCGCGAGAATCTGCTCACCGATGATCCGCCGATTGTAGCCGTCAACTCCAACGCCGGAAACCCGCACTACGAGCCGCGTGCCGACCATCCCGTTCCAATTCGCGAAGGCGACCTTGTGCTGCTCGACGTGTGGGGCAAGAAGGATATTCCGGGCGCGGTATATTACGACATCACCTGGGTGGGATTCGTCGGCAGCGCGCCGTCAGGCCGCATGCGCGAGGTGTTCGAGATTGTGCGCGACGCGCGCGATGCCGGAGTGAAAACCGTGACCGATGCCATCAACTCCGGACGCCGCATCGCCGGATGGGAAGTGGATCGCGCCACTCGCAACCACATCAAGGAAAAAGGTTACGGCGATTATTTTATTCATCGCACCGGGCACTCCATCGGCACCGACGTGCACTCCAACGGGGCCAACATGGACGATCTGGAAATTCACGACGAGCGCCAGATTCTTCCCAACTCCTGCTTCTCCATCGAGCCCGGCATTTATCTGCCGGAGTTCGGCGTGCGCAGCGAGGTCAACATGCTGATCCGGCCCAATTCGGCGGAAGTCACCGGCAACATTCAACGCGAGATCGTGACCATCTGATGGCAAATCAAACTGCAAAGACAACGACCAAGGCAGCCGAACCGGCGCAGCCCGCAAGCATGATGGCGGTGATTGCACCCGCCGTGGGCTGGCTGATTCCCGGCGCGGGCCACATGATTCAGAGGCGCTGGATTCGCGGCGGTTTGCTGCTAGTCTCTATCGGCACTCTGTTCGTGCTCGGCCTAATGATGCAGGGGCACATCTACAAGGCGAACGGCGGCGACATCCTCGATATGCTCGGATTCATCGGCGACATGGGCGCAGGTGGCCTGTACATTGTGACCCTCGCCATGAACTGGGGACAGGGCGCGGTCGCTTTCGCCACCGCCGATTATGGAACCAAGTTCATGATCGTCGCTGGACTGTTGAACTTCATCGCGGTGGCCGACGCCTACCACATCGCCATCGGGAAAAAACAATGAAGAAGCTATCAGCCATCAGCCGTCAGCTGTCAGCTAAGACTTCAATTCTGGTTGGGGCATCATGACGATTCAGCTCTCTCACTTCAGCGCGGCTTTTGTGTTCGCGCTCTTCGCATCGATAGTCTTCGGCATCACTCACCGTGAAACCACGCGCGATATGATCCGCTACGGCCTGTATTGTTTTGCCATGTTTCTGGGAGGCGTCTTCGTGGCCGGCTGGGCCATGTGGCTGGTGCGAAGATAGCTCTTAGCCTTTAGTTCTTAGCTTCTTTTTCTTTGTAGTAAAATCCGCGTCCGGCTTTCCTCGTATTCCTCTATCCCTGTGCCGATGCTGAAACTCTTGTACCGAACAAGCTAAGAGCTAAGGGCTAACGGCTAAGAGCCTCTATCCTTCCCATACAAACGCATCAAACACTCGCTTCGAATCAAAATTCAGCCGCCGGTACAGAGCAACGGCTCCCGCGTTAGCTTCGGTCACGGTCAGCGATAACATCGAGAAGCCGCGCTTGCGCAGGTTTGTAGATGTCGCCGCCAGCAACGATTCGCCAATGCCGTGCGAGCGGTATTCAGGAAGCACGCAAACCTGCGTCACATGGCCCACGTCAGCGCGCACGCGCGAGCACAGAATCATGCCAATCAGATTTTTCCCCTTGCGATCTACGGCAGCATAAGATGACTCCGCATCGAACACCCCGCATCCCGGGAAACGCACAATGTTATTCAGAAAGCGCAGCGATCCACTCAGCGTGTGATATTGGTCGTTGATTTGGGCATCGACGTGGCCGCGATAAGCAGCCGTGATCACAGCGGCGGCGGGTTGATAGTCCGCTTCGGTCCAAGGACGAACTTCGACATCCGCATGCGTCGCTCTTGTCGGCGGAACAGTTCGGGCCAGATCCAGCAGCATAAACAGCCGTGGGTGGCGCTGGAAGCCCTGATCGAGGAACGGCCGCGCAACGCTTCCCGCCTCGTGCGCCAGCAACTGCGCCTCGACGCGATGGATTCCGGGAGACTGCTGCAGCGTCTCGATCACATGCGTCAACAGCTTGACTTCGACCTCGCGCGCGTTCGAAAGCCGGCCTTCGTTCGCCACGTAAAGATCGCCGACCACTCCCTTGCTGCCTTCGTACACAAAGAAGCTGTAACCGAAAATGCGCCCGCGATCAATGGCTGCGTATCCAGGCAGAATTTTCGCGTCGACATAGCGCAGAATCATCTCCGCCGAGCCGTGATAATCCCACGAGAGCAGGCTCGCCCAAGCGCGCGTCTCATCGTCGAGCAGGGGGCGCAGGTCCACGGAGGAAAAATGCCTGAGATCGAGAATCTCCACGGGGCTCCTGCAAATTCAGCCGCAAAAGATGGTGGCTGAGTTTGCAATGGCAGAACCCCGAGTTTAGTGCGTTGCGAGAGTTGAAGCAAACCGGCGGAACACCAGCCGCCAACATTTCATCCTACTGCCCGGAAGCCGCGCCCGCAGCGGCAACCCAGTAGTAGTCGACGCGCTGCGCCGCGTAGTGTCCCAGGTAAGAGATGCGCCGGCCTGCCACCAACTTCGCGATCTCGGCCTGTGAATCCTCCGGCGCCACCAACAAGTGTTCTTCCGGAGGAACACTTCCCCAGTCATAGTTGAAGGTCAACCGGTTGCGGTAAAAGGTCAATCCATATTCCAGTTCGCGCCGAACATGGTAGACGGCTAGCGGCAACGGCTGAGTTTCCATCCGCGCAATTTCCCGCGCCAGGGGCCGCGCCGAATAAGTTTTATCCAGGTCGGTAGCTCCGAGCCGCAGCACGATTCCCACGAATAGCAGAACCGGAATCACCGTGACAAACCGCAGCATGCGAAGACCTGTCTTGCGAACCAGTGTGAGCGCAATTCCAGCGCACAGAACGAATGCAACGCCGAGCGCTGCCAGCATGGGTCGACCTCCCGGAAGCCGGTGTTGCGTGATCAAATAGGCAATCAATAGCGCTGGAACAATCGGAGCAGCGGCGAATAAGGCGTGCAGCACTGCCAGCCACATTGCCGGCGGCCTGGCCTCGCTTCGCTCCAGATCTTGCCGCAAATATCCCACTAATAAGAGCGCGCCCGCCGGAATCGCGGGAAGAATATAGCCGGGCAACTTTGATTGTGAGATTGAGAAGAACACGACAGGCACGACCAGCCAGCAGCACGCGAAAATGCCGAATTGCCTTTCGAAGTCCTCGCTGGCACGCACGAGTCTTCGCCGATCCCACCGCTGCCGCACTGCTTGCACGAAGCCCGCAATCACAAAGACCGTCCATGGAGCCAGCGCCAGCGCCGTCATCGGCAGGTAATACCAGATGGGCTCGCGATGGTGATAAAGATTTTCCGAGAACCGGTCCAGATTTTGCCGGACGATAAATTCGCGAAAGAACTGCGGATTGCGCATCTGCACGGCCACATACCAAGGCAGCGCGATTGCGCAGAATAGAATAATTCCCGGCAGCCACACCGACTTCAAAATCAGTCGCCATTCTTTAACCGCGATCGCATACAGCATGATCACCAGCGCGGCCAGAAACGGTGCGACGGGTCCCTTCGCGAGCATGCCCAGAGCCATGAAGGCGTAAAACACGCCAAGATAAATTTTCTTTTTACTCTTCCGCCACGCCCACCAACTGAGCATCCCAATGCCGAAAGCCGTGGCCAGCGCCATATCCATCGAGGCGGCGTGCGCATATCCGGCAATGGCGGCGGAGGATGCCGTGATGAGCGCGCCGTCGACTTCAAATCCAAACTTGAAGCGCCGCAGAAAAAAGTACACAGCAAGTACCAATAGAGCGGCATCGAGCGCCGATGGCAGCCGTGCGGCCCAGTCGCTCACACCAAAAATCGAATACGCCAGCATGGCTTGCCAGTAATAAAGTGGCGGCTTTTCCAACCACGGATGCCGGCCAAGCACGGGCGTGATCCAGTCGCGCCGCTCCAGCATTTCGCGCGCGACTTGCGCATAGCGCGGCTCGTCGGCTCCAATCAGACCGAACTGTCCCAGTCCGTAGAGAAACAGAAACGCGCAGAAGCCCGCCAGCAAGAGCGCGTCGGTGCGGGTGCGATTCGTCATGAGAGGGTTCCGGAAAAGGCGGGCTTCATCGTTCGATTTTGATTAACGATTGATGTTTTGTTGATTGAAAGGGGCTACGGGTTGGGAGCTGTTTAATCAACACTCAAAGATCAATAATCAGAAATCATCAATTCCCCGCAAAGACAAGCTCATAGATTCATTGTACGGAAGGACCGCGCCGCAGCATTTCCAGAACCGGTCGCACCGCCTCCGCCAACGGCCCGTCCAGCGAGCAACCGCTGGCGCATTCATGTCCGCCGCCGCCAAGGCATTCGGCCACTCGCGCCACATCGAGCTTGCCTTTGCTGCGCAGGCTTACGCGAACGCGCCCGTCGGGAAGTTCGCGGAAGAAAGCCGCCGCTTCAACCTCTCCGATCGAAAGCACGTAATTCACCAGGCCCTCGCAATCTTCTTCCTTCGCAGCGCACAGATCCATTTGTTTCTGCGTTACCCAAGTCCAGCCGACGTGGCCTTCGGTGTTGAGGTTGCGCAGCGCCTCGCCGAGCAGCCTCATCTTGGCCACCGAGTGCGCAAAATAAATACTGCGCGCGCAGTGCGACGCGTCGGCGCCCGCCAAAACCAACTCCCGCGCCAGAGCGAATGTATGCTCGTTCGTCCCCTGAAACATAAACGATCCGGTATCGGTCATCAGCGCCGTGTAAAGGCACGTTGCAATCTCCGAAGAGACGGGCGTTCCCGCCTCGCGCGCCAGCCGGAATACCATCTCTCCCGTGGCGACCGCATGCGGATCGATCCAGTTCACATCCGCGAACGGCCGTCCGCTGACGTGGTGATCGATGTTGATCAGAAACCGGTTTTCCAATCCCTCCAGCCTCGTGCGATGAATGCTGTCACATTCCAGAATGATCGCAGCCTCGTAGCTGCCGCCAATTCGGCTGGCCTGCTGTACCTGATCGGCGAAGGGCAGCGAGCGATAAATTCGCGGTACGCCATCGTGCAACACCACGTCGGCCTGTTTCCCCATCGAGCGCAAAACCTGGCAGCACGCCAGCGCCGATCCAATGGCATCGCCATCGGGCCGCGCGTGCGATGTAAGCACGAATCGGTCGCGCTGCTCGATTTGCTGGAGAACATCCTGCAACATAATCCTAAGCCTTCTTGTCACTCGATCCTGCGCGCGCCTTCATTCGCTTTTTCGCACGCGCCAGTAGCTCTTCCACTCGCGCCTTTTCGCGCTCCGAACGGTCCAGCCGGAAATGCAATTCCGGCGCGCGCCGGATCCGCAAACGCTCTACAAGTTCGTGCCGTATGTATTCCTTCGCCGCGATCAGACCCTCAAGGCTGCGATCCGCCTCCTGGTCATCGCCATCCACATCCACCAGAACCTGCGCCGAACGGCCGTCGTCAGCCACATGCACGGCAGTCACGCCCACCAGCCCAATGCGCGGATCGGCCAACTCTCCTTCCACGAGAGTTTCGATCTCCTCGCGTAAAGCCTCACCCAACCGCCCGCGATGGTATTTGACCGCGCGCTTCTCCACGGCTCACCTCAAGGTAAAACGCATGAGAATATCAGAAAATCGGCTGCAGGTGTTGGCCCTGTAGTGCTATTCTCGCGCACGAATGAGGGATCACGGTAAGTACGCAGGTAACAATAGGATAGCGGCGGCACCTTCACCGCCGTCTGGCAATTCGAGGGCCGAGCGTCACCGCACTTCCACCGACAGCAAGTCCCCATCGAACGCGCCGCCGGGCTTGTAGTTGACCGAGACTGCGCGATCGTTCCATTCGCAGGAAAACTTTTCCGCTCCGATCAGTGGTAGCGACTTGTAATCAGCGGTGCGCAGTTTCAGAACTACTTCGCCAGATCTAACGGTTAGAACCGCGGCTGGAGATCGCGAGCAGTCCACGTCGACGAGGCGCCCCTGCAGAAATTTTGCGGGACGCTTGTCGACTGTGCCCGAGGAGTGCCCCGCTTTTTCGGCTGCGGCGCGCTTGGCGGCGTCCTGCTCCAGCACGTCGAATGGTGAAGGTTGGGCTGCGACTTTCTGGCTTGCGACCGCAGCGGCTGAGATGCCGTATTTTTCTTCGTTCGGGATCGTGCCCAGTCTATCGCGAGCTGCAGTCGCGATCTCCGGATTGTTGCTTGCCTTCAGGCGCTGCAGCAATGTGACTGCGGCGTCCCATTTTTTGTCTGCAATATAAATTTCCGCCATGTTGTAAACATACTGCTGGTTGCGCGGACTCAGCCGGATCGCGGCGTGCTCGGCCTGCATCGCTGCCGTTGGCCCTCCGCCTTTCATATGCGCCGTCGCCAGCAGGTCGTAAGCGTTGGCGAATTCGGGATACCACTCCACCGTGGCGCGCAGGTCGACCATCATGTTAGGCAGACCAATGATGTCGGCGTGCTTCGATTGCGCCACGCGGTATTTCAGCACAGAGCTGTAGTACCGGATCCACGGATCGTCCGGCCTCAGTCCGACGGCATTCGATAGTTCTTCGGCGGCGGCATCAAACTCTTTTCGCTGAAGGTGATCCCAGGCAAGAGCGCGGTGAGCAATCTCGTTGCCGACGGCTGTGACCAGCAGAGGATTCTTCTTGTCGTCCCTTTCCTTTTCTCTGCTGAATAATTTTTCGGGAACCGGTTCGGGAGTTGTGGCTAGAGCCTGCAACTCCTGCAAGCCCACGTCGCGGCGTTCGGGAACTCTGCTCTTAACTTCGGCCTCGATCGCGCGTGCATCGTTTTCGGTGATCACCTTGGAGGTGATCACGCGCGTATCCGTGTGCACGATCTCAGGAAACTGATAGGGCTGCGGCGGGGTGAGTTGGGATTGGGAGGTCGGTTGTTTGGAGGCGTCGAGCGCCACGAACAGCGGCGTGAGCGAGTGAAAGTAATCTTTTACCGCCCAATCAAACTGAGTCGACGACATGCCGTAAGCTTTTTGGATCGCATCTTCCACGGGCACGTGCTGGATCTCGACCAGATCGAAATAAGTTCCCGCTTCCTGCAGTTTTTTCTCATGGATGAGGTAATGCATCACCATCCACGATTGCGCATAGAAGAGCGTGTGGTGCGTGCCTTCGATGTAGCTGGACGTGTCGTGCTTCATCGTGAACAGGTCGGGCAGCGTTAGCCAAACCTGGCCGCTAAGAAACTCCGTAAGCGACTTCGGAAGACTGCGAACTTCCTGCTGGTTCTGCAGCAAGTCTTGCGCGTAAGCGGATTGCAGTTCTGGATCGCCGCCGATCTCGTACTTTTTGTCATCCAGGCGAATGGAGCTGAAGTATTCTGCCAGACCTTCATCGAACCATCCCGCCGCTGGAGGATAGTTGTTGCTCACAAGCATGTGCGCAAAGTCGTGGGCGACGGCACGCCAGGATTCCGGCTCGAACAAGTTCAGCACGATAAAGTTCTGGTCTTCGCCGGGAACGAAGAAACCGGCAGCGTCGATGGGCTGGCCTTGCCGCAGTGGCGCGCTCTGGTAGTAGTTCTTGTCGTTCTTGAAAGCGAGGATCGTCAGCGGCTCCGACTCGTTGAGGCTCTCACGCATGAGCAGGGTAGCGAAGACGGACCGCATCTGCTCAAAGCGCAGTGCGACTTCGGTGCCTCTCTTTTCGCCGGCATCGGTAATCACCGTGTAGTGCGTGGAATGAATTTCGCGCCACGGCGATTGCTCCGCCGCACGAGCAGAGGCAGCCAGAAGAAGCGCAAGAAGCATCGTACAAAGAAGTGAACTCGGGATGGCGCGAATGCGGGCCATGTGTGGTTTCAGCGGAGTGGAAACTATTGAAATGCTAACACGCGGCCGCTGGAGCCATGTCCGCAACCGCAATTAAACGCAGTTGACCGCACGAAGAGAAAACAAGTTAAATGAGTGCCGATCGATTTCGCTGTTCAGTGCATACGGCCGACCCTCGGGAACGATAAACGTAGGAGTGATTTCCGTGCGCAGTGCCCGTCCTTCGACCCATCCATCGATCCGCCGGAGCCCGCGGTCCGCTCAATCGAAGATTCAACCGCGCATGCTCGCCCCGATCGTAGCTTCGATAATAGCTCTGATCGTCGCGTTTGCGGGTTCTTTCCATCAAGCTCTCGCGCAAGACCAGCCTGACAGCCGGTCGAATGTCATCCACGGAATAGTGGTCAACGCGGCGACGCAAGACCCGATTGGCCGCGCTCTCGTTTATTCTCCCGACAATCGCTACGCAACCCTCACCGACGGCGAAGGACATTTCGAATTCATCCTGGCAAAACCAGCGGCAGAAAGCGCGGGCACAACAGCCGGAGATACCGTGTGGCTGATGGCGCGCAAGCCGGGATTCCTAGACGATTCTTCGAATGGAAGAAGGCAAATTCCAACGTCGCCGGGCACCGACCTCACGATCTCTTTAGAGCCTGAGGCATTAATAAAAGGTCGAGTCGCCACTCCAGCGGGCGACGCGGCGCGAGGAATTGTTGTGGAGATTCTGTTCAGACGAGTCCAAGATGGCATTCCTCGATGGATGCCGAAAACTCAAACGATCGCAAACTCCAACGGCGAATTCCGTTTCGCCGAACTCGAGCCCGGCCTCTACAAAGTTCTGACGCACGAGTGGATGGACAACGATCCCGAAGCAACTGTCCCAGGCGGCCAACTCTACGGCTTTCCGCCCGTGTATTACCCGAGCTCGGCGGACCTCGCGTCGGCGGCGACAATTCAACTCGCGGCTGGACAAACCGTTCAAGCGGATTTCTCCCTCATCCGCCAGCACTACTATCCGGTAAAAATTCCGGTCGTGAATCCGGAAGCGAACGGCGGGATTAACATCACGGTGTCGCCCCACGGACAGCATGGCCCTGGTTACTCGCTCGGCTACAACAGCGGAAAGCAGGCGATCGAGGGACAGTTGCCGAATGGAAAGTATCTTGTCGAGGCCGCCGTCTTCGTGCCTGACTCGTCCGCGGCGGGGTCCGTGAATATAACGGTCGCCGGAGCGCCATCGCAAGGTCCTAGCATGGTCCTCGCTCGCAACAATTCAATCACCGTGAATGTGAGGGAAGAATTCACTTCCACGGATTCGAGATCCTCAGGGGCGATACCCATCCGAGGCCGAACTCTTGCTATGCCTAAAATTCGGTTCGATCTAAACATCTGGGCTGAGTCGGCAGATGATTTTGCTCCGCAGAGACAGGGATCACTTCGCGCCCCTGCTGGGCCGAACGATGATTCGCTCGTCATCGAAAATCTTGCTCCCGGCCGATATTGGCTACGGCTAAGCGCGCAGCGTGGCTACATTGCATCGGCAACGACGGGTGGAGTGGATTTGCTCCGTTCGCCCTTGGTCGTAGTTCCCGGCGCCAGCACACAAATCGACATCACCATGCGCGACGATAGCGCAGAACTCCAAGGCACCCTGAACCCAGCGTCCAGTACGCAGTCTGGCTCGCCGACTCCCGGAGCTCCGGCTAGTCGAGGCGGACCAACTCCGCCGGGATATGTATATTGCATTCCCCTGCCAGATAGCGCAGGTCAATTTCTAGAACTCACTGCGTCCTATGACGGAAAATTCGACAATCCGATGATTGCGCCCGGCAATTACCGCGTAGTCGCGTTCAGGAATCGCGAGCGGGATATTCCTTATCGCGATGCTGAGGCGATGAAGGTTTATGAAAGTAAGGGCCAGGTCGTTCATTTTGCTCCCGGCCAAAAAGTGACCTTGCAACTGGAGGTTCAACCCAATGTGGAGTAAAACGCGGCGAAGGAACTTGAACTCAAACCCAATCCTCCGGTTCTACATGCTCGGAATGTCGATGGCATTTTGCCTCTTCTTGATACGACCGCCCGCTGAGGCGCAAAGCGCAAGCATTCCGCCGACAGAAATGCCGAATGCCAGCTACAAGATCGCTGGAACCGTGGTCAGCAAAGCTGACGGGCATCTTCTAGCTCGCGCGCGAATCACGCTAAGGGACGCGAAGAATTCGCAGAAGTTTGAGTCAATCATCACTGCGGACGATGGCAGATTCGAGTTCAGCAGCGTGCCGGCAGGAAAATATTCACTCTCAGGAGCGAAGCGCGGATTCATATCTTCCGCCTACGATCAGCACGATCAGTATTCCACCGCAATCGTCACCGGAGCTGGCCTCGATACCGAAACCCTCGTGCTGCGGCTCGCGCCTGACGCCGTAATCGCAGGCAAAGTGCTCGACGAATTTGGAGAGCCCGTTCGCCGCGCGCAAGTCACGTTGTATTACAACGACCACAGCTCCGGCGTCGACCGGGTTCGCCACTATCGCTCCGCTCAGACCGACGATCTGGGTGAGTACGAAATGACGCCACTGATGCCTGGCACTTATTTCCTGTCGGTAACCAGCAAACCTTGGTACGCAGTGCATCCTCATTCCGATCCTGCCCAAGAATCCGAGCGCCAGGCTGAGACCATGGAGTCCGTTGACCGATCACTCGACGTCGCCTACCCAGTCACCTATTTTCCCGACATGACCGGTGCCGACGATGCGCAACCCATCCCAATCCGCGGCGGCGAACGACTGCAGGTGGATTTTCATCTGAGTCCAGTGCCGTCTCTTCGTCTGCTCTTTCGTGTGCCCACCGACAGCAACGGCGGATTCAGTTTTCCGCAGCTCGAACAACCTGCATTCGACGGCTTCACTTCCGTTCAAGCCGGTATGACTCGCCGTCTTTCGTCGGGACTGGTGGAATTGACGGGTGTGCCTGCGGGCCACTACACAGTCCGTTTCTTCGGGCAGGGTCAAAGCTTGCAGATGGATGGTGTTGACCTCACAAAAGATGGCGAGGAAGTCGACGCGACCAAGAGCGAAGCTTTAAGCACGATAAAAGTTTCGGTTCAAATTCTGGGAGAAGCGACGCTTCCGCCTCAGCTTACGGTTGGATTGCGCTCGGGAAATAGAGAGATCGCTTCTTCCGCATCGCAAGTCGATTCCAAAGGGACCGCGGAACTGCAGCAGGTTACGGTGGGCCGCCATGAAGTCGCGGTCTGGGGCGGCGGAAAGCCTTACTCCATCGCTCGCATGTCTGCCGAGGGTGCAGAAGTTTCCGGTCACACTCTCACGGTTGCGGCGGGTTCATCGCCTTCCGTCTCGCTTGTTCTTGTAAGCGGCAGCGTCGAGATTGAAGGAATCGCAACCCGCGCGGGAAAAGGTTTCGCGGGCGCAATGGTGGTGCTTGTGCCGAAGAATCCAGAACTGAACCACGATCTTTTCCGCCGCGATCAAAGCGATCTTGACGGAACTTTTGTTTTGCACGGGGTGGTTCCGGGCTCCTATACCATCCTGGCAATCGAGAACGGATGGGATTTGGATTGGTCGCAGCCAGGCGTGATTGCAGCTTATTCAAAGCGCGGGCACACGATCGACCTCACGAATCAAAACGGACGCCCTCTAAATATCGTGGAACCGATCGAAGTTCAGTCCAAATAGATGAAATCCTGATAGCTGTCCCCGTAAGTTAAAGAGCCGCCGCCGACGGTCTACTGATCGGTGCGAACCGCGCAGTTGGGACCTTGCTACGAACGCCGAGGCAAATGCCTAGTCGCCGCTGGCGTGATTCTGCGTAGGCACGAGAACGAGGCGTGGGCGGGCTTCGGCAGGACGATGCTGCGAGGCTCGTCCGCATAGATCGAGAATGGCGAAGACTGCTGCGTACGCGGAGAGAACGCCGATACCGACCGAGGCGGCTACGGTGAGGCAAAGAATCAGAGGCATGAAGAGCGAAATCACGGTCAACCACCCTTAGTAAATTGCAGTATCAGATGCCGCGGGCCCAGTTTTCGTCTACGCGGCTTCTTCAATCTACCTGCGCTAAAGGCCGCCGCTAGTGACGCTTCAGGTGCGCCGCAGCTTGCTGCTCCGTAGTAAAATACGGAGTAGAGCTGTGCACTCCTACTGTCGGACAAGTCTGTAAGCCTGTCGACATTACGGAAGGGCAATCCAACCCGGTTTTTCAGACAAGTAACCAATGGTTATTACTAAAATCTCCGTGCGCGGGGCGCGCCAGCATAATCTCAAGAACATTGACGTTGAGATTCCGCGCAATACTTTGACGGTGGTGACCGGGCTGAGCGGGTCGGGCAAGTCGTCGCTGGCGTTTGACACGATTTATGCCGAAGGGCAGCGCCGGTATGTGGAGACTTTGTCGACCTACGCGCGGCAGTTTCTGGACCAGATGGAGCGGCCGGATGTGGATGCAATCGATGGACTTAGCCCGTCTATTTCGATTGAGCAGAGGACCACCAGCCGCAGCCCGCGATCGACAGTTGGGACTATCACTGAGATCTACGACTACCTTCGCCTGCTGTTCGCTTCGATTGGAGTGCCGCATTGCCCCAAGTGCGGGCGGCCGATCAGCCGCCAGTCAGCGGAGCAGATCGTGCAGCGTGTGATGCTTCTAACTCCTGAGGATCGTGTAATGGTGCTGGCGCCGATTGTGCGGGGGCGCAAAGGTGAGTTCAAGAAAGAGATGGAGACGCTGCTCAAGCACGGCTACGAGCGCGCGCGCGTGGATGGCGAAATTGTGAATCTGGATGACGACCTCGCGCTCGATAAGCGCAAGAACCACACGATTGAAGTGGTGATCGACCGGCTGCTAGTGAAGCCGGGGATCGAGCATCGTCTGGAAATGTCGGTCGGGCTGGCGATGAAGTTAGCCGGTGGCTTGGTGCAGATCGCGGTGGTTGGCGGTGACGAGCAGCTTTATTCGGAGAAGCTGGCTTGTCCGGATTGCGGCATCAGCGTGCCGCAACTGGAGCCGCGATCGTTTTCGTTTAACAGCATGTATGGAGCTTGCCCGGAGTGCCACGGTCTTGGCAGCAAGTATGATTTCGATCCGGCGAAGGTGATTACGGATTGGTCGAAGCCGCTGCTCGATGGCGGACTGGGGCCGGGTTCGGCGTCGCAGGGATTGATTCATGCTTTGCAGATCACCGCGGCGGCGCACGGAATTGACCTGAGCAAACCGTTTGAAAAACTTCCGGAGCAGGTTCAGGATCTGTTGCTGAACGGCGAATCGGGGCGCGGGAAGACTGGCTTCCGCGGAATTTTTGGATACTTGAAGCAGAATCTGGAGGAGTCGACCTCGGAAGGTTATCGCGACTGGTTGATGGATCACATGTCGGCGACGGATTGTCCCGCGTGCGGCGGCAAGCGGTTGCGGCCGGAGAGCCTGGCTGTGAAGGTGAGCCGCATGTCGATTGCAGAATTTACCGCGCTGCCGATCTCGAAGGCGCTCGAGGTTGCTCGAGGCATTAAGCTCGCGGGACGCGAGGAGAAGATTGCTGGGCGCGTCATGCATGAAATTGTAGAGCGGCTGCAATTTCTGAATGCGGTGGGACTGAATTACATTTCACTCGACCGCTCGGCAGCGACTTTGTCTGGAGGCGAAGGGCAGAGGATTCGTTTGGCGACGCAGATTGGGTCGAAGCTGCGCGGCGTGCTCTATGTTTTGGATGAGCCTTCGATCGGCTTGCACCATCGCGACAATGGACGGCTGCTGAATGCACTCGAAAATTTGCGCGACCTGGGCAACACGGTGCTCGTCGTCGAGCACGACGAAGAGACGATTCGCCGCGCGGATTATGTAATCGACCTCGGTCCCGGCGCGGGACGACATGGCGGAGGGTTAGTGGCGCACGGAACTCCTGCGGAAATTATGCGCGAACCCAACTCGCTGACCGGGGCTTACATTTCCGGCAGAGTGCAGATTGAGATGCGCGCCGAGCGGCGTCAGAAAAACGGTGCGGCCCTGACGATTCTGGGTGCGAAGGAAAATAATCTCAAGAATCTCGATGTAACTTTCCCGCTCGGCGTGATGACCGTGGTGACGGGAGTTTCCGGGTCGGGCAAGTCCACGCTGGTAAACGACATTCTTTATCCGGCGCTGGCTCGGCAGCTGTACCGTTCGCGCGAGAAGTCGGGCGAGCATAAGGCGATTGTGGGCGCGGAGAACATCGACAAGGTGATTCGCATCGATCAGTCGCCGATTGGCCGCACGCCGCGCTCGAATCCCGCAACCTATACCGGGGTTTTCACCGCGATCCGCGAGATCTATACCATGCTTCCCGAAGCGCGTGAGCGCGGGTATAAAGCTGGACGTTTTTCTTTCAACGTGCCCGGCGGACGTTGCGAAGCTTGCCAGGGCGAAGGACAGCGCCGCATCGAGATGAATTTTCTGCCCGATGTTTACGTGCTCTGCGAAGTCTGCGGCGGGCGCCGATACAATCACGAAACGCTGGCCGTGAAATACAATGGCAATTCGATCGCCGACCTGCTGGAGATGCCGGTTTCAGACGCGCTGCCGATTCTTGAAAACATTCCGCAGGTGAAGCAGAAGCTGCAAACGCTGGTCGACGTTGGCCTCGGCTACATTCATCTCGGTCAATCTGCGGTAACGCTCTCTGGCGGTGAAGCGCAGCGTATCAAGCTGGCGCGCGAGTTGAGCAAGCGGCAGACCGGCAAAACTCTTTATCTTCTCGATGAGCCGACCACCGGCCTGCACTTCGACGACGTGAAAAAGTTGCTCGACGTGCTGCACCGGCTGACCGACCTGGGTAATTCGATCGTCATCATCGAACACAATCTGGACGTGATCCGCAATGCCGACTGGATCATCGACCTCGGCCCTGAAGGCGGCGAAGAAGGCGGCCGCATCGTCGCGCAAGGCACGCCCGAGCAGGTGGCGAGAGTGAAGAAGTCGTATACGGGACAGGCGCTGGCGGGATATTTTGCGGGGAATGGGAAGCGTAGCGCGTAGGAGGCATAACGAATTACGGCGGACTCGCAAGAAGTGGAGCTATGAACGCGTGGTAAGTTAATGGCCGAGCAGATGACAGCGAATCATGAACGACCCATTCCTAGAAGCGACCGGCGTGACTGACGAATGGTCTGCGATGAGCAATGCTCTTCAGTCTGCGCTTCAGCATAACAAGACCTATGATCCCGGATCAGGCGTAGGCGTCCGGAATGCATTCCGCGCAGAATGGGCAAAATTCATCCGCGAGGAGTCCCAACGGTACGTCGAGCCCGTGTCGGATACCCAGCATTGCGAAGCTATCAGCAGGATATCGGACAGGCTACGGGTAACATTTGGGCAACTCCTGAGTGGGGGCCATCTGCGTTACGGTACATCGCAAAAGGCGCTGAACCTCTATTTGAAGTTTCTCTGGCGACTCGGGAAGGTTTGGGAAGGTTCTCTCGCCACCCCACTGTCCGGTAGACGATTGTGCTTACCGCAGGCGGGATCGATGGTGTATGGACGAAGTGCGACAGTATGGAGGAGTACATGGGCTGGATCGATATCCTCAGGACAAAGGCAAGTCCGCTTTCCCTCGCGGAATGGGAGTACGGCCTTTGGGCGCGGTTGGCGGGCTACTAGCAGTCTCAGCGATCACGCTGAGGGCCGGGAAAATCCCCACGGACTTTTTAGAGCGCGAAACTCGGAATGGAGACATGTGCTTGCAGATTGTATCGACCCGAAGACACGCGACTTTCTCACGGAGGTAATGCATGAATCGGCTTCAGGAGCCGTCAGTTACAACTGGCAGGACATTGATGACCTTTGGGAGGCTCTGCTGCATGGACGCGGCTGTCCCGCATGCCGAATCGAGTTCACGGATCTTTTGCCTGCGTTCAAGAGAATAGGGATCAGCTTAGGAACGAAATTCAGGGGTGAACTATCGGGTCTGAGGCGCGAATTTCTCCGGCGAAAGAACTCGCTGCTTGCGGAATCCGGGGGATCGGCCAGTGACTATGCTGTGATCGTTCTCGAGTTGGCGATGGTTGAGGAGGATGTGTTTCATTTTGTGGTCCACGGCCAGGAGGTTCTTGGGTTCATCCGACCCTCGGCCTCTCCGAGCCTGTCGGAGGTAGTGGACGGCGCGGGGGAATCGAGTCTGTCGACCTGCCGGGAGTTCATCTCCTCGCTTGAGCCTGACGTTCAGCAGTTCCTTCTCTCCGTTGCTTACTCCCGCGATTTGTTCAGGCCCGTCTTTGAAAGAGTTCGCTCTGAGTCTGCTGAAAAGGGCGGATATTCCAACTACGTCGAGGACCTTCGGGACGGTATACGAGCGGGAATCACGAACGCTGAACTGGATCCGGCCACGCTCTTTCGGTCATAGAAAAAGCGTCTGCCGAGCGCGGCACGTCCTCGATCAATTGGCCGAAGGGAGGCGAACACGGCCTTCAACAGTCGAGCGGAAATCTGGACGAGTTCGACTCCCTAAAGGCGGGGCAGATGGAAATCTTGCGCCGGGTTGAACATCTAAGTCGCCCACCGGCTGCCTTTGGCGCGTCTTTATCTGCCCTTCTTGGAGAGCCGCTCTATTCGCGGCTACAGGAGGCGACGCAGCGACGGCTTCAATGGGCGGAGTACCTGTACAACTTGAATCTGGAGCCTGATGGCCTCTGCATGCCTGCATCGATGATGGCACGAGGCTATGAGAGCGAGGTACTTCAGCGGATTGTCTGGCCGTTCATCATCAAATTGCGCGACGCTGGTGTGCAGTCCTACCCTGAGGGACCGGGAAAGCAGTTGATCAAGTCGGGCGAGGTCCAAAAACGCAGCATGACATTAGGCGACTTTGCGCTGTATCTCAAGAACGACGAGGGTATGCGCAAGCACGCTTCTGCTGAATTTAACGTCGAGGCAATCTGGAGGGACGCCACTTGGGTCGCCCATGTTCGGAACGAAGCCGTCCACAATCTCGCGTTTGACCGTGCTCTGGCGGATAGACTGCGGCGGGAAATCATGCGACCCGATGGTATCCTGAGCCGCCTCCATCCGAAGGTAGGCCAGAGCTACTGATGCCGACGAAGGGGCTGTGGGACAAACCTGCCTTTACGAGGAACTGAGATTTGAGAATCGCCCCCAATTGAAATCGATAACGACAACAATGTTAATCTTAGGTTCCGCAGTAACGGGAAGGAAAAGGAACTTTTCTGTCCTCGTTGGACAATCCGCAGCTTGACCCGCAGCCGCTGAGTGGGGAACCACAGCCCACCGCCCCATTGGTTGTGGAACCGTTTCGGTTCCCGGCTTCCGAGCCTCAGCCAGCACCGTGGGTACCCAAAGCCGGCGAGGACCCCGTCTGGAGCGGGTGGGACGTACTGCAGATTGCCGGACTGACTTTGCTGCTTACGCTTTTTGTCGTGCCACTGCTCACGGTTACGGGCGCGCACGTTTTTGTTTATCCGCATGAAAGTTGGCTGGATGTGGCGCGGAAGCCTGTGCTGGCGCTGCTCTCCCAGTTCCTTTCTTACGTGGTTGTTGTTCTTTACATGATCTTGCTGGTGCGGGGCAAATATCGCGCCCGATTCTTCGAGGCCATTCGGTGGAACTGGCCGGGAATCGCCGGCGTAAGTTTTCTGGGTGTGGGAGTGCTTATGCTCGGCTTCGATATTCTGGGACGATTTCTCCCCATGCCGAAGACCACGCCGTTCGATCAGTTCTTCGATCGCCCTTTCGACGCTTATCTCACCGCAGCTTTCGCTGTCAGCCTTGGGCCGCTGATAGAAGAAATTTTCTTTCGCGGATTTCTTTATCCGGTGGTGGCTCGTCGTCTCGGCATTACCTGGGGAATTTTTCTTACTGCTTTGCCCTTTGGACTGATGCACCTGGCTCAGTACGGTTATTCCTGGGGAGCCGTGCTGATTGTGTTTCTGGTTGGCGTAGTGCTTACTGCGGTGCGGGCGATGACGAAGTCAGTGGCAGCGAGCTTTCTAGCGCACGTGGGTTATAACGGGACGCTGATGGCGCTGGCTGTCTGGTCTACCGATGGGTTCAAGCACATGGATAAAGCGGGCCTGGGATTGTTTTGATTGTTTGCTGACCTCATTCCAGGCTGTCATCCCCTTCAACCTGTCATCCCGAGCGCAGCGAGGGATCTTGGTTTTCGGCTCGTGCAACGGACAGTGGCCGCCGCAGACAAACACCAAGATCCCCATGAGTTCACGAATCAAGTGCAACACCGTACAAAGGTGTTGCGATGGAAAAAAGAAAGTATGAGCAGTTGAGCCTCAGGGAGCGGATCGAGATTTACCGTCTGCATGCA
>Ga0182024_10010591_pt1 | contig 18758 bp, 15 predicted proteins | sample P32metaG_FD_120480 | JGI IMG/M metagenome (GOLD analysis project Ga0182024, IMG submission 120480) | Permafrost microbial communities from Stordalen Mire, Sweden - P3-2 metaG (Illumina Assembly) | ecosystem: Environmental > Terrestrial > Soil > Wetlands > Permafrost | place: Sweden: Stordalen... | reverse complement strand
GGAGTCGGCGCGCCGAAGTTCATAATTTGACTGACGATGTCGCCGGCTTCGAAGCTCAGCTTTATATCAGGCATTGCTTCTGCAACCTTTTTGCGCAACCTCTCTTCGAAATCCTGTACGCGAATTCCGGATTTTGAATTCAGCTCCACTCTGATCACTGCTTCTTGCTCGCCGCTTGTCCACAGATAAATCGTGTTAATGGGATAGCTCGATGGTACGACGCCGACAAAGGCAAGACTGACCATAACGTTATCCGGTCCGGCAATTTCGCTGACTAAATCAAGCAGCTTGAGTGTGATCGCTTCTGTTCGCTCTACCCGCGTGCCAGTGGGCGCGCGCAATCTGACCTGGATCTGTCCTGTGTCGACAGACGGAAACAACTCTCGGCCCATTTGTGGAACAACCAGCGCGATAACGGCCACCACCGCCACAGCGTATATGCAGACCATGAGGATGCCTGCACCGATCGTCTTTGTCACAATGTTCTGATAATGTTCCTTCAACCTCTCAAGTGTTCCTTGCTTGCGTGATTGACTGGGATGCCATCGAATGATCCAGGCTGAAAGCACGGGAACCAGAGTGCTTGAAAGCATGTAGGAAGCGATCATTGAGAAACCTACAGCCAGCGACAGAGGAACGAACAGCGCCCGCGTGCTTCCCACCATAAAGAAAGATGGCGCGAACACTGCAATCACTGAGACCATGGCCAGAAGGCGGGGGATCAAAGTTTCATGGCTTGCCTCAAGAGCCGCCTCTGCCACAGGTTGACCGCGTTCCAGGTGTGTGTGAATGTTCTCGATTGACACAGTTGCCTCGTCAACAAGAATGCCGACGGCAAGAGCTAATCCACCCAGAGTCATGATGTTAATTGTTTGGCCAGTCAGCCACAGTGCAACTAGTGCCGACAGCAGTGCAAACGGTATGGTGATAACGACGATCAGAGCGCTGCGCCAGTCGCGCAAGAAGAGCAGGATCATGAGACCGGTTAGGAGCGCTCCGAGAGCGCCTTCCAGCACCAAACCGAAAATCGAATTGCTGACATAACCTGACTGGTCGAACTCGAACGTAATTTTTACATCGTCAGGCAAAAGCGCCTGGAATCTCGGTAATTCGTGTTTGACTCGATTTACTACATCGAGAGTGGAAGCGTCAGCGCGCTTCGTTACCGGAATGTACACTGTTCGTTTACCGTTGATCAGCGCATAGCTGCAGAGAATATCTGAGCTGTCCTCGATCGTGCCGATATCCCTGAGGTAAACTGCCGGCCCGGATCCTGTCCTGATCGGCAGGCTAAGCAGAGATTGAATGTCTTTTACCACGGAATTAACCGGGGTAATTCTATTCAAATCACCGATCCGCACATTTCCTGCAGGAATGATGACATTGCCGTTGCTGAGCGCCTGAACCACCTCGTCAGATGACATGTGACAAGAGCGCAGTTTGTCAGGATTGACCCGCACTACGATCGTCCTTTGATTGCCGCCAAATGGCGGCGGCGAAGACACACCGGGCAAGGTGGCAAACATGGGGCGCACTCGAAACAGCGCCAGGTCTTGTATTTCGGCGCGGCTGCGCGAGTCGCTGGAGAAAACCAGGTAGCCCACTGGCACGGTGCCCGCATCGAATCTGACGACAAATGGTGATACTGTTCCTGGTGGCATGAATGCGCGCGCACGCTCCACATAGGAGATGGTTTGCGACAGCGCCTGGCTCATATCCGTGTCGGGGTGAAACACGAGTTTGAGCAGCCCTACTCCTTGTATAGACTTCGACTCGACGTGCTCGATTCCTGTTATGTAGAGAAAGTGGTACTCGTAATAGTTGACGAGGTAGCCCTCCATCTGAGTGGGCGACATGCCACCATAAGGCTGGGCCACGTAGATCACTGGCAAATTGAGGTTGGGAAAAATGTCGATCTTCATTCTCGACAAGGCAAGCACAGAGAAAAGAGCCATGCTAATCACTGCCACCATTACAGTGATAGGGCGCTCCATTGCTCTGTCTGTTATCGACATGCGCTTATCTTCGTTCCTTGTTTACTCTGGAAACCTGCTGCACAAATGGGGTGAGATCGCCGCGCGCCACTGCAGCGGCAAGCAGCGCTCGCCAAACTTGCAGCTGCGCTGTCGCATATTCCACTTGCGATTGTGTTAAAAGTTGCTCGTTTTGTGCGACATCATTAATTGACGCCAATTGATGCTGGTAGCGAATCCTGGCACTGTTAGCCGCTTCTGTTGATGCATGGACCTTGATCGGTGCATTTTGAGCAGTCAGCACGGCTCCTTCAATGAACGCGCGTGCCCGCGCATCTTGCGCTTTGAGATTGAGCATGATCTCTTCATAGCGTGATTGCTCCGCGCTAATTGTTTTCAGTTCTGCTCTACGTTGTGACCGCAACAAGAAGATATCCGTTGGGTTGAAGGTCACCAGTGCGCTTATCGCATAATTGAACGTCGTTGGGTAATAACCGCGGCCAAAGTTCAAAGAAAGATCAGGCTCAAAGCTGGTGCCCCGAGCGTATAGTGGAACGCGAAGAAATAATCTTGGATAGAATGTTCGATCAAGCGCCTGATTCTTCGCTTGCGCCAGTTCAATTGTTGCTTTTTGAGCCATTGCCTGAGGATGCAAGGAGAAATTGGCAACAGAGAAATGGCTTTCCGGCAGTTCAGCCAGCAAGTTGCCAGGCTCGAGTTCTACGCTTTCGGCATCAATGCCAACTGATTCAATCAGTGTGGCAATGGCAATTTTGTAGTTTTGATTTGCGGCAATCAGTTGATCTTTTGCCCGCACCAGTTCTGCTTGTGCCAGGTACTCATCGGTCAAAGCTTTGAGTTCTCTTTGAGCAAGAACGTGCACGGTTTCATAGAACACATTCCAACGATCAACTTGCGCCTGGGCGGCCCGAACGGCCTGCCTGGCAGCCAAAGCTTGAAGAAAGGCATCAGCGGCTGTAGTCATCACCTGCAGTTGTGTCACCGCAACTTGCGATTGGGCTTGCGTTGTCGCAGAACGGGCCGTGTTTACTTGCGCCTTCCTCAGCCCAAAGTCTAATGGTTCCCAGGAGATAAGCGCTCCAGTGGTAAATCCGAATCCGCCGAGAAAGTTGTTCTTGTTCTTAACCAGCCCGCTAATGTTAGGCACAACGAGCTGTGGTGCGAGAAAGCCCGTGACGTTGTTGGCAGTTCCATAGTTCTCGTCGAGGAGCAGCGCCACAGCAGGTAAGTAAGCGATTTTTGCCTGCTTGATCCCCTCACGTTGAGCGTCGGCTCGTAGCTGAGAAGTTCTGATCGCAGGATAATTTCGCCTGGCTAACTCAATCGCGCCTGTCAGTGTCAAAATTGTCGGACGAAGAGGAATGGTCTCTGTACTGAGTTGTGGCAGATTGCCGGCCGGCTCTTCTGCGCAGCAGAAGCTCGGGAGCATCAACAAGACAACCAAACACAGAATGGCTGCACACAGCCTCCTGTCCATAACTTTCAGTGTTGCACTTGCCCTCTTCATTTTCGTTTTCTTGCTTCACCTGCAGAACTTTCCTTGTGTAGCGCCTGGAACAGTCCTTCAAACAAGGCAAGACCATGCAACTCCAACTGCTGGTCCGTCATCTCCCCTAGAAGCCAGCCCTTCAAAATAAGGTCGACTCCAATAATTTCAGGATGTGTGTACATACCATCGCGCAGATCAATTTCGTGCACAATTTCACCAAGCTTCCATAGTGCAGCCTCCTTTAGATCGAAAGCCGCCAGCAGTGTTTCAAATGTGCAGTATTTGCCGACGTGACCGAAGGTTCCACCCTCCTTCATGTCGAATCCGATCTCTCCGTCTTGCGGAAATTTGGCATAGCGAATAATTGCCTTTTCATCAATGAAACGGCGGATGAACCATGCGCAACTGAGCCGGTCTACGTGCGGACGTGGTCGCGTCATCCAGACTTTGTTTTGGAAGTCTTCTATGGAAACCTTAGAAATTTCTGCCGTCGCGGCATCGTCGCCAGAGAGCAATCGATCGAGTTTGGCGAATCTAGAGACAATACGAGCGCCGGCGGGTGAATTGAAAAAGTCGGTTTTCAATATTTCTTGCTGGCTCTTTCTTAGCTTCTGTAGCTCTCCATAGTGCTTGAGACGATTCTCCGCGGATAGTTTTTTGATGGCAGCTTTCTCCAGAACTGTTATTCCGTCGTCAAGCTCCTTATATTCTTTGTCACTTTTTTCTTGAAAAAGACTGATCACTTCAGCATTAGTCATTCCTTCAAACGATTCCACTCGCATAAGCAAAGCATCGCCCTCCAGTTGCTTCACGTCCTTGCTTAGCCACTGAAAAGATTCCAGACATTCATCACGTCCAGGCAGGATATGGACGCCGTCGCGCAGGCTAATGGCGCCCATACGCGTAAGCTTCCTCCACACAGCCACACGCGGACTTGAACGATCTATTGCTGGCAAGGAGTAAGTGAAGACCAACCAGGTCACTGTAATAACCTCCACAAGAAATGTAGGTTAGCACGTGTTGCGCACATCTGCAATCAGTGTTACATCTCGCTTGTAATGGTCTGGAATTACCCGCATAAAGCGACGTATGCACAGGCACTGATATCGCTGCGGCTGTGTTATACGCCGAAGTTTTCGGCTAAACCTATGCCCGGTTTGGATCACCCGAACGGGGGAATAGTATCCCCAGAACGGGGGTCTCGTATGAATAAAAACATTTCAGGACTGAAGGTCTGTTGGATTGCTGTGGCCGTATTTGCCAGTGTCGTGGTGACCGCGGTTCCATGTTTTGCAGATGCGCATGGACCGTGGGTGTTCGAGCGGTCAAATTACGATCCGGACGGTGCCGGATGTGTTTCGTCTGAATTTATCAATGAGGACCATGCGCTCGTGCTGCGGCTGGTTAAGACTTGCCCTGTGCCTGATCCACAGCATCCTGACGGCACCGCCTCGGGCGCGCTTCTAGAATTGCATCCTGGAGCTCACTTCAAGCTGAGCGAGCTTGGTTGGGACTCAACACCGAACAGTTATTGCGGCGCCGGATCGCCGCGCTTCAACGTATTCGACACGCAAGGTCATTACTGGTTCTACACGTGTTATTGGATGAGCCAATATGGAACCATCGTCCCGCAGAAAAATGGCATGAACCGTCTGACTTGCAATCCAGCAGACGTGCCGCTGGACGTATCGCGGTCTTACGCGGATACTCCTGTTTTCACAAACGACACGGAAGTTTCAAAAATCGAACTGATTATGGATGAACAAGGAGTTGCCGACCTAGCTCAGCTCACCATTAATGGCGTGCCTGCTCACTTCGATCTGTCGCATCGCGTCGGTCCGCCCGACTAGCGATTCGCGGTCACACGAAATCGATGGTCAATTGAACGTATTCTTCTTCCTCTCGCTCGCAGTCCAGATTCGATAACCCGAGACCGAGGAGCCGGACACGTTTAGCTGCTGCTTCTGTGGATTCGAGCAGTGCCAACGCCAGTCGCATCATCTCGGCTCTGTCGTGGATTGATTCAGCGACAGTGCGGCTGCGCGTCACTTGCTGGTAATCGGCGTATTTTACTTTCAAGGTCAGGGTTCGCCCGGATGTGCCGGTGCTTTCGACGCGTTGTTTGAGCGTTTGCGAAATCTCGTCGAGCGCGTTGACGAATTCGTAATGCTCGACTAAATCTTCGGCGAAGCTTTCCTCCGCACCAATCGATTTGCGGATGCGGTCTGCGACGACCGGACGGTCGTCCTGCCCTCTGACAATGTAAAAATAGAAACTGCCAATCTTGCCGAATTTTTTGATCAGATCGATCTCCGTCCACTTTTTAAGATCGGCTCCGGTAAACACACCTGCGCTGCGCATTTTTTCAGCAGTCATTTTGCCGATGCCGTAGAACTTTTCGATCGGCAAACTCTCCGTAAACGATTCAGCCTTTTCTGGAGGTATGAGGAACAGTCCATCCGGTTTGTTGATGCTTGATGCTGTTTTAGCCAGAAACTTATTGACGGAAACTCCCGCAGATGCAGTCAGGTCGGTGCGCTCGTAGATGCGCGCTTTCAACTCTCTGGCAAGCAACGTAGCGGACGTAAAGGCGCGCTTGTTCTCGGTCACATCCAGATAGGCTTCGTCCAACGACAGTGGCTCGACGAGATCCGTGTATTGATGAAATATCTCGTGAATCTGCTCCGATACTTCTCGGTAGGCATCAAACCGCGGCCGCACAAAAATCAAATGAGGGCACTTCTTAATCGCGGTCCGCGACGGCATCGCTGAAAATATCCCAAACTGCCGCGCCTCATAGCTGGCCGCTGCGACGACCCCGCGCTGATCCGGCGTTCCTCCTACAACCAATGCCTTGCCGCGATATTCGGGATGATCGCGCTGTTCCACAGATGCATAAAACGCATCCATGTCTATATGAATTATCTTGCGAGTAGTCTGAGTATGCAGCGTGCTGTTCCAATAAACAATAAAACTAATTGTACTGATCCCGAAGCCAAACCGCATTTTTGCAAAGCCGGTCGCATTATGGCTCCGGAATGATGATTTCCTCGTCCAGCGGCGGAATTTCGCGCACCAATTTCCCGTCTCTCACTACAACGAACTCTGTTCGAGTTTGTTGTGCCAATTTTCTGGCACGTTTGGATGCCCTGATAAGCGCAGCCATCGAGTTTTGCATGTCCTCGTCAGTAATAACAGGATCATCTTGATTGTTCATTCGTTCCCTCTTCAATCAAAATAGCACTGTCTCCACTGTTGTCATAGAGGCGCCCGGTCAATAGTCGGGAGTGTGGGCGGCGAATCGGACTGTTTCAATCATGCGCATGAAGAATATGAGCATCAGGGCGATCACTTCTGCGGGATAGGCGAAATCTGGTTTGATGAGATAGAGAAGGAAGTAGGCGTTAATGCAGAGCCAGTGCATGCGTGTAATCGAGTGCACACGCCATTCCATGTGCTCGCGCCACTCCATGCAATAAACGACGAGGGCGCCCATCGCCAACACGCTCAGATCGTAAAAGGGCAAATGCGGTGCAAGAATTGGCACCAGAAATGTGCCGACCAACGTCGCAAAGGGAACCAGCTCTTGTTGTTTGTTAGGCAGCTTCGCCAGTTTGTAGAGCTGCATGAAACCACCGAAGGCGATCATCCAAGCGACGAACATCATTAAGCCTTCGAGTCCTGCATTGCGATTTTCAATCGGCAGCAAGCTCATGATGGCGTGGCAAAAGGAAATGTCGAGTCGTGGATCCATTTGCGGTTGCAGCCCGAATCCGGTGAAGGTTGAGAGCCAGGTGTTGAATGCACCGCCGCAGTAAAAGACGGAGAGCAGCGAGAGGACGCCGATGCCACAGACTAGAGCGATCAGGCAGTTGAACTTCTTCGCGCATGCTTGTGCGATCGCGTTGGCGAGTGCGACGATGAGAAATGCCGGCTTGAGCAGCAGCAGCGCCCAGATCAAACCCGCTTGTGCGGGACGCCGTTTCATCAGCAAAAAATATCCGATTGACAGCGGCAACAGTCCGAACACTAGACCCAGCTGTCCTTGCAGCAAAGTGAGCAGAACTGGCGTAAAACTGATGCAGGCCCAGCCAACGTCGTGTGTGTTCTCCGCGTCCAGATCGAGCAGTGCGGCGGCGCGAGCCACAACGTAAGTGCTGTACGCGAGCGCCAGCAGCGAGCAAACATGCCAGGCTGCTTGCGAGGCAGCAACGGGGATGAGGGTCAGTGGCCTCAAAATCCACAGGATCAATGGCATGTCCCGGAAAGTTTCATCCGCAGTGCCGATCATCGCCAATACGTTGGTGAACTGGGTTGTCTCTTTCGGCACTCCAGCAAATATTGAATAGACCTCAGCGAAACCGCCGCTGTGCGCCAGCGCCTGTGCACATGGATAGTACAAGCGCCAATAGTCCGCCCACTGAGCGAACGAAGGCACCATAAAATCGGTGAAAAGCAGCGCTAGTGCGACGATGAAGCCGAAGCCCATTGTCATGTTCCAAAGTGATTGGTCGGTCCTTGCCAAGGTTCACCTTTAGTGCCCACAAGATTATCGACTATTTGTAACCTGAGATGGTAGGGGCGATGCCACGCATCGCCCGGGCACGAGACAGAACGGGTGATCGCCGATAACCGCCCTGTGCCTGAATCCGGGCGATGCATGGCATCGCCCCTACGTCAGATACCGCCAATGCATCAGAGATACCGGTGCAAGATGACGAGGGCATAATCCATATCATTTCCAGGCGTGAACAAAAGCACGATAATGGACTGGTTTTGCTCCGCCAATGGCTGTTTTCAGTCTTGCGCGCTTGCCGGTCATGGGCGGATCATTTAATGCTTCCGCTTGTTTAAACCCGGCGGCTCGACACATGCCGAGCAACGCCGGCAGCGTCGGTGCCCACCAGTTGCTCGCATCCTTGTTTAACTCGTCAGTTTCATAAAACTCGCAAACAGAAAGATCTTCGTAGCCGGGAAGGACAATCGCCTCGGTTTCAATCACCGCCAGTTCCTTGGTCAGTCGGGCGATTCGCTCAAGCGACAGCAATGGATTCCTGGTGTGGTAGAGCACTCCGAGGAACAGCGTTATGTCGAACATTCCCACTTGATCCAAATCCACGCTCATAAAGTCTGCGTCGATCGACTCGACCCGACTGTTTCTCAAACGTGCGGCAAGATCAAAAGCGCGCTTACCGGGCAACTCATTTTGATACCAAATCTGGGGCGGCGCTTCATTCGTTTCATCATTCCCCTTGCTTGATTGTTTCTCATTGCGCTGTCTGAAGAGCTTATCCATGTCCGAGTGCCAGGCGTGATAGTCCATCGCTACCACCCGCGATGCACCAAGACGTTCCGCCTCGAAAGAAAAGAAGCCATCCCAGGCACCCATATCCAGAACCGACTTACCGTGCAAGTCAGGCAGCTTCATCGACTTCAGCTCCTGGGCAAGCTGACTGGCACTCTTGTGCCCGGGACTGACTAGGCCGCCGCCCAAGTCGATCGAATGCCACCAGAATCCAACCGCGGCGACGGCTTCGTTATTTTCGTTATGCAGCCTGTCATCAAGCATTGGCGGACACCCCAGGCAGAACAAGATACCGGGCTGAGCGAGCAAACACAATAGTAGCCGTGGATTGAGCCGCTTTTACAGCTGCAAGTCCACGAGCCAAACGCCGACCCTACTTTTCCAGGTCTTCTGTGAGCAATCGAATCCAATAAGTTGTCAAATTGATCTTAGAGCCACAGGAGCTATGAAACGACTGCCGCCCGCCGCACACTTGTGAGGCGGCTGGACAAGATCTATGATGGAGCCAAGGTCTACAGGCTAATTGCCCAGCTTAACATGTATCTGGTACCTTCGGTGGTGGCTGAACTTGACATGTAGAATTTATGCCAAAGCCACCATTCAAATCCGCTATACTGTTGGACCTTCGGAATCCCGGTATGCCTTCAAATCCCTACGGGTAGGAGAGTTCTTATGAGCACTACTATTAGCAAGAAGCAGGGTTCTGATGCTGTAACGACATATACGAACGCAGCCATAGAACAGCTTCACAAGCTCGATCCCTCAACGGATCCTGATTTCTTGCGGGCGATTATGAAACCGAAGCGTGAGATTGTAGTGGAGGTGCCGCTGCGGCGCGACGACGGCAAATATGTCACCTACCAGGGCTACCGGGTCCAGCACAACGATGCGCGTGGACCGTTCAAAGGCGGATTGCGCTTTCATCCATCGGTGGATTTGAACGAAGCGCGCACGCTGGCGCATCTCATGAGTTTGAAGACAGCTGTGGTCAATATTCCTTTTGGCGGCGGCAAAGGCGGCATCGCCGTGGATCCGAAAACGTTGTCGATGCGCGAGCTGGAAACGTTGACGCGCAATTTCACCAATCTGTTGGGCGACAATATTGGACCGCTTATTGATATTCCTGCACCCGACGTAAACACCAATGCTCAAACGATGGCGTGGATCGTCGATGAATACTGCAAGCGACGCGGGCAGAACCTGGGAGTGATTACCGGCAAGCCCATTGAGTTGGGTGGATCGCTCGGCCGCGATGAAGCCACCGGCCGCGGCGTTATGTATGCCACACGCGAAGCGGCGAAAGAGAAAAACATCGATTTGAAGAAGTCGAAAGTGGTTTTTCAGGGCTTCGGCAACCTTGCCTCTTTCGGTGCCCGCCTCGTGGAACAGGAGCTTGGCTCTAAGGTAATCGGCGTGTCCAGTTCGCAAGGCGCGATTTATAACAAGAACGGACTCGATCTAGATGCGGCTGAACGCTACTATCACCAACACAAAGGCATGAAGGGATTCCCCAATGCTGAATGGTTGACGAACGAAGAATTGCTGCTGCAAGAGTGCGATATTCTGATTCCGGCGGCACTGGAGAAGGCGATCACGCCGGCGAATGCGCCGAAGATCAAAGCCAAGATCATTGTCGAAGGTGCCAACGATTGCACCGAAGCCGAGGCTGATTCGATTTTGAAGGACCGCGGCATCTTCGTCGTGCCGGACATTCTGGCCAACGCAGGTGGCGTCGTCGTTTCATATTTCGAGTGGGTGCAGAATCTCAATAATCATTATTGGGATATTGAAACTGTGCGCAAAGAGCTGGAAAAGATTATGGTAAGCGCCTACAATCGAGTTTCCGCCACAGCCAACGAGCACCATATGACGATGCGCGTCGCTGCATACACTGTGGCGATCCAACGAATCGCTCGCGCCATGATTTTACGCGGCGCGTGAAGGAGCGTAGGCTGTGTGATTTTCGCGATCAAAAATAAAACGTATTTTGACGAACACGTATAAACACGTTGGCACGCTCACAAAGAAATCACGTTTGCAACCCTAGACTGCTCGCACATAACCACATCCCAGCAGTCGACCACGCAGGCCATTAGAGATGCGCCCGCTGATTGACTTGCCGATTTTGACTGGCGGGCAACTGTGCCTTTTGCCGGATCTCCACAGAATTTCACATTAATGAATTAGAACGGCAGCCCTGCTTCGAGTGTCACCGCTTGTAGTGGCACCAGCGGTGCTGTGTTCTGTCATCGCGGAGGCGAATCATGTCAATCATTTCAGTGGCATTAGCCACGGCGGTAGCCGTTGTTGTGGCGCCCACCAACATCCACCTTTCGTTGTCGGTATTTGAACAATCGCAAGCCGGGCTGCCGGCGCATGTTTACATCATTGCGCAAAAGTACGGCGGTGACGATCCGCATGGCGACGATCCACATGGTAGCGATCCTCACGACGAAGTCCATGACGACGACCTGCCCGCCAACGCAGACCAAAAGGAGAACAAGGCACCAAAGGACGTGTATGGTGACAAGTATCAAAACACAAAGGCGCCGTACTGAGCGATCAGGCTTGGCATTCCGCTTGCTGCGACGAAGCGGCGTATTGGCGCAAAACTGAGCTTGCGTCGAGATAACAGCTGCGATCTGCTTGTGTAAGCAGATCCAGCCGTTTCAGCCGTTCCCATATGGAGATGGCATGCTCATACAAAGGTTTGGCCCTTCTGTGTTCGTCGCGGCGTCGCAGGCTCTCGGCCAAATCGTATGTGGTTCGCGCCACCTCGTTGCTGAATTGACCGTGTTCGCTCCGTTCGAGCTCGATTAATTCTTCAAATACCTTTTCAGCCATCGGGAACTTGGCCATTTTGACGTACATAGCCGCCATCTGTTTAAGCTGTTTAATTTCGTTTGTCAGTTCAATGTCCATGGGGCTAGCTCTACTGGGAACACTCTATTGTTGCGGTGCAACCACAAAAGGTTCCCGGCAAGAATACGTAGTTCTACCGATAATTTACATTGCAACTTTTCTGCTGCCGTTCGCGATCGAATAGCGCAGGAGGGTTGATTGCATGGCAGAAAAAACAAATGAACGCGTGCTCAAAGACTTAGGTAAATTGATTCACGAACGAAGAGTCGCTGAAGGTTTCACGCAAGAAGAGCTGAGTCAGTTGTCCGGGTTAAGCCGATACTACATAAGCAGCATTGAGCGCGGAAGCAAGAACATCACTGTTGTTGTGTTGCGCAAATTGGCTGGTGTATTGAACATGAAAAGCTGGCAGTGGTTGCGGAAGGCGGAATCGTAGCGCCAGCTGTGCGTTATTGATGAAACAGTTCGCAGGCGGCAATGAAACGATGGATGAGGGCGGCAGGCAGATCGCCTTCCATCCACAGGGCGTCTGCGTAGTCGAGTTGAATGGATGGTTCCAGTCGTTGCTCTTTCGCTTTCGCGGCGTACTGCAACGCCTGATCGAATGCGGCAACCGCACGTTTAACATAGACAGGCTTCGGCTGTGAAAGCTGGCCGGAGTTGCTTGTGCCTGGTGCATGACTATCGGCCGCTCTGGCCAGGAACATGTTGCATAATCCCAGACCATACTGCGCACGCTCGATGTCCGTGTCATCGACGTGCAAAATGTCCATCGACTCTCTGACAGCTCCGCTTTGACTGGCAATGTTTGGCTGGACCAGTTTTTGCAATTCGGCCGCCGACTTCGCGTAGGCATCGTTGTCGATTAGACCTGGTTTGTTCGTGATCGCCGCTTGCAGGCGGAAGTTCTCCGTCAACTTCTTCAAATACTTAGTCGATAATGTCGGGTCGTCGTCTGCTTCGGCTATCGCACGAATTTGTGCGCATCTACAAGCGGCGTCGGAATAATTTTGGCGAAACTCGTCGATCCACTCCAGTGCTTTCAAGAGCGGGAGCAGCTCCTGGCGAGCGTCATTTTTGCCCGTATGATTCATTTGTTTCTCCTGCTCGGACCGGGTTAAAAGGTCAATGGGAATGCGGAAGTTGTCTCCGGCAATGAAATGCGAGGCGGGATCGATTGTATATACGGTTCTCATCGCTTCCACCAGATAGACCATGCTGGAAAATACAAGGTTGCTGGCTTTCTCCACGTATCTCTCAGCAGTGTCACTGGTGGTGGCACCGAAAATGTAGCAACGGGCGGCGTCAGTGGCGAGCATCGTCTGTGCGCGTGTCCTGCGCTTCGCCTCCTGCAATGACAATACTGCGGCGTTCTCGTAGCATTCTGCAGCCTGCAACCAATGTCCATTCTCTTCGTAGAAGTTGCCGACGCTTTTCAGCCCGCTAATGTGGTGGATGATGTTGTCTGCGTCCGCCTCGCCTAAAGCCTGACGCTCAGTGCGTTCGAGTCTTTCGTACTGTTTTGACTCTGTTGCCGCCGGTGCTGTGTCCAATTCCCACAGTGACTTTGTTCTATACGACTTATAGTTGGCGAACGAAGGGCTGAAGAGCATAAATGCGCCGAGCGCTAAAACAGGAATAATTGTGGCGGCCGCGATCGCCGGCCAGTGAGGCGCAGCGGCAGCCGTCAAGCGAAACCAGGGGTTGCTTTTAGCTTTGCGAGCTTGTGCGCCTCTGGCGGCACTGGAATAGAACCGCCAACGTCGCGGGCTATAGGTTATTGCCTGTGCCAGATCAGCGGCCAATTCTGCTGCGGTTTGATATCGATCCTTGCGGTTTTTTTCCAGGCATTTTTCAGTGATCTGGCTCAATCGTTTGCACAGATCGTCGGGGCCGTCGGGGGCGACCAGCGGCTGCGCAATCTCTCGAATTTGCTTGTGCATCGTGTCCAAGCTGTTCTCACCCACGATCGGCGCACGCCCGGACAGCGCTTCGTACATCAGGCAACCCATGGAATAAATATCTGAACGCGCATCCGACTGTTGCCCCTCGCACTGCTCGGGACTCATGTACAGAGGACTGCCGAACACTTCCCCGGTCTTAGTCAACCCCTGGGAATTTTCATCGTAGAGGATTTTAGCGATGCCGAAATCGACAATTCTGACCTCTTCTGTGCCCGCGCCGTCATCGACAATCATCAGATTGTTCGGTTTCAAATCCCGGTGAATGATCCCTTTTTGGTGAGCATGGTATAGGCCCTCAGCAGTTTGATGGAACAAAAGGCAGGCTCGTTCGGCTTCCAGCGGTCCGTCTCTGGCGATGATGTCTCCCAGGCTCGAGCCGTTCAGATAATCCATGATGATGAAGAGTTCACCGCTGGCAGTCAGACCGAAATCCTGAGTGGTAATTATGTTGCGGTGGTTCAGTGCGCTGGCTGCTTTCGCCTCTTGCCGGAAGCGCTTCAAGGATAGTTCGTTGTCGCTGAGATGAGGCAGCAGCAGTTTAACTGCCGCCAGCTTGCCGATCGTCAGATGGCGCGCCTTGTAAACGACGCTCATGCCGCCTTTGCCGATGCGTTCGATCAACTCCCATCTTTCTGCGATGATCCGGTGTTCCGGCTGCAGTCGGTGATCGGTCGTAGTGGAGCCGCTGTTTCCCGAGCGGGTATCCGTTTCATACGACAGGGCAGGGGTGTTGGCAAATTGAGGATTGACGACGGTGGCGGCAAGATCGGCAGTTATCTCTGCGCGATTGCTCGCTTCATCAAGCTCCGACTGATCTGGTTTTTCGCCGGCGCCCAAGGATTCCTCCGCTGTGACTTTGCATTAGATTGCCATACCGCTATAAAATATTCCCTGAAAGGGCGTGGTTGTTGCTCGAATACCGGATGCAGGCAATAATATTAGCCCCTGGTAACGGTGAACAACAAATGCAGTGGCATCAGAAATTCATCATCGTGCTTCTGGCTGCGATGATCTCAATCAATCCTCTTTGCTGTTGGGCTGCCGACGTTTGGGCTGTGCACCAGGAGAGCGAGCAGTGGGGACCGATCGATGCCACCGTTTCCAACAAGGGCATCCACATGGAGACGACCGAATTTTCCATTTATTTTCCAGCGCCAAAATTTGATGTGACCGTCGTTAACCGCAAGAACAAACGCTATTTGGTTCAGCCAATGGCGGCCTTCAAGGCACCGCTGACGAGAGCCCAAGTTCAGAAGCAATTGCACTACAACATCATCAAAGGAAAGGTTGACACTATAGACGGTATCAAGTGCACGCAATACATTGCCAAGCAAAGTCACAACAACAGGACATTCGAGTTCTGGACGACGAACGGGCTGGGCACCAGCGAGCAGTTGAACGATGTAGTCGTTCGCTTTCTGTGTCAAGAGGAAATCCCCGTCGGTATGGGTCTGATCGTGCGCATAATGCGCCACAACTCCTATACGGGCAAAGACAAAGTGGAACACGATGTGGCGACTGCATACCAGACTTTGACCACGACATCAATTAAACCTTGTGCGCAAAACGAGGTGGTGGCGAAGATTCCGGCCGCCTACAAGAAAGTGGAGTCGCTGGTCGATCTTGTCGCCGGAGAGTCAGGCACGATGGGGTTGGAAGATATTCCTATGCAGCGCAGCCATTAGCTCTTGTGGAACGAAGCCAGGGCATCGAAACGCAGTTGAATGGCGCGGAAAATATCGCCGCGCCGCCAGAGGACGTCGGCGTAGTCGACCTGCATCGTTCCCAGGAAGCGAGGATCGGCGATGTTGCGCCCCAGGCTGATGGACTCTTTCAAGTTTTCGTCCGCTTCTTTGAGTATGTCGTCGGAGCGATGGTTGCTGATATTGGCCAGCTCCTTCAGAGTAAGACCCAGCCCATAGTGTGTTTTGCACAGCGTGTAATCGTCGTTTTCCAGTCCCGGTGCGCTGGCCAGTCCCAGGGCCTGTTGGTATGCTTCGCGCGCTGATTCGAGTGTACTGAGGCTGTGCGTGGTCGTGCCGATGCGTCGCTCGAGATCGGCGAAGCGCCGGGCGATTTTGAATCTCTCTCCGTGCTCGTTTAATCGCTGGGAATTCAGCCTCAATACATCGTGGCAGACGGCAGCAGCCCGGGACAGATCGCCGGCGTCTTCTTCGGCATAACTGAGGACTGACAGCGGTTCCACAAGCATGGTCGAGGATGGGTGCGAAAGCACGTTGGTAGAACCGTTGTTAATCAGCCGGAACAGCGCATCGTTGATAATGTTGATGCTTACGAGGAGCACAGTTATAGCCTTCTGGTCCATCAGGCGACGCAGATCCTTGCCTGGTGCAGACCCCGCCGGTGTGCTGCGTGCCACATAGTAATTGCACAGTCCTGCTTTGTAGAGGTCATTGGCCTGGAAAATACTGGGGCGCTGCGACTCTTTCAAAGTCAGCTGCGCGCCTTTGTCCCAATACGCAGCAGCTTTGGCCCAGTCCCCGCGTTTTTGATAGTAGTTGGCATCGTTGTGCAAAGAGGTGATGCGAGTAGTGTAGGAGGTCACCCCCACGCGCTCTTCGAATCGGGCAAGACTGTCGATGTTGACTTCGTCCTCCGGCGTCAGTTGTTCCGCCACTATATGTGGTGGCTCAAGCATTTCGGTCAGGGCCGCTGTTCGATAAGATTTGTACTTGCTGAATGACGACGATGAGTCGGTCTCCAGGCAGAACCAGGCGATGGCAACGAGGACTAGCACTGCCGGTAGTGCGCGCTTTGTGTACTGGGCGATGCGCCAGGTCAGGTCACCTCTGTGTTGGCGAGCCCGGTAAGTGCGCGCCGCTAGCGACTTGGCGCGCCAATCCCTGGCGCTGGCGTCGCGTGCTTTGGCCAGATCGACCGCCAGATCTCCGGCGGTTTGGTATCTGTCGGCAGGATTTTTTTCCAGGCATTTCTGGATGATTTCATCCAACCGTTTCAGCAAACTGTCCGGACTGTTGTGTTTCACCAACCATGGTGAATCGTTGTGGATATGTCTGTACATCGAATCGAGGGGGTTGTCGCCGATGAAAGGAGGTTCGCCGTTCAATGTTTCATACATCAAACAACCCATCGAATAGATATCGGAGCGCGAGTCGATGCGTTTCCCCTGGCATTGCTCGGGGCTCATGTAATAAGGGCTGCCGAACACGTCTCCGGTTTTGGTCAGGTCTTTGGCGACGCCGGCTTCGTAGTTGTGCGTTACTTTAGCGATGCCGAAATCAACAATCTTGACGCCGAGATGATAATCGCTCTGCACCAGCATCAAGTTGCTTGGCTTCAAGTCTCGATGGATGACGCCTTTGCTGTGTGCGTGTTGCAAACCGTTTGCGGTTTGGAAAAAGATGTCGCAAGCCTGCTCCGGCGGCAGCGGACCGCGAAACTCGATATAGTCCGAAAGGCTCTCACCATCGAGGTAATCCATGATGATGAACGCTTCGCCTTCAGGCGTCATGCCGCAATCGTGCACGGTGATTACGTTGGGATGACTGAGGCTGCTTGCCGCTTTGGCCTCCATTTCGAAACGCTTCTGGGCAAGCATGTCTTCGTGAATCAAATGAGGCAACAGCAGTTTTACTGCCACCGGCTTGCCCAGCTTCATGTGTTGAGCCTTGTAGACGACGCTCATGCCGCCCTTGCCAATGCGCTCGACCAGCTTCCATTTATCGTCGACGATCAGCCCCTTCCACTCGGCGTCGTCACGCCGCACGCCGGTGAGCGCGGTTCGCGCTGGTTCAACCGTGACGGACTTGGGGTCGATGGCGGTCGCCGTTTCGCCCGGTGGTCTTGATGGCGATTTAGGCGGGATTGACTGTGCCGACGCCTCGGATTGCCTCGCCTGTTGGGGCTCTCCGGTCGTTTCTTTTGGGCGAACTGGGAGGTTTTCCTCTTGGCTGCCGCTCACAGCGCGTGCCTCATGCTGTCCCAGGTCACTATGCCCAGCGCAGGAGCCTGTCTGTCGGCTCTCTCTTCTCCTGATCGAGAGAAAATCGAGATAAAATCTGGGTATGCGAGCGAGATTATCTCTGATTTGTTCGATGTTGCTGGTTGTGGCTAGCTGTTTGCCGCTGCCGGCGCCGGCAAGAGCCAAGTCAAAAGCGGCTCAGGTCTGGTCGTTGCAGCAAAACAGCGATCAATACGGTGTAGTGACTACGGTTGTCGGCCAGGACTCGGTGCGCATGGCTACCGCCGAGTTTTGCATGTCGCTCACCGCCCCCAAGTATGACCTGGTGATGATGAACACCGATACCAAGCGCTACATGGTCCGCCCCTCTGGTCAATTCGATGCTTTAGGGCGCAAGCAGTTAATCGACAAAAATGCCTTGATTCAGGTCAAGAAAGGCAAGACAGGCAAGGTGGCGGGACTGAACGCCACCCAATATGTCTTCACACCAAAGGGTTATCGGGTAACGCTTGAGTGGTGGACCACCGACGATCTGCACACCTCACCTGAATTAAATAAAGCTTGCTCCAAGTTTTCCGGGTTAGCCGGCGTCTCCAGCAACGGTTTTCTGCTGCGCTATTCGCATGTAAATACAATGGGCAGGCGCTACGTCTACCTGGACACGATTTCTGTCAAAAAAGTGGATCCAGCCACATTGAAATTCAAGATCCCGCCTGGCTATGCCAAAGTGGCCAGCGCCATGGAGCTGATCTCGCCAGACGACGCTGTCTCCGTCGATCCATCCGGACTGGGAATCCCGACGACGGCGACGAAACCGAAAACACGCGCTCCTTGATTTTCAGATCGGACTTGTGTCCCATCACTGAAAATCATCACGCTATGGGCACCACAATGAATTTGCCCTGTGCATGGCGGTGCGGCCGTGCTCGTTCAGGGCGTCGAGGTGAGCTGGCGATGGATAGCCTTTGTTGATCTCCCAATTGTATTCGGGATGATGGGTGGATAGTTTTTTCATGATGTTATCGCGGTGGACTTTGGCGATCACAGATGCTGCTGCTACGCAGGCTGACTTCGAATCGGCAGCCGGTACGGGGATTTGCGTCATTGGCAATTGATCGATTGTATTTTGTCCGTCTACCAGCACAACTAGCGAATTGCTGTCGGTCACCTGCAGTTTGCCGATCAAGTCATCGACTGCGCG
>Ga0182024_10010590_pt1 | contig 18759 bp, 14 predicted proteins | sample P32metaG_FD_120480 | JGI IMG/M metagenome (GOLD analysis project Ga0182024, IMG submission 120480) | Permafrost microbial communities from Stordalen Mire, Sweden - P3-2 metaG (Illumina Assembly) | ecosystem: Environmental > Terrestrial > Soil > Wetlands > Permafrost | place: Sweden: Stordalen... | reverse complement strand
CGCGGCAGGCGCAAAGCTCGCGGGCCGCCAGAGCCTGGCTGGCTTCGATTTCCCGCATGGCTGCCTGGTGCTCACCGAAGCGGGCTCGAAACGGCGCGCTTCATTGCATCTGCTCGCATGCGAAAATGAATTGCGCTCCCTCGATCCAGGCGGCATTGACGTTTTGGCCACCAATTACAAAACATTTCGAGCCGCACTCTCGAAAGAGAATCACACGCTCAAAAGAGCACTTACAGATCCGCACCTCCTTAGCGGCATAGGCAATGCATATTCAGATGAGATTCTGCACGCGGCACAACTTTCGCCTATTACTCTCACTGACAATTTGAAAGACGCGGAGTGGAAGCGGCTCCATGACGCAACGCAAAAGACGCTGCGCGTGTGGATCGATCGGCTGCGCACGGAATCAAAAGACGGCTTTCCGGAAAAAGTTACTGCATTCCGCAAAGAAATGGCGGTTCATGGACGTTATGGCGAACCATGCCCCACGTGCGGAGAGAAGATTCTGCGCATTCGCTACGCCGACAACGAAACCAACTATTGTGCCCGCTGCCAAACTGGTGGCAAAGTCCTCGCCGATCGTGGGCTCTCACGACTTCTCGGCTCCGATTGGCCACGCACACTCGAAGAACTCGAAGCCCTGAAATCGCGCTAGAGTGCAGGCTTCAATAAATTGCAAAAGCGCAAAACTCATCTTGGCTAAATTTCTGCTACGATGAAATTCTCAACCTGACTTTGAGACTGTCATGCCACCATTCCTACGCGCAACTTTAGGCTATTCGCTGGCAGCCGTTGCTGGAATAGTTTGCGTGCAGATCTGTATTAGGGTCATGCTCTACTGTTGGACGACATTCGTTCAGCCTGCTGACGACTTCAATTATTGTTATCAGGCACGCATACTTGTTTGGTTGTTCGACGGTGTAGGGGCATTGATCGGAATAATCCTTTTTGCCACAGCTTCAAGCTTTAAGAGACCGCCCAATGCGGAACAACGTTGAAGCCAGCTGGTGCTGTCACTTTAGGTTTTGTGCTGAGAAATTTGGTTGGATCAGGAATAGGTGCACTTGGTGGTCTCGCCGCTGGGCTATTGAACGAATATTGCTTCAGACCGCACTTTGTCAATCAATTCCATCAACTAGATCAGGCGATCCAGCGCTCCTGAAGCCAAACCCTTTCGAAAGACATGCGGTCTGCACGTTGCCACCGATACTGGTGGCATGGCTTTGCCAAATCTGCGAGGCTCAAATCAGAGGCCCTGAAGTATTCGTAATCGATCTTCCACAGCTGTCATCGTCGAGCCTGAAACAGCTCCAAGGCGGCGTCCCAAGCGATCTTTCGATACGGACCGAATGGCGTCGCATAAGATGTCACTTTTTTTCACCAAGCCACCTTCCGGCGGCATAATCGGAACGTGATACAGTACACCCCGCTGAGTCGAAGTAATGGGCAGCACAAGAACCAATCCAGCTGGGCCTGAATTGAAACCGTCTATGGATACAATTAGGGCTGGCCGCCGCCCAGCCTGCTCATGTCCGCGCGTTGGATTTAAGTCAGCAAGCCAAATCTCACCTCTGGATGGACTAATCATGCGGTTTGACCGTCTTTTTCGATTTACCAGCCTTGCTATTCTTGCTGCTTGGCTTCTTGGAGGAATCGCCTGACTGAAGCCCGTCTAGTAAGGTTTGGTCCCATACATCACGCTCTGCTTGCAGAGACAGCCACAAATCATGATCCTCTTGCACTTTTAGATACGATGAGTTGGCTTCTAAAATGAAGCGTCGACGGCGTTCTTCTTCAATGGCTCGATCTAGAATATCCTGCATCGGCTGCCCAGAGCGCGCCGCCAACTCTTTCAAGATGCGATGCGCCTTTTGGCTAATGCGAATAGTTGGATTTGACATAGCTGTGAACCAATCGGTATACCAAATAGTATACCGCATATATTAAACAAGCCCCCGAGTCAGGCGTTGGGCCTTTTTGCAACCGCTTCAAGTTTTAAGAGACCGCCCAATGTGCAGCAGCGCTGATGTGGTATCACATATGGTCGCCACCGATATCGGTGGCATTGCTTTGACAGTTCTGGAAGGCTCAAATCACCCGCGACAAAGCCTCACTTCTGAAATGGCGACGCCGAGCAACCGGGTATCGCGAGGCTTCGGGGAAAAATCTGATGGTCGCCACAGATGAGGAACGCGAAACGTAAGTTCGAGCCGAGGCTTCGCATACTTGGTATGGTCGGGCAGCTCAAACTCACCTTCAGCCTGACCTGGTTCTTTCCAACGAATGAAACCCAGACTTGTCCCACCCATGCTGGCACCATCCAGCCGCAGCTCAAGAGAGTATGGCCCGGGGAAATCGCTGAAGGCCGTTACTTTCAATCTGCGCTCACATTGGTTGACGAGAAAGCTCGCCTTCGAATTCAGCGCTGCTGTCCAACGATGTACCCCTTCGGGGAAGTGCCAGCTTGGGTCATATCTAACTCCTGTGCTGGCGTTGCCAAAATGAAGCTGACCACCAGGCGCAGGTTCATCACCGCCAGCGGTGTGAAATTGCGCCAGCGGCAAGAGTGGCCATTTCGCGCACTGCGCCTGGTCGATGGTGATAGGAAGAATGGCACAGACTTGTCCAACCGCCTCCAGCACAAATCTGCCCACGTACTGCCAATTTCGATTGAAGCGCAGCACAGAACCGAATGTATGCGCTCGACCGGGCTCTGGAGAGTACTGAGAAACCCCTACCAAGATGGTGTCTTCGGAAAGAGCCATCCCCCGCGGATACCCTCCTGTCCTCAACATCCAGCCATTAGTGCTGACAAGGGCCGCTTCCTTGGAGCTACACGTGATAATCGCATCACCCCACGGCAAGGCTTCATGGGCTTCTACGCCCAGCTCTATCACCGAGCTCAACATTCGCAGCTGAGTTGTGAATGACCAGATTTGACTTGGCCCGCGGTTGTGCGCGACCAAGTGAATCAGTCCATCAAATGCTGCAATTGAATTGAAGTGGTGGATGTCTCGTCCACGATCGTCCGGATTGATGGCCGGATACCACTTCTCCCAGGTTCGTTCTGCGATGTTGTAAACACCGATCATATTTTCGAAGGTGCACGTCACATATAGGTTTCTCTCTATGACCGCAAGAGCGTGCATATCGCGCAACTTAAACGGCGCTTTGATAGATCCGATCGGATCGAGCGTACACGCATCTAGCGTCATAATCGAACCGCGCTCTGACGCATCCGAGCCCAGCGAAGTGCGGTTGCGACATGCCACATAGATTGTTCCGTGCTCTTGCGCCAGGCCAAAGTATGTTCCCTTTCCTGAATGCACCACTCGAATTTGATCATCGCTGTCGAGCAAGAGCAGGTGCTGACTTGTACTGATCAAATAACTGCTTGCCGAAAAATTGTCAGTCAACAACGCCAACCTTTTTTGGGGAGCACGTTGGCATGCCGAATTCGGAGCATAGTGCGCGGAGTTGCACATCGTTGTCGATGATATTTGTGGCCCACAAAGAGGCATCTTGTGAGCGCGGTAAATACTGATGCGGAAAGACTAAACCGACCTTTCTGACCAGAGTTCTCTGACGGTAAGCCATCCAGTAGAACCACAAATCATCGCCAGTCGGGCAGAGGACTAAGAACAGATCGGACCGGGCGACATCAGGATGCAGACATTGAGGTGGATACAACGTACCAGCCATTCCGGTCGGCAAGATATCAGCGCATGGCATTCGACTCGCTTCGTCCTGGACATCCCATTCCCATTGGCGATAAGGGCGCAGCCCGCCTTCAGCATCGAATCTGATTCGGTGCGCCCGCGAACAGACGATACTTGGATTCTCAGTATCGTAACCACTTACAAGAGTTTCAAGCCATGTCGAAGAGTAATAGAGATCGTCGTCGGCACTTACCACAAATGCGTCCGGAAACTTCTGCAACGTATGTACGAGCTTGTTGAAAGAGCCAAAATCTTGGCATCCCTCCACCTCCACACCGGCAAGAGACGACTGCGGGCAAACGTGTTTGAGGCGTTGCATATCATCCCAACCGATCCACAGGACTATGCGATCCGGCTGAACGGTTTGGTTTTTCAAGCAAGCTAGTAATAGCGGTAGCGTTGGGAAGCGTGCGGGATGCGAAGTGAGCGAAACGATGAGCTCGCCAGGAAGCCGATGCGCAGTTCGCGCTAAGACTCTTTCAGCGCGAAGTCTTCTCTCTAATGACCAAAGCCCAAGCCGAACTCGTATGGACTTCCTTACGAACCCTGGCAGCAGCCTTCTTGCAATGGGAGAGATCATCAATCGCTCAAGGATTCAACATGGATATTGTGCTCGATAAAGCTGGCTCTTGTTCATTAATAAGGGCTTAGGGACTGCCACCACCGGCACGGTTATCGTCTTGGTCGGCTTCTTGATCACGGCCAAGCGAACGATAAATTTTTGCCCTCACGGCGAAGAATTGCACCTCAGGCGTATTCTCTATGGCAGTGTTAATGTCGGCAAGCGCTTGTTCGTTCTTGCCCAGTCCGTGCTTGACCCGAGCCCGCACGGCAAGCTGGCGTGGTTGATCCCCGGCAGCGCTTCGCTCACCGGCACCGCTTCTCTCCCCGGCACCGCTTCGCTCCCCACCACCGCTTCTCTCCCCGGCACCGCTTCGCTCCCCACCACCGCTTCGCTCAGTGGTCAATGATGCCTCCACCAGAGGCAGTGCCTCTTCATTGCGACCGAGCTCATGCAAGGCGCGCGCATAGTTGGACAGGAACGCCGATTGCCGCAAACCAGCCTTATATCCTTGCTCCGCATCTTTTAATCCTTGAGTCCAGTCTTTAAGAACACAGGCGACATAACATCTGGTCATGTGAGATTTAGGATCAGCGATGCGCAGAGGCAAAGACTGATCAAAATCCGCTCGCCCTCTTTCTTGCTCTTCCACATTGGCATTATTGACCAGCTCAGCCGCTCGCGCAAACACTCCTCTTTCACCATATGTGGTATCAGGCAGTTTCTCCTGGAGAATGTCTCCAAAGGCTTTGGAAAAGAGCTTCACTTTGATTGTGAAAGAAAGCAATGCCTTGCCATAAGTGTCACCAGCCATCGCTTTGCGGGCTGTATCGTCAGCCTCGAACTCCTGCTGTTTTGCTTTAGCAAAAGCGAGAAGACTAAAGATGGGCGTATACCAGAAGAAAATCAAATTGAAGGGGATGTAAAAATAGGGCCTCTTCTGCCGCCATGCTTGCATACGGGCAAGCCATATCGCTCGCATTTGTCCGACAATGCGACGCGCCTGGCTGTGCCTGGCTACAAGATGACCGGCTTCGTGGGCGAAAATTGATTCCAGTTGCACAACGCTCATACAAGAAAGCGCCGGCAAGCCGACATAGAGAATATGTTGCTCGCCCACCAACTTGGGCATCGCGACAACGGAGCAGTTAAACTCGTTGGTGAGGAGAATCCTGTCGATTTTGGTACCGAATTTGGTGGCGATCGACTCGGCACTGGCGAAGAGAAGAGGGGCCTCGGAAGGCAGCAGCAATAATCCTCCCGGAGCCTTTGAACGACAGATATTCATGAAAGTCACCATCATGACGGCAAAGATCACTGGTGGCACGATCATTGCCAGCTTCAAAACACTTACTTTCAAATCAAAGGCGAAAAAGTCAGGAGAAAAGCCTGCACGCAAAATGTCCTGGACACCCTGCCAATTCAATATAAGAAGAGAACCGTAAAGTAAAACGGAAAGAAGAATGCCAGGCGCAAACATCAGCAAAGCAAAGAAGCCTACGACGAGCAGCGGTCCTGCAAAGGCGTAACACAATAAAAACAGGTCGTATACGCGGCCATGTTTTGCCGCAAAAACATCTGCTCCTTCTGCCAGACGCTGCAAAAACTTCGGACTGATTAGCCTACCGGTCCATGTATCGGCAAACGTGAGAGGAACTTTCCACATGTCTCTTGCAGATGTAATTTAACTCGTAGCCGTGGGTAGTCTTAATGTCTTCCGACCACCAGTGCCGTAAATGAGCCCGGCACAACTACCTGGTGGTTGCGGTTCTGCGGCACTTTGTCGTTAGGCGCTTTCTCCATTTTTGAAGTAATCAACCAAACCTGACCCAACTTCGGATCAACAGCCATGGTGCGCGCCCCTTGCTGTGTCTCAGCAGTACTGGTGACGGTAAATTTGTCTTTTGTGTCCTCATGAATTACCGTCAGCGTCCCGTCTTTTCCATTAGCGCTAAATGCATTTTGTGATTTATCATCGAAGCCTGTTCCGTCTACACCAGCACCAATAGGCGATTGAGCAACTACCTTTCCTGAATCGGCGTCCAGGATGATCATCAGTTTGTTGTGGCAGCCGGAAAAAAGACGTTTGTGTTTGAGATCAAGCGCCAGACCGGTCGGCTCTTCACCTGGGGCGAGCGACCAATGCTCGCGCACCACCAACTTATTTGTGTCAATGACTGCAATCTGGCTCTTATCCTCAAGATTGACATAGACAGTGCCTTTGCCGTCCGAAACTGCCGCTTCCGGGGCTCCGCCCAGTTCCACTTCACCGACGGCTTTAGCGCTTTTAGCGTCAATCACCGTTGCCGTTGTGCCACCATTATTAAAAGCAAAAATTTTCTGAGAAGCAGAATCGTAAATGATGCTGTCAGGCTTGGTGCCCGCCTTTACTTGCGAAACTTCCTTCAAAGTCTTGAGATCGAAAACGCGCACTGTGTTATCTTTACCGCTTGTGGCAAAACCCCGGTTCAGCGCAGGCACGACAGCGGCACCGTGCACTCCTGTCATATTTGCGATCTCGCCAACCAACGTGCCCTTGCTCATATCGACGACCATGACTCGATCTGAGCGCCCAATGTAGGCTCTTCGCGAAGCACCGTCAATGGTGACATAGTCCCAAGATCCGTCGCCGCCCAAAACAAATTTCTTGACTACCTTGTATGTGGATTCGGCTTGTTTGGCATCCACTGAAACCGAGGCAGAAAAACCTCCCACAGCCGCCACCACCAATGGAACTAGAAATCGAAAATTCATCGCCTTCTCCTGTAGTCAACTAATCCGTCAGCCCATAGCATAATCGACCCACGGCGAAGATTCGCGATGGGTCGATCATTTGTCAATATCAAGACTCTACTGTAAAAGACTACCAACCTTTGGCGGTCGTAACCCGGCTTGGATTACGAAGCGAATTCGATGATTCTGGTTGAGAGGCAACTATTGATGGTGCCATAGATTCCACTACTGTCCCCGGCAACGGCAAAGGTCCCAGCATTTCGCAATTTGGACGTGTTGGCGAGGCAAGCACGTACAGCACCTGGGGCTTCTGGTCATCAGCGGCCAGAGCGGGGATCTGAGAAGCTGCATTGACCGCAATGACTGCGATTGCTAATTGTACTAAGGAGTTTTTCATTGCTTGATACCACACTTTCTGCTTTCTTGGAGTGGTGACGCCACACACCCGCTAAAAGTTGCGTCATTAAACGCGCTCTTAAGACTTCCGACTCTTATTAAATTCCCCGGTCCAAGGTTTCAAAACCACTTGGCAGCTAATTTTAAGCTTGAAATTCCAGAGTTAGAAGTCCCCCATTCAGTAGGGCAGCCGGCCTCATCCGTCCATGGTAGTCTTATGCTCCCAAATGCAGTCTAGCTCTTGCCATGCGTCACATTGGAGGATCGTGATCACTCTATTGAACCGGGCCTTCAAATTCAGTCAGTGGCGGCAACAACAACCCAGTAATGCCGTGGCTCGCGAAGCCGGGGCACCTGCGTTCCAGGTCCTCAAGCTCCTATTGCTCGTCGTAGCGCTGCTTGTTAGCATGCTGGTTGGCAGTGGGCCCTCTTATGCGGATGGCGACACAGTTGAATTGCGAGTCAATCAATTGCTGTCGCAAATGACAATCGACGAAAAGATTAAAATGCTGTCCGGCACCAGCGACGAGATGCACCTGCCGGGTATCGCTCGATTGCAGATTCCGGAGCTGAAATTTAGTGATGGTCCGGTTGGCGTGCGCTGCTGGGGGCGCGCAACTGCCTATCCCTGCGGTGCCATGCTGGCAGCAAGCTGGGACAAGAACCTTGCCCGAGAATATGGCAGAGCACTGGGGCGCGATTGCAGGGCGCGAGGGGTACACGTGCTCTTAGGTCCGGGGGTGGATTTGTACAGAGAGCCCCAATGTGGACGCAATTTTGAATATTTTGGCGAAGATCCATTCCTGTCGGCACAGATGGCGGTCGGGTACGTGCTGGGCGTTCAAGGCGAAGGCGTGGCTACAAGTGTGAAGCACTACGCTGCCAACGATCAGGAAATTCTGCGCACCACCATCGACACAATCGTGAGCGAGCGAAGGCTGCATGAAATCTGTCTGCCACCATTCAAAGCGGCTGTACAGGATGCCAACGCCTGGACATTGATGGCGGCATATAACAAGGTCAACGGCTACTGGTGCACCGACAACGAAATTCTTTTGACAGACATTCTCAGGCGCGAATGGGGCTTCAAGGGCGTTCTCATGTCCGACTGGGGCGCTGTGCATGAGTGCCTGGGACCGCTCACCAAAGGCACTGACCTGGAAATGGGACGGACGATTTATTACACGCCTGAAGCCATCAAAATATATCTGCAGGAAGGCAAGGTGACAGAGGCGCAAATCGATGAGCATGTGCGCCGCGTCTTGAGAATGTCTGTCAGCCTCGGATTCTTCGATCGTGTGCAGGAAGATAAATCCATTCCTCTGGAAAATCCCGGCAGCGAAGCAACCGCCCTGAAAGTTGCCCGCGAAGGACTGACGCTGCTAAAGAATCAAGACGATTTTTTGCCTCTGTCACGTGCGATCACACGGTCGATAGTCGTAGTCGGTCCTAACGCATGTCCAGCCGTTATCGGAGGTGGAGGCAGCAGCGGCATTGAACCGTTCAGCAAAATCAGTCTTTTCGATGCCATCAAATCTGGTGCAGGCTCAGCGGTGGACGTTCAATATATTCCGGCATGCCCTGGAGCAGACCCAACAGGCAATCTATCTTTTGACTATCAGGGAGTCTTCGAGCCGCTTTCCGGCAATCCCGGCCACGGACAACGCGGTTTTAAAGCTGATTACTTTGAAGGGCCTGACCTGCAAGGCACCGCCAGAACATCACGAATGGAGTTTGGTATCAATAACTGGTGGGGTGAAAATCATCCAAACGAGGTCACCACCCCAGAGTATTCCGTTCGCTGGACGGGGAAAATCAAACCAGCTCAGACGGATGAATATGTTCTCGCCTGCGCCAGCGATGGTGCTCGAGTTCTCCTTGATGGGAAGCCAATTCTCGACAATTGGTCGACACATAAGGGCATTGAACGTAGTTGCCTGATTTTGCCATTTAAGCGAAATGAAGTACACGACATTGTCGTCGAATACCATCATCTCTCCGGTGGCGCAGACGTGCAATTTACCTGGGGCAAGGCATCTTCGCAGTTGACCAGCGCCGAGATGGAAGCCATTCGCAATGCGGATGCAGTCGTCTATGCCGGGGGCTTCAGCCCAAGCCTGGAGGGCGAAGGTCATGATCGAACCTACGATTTACCGGACGACCAACCAACTATCTTGAAGAACATTGTTCGTTTGAATAAGCGCACAATATTCGTGTTGAATGCCGGCGGAAATGTGGCCATGAACGATTGGATCGATGCTGTGCCAGCGCTGATTCATGCCTGGTATCCCGGTCAAAGTGGAAACATTGCCGTGGCGCAGGCGCTGTTTGGCGATTTGAATCCCAGTGGTCGACTGCCTGACACATTCGAAAAACGATGGGAAGATTCTCCCGCTTACGGCAACTATCCTGGTGACCCCGCCAATGGTGGCACCGTAAAATATGAGGAAGGCATCTACGTCGGTTATCGGTGGTTCGACAAAAAGGAGATAGCACCGCGCTTTCCCTTTGGTTATGGACTGTCGTACACGACCTTCCGGCTGGCGGATTTGCAAGTTTCGCAGGCATCAGGAAATGCCGCGTCGGGCAATGCCACCGGATCAGGCAATGCCACCGGCGATGTTACCGCATCGGCTAAAGTCAGCAACACTGGCGCCCGTCAGGGTGCCTGCGTAGTGCAGCTCTACGTTCGACCACTGGACCGCTCGATTGATAGACCTGTTCAGGAGTTGAAAGGATTTACCCGTGTTGAACTCAGCCTGGAGAAAGCAAAACTGTTAACATCACGCTGAATCGAGATTCTTTTGCCACTTTCGACGAAAAGAAACATGCCTGGATCTATCCGGCCGGACAGTATGAGATCGCGCTCGGTACGTCGAGTCGCGACATCAGCTGTTCGCGGACAATTTCCTGGGCGCAGCGGTAGCGCGCTATCATATCCGGTGCGTCTCAGCGGGGAACACAACAACTGTGCCAAATGACAATGTAAACGAGTCGGAAGCAAATCCGCCAAATTCAATCCCGGCATCGGATACGAGCCCGCCGCCATCGGATTCAAACCCGCCGCCAAAAGGCGGGGGGTTGTTTTTCGGGCATCCGCCGGGATTATCGACACTCTTCTTCACCGAGATGTGGGAGCGTTTCAGCTACTATGGCATGCGCGCCATATTAGTACTATATATGGTGGCGGAACCGAGCCAAGGCGGGATGGGATACTCGATGGAGCATGCCACCCAGATTTATGGCACCTACACGATGCTTGTCTACATGTCATCTATTCCAGGCGGCTTCCTCGCTGACAAAGTCTTCGGCTTTCGTCTGGCGGTTTTCATCGGCGGAGCAATCATAGCCTTAGGCCACTTTACGATGGCAATACCTTCTATCCAAGCGTTTTACACAGGTCTGGGTCTGATCATTTTCGGCACAGGACTGTTGAAGCCGAATATATCCAGCATTGTCGGATCACTTTATCCCGTAGAAGACAAACGTCGAGACAGCGGTTTCTCCATTTTTTATATGGGCGTAAATGTTGGCGGTGCCATATCTCCGCTGGTATGCGGCTACCTGGCGCAAAGCAAAGAATTTCGCTCTCTGCTTTCGAGTTGGCACCTCGATCCTCTCTCGAGCTGGCATTACGGCTTCGCTGCGGCAGGCTTTGGCATGCTTTTGGGGCTGACTCAGTATGTACTGGGACGCAAGCGGCTTGGCGGCGCCGGTGAAAAACCGGATAGAAAGAAAGTAAAAACCACGCAAGCCACTAATGCAGGAAGTGCAGAAACCACTAATGCAGGAAGTGCAGAAGCCACTAACGCAGCAGGCGCAGGACCCCTGACTGGCGACGAGTTAAAGCGCATCGGAGCAATATTCATTCTCTTTTTCTTCGCACTTTTGTTCTGGTCCGTGTACGAACAAGGTGGCTCCAGCCTGAACGTGTTTGCGGACCAACTCGTAGATTGCAGCATCTTTGGCTGGCAGTATCCATCGAGTTGGCTGCAATCCTACCAGGCAGTTTTCGTCATCATTCTGGCACCACTATTTTCGGTTTTGTGGCTGAAGCTCGGACGTCGCGAACCATCGAGTCCGGCTAAATTCGCTTACGGTCTGCTCTTCCTTGGACTGGGCATCGCATTGATGGTGCCTGCCGCTTTTCTAGCACACCACGGCAAGGTCAACGCCCTCTGGCTCGTCGCCGTCTACTTCTTAGAAGTGGTAGGCGAGATGTGCCTGAGCCCAGTTGGACTGAGCACCGTAACGAAGCTGGCACCGCTAAGGTTTCTCGGTCTGAGCATGGGAGTATGGTATTTGTCGTCTGCGTTTGGAAACAAGATTGCCGGTCTCTTTGCGGGCACCTTCAACGCCGCCGACACGATGTCGATGGTCACTCTGTTCGGCTCGATGGCAGGTGCAGCAATGGCCGCTGCTCTGATTCTTCTATTCTTGACGCCGACTGTGCGCAAATTGATGACCGGGATTCACTAAAAACGTTCCGCGCGATGGGGACGGGAATTGGACCCTATGCGATTTAAACAGATTCGATTGAAGCTTTTTCGATCGAATCAGCTGCTGCAATAAGCGCTAAAAGCCTTGTCTGGAACAGTTTTCGTCCGATTTTCGGCTGTGGAAATGCGCCAAGAGTTTTAAACGAATGTGTTTAAATCACATAGGCAAACCTGAGAACATGCCCTACCTCGATTGCTGGTAGTCCTCCACTCTATTGCTTGCAACTTAGCAAGCGTGTGGTTAAACTGATGCCCACAAATTAGAGGAGTGGCGCATGTTCGACGTTTGGCATATTGGCGTTCCCGTGAAAAATCTCAACCAGTCTGTGGAGTTCTATGTGACAGGACTGGGTTTCGAGTTCTTGGGCTACTACGAAAAAACTATGGCTTTCGTGCGACCGCCGGGCAAAAACTTCACGATTGAATTTCTGGAATTCAAGGAGGATGCGCCGGGATTCGACAGAAAACCACATCACATCGCATTTGAATGCGAGAACGTGGAGCAATTTCGCGAGGACTTGATCAAGAAAGGATTCTTCAGAGAGATTCAGGAAATTACGCCATCAAATAACCAGATGCGGCTGTTTGCAGTGACTGATCCAGATGGAATCAAAGTTCAGTTCTATCAAGGCAAAGCCGGATTTGATAAGGCAATCGAACACACGATCAATCAGTACAGTGACAAAGAACGCATTGTTCTAGACGAAGACCACCATAGCGACTCATCAGCAACGAAAGCAACTGATGATGATTATTACAAAGTGCTGGGTGTCAAAAGCACGGCAACACTAGATGAAATAACGAAATCCTTCAGAACCAAGGCCGCACAGCTGCATCCAGATAACAAAGCCACTGGTGACCAGCAGTCGTTTGAGAGGTTGGCGGCGGCTTATGACGTCCTTGTACGTGAGAAGAAGGCAGAGCGCTCGCGCCGATAAGAAAGAAAAACCGTCTTTCGACTTTCATGCCATCGCCTGGTCGACTTCTCCAAGTGTGACATAAGAACCCGAATTCGGTCTGCATTCGGGCACGGAGGGCGCGAAATGATGCTGAATGACTAAAACCCGTGCCAGCCAATTTCTTATGTATTGATTAGCGCTATCATTAGGCAGGGTTGGGACGGATATAGTGGGAGCAGGTTCGATAGAGATAAAACCTGATGTGCGATGTCCAACGATGAAAATGAATTCTTGAACGTTACTTGGATTGCCACCAGGATCGAACCAGCAATAAAGTTGGACGTCGAAAAGCAGTGAATAGAAGAGTCGCGTTAATTGCACTACGCGATCCGGAACGTGTTAACGAGTCTATCTGATGACTGGCATCAGTGGACAATTATTATGATTGAGGCTTAGGAGGCCTAAAGTATGCGATTTTTGAAAACGCTTTTGACAATAACCGTGGCAAGTTCGCTCAGTGCTTGTGCGATTATCGAACCAGGCCAGCGGGGCGTTAAGGTATCGCTTGGACAGATGGACAGAAATTTGCTGAACTCTGGCATGCAGCTCTACAATCCGTTCACCGACAAAATAATGGAATATTCGGTCAAGCAAGACACCAGAGACGGGCAGGCTGACCCCCTTACCGCAGACCAGCAACCCATCAATATCAGCTACAAGGTGCTCTATAAAATTCCGGAAGGAGAGGTTCTCACACTGTACGAGAAGTACACAGGCGATCCATTCCAAAGCCTGGTTGCACCACAAGTACAAGAGGCATTCAGACAAGTAGTTTCACAGTATAAGGCGGATGCAGCTACGCGTAATGTCAACGTCATCAAGAATCTGGTACTGGCAATGGTGCGCGAAAACGTGAAGGGACTGGTCGATGTGGTAGACATTCCAATCACACACGTTGGCTTGCCTGAAGTTCTGCAAACAGCAATTGCCCAAAAGCAAGTTATGGAACAGCAAGCGCTGCAGAAGTCATACGAATTGGACAAAGCAAAGAAAGAGGCGGAAATTACAATAGCCAACGCACAAGCTCAAGCGAAATCGATTGAACTGCAAAGTCTGGCTCTGCAAAAATCTCCCACCTTGATCGAATGGGAGCGGGTCAAGAAATGGGATGGCGTCTTGCCCAACACTATGATGGTAACTGGCAGTGGCGCCGGTGGCTTCGGCACGATGCTGCAGCTCGGTGCTGCCAGCAGAGAGAGTGCGAAAAAGTAAACTGAATTAGGATGCGTTCTGCGTTCTACGTTCTACGTGCGCTGGAGATCGTTTGGTGAACAAAACCGGGAGTGTTTTTCATGATCGCTGAAGTATTAATTGGAGTCTTTATAGTCCTGGCGGTAATTTTGGGAATCGTCAAAATCGGAGCGCCGCTGGCAGATGCCTTTGCGGACAGGCTAAAACTAAAGTTCCAAGAACTGGGGCCGGAACAAGAGCGGGAACTGAAGTCGCGCCTGGATGCCCTGGAGGAAGACATGCGCAACGTCAAGCGTCAAATGTCCGGTCTTCAGGATTCAGCGGATTTCGCCGCGCAGATGCAGCAAACACGCCAGCAAGATTCCGGCGGCAAAATCGAAATGCCGGATAAAAAGAAGGTGTGATTGGCTCAGAGTGTTCTCAAGGACTCGCTGGCCTGCTCGTGATTCTGGTCGGCTGCTCGTTTCCACCAGAAGGCCGCCTTCTTGCGATTGCCAGCTGCGTCATAGTGATTGCCCAATTCATATTGCGCGTCTGCATGCTCTTTTGCAGCTGCTTCCGTCAAGTACTTCAAGAATCGCTCATCACTGCGTGTTAGTCCAAGACCGTCTTTATGGCACTGGGCCATTCTGTACAACGCATCTGCATGACCCGCTTTGGCTGCCGGTTTCAACCACCGCAGCGCCTTCTCGTAATTGCGCGCCACTCCCTCACCGGAAATGTAGTGTGCTCCAAGTTCGTATTGTCCAGCAGCATAACCGCGTTCTGCCGACTCACGGAAATAGCGTAAGATCAATTTCTGATCCTGAGGCAGATCGTTATAACCCTCTCGATGCCAGACCGCAAGCCAATAATAAGCCTCTGCATCGTCGGCTTGCGCGGCTTCTGTCATCCATCGCACTGCCTCGTCCGGATCTTCTTTAACACCTTCGCCGGAACAGTAGGTTGCGGAAATATTGCGCTTCGCTTGGGCATGCCCTTGTTCTGCAGCCATGAGATACCAATCGAGTGATTTCTTGTGATCGATATGAGGCTCTGTTTGATGGTAAATTCCCATCATGAATTGAGCTTCTGGATCCGCTTGATTAGCTGCTCTCAAAAACCACTTAACGGCCTCCTCGATGTTGACTTCAACACCATGACCGTCCCAATAGTATTGGCCCAACACTAACTGCGCGTCGATGTCTTCGAGCATAGCTGCCCTTTTGTACCATTTTAGCGCTTCATCGAAATTGGCTTCGACGCCTTGGCCAGTTTCATAAAAATGACCGACAGCGCGATTCGAACCTGGATGATCCTGCAGCGCTGCCTTTCGATACCAATTGTAGGACTGTTGAAAATCAACGGGAACGATCTCCCCTTGATAGTACATATAGCCCAGCTCGCCCATGGCTTCAACCAGTCCTTGTGTAGCTGCTTTCAAGCACCATTGGTACGCTAGCTCATAGTTTTGTTCGACATACTCACCGTGGCTATACAACAGAGCAAGCTCCAACTGCGCTAGCGCTTCTCCCTGCTGCGCCTGCTCCTGATAGTACTCAAATTCGAAGTGGTCACCGCTGGCGGTGAGGTCTTCGGTATCATCAGTCGTGTCGAAATCATCATCATCATCATCGTCATCGTCATCATCGTCATCGTCATCATCAGCAGAATCGTGCACTCCAACTTTCTCCACCGAAAGAGAGTTCTCGAGCCAATGCTCGAGCTGCTGGCGCAGCTCATTCATCGACTGGTGCCGGTCCTCAGGTTTCTTAGCCAACGCTTTCAAAACCACTGACTCCAGCAGTCTCTCGCGTTTGGTATTGGCGAACCTTCGAGGTTCCTCATTAACATGTTTGAAAATCACATTGAGCATACTTTCGCCGGAAAAGGGCAATTCACCGTTTATGCATTCGAAGAGAACGCAGCCCAGAGCGTAAATGTCCGCTCTTGCGTCCGGTCTTTGCCCCATGCATTGCTCCGGGCTCATATATAGAGGCGTTCCGAATATCTCTCCGGTTTGAGTGAGGCGAAGGCTTGTGTTGCCGGGTTGGGCAAATACTTTGGCAATGCCGAAATCAACTACAACAGCCTTCTTGGTTCCCTCTTTTTCGCTAATCACCATGATGTTGGTCGGCTTGACGTCGCGATGAATGATATTGTGGCGATGAGCGTGCCCGAGCCCATCGCAGACTTGAGCGATCAGGGTGACAGCCTCCCGCACATCGATCTCGCCCTTGGAAAGCATATCGTCGAGTGTGCGCCCAGGCAGAAAATCCATCACGATAAACGGCAAGCCTTCGGGCGAAATGCTGTATTCATGCACCTTGACCACGTTTGGATGATTGAGAACCCTGGCAGCACGAGCCTCGACCATAAAGCGCGTGCGTACAATTTCGTCTTTGGCGGCATGATTGAGCAGTAGCTTGATTGCCACAATCTGCTCATTTTCGTCAGCGCAGTGTATGTCTTTAGCTTTATAGATTACGCCCATACCGCCCTTGCCGAGCTCTTCCATAAGCTCGTACCGGGTGGCCAATTGCAGTCCGACCAGCGATCGATTGATCACTGTAGTGAGATGAGACCCGTCAGTTGGACAAACGACAGTCTTTCCTAAATATGAGGTGCCACAATCAGGACAAAGCTTGCGAATGACTTCAGTGATCGATGTGTCCTGGGGCTGAGAATCGAATTTTTGTCTCCGTGGCACGATATCAGCTCCAAAAAAACGGTGCGATCATAGCATTTTACTGCTAACACACCGAATCAGGCGCGATTGTCATTTCTTTGTTTCGATCGCTCAATGGTGGTTCTATTTTATGATCTGGTTCGAATGAACACATGAGCCACGGCTCCCAGAAATTAGACGCATTTGTAGCGTGTTTGGAATTTTCAAAGGCCTTCGCCAAATCAACTTGTTCCATTAGTCTTCTCCTCACTGCCGGCGATACCATAGCATCGCCTGTATCCTACTAAACTCGTCAAGATGGCATTGGCGACGTTTTCCCAAAATCTGATCCTCAGATTGCCGACATTGCGATTTGCCGTCCTTACCGAATGCTCCGTCGCCCTTGGCGTCAGACCTCCAATAGGTTAAAAAAGCACCCCTGAAAAAATCGTGTACGCCAATTTGATGTAATGGGATAAGACCATTTTGAGGCCGCCCGGTTTCGCCATAGCACGGCGGGTGAGTAAAACAGGGCTCAGTTGGGCTATAGATGGATCCGGACCTGGTTCTTGGAAAATCTAAACTGTTTCAATCAGTACAAGAACAGGGAGATGATCTTTTGCGCTTTGATCTAAACTATGAGATTGTTTAAAAGGTCAGATCCGATTGAATTGTTGGTTTGCTTCCAAGGAGTCTCGAAATAACATGTTGATGCGAATGATACCCTCAGCTGTCATGGTTTCAATCTGTTGCGTGATGGTTTCAGCACCGCTAACCCCGGCTCAAGAAACAGGAAAGAAGGTCAAATCCCTGACACCTGAGCTCGATGCGTCGATGGTGAAAGTGTATAAGAAGAGTGGGGACACCGCGCTTGTAAATAGCCAGGTAATGCTGGCACTGGCCGCGGTGCCTATGAAGCTGAAGCAAGAGCTGAATCAGTCAGGTGTACACATAGTGATCGTACCTTCCATTCCTGAGTATCATCCGGAACTTGCAGGCAAGACCGCAAATGCTTCGGCTGAGAAAGATTACAGCCATGAAGATGCTCAATTTAGGGAAAAGCAAAAAGAGATTGTTGTCGCTGAACGGGTGGCGCACCGATCTGACGAACCCGACACCGATAACCAGGTTGCCCGAGCTACTCTACGCGAACTCGGCCATGCGATTGATTCTTATAATGGATGGACCTCGTCCACTCCTGAATTCATTGATGACTATATCAAAGATCGAGCGAGGATGGCTCCTGCTATGATCGCGAAAGCTCATAACTATCTGCAACCTGGCGGCAAGGCGGGCAGGAAAGCACTGTTCGCTGAACTGTTTCAAATCAATCGCCACGGCAGAGCTCGCATAAAACCGCGAAACGAATACCTGACGAAGGCTTTCCCGATGTGCTCCGCCGATGTCGATCGCACGATTATGCAGCTAGGCGAGTAAGGACTGCATTCGCTGTTTCAATAGCGCTTTGGGCGCCACGTTGGCGAAGCTCTCGGCAATCCACTTTGTCACCATGTGATTAGATTTGCCACTTTATCCGATGGCACGTTTGCAGCTCCAATCAACAGTTTTGGCAAGGTTAGAACCAAGCTGGCAAGAGAGCAGCGGAAAATATCTAGAAAGCAAAAGTATTCAAATAATTGGCGTCAACAAAAGGGAAAGATACAACGAATTCATGCAAAAATTGGGCGCGTTCGAAAAGACTTTCTGCATAAACTGACCAGTTCGATCAGCAAGAATCACGCATTTATCGTTCTGGAAGATTTGCGAGTGAAGAATATGAGTGCGTCAGGAAAAGGGACGATTGAAGATCCCGGGAAAAATGTGAAAGCGAAGTCAGGACTTAACCGAGCAATATTAGATCAGGGGTGGTACGAAGTCAGGCGGCAGTTGGAATACAAGCAACAGTGGAGAGGCGGAAAAGTGATTGCTGTAAATGCATCTAACACCAGCCTGGAATGTTCTGAGTGCCACCATAGAGCCAAAGAAAACAGAGTCAGTCAAGCAGATTTTAAGTGCGTCAAGTGCCTTCACGAAGAGCATGCAGACCTGAATG
>Ga0182024_10010589_pt1 | contig 18759 bp, 27 predicted proteins | sample P32metaG_FD_120480 | JGI IMG/M metagenome (GOLD analysis project Ga0182024, IMG submission 120480) | Permafrost microbial communities from Stordalen Mire, Sweden - P3-2 metaG (Illumina Assembly) | ecosystem: Environmental > Terrestrial > Soil > Wetlands > Permafrost | place: Sweden: Stordalen... | reverse complement strand
TTAGTTTCTCCCCAAAAGACCTCATAATTCCGATTCGAGTTGAAGGGCGGGTCGATGTAGATGAGGTCCGCGCCGGCGGCCGGCAGTTTGGGGAGTTGATCCAGGTTGTCGCCGCAGTAGATGACGCGCGCGGGGGTCGTGTCGCCTTCCGGTGTTTGCTTTCTTGTCACGGTGGCGCCCGCCTCTTGCATTTCGCTGGTACGGCATACGGCAGTAGTCATCGGCGACAACGCCACCCGCCTTGACGAATTATCGGGGATCGCTTGCCGAGCGACAAGCGGGCCTTGCAGGGCAAGCGGCGCGGTTCGTAGAATGGGCGAGTGGAGCCGCCGGGAGTTGTACCCGGTCCTGCCGCTTATAAGGCGGCGCGGCCCGAACCTGGCGGCCCCACACGCAAACAAAACGGTCGCCTTGCCCCGAAGTCCGCCCGGCCATCAACCAAGAGGACTTCGGGACTGTCCTTCACGGCGTTTCGCGCCCCGCCGAGCGGCAACCGACCTCGGTGGGACTTTCCCCTCTCCTCATGTGGCCCTCCTTTCGGGGACTCACGAACAATCGTAGGAGGACTGTTCCCCTTTGGGAATTTGGCGCACAACGCGCCATGCCGCGCTATGCGACGGAAGTGAACATAGCGCCATGCCGCGCTATGTAGCGCTATATCGGCTTGACCCGTCAGGGAATGAGATAACCGCCGGCGGCACGATGATTTACGACGCCGTGGTGCTTGATGAGTTTTGGCAGGAGGTGCTTTCTAAGGCTGGATTCTTTGAGCGTGACGCCCTGGCCCTTGAACTGCTTGATGATCCCCTTTCCGTTGACGCCTTTGCCCTTCGGCTGAGCTTTGATGATCGACAAAACGGCCTCTTCGGTTCTGGTCAGGCCCGTCTTGGCAACCGCTGATGTTCCTTTCCCCAGCCGCGCTTCGGCAAGGGCGATCAAATCGCCTAGCTCCCCCAAGCGAGTTGCCAGTACGGCCATCATTTCGGGCCACGGCGACCCGGAACCGCCCTCGGCGCGTGGCCTGAACCGGGCGCATGCGTCGTAGCAGGCGTCCAACAAAGCCTTCATTCTTTCCGGGGCTTCTCCCGCCAGGACGCCCGCCACAAAGGCGCCTTGGCGGCGTTCGCTAATCGTCGTCAGTAAGCCGATGCGAAGCTGGCCGAAGGGAACGGACTGTGGCTCAAGCGCCTCTGCGCGTCCCTGTGCGGCATAAACGAAGTCGGTTATCGCCTTCATGTAGTCGCGGAGCGCTTCTACGTCGGAAGGGGACAAGGCGCAGACTCCCATCGGGAGTCGCTTGCCCGGCCGCCGCGGGAGTCTGCCGCACGAACGACCGGGCAAGCCGCGCAAGTAGCTACTCCCGCGGTCCCGATGGAGTTATCATAGCAAGTGAACGGGCGGACACAGCAACCCCCATGCCGCTATCACGGACATGGGAGAGAGTTTACAAGCCAAAGTGTACCACTACCCCCGGCGGAGCGGCCAAAGGAAGCCGGCGAACACCGGCAGCCATACGGCGTCGTGCATCAGCAGGGCGAGGAGGGCATTCGACGCCGCCGGCATTCGGCCCGACGCTAGCAGCCAGAGCCAGACGCCGCATAGCCCCAGGCGGCCCAAAAGGGGGACGAGAACCAGCCTCCCAAGGCTCGCCGGCCGATAGGCGGCGAGGACGAGGAACAGAGCATGGAATAGGTATAGGACGCCGAGCAAGCGGCACAGCAGCAAGCCGTCGCCGTTGGGCGGCTGTTGGAAGAGCGTGAACAGGTCGGTCGGCCGTACCGCGGCCCAGCCGCCCACGACGGCGGAGTCCAGCGCGGCGAGCAGAATCAGTCCACGCCAGAGCCGCATGGGGATAGAAGATCGCCCAAGGTTCATGGGGTCATTGCTGGAGGAGGGACTCGAACCCTCACGGGGCTTGCGCCCCTTCGGATTTTCGTACCACGACGGCTTTCGCCGCCCATAACGGTTCGTGGTCTGGACTTTCCCTTCGCCGTGGCGTCGCCGCTGTAGGCGTCAGCCGCCAAGTCTCTACACCTTCCCCGATCTCTTGAGCGGGGCTTGGCTCGGGATTGCCGCCACCATAGTCGTGCTGCGGTTCCCCCGACTTCGACTGAATTCACGCGGGGGGTTTCCCACCCCGGTGCTCAACTTCGTTTAAGTCCGATGCGTCTGCCGGTTTCGCCACTCCAGCGTCGGGTGTACTTTAGCCGATTCCTTGACGCACACAAGGGGCGCCGCTAGCATCCGATCAGGAACCTCGGTCGCCTGACGGAGCCGTCCCATGGCGCACGCCACGCAAATGTCGGCCGCGGACACGGCCCTGCTGGTGATCGACGTGCAGGAAAAGCTCCTACCGTTCATCCCCGGCGCCGCCGCCCTGACGCGCGACGTGGCGTTTCTGATCGACGGCGCCCGGCTGCTCGACATGCCGGTGCTGGCCACGGAGCAGTACCCGCGCGGCCTGGGCGCCACCGTGCCGGAATTGGCCCAGCGCCTGCCGGTGCGGCCGGAGAAGGTCGCGTTCAGTTCTTGCGCCGTGCCGGCCGTCGTCGAGGAACTGCACCGCGAGGCGCGGCCCAAGGTGGTGCTGGCCGGCATCGAGACGCACGTCTGCGTTTTGCACACGGCACTGGACCTGCTGGCCCTGGACTTCCGCGTGTTCGTGGCCGTGGACGCGGTCGCCGCCCGCTACCGCATCGACCACGACACCGCCCTGCGCCGGCTGGAACAGGCCGGGGCCGTGCTGACCACGGCGGAGGGCTGCGTCTTCGAGTGGATCGGCGGGGCGGGCCACCCGCGTTTCAAGGAGATTAGCCGTCTGGTGCAGCGGCGTATGCAGCACCTGTCCGAAAACCGACCAACCAACCAGTGAGCCGTCATGACCCCTCCCGGATCGTTAAACCCGCCGACCCGTCTGTTGCTTGGCCCCGGCACCAGCGACGCCCACCCGCGCGTCCTGCGCGCCATGTGTACGCCGCTGCTCGGCCACCTCGACCCCGCCTTTTTGGAGATCATGGCCGACGTGCAGGAGATGCTGCGCCAGGCCTTCCAGACGAAGAACGCCCTGACCTTTCCCGTCAGCGGCACCGGCATGTCCGGCATGGAGACGTGCGTCGTCAACCTGATCGAGCCGGGCGACAGGATGGTGGTGTGCGTCAACGGCTTTTTCGGCCAGCGCATGACCGACGTGGCCGGCCGGGCCGGGGCGATGGTGACGGCGCTGGAACAGCCGTGGGGCGAGGTGTTCGACCTCGGCCGGCTGCGGGAAACCCTGCAAAAGATACGTCCCAAGGCGCTGAGCATCGTCCACGCCGAGACCTCGACCGGCGCCTGGCAGCCGCTGGAGGGGCTGGGGGCGCTGTGCCATGAAATGGACACATTATTGATCGTCGATGCGGTCACGTCGCTGGGCTGCGTGTCGCTGGCCGTGGACGCCTGGGAACTCGACGCCGTCTTTAGCTGCTCCCAAAAAGGCCTGAGCTGTCCGCCCGGCCTGGCGCCGGTGACGTTCAGCCCGCGGGCCGTCGAGGCGATCAAACGCCGCAAGGCGAAGGTCCAGAGCTGGTACTTGGATACGACGATGATCCAGCACTACTGGGATCAGGTCCACAGCTACCACCACACGGCGCCGATCAGTATGATCTACGCCTTGCGGGAGGGCCTGTGTTTGCTTCTCGAAGAGGGGCTGGAGGCCCGTTGGGCGCGGCACCTGCGCAACGCCAACGCCCTCAAGGCCGGCCTGACGGCGCTCGGCCTGCGGTACACGGCCGTCGAGGGACGGCAATTGCCGCAGCTGCACGCGGTGCGCTTCCCGGCCGGCGTGGACGACGCGGCGGTGCGTAAGCGGCTGCTAGCGGAGTACGGCATCGAAATCGGCGGTGGCCTGGGCGACTTCAAGGGCAAGGCGTGGCGCATCGGCCTGATGGGCCACAACAGCCGGCCGGGCAACGTGCTGCTGTTGCTGGCTGCGTTGGAGCAATTGCTGAAGTCCGAGCCGGAAGCGTGAGCGACGGAAGGGCGATGATCCCTACCTTTTTTCTCGGCATCGAAACGTCGTGCGACGAGACGGCCGCCGCCGTCTTCACCGACGAGCCGGCCGTGCTGGCGAACGTCGTGGCGTCGCAGACCGACCTGCACGCCCGCTTCGGCGGCGTGGTGCCGGAGGTGGCGGCGCGCGCCCACCTGCAACGGCTGCTGCCGGTCATCGACGAGGCGCTGCGACAGGCGAACGTTCGGCTCGATCAGATCGCCGGCGTGGCCGTCCATCATACGCCGGGCCTGGTGGGGGCGCTGCTGGTCGGCGTCAGCGCCGCCAAAATGCTGGCCGTGGCCCTGGACGTGCCGCTGCTGGGCGTGAACCACGTCCACGGCCACCTCTACGCCTGCCGCCTAGCCGCCGGGCGCGACATTTTCCCGTGCGTCGGCCTGGTGGTCAGCGGCGGCCACACCATGCTGTTCCACTGCCGCGACGCCGTGACCTTCGAGCGCCTGGGCGGCACGCTGGACGACGCGGCCGGCGAGGCGTTCGACAAGGTGGCCACCCTGCTCGGCCTGGGCTTCCCTGGCGGCCCCGCCGTGGAGCGCGAGGCGGCGGCCGGCGACCCCAAGGCCGTGCGTCTGCCGCGCCCCTTCCTCCACGAAGACCGGCTGGATTTCAGCTTCAGCGGTCTGAAAACGGCGGTATTATACGCCTTGGCCGGGCAGAATGAACCGCGGCCCGCGCCCCCGCCGCCGGGCAAACGACGCGCCGACCTGGCCGCGAGTTTTCAGGAGGCGGTCGTGGACGTGCTGACGGCGAAATGTCGCCAGGCCATTCGCCGCACGGGCCTGAACCGGCTGGCGGTCGGCGGCGGCGTCGCGGCCAACCGACGCCTGCGGGACGCCCTGGAACGAATGGCGCACGAGGAGGGGGCCGAGTTGTTCATCCCGCCGATGGGCCTCTGCACCGACAACGCGGCGATGGCGGCGGCGGCCGTGGAGCGGTGGCGGCGCGGCGACCGTTCGCCGCCGGACCTAGATGCGGTCCCGACCCTCGTTTGAGAAACCGCGTTGGCGGCGTTCACTTCTTGGCGTAGCCCATGAGCACGTCGAGTTGCCGCGACAATTCGCGGAGCGCGTCCGGCAGCGGCTGAGATCCCAAACCGACTTCCGTCACGAGGTAATCGTCGAAGCCGACCGCGACCAGCTGGCGCATTACGGCCGGCCAGTTGACGCTGCCGTGGAACAGCGGTACGAAGCCGTCATAGGTCCCGAAGTGGTCCGACGGGCCGCGTTTGAAGTCCTTGATGTGGATGCCGACGATCGGCTTGCCGCCGAGGATGCGAATCCACTGCTCCGGGTAGCCGAACACGACGACGTTGCCCACGTCGAACCAGATGCCGACGGCCGTACTGTCCACCTCGCCGAGCAGCCGTTGGAACTCCGGCGGACTCATCAGGAACTTGTTCCAGTTCTGAACGGTAGTACGTCAATCGTGGACGTACTCGACATGGTGTTGCTCCTTCCGGTGAAGACGCGGGTCGGGGCGGCGCTCAACAACGAGCCTAACGCTACTCCAGGTCAGCCAGCCGTTCGTAGCGTTGCTTGGCCTGTTCCATGTCGGCCTTCGCCTTCTCGTTTGCCTCGATGGCGGACATAATCCGGCGTCATTCGGAGGGACTGAAACGAGAGCAATCGTCTCAAGTTGAGACGATTGCTCTCGACCAACGCGAAGGGTGGATTTCTAGCCGGCGGTAAAGTTTACCTTTACGCCCCGTAGAGGTCTTCGTCGAGTTCGTCCTCCGGATCATAGGCGGTCCAAGAGCCGGATTCCAGTTCCTCCTCTACCTGGCGGAACAGTTCGGCCGGCGTGACGCCGATTTGCTCGGCTAAGAGGTTCTGGTACTCTTTCCACAGGCGAATGGCCGCGGCCGAACCCCGTCTGGCGTCCTCCATCAGGTACGTTGCGATGTTCGTCCAGTCTTCCGGATCGCCGGCATCCGCCATCTCGGACTCGATACCCACCCTGAGTTCTTCGATGCTGAAGTTCATGCTTGCCTCACGTGTGTGGCGCGGCCGATGAAATTATCGGCCAACGTGAGCAGGTTGGCGACGGGCGACGCGCGGGGGCAAATAGGGTTCACGCCCCGCCGGATTTCATCGGGCGTTAGTCCTTCGGGCCTGTGAATCACTATGCGGCGTTCTCATTTTCTTGGCGCCGGCTGAAGATGGAGGGAAGCCGCCTCAAGGAACTGGCGCGCCTGATCGCCTTGCAGTTCCAGATCGGTTGCACCGCCGCTGAAGTGTACGCGGCAGTGGATGCCCTGAGACGTGAGAGCGCTGGCGTCCTTGTCAGAGACAAGGACGAACGAGACCCGATCAAGGTTGATGGCCTTGTCTCCGATTTCTACGAATGCGGGCATGTCAATCTCCTTTGTCGGCAGTGTCCGTGGGTTGCGGTTGTTCTTTCTGGCGCGGTCGGGGGTCGCCCGTCTCCACAGAATAGCGAGGAGGGGCGTCTAAAAGCAAACGCCGACCTTCGGGCCTCATCGTCCCTCTTCCCTCCCCTTCTTCCGCCTCCCCTTCTTCCGCCTCCCCTTCTTCCGCCGCCCCTTCTTCCCCTCGCTGGGCGTGGCGGTCATTCGGCCCCCTTCGGCTTCCTCCGGGCAGCGGCTTCTCGCATGAACCGCTAATAACGCATTTTCGCGCCCCACCTTGTACAACTTGCGGACTTGGCGGCCGGTCAGCTTCCGCCTCTCCAACAGTCCCCCGGCGATCGCCTCGACGGCCTCCCATGTTCCCGGCCGTTTGAGCAGGTTGTCGGCCCGAATGGCCAGCCAACGGAGATAAGCCTCAAGTTCCGCTGTGTCCGAATACAAAAGGCCGGCGAGGTTGATCGCGGACGAACGGTCTTTACGCGCGCCGACGAAGTTCCGCCGCCCACCGAATCGAGTTTCCGCCGCCCCGCCTGCGAACAGGATGAGGATTTCCATCTCGATCCAGGCCCGCTTTCGCCCATCGCTACACGGTCTTTGCCCTTCGGTGGGTTCCCAAAAAGGATCAAGCCAAACGGGGGGCGGGGGGCTTCTACACACCCCCAGTGACCCGTCCACATCGTCGCGGATAATGGTGACAGACAGCACGCGCCGCCCCAGTAGAAAGGACGCCGCGGCGTGCCCTGCCTCATGGTGAGCTGTACGCTCCAGCGTAGACGGCCTCGCGGCCCTCTTCGACTTCATGCCCCTTCCCCCCCCCTCGGCTTTCGCTTCTTCGTCTTCGGCGTCCCGGCCGAGGGCGGGCCTTCCCGCACGTCGGCGGGGTCGGTGACAAGTCGAATGTGCAAAGCGCGAACGATGCGGTCGAGGGCTTCCTGTGACAGACCCCGCTTTCCATGAAGGAAACGAGATAGCCGGGCCGGGTCAACGCCTGTCAGGCCGGCCAACTCGGTCAACGTCTGGCCCGAGTTGCGGACCAGTTCACGAAGTTGTTCTACCAAGCCTGTAGCCTCCCCTCTCTGCTGCTTCGCCATCATCCCTCCCTGGATGAATCACCGCGCCCGCGTCATGCGGGGTTGTCCCGATGATAACATTCTACCCGCTCATTTGTCCGTAGGACAAGCCAACTTAGGAATTCTCGTTTTGTCCCATTGACAAAACCAACACGGCCGTTAGAATTGTCACAGTGACAAGCGGGCCGGCGGCGTCTGATCCACGCCCCGGCCCCGGCAACCCCAAGTGTTCTGGAGTCGCAATGAACACTCTCACCCAAGCATCCGCCCCCGTCAAGGCCGAACGCCTGCCGTTCCGCCCGCTCCTGGCCGCGCCGCAGGCGTCCTACTGGACGGACGAAACCGGCCGGCCGTGCGTGCTGCTGTCGGGCCGCCGCACGGCCGACGCCTACGAGTTGATTCCCCTGTCCACCGACATCGGCGGCTGTGCGTTCCGGTGGTTCAAGCGCGGCGGCGAGAGCTACGACGTGCTGGCCAACGGGGCGGAAAGCAGCTGCTCGTGCGCCGGCTGGGCCTACACCGGCGGATGCAAGCACCTGGAAACGACCTTCGCCCTGCTTGACTTGGGCGTGCTGTCGTCGGCGCCGGATTCGGCGGCCGGCGACTTCGGCGGCGACGCGGCCTGAACCACGGCAACGGGGCCGGCGACGCCCACGCCGGCCCCTTGGAGAACTTGCGATGAACGAAACGACGGCCGGCCGGCTGTCGAGGCTGGAGGCGGAGCGGGCCGACTACAAGGCCACGGCGGAGCACTGCGAGCGTGAGGCCAAGGCCGCCCTGGAACGCGGGGACCGTGGCCAGTGGGCGGCGTGGGCGGGTGCGGCCGACGTGGTGTGGAAGATGAACAGCTGGGTGGTCGGCGAGATCGACCGGCTGACGGAGACCCAACCATGAAGACGACGAAACGGATCGCGGCGCTGGTTATTCGGCTGGCGCTGCCCCTGCTGTGCCTGTTGGGCGGGTCCGGCGCTACGGCCTGGATGTTCCTCGACGACGACGGGGAGGATTGACCCATGTTCGGCTTGACCGCACTGCTCGCCGCCGCGGGACTGGTTTACCGGGGCGGCGAGGTCCGGCGGCTGCGCGGGCAACTCGCCGCCGAACGCCGGGAGCACCAGGAGACGCAACGCCTCCTGGCGACGGAGACGGAAGTCGCCGACGACGCGCTCACGCGGCTGTTGACCTTGCGGCGCGGAGTCGACGGGTGCGAGCAACGAAACTGAGCCGCGGCCCCGGAGACCGGACCTTCACTTATTCGCCCCTTCAAAGGAGATGACCATGTTCGGCTTGTCCGCCTTTTTCAACGCCCTCTCTCGGCTGACGCGCAGCGTGAACGCCAGCGCCGACTTGTTCGACTCCGCCAACGGCCGGATGGCGTCGCTGCTGTCGATCGACGGGCCGGCCGACGCGCCGGCCCTGGAACACCGGGGCGACGCCGAGGCGGACGCGCCGGCGAAGGCGGGCCGCAACGGCAGGACGAAACGGCCCGTGTGAGCCACGGGCCGGGGAGCGGCTGGCGACGATACGCCAGCCGCTCCCCGGCCCTTCTTACCAAAGGAGCCAAACCTAATGCGCAAGAAACCGGCGCCGGCAACCGCCGCCCAGTTGGCATTGATCGCCGAACTGAACGCCGAGGGTAAGACGGACGTGGAGATAGCCCGGCTGCTCGGGCTGAACAATTATTACGTGGGGATACTCCGCCGCAAACGCCTGGGCCTGCCCGTGGCGGCGGGCGTGCGGGAAGCCTTCCGCCGGGCGGGGTCGACGCAGGGCGTCCGGGGGCGCGGCTGGGCCAAAATACAGGCGAGGCGACAGGCCCTGCGCCGGGAGGCGGCCGCGTCGGGCTGGCCGCCGGGGCTGTTGCTGCACCAGACGCGAATCCTCGACGCCCTGGCGATGCACGGCCCGATGACGCGCAAGGAGATCGCCGACGCCATCGGCATCCCCTGGACCACCCCGGCAAAAATGTTTAGCAACGCCTGCGTCCCCGGCGGGGACTGCCTCTGTCACCTCGTAAAGACCGGCCTGGTCGTCCGGCTTTTCCCGGTCGCCGGGGTCGTGATGGGGGTCGTGTGGGTTTACTCACTGTCTTTTGACGCCTTGGACTATCGCAATAAGGAGGCCGCCGATGCCTGAACGCGAATCTCCCGCCGTGGAGTGGATGCAGCGGATGAGGGCGGCGTTCATGAACGCCATCACCGAGGACGACATGCGGGCGCTGGCCAAGGGCCTGATGGCACGCGCGAAAGACGGCGACCGCGACGCCGTGCGCTTCATCCTCACCTTCTCCATGCCGCCCCAGGCGACCGAACACCGTCGGCTGTCCGTGCAAGCGAACGTCCAGTCCAAGGCGCCGCCCCACTACAACGGGCGCGTGATCGACGCCCCGAAGAACGGCGTACTTGACGCGAACGCCGAATGACCTAAGCCACGCCGGCGGCCGGCCGGAATCATGACGCGGGGAACCTGGCGATACAGGCCCGTCCGACCCGGACGCAAACGCGGCCCGCGACGACGGCGGCGACGGTCGGCCCCCTGACCAGCGGCAAGCCGGGTGTAAGCCCCGGCGGGGGGAATGGTCTTTCACGATCCGAGGAATCGCCCTCTCACCAAGGAGGACTCATGCCGAGTCACACCCCCCGTCCGCGGTGCGCGCCGCGCGGGGAAGCGCCGCCCGAAAACCTAACCGTCGAGCAGGCCACGAAGGACTACCTGCGCCACAAGCGCCCCCGCCGGCCGACGTGGAAACCCTCGAAGGACGAACCGAGGAAGCCCTGCCTCCGCGCCCGGCCCGAGCGGGATCGGCTGGTCGAGGCGAACCTGCCCCTCGTCTGGGCGGTGGTGCGTCGTCTGACGCGGGGGGATAGGAAACTGCGGCACGTCATGGCCGACGACCTGTTTCAGGAAGGGTGCATCGGACTCATGCGCGCGGCCGAACTGTTCAACCCCCTTCTCGGCGTCCGGTTCTCCACCTACGCCTTTGGGTGGATTCGTCAGAAGGTCGGGAGCGCGTTGCGGCGCGGGGGAGTGATCGCGCTGCCGCACACGCGCCACGCCGAATGTGTGCGGGGCGTGGTGAGCATACACTCCCTATGGGAAGAGGACGGGTTCGTCGTGGCCGCGCCCGAGCAGGGGGAGGCGGCGGCGGCGGAGGCCGAGGCGGTCCACGTCGCTCTGTCCCGACTTTCGCCTTCCCACCGTGACGTGCTGATCGCCCGATTCTTCTCGGGCGAGACGTTGCAGGCCATCGCCGACCGGGTGGGGGTAAGGAAGGAGGCGATCCGGCTGCGCGAGGTCCGGGCGCTCAAGTTGCTGCGCGAGGAACTGGCGGCGGCCGACGGCGCGCGGCGGGCGGGGTAGGTAGGGGAGAACGAAACCGTCTGGCGGGCGGTCCACGGCTAAGGGACCGCCCGCCGGTCTTGTTCCGATGGGGGCGGCGTATGAGCGACAAACGGGACGACATCCCTGACCTGCCGGCCCGGCCGCGCGTGGCCGTTCAGCGCGACTACGGCCGCGACGCCGTTCGCGTGAAGATCTACCTGTACGGAGACGAGCGAAACCCGATTTGCTTGCCCTGCCCCTACCCCAACCCGACGGACGGGGGTCGGCCATGAGCAAAGACGCCGGGACCGACGGCCGCAAAGGAACGCACATGCCCGAGGCATATCCGCTTTCCGACCTGCTTCAAGAGGTACGCGACTTCGTCGCCGAACATTGCGCCGGCCGTGTCGCCAAGCGGATCGTGATCGTGCTGGACGACGGCGACAACATCGCCATCCCCGTTTCGGCGGCGGTAATGCCGCTTCCGACGCCTGCGGTTCCGACGCCGAACGACAACGATTCGCACTTCGTAGCCAGCCCATTTCAAGACGCCATCCTGGAAGCCCTCGACGGTAAAGCACTCCGCACCGACGCCCTCGGTGCCGCCGTCGGGGACCGAGGCCGCCTCTACAAACCTGGCGGCCTGAAAGAACTAAGAGACCGCGGACTGGTCAATCACCACGACAGAAAGGGGTTCTACCGGCCCGACGCGCCGCCGGATGACTTGGCGTAAACGGCGTCGGCGTCGCCTGGCGGGCCGCTGGACCTGCTACGGCGGGCATGGGCCTTTTCAATTGGCCGCCCCCGTTCCCGGCCGCGAGACCGTGCCGAGGAAGGCGGCCCACGTCCCAGGCCACGCGCCCAAGCGCCTCGTCATCGTGCTCGACGACGGACAGGAGATCGTCCTGCCGGTCGGCCCGTGGTTCGCGCGGTGGGATGCGCGACGACGGGGCGTTGCCGACGAAGGCGCGCCAGCCCGCGCGTCCATGCGGGTAGCTGACCATGCCGGGTGACACAGAGACGGCCGGGGGAATGCTCCCCCGGCCGTCGTCGTTTCCCGGCCCTGGCGTCGCCAGACGCGACGCCAGGGCCGCGCGATTCGGGCTCCTTTGCGGCCCGAATCGGGAGTATGGTACGATGCCAGTTTTTCCCCCGTCAGGCGTGGAGCAAGTCCGAAATACAGGCCGGGCTTTCCGCCCGTAGGTCGGCCGGCTTTCCCTCGTCGTGTACGTGGAACCTGTGCGGGTTGCCCATCCGTTCTGGTTGGCGGTTCAAGTGATGCTCGGGCTTCCACGGCAGCCCCGCCGTGGTCCCCGGCGGCCGGCGCACCACCCGGTAATGACGCACCTCCCCGTGACTGAAGTTGCCGCCGTCGAGCGCGTCAAATTTCTCGGCACGGTCGTCGTCTTCCCAGCGGGCGTCGGCGGCGCAAAAGAGCGTTTTGCCCGAGTCCGCCCGCGCCTCGAAGCATTGCAGCTTTTCGGCCGTCCCCGGCAAAGCGTCCGTGCGCGCCGTCGGCGCCGGCGGGTCGGCGTAGACTTCCGGCAGCACGGCCTTGAGCAGCTTGTCCCAGGTTGCGGGGTCGAGGTTCAGCGACTCGCACACGCCTTCCAGACGTTTGTTGACGGTGCCGACGAACACCATCGGGCTGCTGCCGTGGGGTGCTTGGGTCCGGTCGGGGTCGGTTCGCCGCGTCCGTTCCTTGCCGACCCATTTCCCCCTTTCACGCTCTCGCCGGTCCTGAATGCGCCGGTCCATCAGGGCGAGCGCTTCCTCACGGGGCAGGTCCTCCAGCTTCATCAGCAGAGACAGTACGACCGCACGCGGGAAGCTCAGGAATACTCGCCCTCCCGTTCCTTTACGCGGCACGCCCCAAGCCCGTAGCTCTCTCTCGACAACGCGACGGTCCATCTTCAGGACGTTGCACACCGCATCTAACGCCAAACTATCCTCCGCCGCGGCCGGGGGGACGGGGGCGGTCTTGTCCGGCACGGCCGGCTTGTCGGGGTCGGCCCGCCATTCCGCCAATGCCCGACGCTTTTTCTCGACCGGCTCCGCCCGGGCTTCCGCCGCCGCCTTGTACTCGCGCAGGTCGTCCCAGGCGAAATACCGCTCGTTGCCGATCTTGGTGTAAGGCAAGACGCTCCTTCTCCCCAATTTCCGGAGTTGTTCGACGGACAAACCGAGGAACGTGGCGGCTTCCCCTCTCGTCGCCTTGCCTTCGACGGCCACCCGGCGGGCTTCCACGCCGGCCTGATAGGCCGCGATCGATTCGCGGGACACCAGCCGGCGGCCGGCTTCGCGGCCGGTCAGGACGCCCGACTTCACCAGCCCGTAGACGTTGCTGGGGTCGCGGTCGAGCAGGACCACCGCCTCCTCGACCGTGACCCATTCGTCGGACGTCGGGACCGCCTCGGCCGTCTTGTTCTCGTCGCTCACGGCGTCGTCCTCCTTCGGTGTTGGAATCGGCACTGGCATCAATGGACGCCCCCTGCGATGAACTTCCGCCGCCTCTCGCCGCGGTGTTGCGCCCTCCTAGCCGCGTCAGGGTCAACGTCTGTGTTCTCCCCCGGCAAGAACAGCGGCAGCCCGGCGGACGCCCTGACAGTCATCACGGCGATCTTTTCGAGCGACCCCGGCCGCACGAACGTGGGCAGGACGGAGTTTTCCGGTTCGTACTCCCGCCGGCGCTCATACCGTGGATAGCGGTCGCGCACTCCGGGTTCTCGATAACACCGCACACACAGCCCTCGGCAGTAAGGCTTGCGGCCACATATGCGGCAGCCGAGGGTAACGACGAGGCACATCAGGGCGGTTCCCGTTGCCAGGGAAGTGAATTGCTATTGCCGGCAAACGTTGCCGTGGAACTGGACGATCTGCGCCGCGAGGGTGACGTAGCGGTGGTTCACCGCGTCCCAGTAGCCGAGGGCCGGATCGATGGTGTTGATCTCCACCACGTCGGCGGGGAACGGCACGGTAGCGTTGTAGACCGGGAAGGTCGGTTGACCGCTACAGTAAACGTGAAGGCATCCGGCGTTCATTCTCTCTCCTTTAGCGCTTAATCATTTGCCCGCCGACCGCGAGGTACGGCTGGAGGTTGTTGTGGGGCGTTCCCGACCCGGTGGTCGTCGTGTTGACGCCGGCCCCCGAGCTGAGGTTGTAGTTGCTGCCGCTCGCCAACCCGGATGTCACTCCGAGGGTGATGGCGTGGGAGTGGGGCGCCAGTTCGGCGGTGACGATCGCGTGCTTCTCCTCGCCGCTCCCCTGACCGGCGGTCGGCTTGGCGGACGGGAGGAAGACGCCGGCCGTGTCTTGCATGACTAGGACGCGGCCCTGGCAGACTGGCAGCGTGAAGCCTTCGCCGTAGTACCAGGAGAGCGTGTAAGTACCGCTAAAACTAGCGTTGGCACTCACATGGAATTGCGACCCGCTGTCGATGGAAGTCACGGCCGAGTTGGCGGGAAAGGCCGTTATGTTGTACACCTGGTCGCCGACTGCCAGCCCGGCGGAAATCATGGACGACGCGCCGGTCACGATGGGAGACCCCCCCGTGGTCGTCCCAGTCCCGGTGAACTGTCCGACCGGGCCGAACGGCTGCATCGTCAGCGTCACGCCGCTTAGCGTGGTCGTGGCGTTGTTGTTGACGGTGAAGCTACTCGCACCGACGGAGACGATGTACGTCCCCTGCGGAATGCCTGCGCCTTGGACGCCCATTCCCGGTAATAGATTGGCGATGGCATACGGCGACGTGAAGCCGAGCGTGTCCACGGTCGTGTTGGAATGCGTCGATGCCGTAATCGTGAACGACAATGCCGCGAACAGGTCCGGGTCCGGGGCTTGCCGCAAGGAACCGCCGCCGCACAGGTAATAGCCGGCCGGCGCGACCATCTGGGCGCACGCCTTGATCTCGCCGGGGAACGCCCCCTCCGCCACCCAGACCGATCCGGTGTCGTACCAGAGCGTGAATGTGTCCGTGGTCTGGTAGTAGCGGCCGGCGGTCCCGGCGGCCGGCTTGGCGGCCGCCGTCCCCGAAATGATGCCGCTCGGTCCCGTCGGCCCTGTCGGCCCCGTTCCTCCGGCTGGGCCGGTGGGCCCCGTTGGGCCCGTTGCCCCTGCCGCCCCGTTGCTCCCAGCCGGGCCGGTCGGTCCAGTGGGGCCGGTCCCGCCCGCCGGCCCTGTCGGACCTGTAGCTCCCGCCGCACCGTTGCTCCCATTCGTGCCGGTGGTCCCGGCCACCCCCGTCGCCGCGAAGCCGACGCCGATGAGGTCGTTGTTGGCGCCCGCCGACCCGGTCAACACCACCGAAGACACGGTATAAGTGTAGACGCCCGACGCGAGCGACCCGCCCGACACGACCATCGTGTAGTACGTCGCCGGCGTGGTTTCGTCCAGGACCAGGGCCGCGCCGCCGTCGGCCGCGAGGATCGCCAGTGCGGCCGTCTGGGCGCTGCCGTTCACGTCCGTTTGGTTGACGTAGAGCCGGGTGACGCTGGCGACGGTCGCGCTGTTGAAGTTGGCATAGCCGCTCGCCGGCGTCGCCGTCGTGGCCGCGCTGAATTTGTACGACAGGGTGAAGCCGCCCATCGCGCCGGGCGCACCTACCGGTCCAGTTAGGCCGGCGGGTCCGGTCGCGCCTCCCGGACCCGTTGGCCCGGTAGGTCCGGTCCCTCCCGCCGGTCCCGTCGCGCCGGCCGGCCCCGTAGCCCCGGCCGGTCCTGTTGGTCCCGTCGCGCCAGCCGGTCCCGTGCCTCCGACCGCCCCAGTGGGTCCGGTAGGTCCAGTAGCGCCCGCAGCGCCTGTGGGGCCGGTCCCTCCCGCCGGGCCCGTTGGTCCCGTAGCGCCTCCCGGGCCCGTGGGTCCGGTTGGGCCGGTCGGCCCCGCGCCGCCGCTCCCGTTCGAGGCGGCCGTGACTACGCCCTGCGCGTTCACGGTGATATCCGCGGCCGTGTAGCTCCCCGGCGTCACGCCCGACGCCGGAAGGTCACCGGCGGCAACGTTGGCAAAGCTTACCGCCGTCACAAGGCCGCCGTCCAGCGTTATGCTGGAAAGAAATTCTGTCACCATAAGACATCTCCTGTGGGTTTTATGGGAATGTTCCGGTCAGGCCGCCGCTGCCCCCGCCCCCGGCCGGAGGGCTGCTGAATTGCGAGAGCGAGAGGTACATTTCGACGGCCAAGGCGTTGCCGCAATTTTGGACGATCTCCGCGCCGACATAGTCGCCGGCGTTCAAGTACATCATCATCGAGACGCCCAGGGTGGTCTCATAATAGGCGTAATACTCCGTAACGACGTGCTGATCGCAGGCCCACTGTTGCTGTTGGGCGCCATTCACCAGAGGGAAGATGGTCCACGAAAAGGAGTCCGCAAGGTCGGTCAGAAACACGTTGACGATATAGAGATAGTAGCCTGTAACCGGGGCGGTTAGTCGGTCCTCATTGGAGACGTTGGAGTATCCTCCGGAGTCCCAATCGGCCACGTTCCATGTGAGTCCCGTCAAGATCCCCCCGGAAACCGCCGTGCCGTAGCCGACGCCGCTCTCCGTGTTGCCGTGCACGGCGGCGCCGGAGAAGGCCGGGGGTCGGATGCCTTCCTGCACCTGGAAGGCTTGCCCGGTGCTGTACGGCCCAATCGGCCGCACGGAGTACCGCGTGGCGTTGGTCAGCCCCTCCCCGCTTAGCGGCAGCACGAACACGGCGGTGTAATCCGTCCACGCGGCCGCGACGGTGTCGTACACGGTGATTACCGCCGGGTAGTACCCGTTCGCGTCTGCGGTCCCGCTGGTCAGCCGGGCCGTGTACCACGACTGGACGCCTGCACCTCCGGCCGCGCTGGGCAGCCGCCGGCTGTTCTGCGGATACGACTCCGCACGCCGCACCGCGTCGCGAATGCGCCCGAAGTCGTCGCCGTCCACCAGGACAGGACCGTCGTTCGGCATCGGCCAAACTCCCTTAATTCGGATCTTCTCTGATGCACAATCGGGCGAACGCGCCCTTGGCGAGAGTGCCGGACGACGCCGCCACCGTCACCTTGACTTCAAAAACGTCGCCGGCCACGCTGGACGCGGTCGTGATGGTCGCGCCAGCAAGGGCGTAGGCCGCCGTCGCGCTGGTCAGCACGATGGGGGCCGACAGCACGCTGGACCCATTTTTCCAGAGGTCGAAAGTCACGATCGCGGCGCCGATGTTGGCCACGACGGCCCCGACGACGAAATCGATCAGCACGGCCGAAGCCCCGCGCGTGACGTGGACTACCTGTTGGTCGGCGGCTGCCGTGGCCCCGGACGCCTGCTTGTACTCCGGCTGGTATTGCTGCCCCTGGTTCGTGGCCGGGAGATATTGTCCCGGCCCCCCGCTGACGGCGCCTGCGGTGACGCTGCCAGGCGGAAGGTTGATCCGCGCGGGCGTCAACGTCCCGGACACCTGCACGTCGCCGGCAAATTGAGCGGCAAGAGTCATGCTTGTTGTCTCCTGTTACGGCAGTCTCAAATTGGCGAACGGCAGCATGGGGTAGGGCGAAAATGCCAAGTAGTACGGTTGCATGGCGATGGTCGCTCCGCTCGCGTGCGTCGCCGCCGTCGTGCCCCCATAGCCGCGAATCACGTTCGTCCACGACCCGCCCGGACCAGGCCGCGGCGCCGTGGCCTGGATCAGTTCCTGGTCCACCTTGAGCACAATCGGGTAGGTGTCCACCAGCACTGGCCAGTTGATCGCCGGCGCGCCGCCGGTGCTAAACACGGTCGTGTCGGTCGCGGCCATCGCCGCGGTCAGCACCCCCACGGCGCCGGCGTGCGCCGAGTCCACCTTGCCCAGCGGCTTGCCCTCGCCGTTCAACAGCGACGTCTCAAGCAGCGATCCGTCCGCCGCCCGGAACCTCGTTGGCGTCACGCCGTCGTCGCCGATCCAGTGCGTACCACGGTCCAACACGCGCGAGTCCCAGCTTTTGGGATTCAAATGAAAGATATATGTCACCTTCCAATACAGCACATCGTTTTCGTAGGCCCGCTGGTATTTGATGCCTCCGCACTTCCACATGTACGAGGGTTGGCCGAACCACGCATCGCTGTTGCAGACGTCCTTGTACGCCGCGGCGATCGCGTCCGGGGCCGCCAGCTCGTTTCGGGTCATCGTTAGCGTCGGCCTGCTGTCGTCCTTTTCGACGGGCGGATCGAACGCCTCGTTGACGCTGTTGAGCACCGGCGCGCCGAACAGGTCGATGGTAAGCGGCACCTGAAACCTGTCGTAGTCCAGGCTGATTTCCGTCGGCCGGTCGAGCGGGTTCGGGTCGCCCAACACGGGGTCCAGGACGTTGCCGTAGTTGGCCGTGACCTCCCACAAAAAGGGTTGGTCGCGGTCAGGCTGATGCGCCTCCAGCTTTTTGAGCAGCGCCCCCAGCGTGTCCGCAACGCCGTCAGAGCCGATGTAGGGCGTGAACAGCACGGGCAGGCCCGAGGACGCCAGCACCTGGAACGAGTCGTCCAGCGGGGAGTCGCGGAGCACCAGCCAGGAACGCACGTACTCACGCACGGAGCGCTCGTTGCCGCTGCCCATGCGCTTGTTCCATTGCTCGCGCACCCACACCAGGCCCATTAGAGCTTGCCCACCTTCCATTTTTCGATGGCTTCGGCCACGCGCAAAGTCAGGGCCGCGTGCATCTTCTCTTGCTCCTTGATCGCCTCAAGGATCGTCTTTATCTGCTGTTGCGTGTCCCGTCCACCGCCCTGCTCGTCGCGGTCGAACTGCACCGATGCGCTATACGCCTCGGTGGAACCTTCCAACGCGGCTCCGGGCGCGTGTTGCACCTTTCCAATCGCCCCGGCGACGGCCTCGTAGTCCTTGGCCAGTTCCGCGGCGTAGGCGGCCGGATTGGTCTTTTGCAGCCCGAGCAAGTCCAACTCTTCGATTTGCGACTTGAACTTGGCAAGCGGCGACGCGGCGTTTTTGACGATATCGGCG
>Ga0182024_10010588_pt1 | contig 18760 bp, 17 predicted proteins | sample P32metaG_FD_120480 | JGI IMG/M metagenome (GOLD analysis project Ga0182024, IMG submission 120480) | Permafrost microbial communities from Stordalen Mire, Sweden - P3-2 metaG (Illumina Assembly) | ecosystem: Environmental > Terrestrial > Soil > Wetlands > Permafrost | place: Sweden: Stordalen... | reverse complement strand
TAACTGTAGGACTTCATCGGCTCTTGGCCTCCAGCACATCCAGTTTTAATTCGCGCGCCCGCTCTCTCAATCCGCCGTCCAGCGTAAGCAGCGGAGCCCTTTCGTTGATGGCACAGGCCAATATGTAGGCATCGTAGGCGTATATATTCCATTGCGCCGACAATTCCACTGCCTGCTTCAACCCTACCTCGACTGTGCGAATCGGGATCGCAGCGTAGGCCTCCAACAACCGGAGTGCGTCCCTGATGCCGATTGCTTTTCGTTTGAACATAGCCGACATCGCGTTCCCTATTTCCCAGTGGACCGAGGCCGGAGCGACCAGGATCGCTCCCCGTGTGAGCCTGACCAAGTCGGGCTTTTCCGGTTGCTCCGCGATGACGGCGAGAATTGCCGATGTGTCGATCACTATTTCCACGGCTCCCTATTGTATCATACCTGTACAATTGTACAAGTTTAGGGAGAAAAGGCGGCCTGGTTCGGCCCCGCCCCACTGGCGGTGCGTGCCCCTCAACAAGGAAGTTTGCCTTGAGGCACGGATGTCGAGGGGCGTCCGGTTCACTCGCGCGAAAGAAGAAAAGAATGTTGGACGACCTTGTCGAATTCCGCTCCGGCCGCTCGACTATATCGTGAAGGCAGGACAACCGGCCCATTCTAAGGAGGAAGACAATGCTTAAGAAAATTAGCGCAATCGCGATCAAAAGCTTCGCGCTGCTTGTGGTGCTCGGAACGGTGTACCTCGGTACCGGGAACCAGGCGATGGCACAGGATGCCACGACACCTTCTCCGAGCATGGCCCCAATCGACCAATACCTCATGACGGATCAAGCCGCGGAAATAGCCCTGGCGCGCAGTGCGGCGCCGGAGTCCATTGCACGCGATGCAGAGGTCCTGGTTCTTGCGCGGCATGGTTTCGAGACGGCAGTGAAAGGCAAGAACGGTTTCGTGTGTATCGTGGAACGTTCGTGGACTTCCGCACCCGATGCTGAATTTTGGAATCCGAAAGTGCGGACCCCGATTTGTTACAACGCGGCAGCCGCGCATTCGCTCCTTCCGCGCAACATCAAAAAGACCGACTTGATCCTGGCGGGACGCACCAAAGCTCAGGTCGACGAGGCCATCGTCGCCGCCGTCGACAAAAAAGAACTGCCGGCGATGGAAGCCGGGGCGATGTGCTACATGATGTCCAAACAAGGCTACGGCGGCGACAGCGTCAAACACTGGCCCTCCCACCTCATGTTTTACTTTTCGCAAACCGACCCCGCAACCTGGGGAGCGAATCTGCCGGGTTCTCCCATCCTTGCCGTGAGCGACGAGCACGAGCACCTGACCGAGCACCTGACTATGTTCTCGATCAGCGTGCAACGCTGGTCAGACGGTACGGAAAGTCGCTAAGCCGGACTGTGCAAAGGGCGGACAAGCTCTGGTAAACAAGCGCTGGTACATAAGAAAGGACAATCCAATGAGAAATGTAATCTTCGCAATCAACATTACCCTGGATGGCTGCTGCGACCACACCAAAACCATTGCCGAGGAAGAACTATTCGACCACTATACGCTGCTCCTGCGAGATGCCGACCTGCTCGTCTATGGGCGTAAAACCTATCAATTGATGGTTCCTTATTGGCCGGATGTCGCAAAAGACCCCTCTTCAACAAAAGCAGATAAGGAATTTGCTCAAACCTTTGTCTCCAAAAACAAGATTGTTTTTTCACGATCATTAGACAGCGCTGAAGATAAGAATACGAAAATCGTTCGTACCAACCTTCGCGACGAAATACTTAAGTTGAAGCAAGAACCAGGCAAACATATTCTGGTCGGTGGTGTAGATATTCCTTCACAACTTATAAAGCTTGGTTTGGTTGATGAATATCGTTTCGTCGTTCAGCCAATCATTGCCGGGGAAGGGAGACGGTTGTTAGAAGGTATTAGCATGGAGAAATTACAACTGAAACTTGTTGAGTCCAAGATTCTTAAATCGGGAGGCGTTGCGCTTCGTTACTTGAAACAGTGACAGAAAAATCTGCGAAGCTGTTCTGCTGGCTCCCACCCAAAACGAGAAGAACAAGGAGAGAACGAATGAAATACGTCTGTTTGGGATACTACGACAAAGGCAAACACGAAGCCATGACTGAAGGCGAGCAACACGCGATGTTCGACGCATGCTTTGAATACGACGACCATCTTCGCGCCAACGGCCATTTTGCCGGCGGAGAAGCGCTTCAGCCTGCGGAAACCGCCTTGACCCTGTATTGGAAGAACGGCAAAGTCGCAACTACGGACGGTCCCTATGTGGAAACCAAGGAACAGCTCGGCGGCATTCTCGTCCTTGAGGCGCGGGACATGAATCATGCTGTACAGCTCATCGCGCAGCATCCGGCCCTGAAGTACGGCAGCATTTTCGAGATACGTCCAGCGGCGGACTTGAACGAAATGATGAAGGAGAGCGAGCAGCGACGGCGAAAGGACACCTCGCGATGAGGGCGGCCACGAGCAGGCTGCTGAAAAACTCGTGCCAGTGATCAGCGCCAGCGGAATGGCAGTGTCTGTCCTGGATGACAGAATATTTGTATTCGGCTGGTAACGACGATAATTTTCACGGAATCAGTCGCGAGAGGCAACCGGCCAAAAATCAAAATAATTCATCCACTGATCGTAATGGGTCGTCAACGTTTTTTCCAGAAAACTGACCGCACGGCACATAGCCTCGTACAAACCGGCATCGTCGGCACCTCCGGTAACCCCTGACGGAACTGCTGTGATTAAATCTCCCATCAAAACGTCGTAGCGCAGCCAGCTTCGGCGGATCACGAAAACGGGCAGCACCGGCGCGCCCGAGACCCGCGAAAGCAGGAAAGGCCCAAGCGGAAAACTGGTGGGTTGGGAAAAAAACTGTACATCGAAAGTGTGCGGCTGGTAAACGCGGTCTCCCTGCATCGCCACGATCTCGTTTCGACGCAAGGCCTGTAAGAGTTCTATCGTAGCCTGTACGCCCCCTTTCAGATCCACAGTTTTGAGCCGTTCGCTCGCCATCAAATTCCGCAGCGCGATCTCCGCCGGGTTGTCCTCGACCACCCGCGCCACGTTAACCGGGCCGTAAATTGCCAGCAGCCGCGACGCGAATTCCCAATTCCCCAGGTGCGCCGTCCACACGATGAGCCCATTGCCTGCAGCCAGGCATTGTTCGATCTTGGCGCCTCCCCCCTCTGAGTCCACCAGCATGCCCAGCAGTTGCGAGGGTGTGGCCTGTGGAACAAAACAATAGGAAACCATGAGGTCGCAAAACGAGTAGAAGACCTTATAAACTTTCCATTGCAGTGCGAGCCCGTGCTTGCCCGAGACCCGGCGCAGATTTCCGGTTACGGCCCGGCGTTCCCGCTTCAACATCAGGAAGAAGATCAGCGCCGTCACCGCCGCAAGAGGAGGATGGAAAAAGCGCGGCAGCCTCGGCATGATGGCAAATATTATTCGCAGCGCCGTTGGGTTATGAAAACGGTGCTCGTACCAGCGCGTCATGTTCCGCCTGCCATCGCGTGGTCACCCACGCGGTGAGCCACTTTCTTCTTCAACACCGGGGGCATGGGAATAATTTCCGCGAGGCTATGCCTGACTCGAACCGAATAAGCGCTAGGGTATTTGGACAACCTCTGCCTGGATAAGCGGGAATTGCATACCGGGGGATTGGAGATATCAGGTCCTTGCTTCCGCGACTTTGGATTCGATGACCGCCGCCAACGTGTTAACGCTTTCGAGGTGTTTCTGGTTGAAGTTGGCCTGCACCAGCTTGATGCCGAAATGCCTCTCAATTTCCAGAACCAATTGCAATATGTCGATGGAATCGATTTCCAGTTCTCCGCCGAGCAACGGCTGATCGTCTTGCAGATCCTCGGGGGTCAGGTCGGTGATCTTCAAGCTCTTCAATATAATGGGCTTGAGTTGCTCCTTCACGCTCGCCATATGGTTCATTTGCAACCCCAGAGCATACCATAAAACTCAACGTAGAAATCGACACAAGAAGTGTCCCGAAAGGCCTTCTGGAAGCTGCTTGCGTGTGACTCCGTGTGCTTGATGATTGTGATTTTTCTTTCCGCCGTCACACGCCCAGGCTACAGCAGTCCCCCATCCACAGCGATCACCTGTCCGGTGATGTAACTTGCCGGCTCGGACCCCAAAAACGCCACCAGCGAAGCCACTTCTTCGGGCTTCCCAAAGCGCCCCAGCGGGATTTCGGAAAGCAGTCGTTTCTCTTCTTTCTCAATGTATCTGGCGGACATCGGGCTCGGAATCACGCCCGGGCAAACGGCGTTCACCCGGATGCGGAACTGCCCCACCTCGCGAGAGAGCGCCTTGGTGAAAGCGATCATGCCGCCTTTGGATGCCGAGTAATTGCACTGGCCGGCCTGGCCGCGAATTCCGGCGGGCGACACGATATTGCAAATGGCCCCGCTTCCGCGGCGCATCATTCCCGGCAGGGCCAACCGCGAGCACAAATACGTACTGCGGAGATTGGTGTCGATCACTTCATCCCATTGCTCCTCCGACATAAAGGCCAACAGCACATCGCGGTTGATGCCCGCGTTGTTTACCAGATAGTCGACTGGACCAAATTGCTGTTCGATGCGATCGAACATGGGCGCAACACTCTCCTGGCGGGAGAGATCGGCTTCTACTGCCGACGCCTCTCCGCCATCGGCGACGATGCGCTCTACCACCTCGTTCGCGGACTCTGTCCCGTGACGATAGTGCACGGCTACGCGGAACCCCGCGCTTCCCAGAGCTTGCGCGATAGCGGCGCCGATCATCCCCGAGGCGCCCGTAACTAATGCGACCCTTCGACCGGTGGTGCGATCACCCAAACTTATTTCAGCCATATCCTCGAATTTAGCGCAGCGGCTTGAAGATCAAAATATACGCGGCCCAACGGGAGTTGTAGCGCGGAAGATTCCCATCCAGCGCATAGGAAATTGTGCCTTGTACGAGTGTACCCATGGGGCCAGGGGTGTTGAAGTTAACTTCCAAGCCGTCGAATTTGCGGAATTGAAGCGACTCCTCCAGATTGCGCGCGCGCGCATATGCGTACATGCCATCGACCTTCATGAAGTCCATCACGTTGAAACCGTAGTGCACGTTGGCCATGGCAATGGCGTCAAAAGAATCCGTGCCGGGGGGAATACCATGGAGACGCGGCGACGCAAGAAACGAGGGGAAGTAACGCGAAAACCGATCCAGTTGATCTCCGCCCCAGTAAGAAAGATCCCATCCGCCCTTGGTGAACTTACCGATGTAGTAATCCTTGTTCAAATCGGCATTGTAGAGCGTGAACGCATTCTGCGGACGCTGAATCAGGAGAGCGTTTTGCGGCGGCGGGTTCGGCGATGGGTTGGACGATAAAGATCCGCACCCAGCCGGCGGTGGAGCCAGCGAAGCGCAGCCGAACGGCCTCCAGTCGATGCGTTCACCCCGTGTCCCCTGCGCGTCGAACACATAGCCATTGCGGTTGTATTTTATTTCCAGGCCCGGAAGCACATTCAATCCGTTGCGCGGCATCTCGTATTGCTCATCCGCCTGGCTGGTCCGGAGAAAGTTGTCATACGCGAAGTAGGTGGAGGCCGTTACGCTGAGATGGGTGGTGGCTTGCCAGGAGGCGCGCAGCCCAGCGGTTTGCTCCCATGTCCATACCTCTCCCTGCAACAATTCCGTGTTATTGCCGTAGATGCGGTTCTCGCCGGGGAGGCCATTGAGTGACAAATCCAGCGCCACGCGAAACTTGGGCCGGAACTGCTTTGAGAGGTCGGTAACCAGGATGGGACCGGCAAAGAAGGTCGAAAGCTGCGCGCCCGTGTGATGAAAATCAAAATCCACTTGGCTGATTCCGAGGAACGGAATGGGAAAGTTAAACGTGCCTCCGTACATCATGCCGGCAACCAGAGCCTTGATGCGCTTCACACTCTTGTCCACTAGAACCCGCTCGCCGTTTTTCTTCTGCAACGAGCGCAGTCCCTGGTCGGTGTCGCGGTACATGGGGTCGTCAGAACTGTGCTCAGCCGCCAGGGCGCCACTGAAGTTCGAGGTGTTGATGACGTAGTCCGAAAACTGCACCGTCCTCTGTAACACAAAATCGCGTCCGGCAGCGTTCAGCAACTGCTGTGCGGAAATCGATTGCAGCAAGTTGAATTGATTGCCCTTGTCGTCGCGAACCAACTCGAAATTCTGTGTCTCCACATTCACCAGCACATTGCTGTTGATGCCGCGCTGGCTCAGGGACTGTTTCACCTCTCGAAAAGTGGTGCCGTCGATCCAGATCTTGCCGCTATAAAGCGCCTCGTCCCGCACCCGGGGCTCGACTCCGACTACATAACACATGGCCCCCTTCACTTGTTCGGTCCCGAGCAATTTGTAGTCATAGCGTTCGTTGAGCTTTAATTCGAGGGGCTGGGTCATCACCTTTTCCGGCTCGATTTGCGGCAGCGGAAACTCATGATTCTTGCCGAACTTCACCCCGTTAATGTAAAACTCCTTTTGCGCCAGTTCCATCCGGCCGTCCCGGCTAACGAATTGCTCGAGCTGCATCGAAACGTCGAACCCTGGCCCCAGGTTGGTGGCTTCAAAGTGCAGGCTCATGAAACTGGAGGCCAGATAATTTTCCAGCTTCTGCTTCTGCGCTTCGCGATTCTGTTGCCAGCGAGCGATGATTTCCTCGACCCTTAATTCGACTCCGCCCTTAACCTCCACCGTGCTATGCAGCGTCTGATCGGCCTCACTCTGTTTGCGGATGGAAATCAGCGCGTATTCGGTGGTGCAGGCGCAGTTTTGCGCGAAACCGTGGTCAGTCTTCGTCACTTCGCCCACCGGGAGTTCAGCGCCGGTCGCGGGGTCGTACCACTTGATCTCAAATGGTCCTGGCTCAATGCTCTGAAACCTAACCGTCTTCGGTGAGTCGGGACTCGCATTCACCCGCGCCACAATCACGACATCCGAGGGCCAGCGGCCAAACCAATGCTGCTCCTTGTTCCCCACGCCTTCCGTCGCGACACTGAACGGAGAGGTTGCGGAATCCGCTGCGAACATGTTGCTCGTAATGAAACGGCTCAAAAAGCTGCTTGCCGCGCACAAGGCCGCGGCGGCCTTGGCGTCTGATGGCTCCGCCCAGACAATTTCCACCGAGGTCCCGCTGCTCGCGAGCATCGCGGTCAAAAACTGCGGCGCAGTGGCGGACGATCCGGCATCTAACTTGAGCGCATCTAGCTTGAGAATGACCGGTTTATTCAGCGCCTGTTCGGCAATCCACTCGGCATCCTGGCGCCAGCCCTCCGCATAGGTAGTTCCCAGCAAATCGGAATAGGTGGCAAGCCTTTTTACAATATCGCCGTGCCTGCCGATGAACCCCGGCTGAAAAACCAACGCCAACCGCAAGCCAGCATTGTTGCCCTTTGCGGCTAACGCCAGACGCACCAACCCGAACGCCAACAAATCAGGATCCCTAAGCGGTTCTTTGATCTCCACCACAAGCCCGCGCACCGCGCCCGCCGAGAGAGGCATCGATTTCACAAATGCGTCAACCCGCCCGGTAATTTCCTTCTCGGATTCTTCGCCAACAAGTGAACCGGCTTCTACCACCACATGCAGCCAGACCTCAGTTCCTTCGGGCACGCTCTGGACGGTTTGCCCTTCGAAAAAGATGGCGGGATTTTCGCCTCCCGCGAAATCGAATGACACTGGTGGCAGCACGATTATTTTGCCCGGGACTTCCCACTGCTCCTCGGCCTTCAATCCCATGGCAAGGCTCTGGTCCGTGGGAATCGAGATCGCGACCCGCGGCAGGCCGGCTTCCGCAGTGAGCGGTAAAAGCAGAACGGCCGAATACAGCAGAATCGGCGACATTCGTCCGCAACTTGCCAATCGGTAGAACAGCCTGGAGAACGAACCAGAAAAGAACAGCGTTGCCGAGCGAAGCGCCGATTTCATCAAAGTTAAGTCCGGCAACTCAGAATTGGAACTTGATGACAATCACGGAAAGGAATCCGTCGTGCGCCCGGGTATCGTGACGACGTTTTATGTCGACTACGGTTTCGTCGAAAACGTTCTGCTTCATTGACCAACTTTTATCAATAAAGCCTTAGCCTGTCGCAGTAGTATATACGAACCTTTGCTGGCCGCCCTCAACCCAAGGCAGTGTCGAAAATGGAACACCCATAATCCGAAGCTCTGAGTGGAGCTTATTCCCCAATCAACCCTCGCTCGGCTTGGCCGTTGGCGCGTCCGTCGCTGTACGGTGTCGTTCCCCCAGCAGAATGACCGCGGGAATCAACAACAAACCCCCGGCCAGCGCCAACGCGACTCCCAACGAAGTCACCAGACCCATTTCCACAAGCGGCGCGAAACTGGAAGTCATCAGCGCCCCGAACCCAACGATCGTGGTCAAGTTCGATTGAATCAACGCCGCGCCCGAAGCCTTCGCGATCAAGAGAATTTCGTTACTATCGTTCTCCAGGTACCGGCGCACCAAATGGATGCCATTGTCGATGCCAATGCCGATGATGAGCGGAACCGCCGTAATCGACATGAAACTGAAACGGTGCTTCACCAGCAGCAACAGCCCGAAGGTTGTAACAATGCCGAATACGATCGGGATCAGTACGATAAGTGACACCCGGAGGTTACGGAAACAAAGGTAGACAACCAACAGAATCCCAGCCGCGGTCCACACTAATGCTCTGCGGCTGTCATGGAGCACCTGCCTCTGCAGGTCGCGGTTCATCTTGTCGAAAGAGAACTCCACGAACCCGCCAAATTGAGTTCGCCAGGACTCGATGACACTTTCCGGAATTACCTCGACAGCATCGGGATCGGTGCCATAAAAGGTGATGGCCGCGACGTAGCTACCGTCCCCCGTCTTGCGCATGCTGTTAGTGATCAGTCCCGGCGGCAGGAACTTAGCAGCCGTTTCCAGGGTAATCGCATCAATGCCTCGTCCCTGGCCTTGTCCTATTCCCTCGCCCAGCTTTCGCAGCCGATCGATAAAGGGCTGGACCGGTTCGGTTCGAAAACCGTTCTCGCGCAGCGAATCCTCAAGGGCACGGGAAGAGGCCGCGAAATTAACGCTGGCCAGCGAACTGCTCCGTTGTCTCTGCGTTTGAGTTGATGGAAGCAGGATTGTAGGCGAGAAGATGGACTTGATGACGCCGCGCTGCTGATAAGCTTCCAGCCTGACCGTCAATTCTTCAGCTTTGCCCAGTACTTCCTGTTCGCCGCCGGAGATCAAGAACACGTTTGGACTGCCCTCAATGCCGAACCGTGCGGAAAGCAGGTTCTGCGCCGCCACCGCGGGGTTATCGGCGCCGGCAATCTCGAAGTGCTTTTCGAGTTTGATGGAAGGCAGAAACACTAATGACAGCAGGAACGTTGCGATGCCCAGGCCGACCACCAGGCGGGTGTGCCGGCCCACAAAATCAACGGATTTTCGTGCCACCCAGGGAAGCAACCGGAAGGTAATGGTTTCGGGCGCGCGCGGCTTCGAGACTCGCCACCATAGCCTCATCAGCGCGGGAACCGTCAACAGGGTATGGAACATCATCATGAACATTCCCACCGTCAAGATGAACCCGAACTCCGCCAGTCCCTTGAAACTCGACGTGGCCAGGGAGGCGGTGGCAGTGGCCGCCGTTACTATGCATAAGACAACGCTAAATCCGGTGGTTTCAAAGCTGCGCAGCACTGCCTCGTTCAGCGTCCCGCCTTTGGCCCATTCCTGCGGCACCCGGTTGAAAAAATGTACGACCTGGTCGTCTCCCAATCCCGCCAGGATCGCAATAAAGGATAGGCTGATCAGATTGACTTCTCCGGGATAGAAACTTGCTACGCCGGTAGTCCACACGATGCCCAGGCTGGCGGGCAGCAGCGACAAAAGCAGGAGTGGAATTCTCGGATAAATCACCAGGCACAGCAGCAGATTACCCACAATGGAAATCAGGGAAATTCGGCGGACGTTGGTTTCGATGAGCCGGTGCTCCTGTTCCGCATAGACGTAAGCCCCCGCCGCGATCGCTCGCACTCCGGAGTCCCGCACGTCCGGCTCCGCCGTCATCGACTGGATGTGTTCACGCGTCCACCGCATTACCTGCTCGGCGAATTTGTAATCCATGGCCGACTGGCGAGGTTCGGCAATGATAAGCAGCGCCCTGTGGTTTTTGCTGAAGAACCGGTTTCCAGATCCCCAGTTGAGGTCGAAATTGGCAAACTGCGAAAACCCTTGACTGTTGCCCGCTTCCACTTGCATCAGGCCTAGAGGGTCGGCGACGAAGTAATTGGTTCCCAATGACGAGAACGGAGTGACCAGTTCGGTGGCCGCGCGGCGAACGCTTTGATGAATCTGTTGCGGATCCAGCCGCCGCTTCAACTCTTCCGTTTGCTCGGGCCGCGCGAAGGAAGGAAAGTTCCAGGTAAAGAACCGCACCAGGTTGAGAAGTTCCTCGTCCTGCAAGCCGGAGCGCGCATCCAGGAATAGCCCGCTGGCTTGCATGTCGGCGGTGAGACGGTCGGCCATTTCTTCCATCTGGCCGGTGACGTCCGTTCCTCCCGCCGGAGCACTGGTCGCCGAAGCATCGATCACCACGAAGAGCTGATTGCCATAACCCAGTTCTTTGCCGATCTGGCTTGCGGCTCGCCATTGCGGGTCGCGATCCCCAAACAAATCGGTCAGGTCGGTGCCGGTTCGCAGGTTGTGGATGTTCGCATATAACAATAATGTAACGACCAGGCTCAGGGCTGTAACCAGCCCCGGATGGCCTACCACCAAGCCGCCCACCCAGCGCATGAAACGGACCATCATGCTGTGGCTTCGGCGCTCTCCGCCAGCGTTTTTTTCACTGGGTGGGCCTTTCTATCGTCGGCCTGATCATCGCTCGTTTTATCATCGCTCGCCCATCAGGCCGTCACTAATGACAACTCGCCGTTCGCTACCATCTCCCCGTCCACCCACACCGTGCCGGCAATGTACGCCATCTGCAAGGCCTCGGTCAGCTTTTTGGTTTCAACCCGCAGATTTTGCCCCGGAGTGACGGGCTTGAGAAACTTGAAGCGGTTTACGGCCGCGAGCAGCGCGACCCCTCCGTTGCTTCTGGCAGCTACCTGCGGCGTGGCCGATCCCAGCATCACTCCCGCGGTCTGGGCCACCGCTTCGATCAGAAAAACCCCCGGCAGAATGGGTCTGGCCGGAAAATGTCCCGCAAACACCGGGTTCGCCGGATCGACAAACTTCACCGCAACACAACGAACTCCTGGCTCCAGTTCCTCCACCCGGTCAATCCACAAGAACGGAGCGCGATGAGGAATCAACGTCTCGATTTCACTTCGCTCGATCGCCTTGGGCTTGGTCACCTGGGATTGCTCACTATGGTTTGTAAACCTCAAACGTATCCGGCGGAATCTTCGGGTTCATCAAGCTTACGTCGATAACGAATACACTGTTTACGCCGCTCTTGCCGTCCACCTCCAGCGATCGGAGCATGAAATCTTGTTTGTCCAGCTTCACGACCAGGTAATTTAGCCTGCGGCGAAAAGTGTCCGTCCGGGGAACCAGCTTCATTTGGTAATCCCGGCTATCCTCTAGCGCGGTGATGGTAAAGTTTTTTTTTAGGTTCCCGATGGAATTATCCTGGCCGAAATAGGACTGCGCGCGGCGAACGCTTCTTCCGATTTCCATCACTTCGGTCTTACCGCCGCTCGTAACATTGAGGTAGTTTTGGTTGAAACGAATGCGCATGATGGACGGTTCGAAGTAGTCCAGCGCGAATCGGGTGGTCCCTTCGGCGCAAAACTTGCCGCGGAGCACCAGAGGTTTCACCATCAGGCTAGAGGTGCGGGTTTCGGTAAGGGTTCCGCAGCTGCTCGTATAATTTTTCTGCGCTTGCCGAACCCCCTCCCAAATTCGGTTCAGCAGATCGTCGGACTGGGCGGCCAGCGCTCCCGGAAAAATCAAAAGCGCAAGCAGCGCGAATAACAATCGGAATCGCGGGATCGTGTCACGCTGGTAGAAAGCGAAATGCCAGGGACACGGGGCAGACACGCACCCTGTATCGTACCGGCATCTTGGAGCACGCCTGGCCATCGTCTTAGATCATACAGACTAGCATGCGCTATGGTGATTCCAGAGACTCGAGGTGAAAACCCTGATCAAGAGCGCACGGTTGGGCTAACCGAAGATCAAGCCTCTCGCGTGCGAAACGCTGAACCTGCCTGCTTAATCCCCGCTGCCTCTCGCAGCTTCGCCCGCAGTCTCGGCGGGCGGTACCGTAGCTCCGAGTCCGATCTGTACCAACTCTGGAACAGCTTGTTCTTTTAATACGAACTCGCGGTAGAGCTTGGCAATGCGCAAGTTTTCTTCGTCCAGCTTTAGCCGCTCGGCTCGAGCTCGCACTTTCTCCTCGCGGGCGTTCTTCGCGATGCCGAGTTGTTCGAGGTCATGTTGTACCTCGTTGGTGACAATCGCGTCCTGCAAGACCAGATGATGCTCCGTACTGCTGAGCTTCACGCTTTTTCCGCCGGCGAAAATCTCATGCCGTCCGTGCTCCTCGTACTACTTGGTCAAGGTCGCGGTCATATGCATCTTCTCAATAATGTTCCGCCAACCCATCCCGGTGTTGTAAGCGCAAAACGATATCTCTCCCTCTTGCGTGGCGTAGGGGATGATGCACTGCTCGGTCCTGCGAAAATCATAGTTGTATAGATCCTGGAACCACATGCCCGCCACGAACAGCAGGTTCCAGCGGTCGCGGCGGCGGCGGAAAATGTCAGCCATGCTCCGCTTGCCGGAGACGTCACCATAGTCGCGTCCCGTTGCGCCCAGGCCCTTGTCGAGCTTTCTCATCATATCGACGGCGCGGAAATGCGCCGGCGCATGAAACGCATCGTAATTCCGGGCTAATGCCAGTGCCATTCCCGCGACCGATATCCACCGGCTGCGAGCCCAATCGTTGATCCTCGCAATGTCCTTGGCGAACTGGTCGGCGTCCAGGAACGCGGTCACTGGAACCGCCTCGCGCGTCTCCTTGTCGACCATAATCGCCATCCCCACCCCACAGTTCGGGTGACAACCGCAGGCGACTTGGCCCCAGGCCGCGTCAGGGCCGTGAACCAGGTCCGCCCAATCGGAAAAGGTGCTCAGGAACGAGAGCGGGAACCAGTCGCGAACGGGTTCGCCGATACTCAATTGTTCTTTCACATCGTGGGCCAGATGCGAGAGTGTGTAGCGTTGCGCTTTGCGGCGTTCTTCAGTGATGGCTTCGTCGCGGCCCGTGAAAGATACTGGCTGGAACGACACCATGGCGATCTTATCCGGGTTGTCGAGGGCGAATTGCACCACCCGCCCCACCTGCTCATTGTTGATCCCGTTGACCACGGTGGTCACCAGAACGATTTCCACGCCGTTGGAGTGCAGGTTCTCGATGGCCCGCAGTTTCAGGTCGAACAGATTCCCCACGTTCCGATGAGAATTCGCCGGGTTGCCGATGCCGTCGAATTGCAGATAAGCGTAGCGCAAACCCGCTTCCGCGGCCTGCCGTGCGAACTCGGGGCTCTTGGCGAACTCGATGCCGTTGGTTGCCGCCTGCACGCTATCGTAGCCGAGTTGACGGGCGTAGCGAATGGCATCCAGAAAATGCGGGGACAGAGTTGGCTCACCCCCGGAGAACTGCACGGACATCTGACGCCGCGGCTTGATAGAAAATGCGTTGTCGAGCAGCGTCTTGATGTCTTCCCAAGCAAGCTCGTGCACGAATCCGACCTGGTTGGCATCCATGAAACACGGATCGCACATCATGTTGCACCGGTTGGTCAGGTCGACGGTGAGAACCGAGCCTCGCCCGTGCTTGATGGTGCTGCTTCCGTGGTTGTGCAATTTTTCGTCGTTGTGGGCACGGATATCCCGGCCGGGAAATGTCTCCTCCAGATGCCGGAAGAACTGCGGATCAATGGATATGACGTCTTCGAAATGTCCGTGGACGGGGCAATCCTTGACCATTAGGATTTTGCCGTCGCGCTCGATGATCTGCGCCTTGATTTCACCGGGCCTTTCGTTCAACAGGACGCGATAATCCTGTTTGCCTTCGACAATTTGTTGGCGAATCTCCGGCACACAGCGCGGGCACAACGAATCGGTTTGCCGCGGCCAGCCCAGAGGAGGCTTTGATTTTTCATGCGACTTCAGCAGCGGCTTATCCGACCACTTGGGTGTGAAAGATGGATTTTCGGGAAAGAGATTGTTACCCAAACAAAATATTTGCCACGCCCCGTTCGCAGCATTTGACATCACCTTTTCCAGGTATTTGATGGGCTTATGCATTTGCCTTGACGCTCCGTGTCGAGCCGGCTACAGTGTCGTCTACTTGCCGGAACAAACGATCGGCGCCGAGACCCAACCGCCCCCCAGTCGTCGAAGAGTAGCAGATCGCATTCTTGTGCGACAACTTCTTCTTGCTCGGCGTCACCCTTGAAATTACACTTGCGAACGTTTCCCTCAGGAACGCGATGAGACGCCGATCAGCCTGGAAGATTGAGAACTACACCTACCGCGAGTGTCCCTACCCGGATCGCGAGTTCGGCTACGCGGTTTCCCTGCACAACCACTCGTACCACTCCGTGGAGAAGCTGGCGGCCTTAAACCATGTTGTCAAGCTGGCTTTTATGCGCCCTTTTAGTGGCGTTCTACAAAGGGCGTTTGGCCTCGGCGGTGTTTCTGATCTGAACTACGCAGAGATCACGTTCAATCCCCCCTACCCCCCCGAAGACGTTTATCAGATGGAGGCAGCGGCGGCGGCCAATTGGGGCTTCCACGGGGTTCACCTGGCTATTACCGATCACGACGAATTTGCCGGTAGCCTCGCTCTGCAGCGCAGCCGGCCCGATTTAAACGGCCGCATCGCGCTTAGCGGGGAGCTGTCACTCTGGTACGAGGGACACTTATTTCACCTTGGGGTGAGTCATATGCCCGAGAGTGAAGTCGAGGAGACACACACTCGAATTCAAGCGGCTGCCCGGGGTAGACGCTACGACGAATTGTTTGAAACCCTCGCGGCTAGCGGAAGCCTCGTCGTCTTGAACCATCCTCTCGTCGCTTGGGGACCGGAAGCGCAGACAATTCCTGTCACGCAACTGCTCTCCCGCTACAGCTGGGCGATTCATGCTTTGGAAGTAAACGGGATGCGGCCACGCGAGGAGAACGATCGCGTTCTTGAACTTGCCCGGCAGTGGCGCAAACCGGTGGTCGGCGGGGGAGACAGCCATCTGCTGGTCGCCAGTTCCGTTCTCTCTCTGTCGCGGGCCGCAACGTTCAAAGACTTTATCGCCGAAGTGAAGGACGGACACGCAGTGCCGTTCATCACACCTGATTATTTTGCCCCGCTCAAATGGAAACTTTTCTTGCGGGTGCTTTTTTTCATTTCACGCTACCGGCAAATTGCCAGCTATAAGGGACAACCTGTGGCAACCATGCTGGAGCGCCGCAAAGTTTTGCTCGATCCTGTGGGTTCGGCGAGCCGCGGCTTTCTGTCTTTAGTCTCCGCCTTGGGATTAGCGCGGTGAGCATGCCTCAAACAGGCGGGGTACCCATTTCTCGCGTTCTTTGCGAGAAGTGGGGCACCCGGACGCGAGGATTCAGCGCGCGGATTCTACTTCTTTTTCATGTCCATCGGTCTGCTTTTTTCCTGGCAAAGGCCGGAGTGCAGCCGCGACTTGCGATTTGAGTAAGTTCCCGACAAGCTGTTTTCTCCGTCAGGACTCAGAGTTGCGCAGTATTCTACGGTATGGCTTTCGGAAAAAAGCAGGAATAAGCGCTTGCCGCTGACTACGCCTGTAATCTCGTATCCCCCGCCGTTGCCGCTGACTTCCCGGCTTCCTTCCGGCTGGTTCAGGTGAAAGGCGCCCCATTCCTCCGAGTTCCACGCGCCGTTTACATTGATCGCAGCCGGATCCTTTTGGGAGTCAAGCCACGCCTTGCCTTCTACCTCCACCTTGGCAGCCGCCAGAGAAGTCGGGAAGGAAATGCACAGCAATAGCAATGTCACCGCGAATATCATTTGTTTCATGAGAAATCTCCCCTTTTCTATTTCCCGGCGTGGGCCGGGAGGCCTATGGTCTTTTTAAGTGCATGGAACTACTTTTTGGGTATCCGATCAGATAGGTAACTGGCATCTTTCCAGTTGCCAGCTCGCCGATCTCCCATTGGTATTGGCAAGACGTCAGTTTCTCTACGATCTCACGCAGTTCCTGTGGCCGGTATGTCCGCAGACAGGACACTACTCCATCGAAGAGCAGAACCAATGGAATGACCGGAATCAAATACGTCCAGAGCAATCGCGACCAGCGAAACGGACGAATCCGCGGAGTGTGCAGGAACATCAGAAGAATGCCGGCAAATATAAGGCCCATCGTCATAGGAGCGCGCTTGGTAGCCTCAAAGATGCCGATGCTTTCGCCGGCATCGACGGCATTTTGCAAAATGGCGCGAGCATCCTCCGGCGAAAAATGATGGAACGACGTAAACATCGTTCGCAGCCCTTTCAGTGCACCGGGAACCTTCATCGCGTCAACCGGCTCCGGATAGAAGGTAATGTTATGGTCAGACGACGCGCTGACACTTTGGAATGCTTCGAGATTCGGATATTTATCGGTGAGCCACACCTGGAGGCTCGCGGAACCTCCTCCGGCGTCCCGGCCTCGCAGCTGTCGAGCCAGATCCAACCACGGACCGCCTCCGCCAGAACACATATCAACAATCGAGTGTGTCGATGACGATTGTCCGGAGCTCGTCCGGTTCCCAGTAGAATCAATCACGTTTTGTAGCAGTGGAGCGATGGGCGCGTAGGCGTGCAAGAGGTTGAACCCAAACTGGAGCGCATCCGTAACGTCCGCTCGAAGCGACGACGGGAACCACGCTTGTTCATGGAGTTCGATGAACTGTACGCGACGCATGGCAACTCAGCCTGGTAAGTACGGAGTGAACATTCTCGTCCAAATCGAAAAAAAAGACCATTCAAGGCTATTACGATCTTCGATCCTAAGCACAACCACAAAGCTTGGCCGTAGCTCAAGCCCGTCCGACGGCAGGTTGCTTTCAGGCTCGCGCCAGCGTTACTCCCCAGGTGAAGCCGATCCCAGCCGATGCGAACAGCAACAACTGACCAGGACGAATTACCCCCTCGCGCCGCATATTCACATAATTGATAACCAGATCGCTGGCAAAAGTATGGCCATATTCTGCCATGGGAGTCGGTGGCAGGCTGCCCTTGGGGAGTCCCACCATCTTGCAGAAGCCCTCGCGGTCCCGCCGGCTGATATTGGAATAGATGAAATGGTCAACATCGTTCAAACTCAAGGAAGACGCTGCCAGAGCCTTATTCACCACCACAAGCATGTTGAGAAAATAGATCGGCATCACCTCTCGCTCCATGCATAAAGCATCGACAATAATATCCAGGTGACCATTCGTTCTGACCATCGTAATTGCATTATGGAGCTGGCTGAGCGTCATGGCTTCGACGCCCAGCAGCAACGGGCCCTGGGTTGACAAGCTTTGGGTGCCTTCGCGGCGCAGGATCACGGCGCTGCTGGCGTCGCCATGCATGGTGATTGGAAGTAACGAGCGGTTGCCTTCGGGTGCGGCGTCGGCGGTTACCAGCAGGACGGTCTGAATGCTTTCGTCCGTGGCCATCCAGCCGAGCGCGGTCTTGATTGCGACGTGAAGTCCTGCACATCCGCCGACTTTGAAACTCAAGATCATCGCAGTTTCGGCACCCAGATCGGCGCCCAGTTTGTGCGCGAACGAGAGACCCTGTGAGCTTTCGGAAGACCAGGTGCTGAAATCCAGGATAAGATTGACGTCCCGTGCCGTTATCCCCGCTTCGGCTAACGCCTTGGAAGCGGATTCAAAAATCAAATCATAAAGTTGCTTGTCGCCGCAGATACGGAGCCGATTCAGCCCGAGACCTTCCATGGCCTTTCGTCTAGACTCCGGGCTCAACGGAGCAAGCGACCTCTCCACTCGAGTTCGTTCGCGCTCCAGGACTTCTTCTACAGCCTCATCGTTGGGCGGAACGGCGTACGCCGCTGCTGCAATTCTCACATTCATGTTCAGGGCAACTCCAGAAGAAGCGCCGCAAATCCACCGTCGCCGGCGGTTCCTAACAACAGGGCTTGCCCACTGATTGGCTGGCTGCTTAACGCCAGGATCAAGTGAAAGAGAGCGCCCGTACCGGCCAAACCCTGGGCAAAGGGCTGCGGGGGTACGATAGCAGCGCCAGCGCCGGAAATCTCGCGAGCCAAAGCGGTAGTGGTGCTGGTGGCGCAAGGCGCACCATTCCCGCTACAGACTGTCAGACTCGGGACGGAACCGCCCAGCATCTGCCGGATGATCTCCGCCGGTTGACCGCCTGCTGCCCAGCGGCCCGAACGGAATTGGGCATAAGAGCGGGCGTCGGAGCGGACACCCTCGTAGCCGGACGATTCCATCACCAATGCCGCTACACCCTCGCTGGGAATAAAACCGCCGGCTTCTGGCAAGGGATCCGGGTTATAGCACGCCGGCGAGAGTAGGTCTGCCGCCTCGTACCATGAATAGAGGCTTTGCGTCAGCGCGTCACCCGCCAGCACAATGGCTAAATCAGCCTGACCATGGCGAAGCAATGAGGCGGCTTGAATCACGGCATTCTCGCCGGCAAAGTGCTTATTGCTGACCGTGACATTAGGCCCCCGCAGGCCGTGAAACAAAGAG